>Ga0209274_10000027_pt1 | contig 153786 bp, 126 predicted proteins | sample HubBroMetageREF1_FD_188343 | JGI IMG/M metagenome (GOLD analysis project Ga0209274, IMG submission 188343) | Reference soil microbial communities from the Hubbard Brook experimental Forest, New Hampshire, USA - Hubbard Brook CCASE Soil... | ecosystem: Environmental > Terrestrial > Soil >...
CAAGGGTGTGTCGGCCGCATCGCAACCCGCCCTTGCAAACAACGCAAGGACGGGGCACCCACCGTATTGGTGATGGCAGCGGGATCAAAAGCCGGGCCACCCGCCAAGTGGTATCAGCTTGCCCTTAACGTCGTAGCAGGGCTGGCAGAACGGGCCCTTTTCACCGAGAAAATAATAATTAGTCAACCCCACCTGTCTTATATCCGGCAAAAACTGGGGACAGACCGGACTGACCCCATTTTGGCCGCCAGCGGTTCACAAAAAACTGGGGACACTCCCGTCTGTCCCTGGTTTTCCCCCAGTCGTGATAGCACAAGCAATAAAATCATAGGTGGCCAGCCCAGCGCCTTGTCATTCCGACGCGGAGCGAAGCGAGACAGGAGGAATCTGCTTCCTGCGTCCGCAGCCACTCACACTTCATTTTCTAGGTCTCACGCTGACAGCACCGTGGAAGAGCGGCGCTTCAGCGCCGCGTAAAGCTCATAAAATCAGCAGGGGCTTCAGGCGGGTGGCCCAGCCCCTGATCTGGCTGACACCGAAAACACCTCGGTGGGTGCCCCGTCCTTTGCGCACTCTGCAAAGGGCGGGAACCACGAACGCATGCGCGACCGGGGTTTTGTGCCGAGCCACAAGGGTGTGTCGGCCGCATCGCAACCCGCCCTTGCAAACAACGCAAGGACGGGGCACCCACCGTATTGGTGATGGCAGCGGGATCAAAAGCCGGGCCACCCGCCCTTGTCATTCCGACGCGCGAGCGAAGCGAGACAGGAGGAACCTGCTTCCCGCCGAATGCCATCACCAGGGAAATTCGGGCAGCACAACCAACCACACCATCGTGCCAGCGACCTCAACCAACGGGCCAGTGACAGCGGATGATCGCGCGGATACTATCCTCTCGCTGCACGGGCCGATCCCTTCTCGGATAAATCCAAATAAGGCAACCTTGAGAACAGCGCCAGTTTTTCCGTTTTACAAACTATAGGAGGGTATGCCGGTGATGATTCAAGCAGAGAAAATCGTGATAGTCTTCGCGGCCCTGGGTGCGCTGGTCGGCGTGGCTCAAGCCAAAGAGAAAGATCACAGCGCAGATTATCAAGTAGGAACGTTCTCATCCACGGGAGCCATAAGCGACGGCAGCTACGCTAATTGCTCGGGCGGAGGATGTTCCGGCTACAGCGCAGCGCATAACGTGCACTTCGTCAACACGGCGAACGGCACATATTCGATCGAGGCCCCCACGTCAGTGGCCGGCACAATGCTTGTTGGGATGATGAGCGGGGGGAACTCTCCGACTATTCACAAGGGCTGGTTCATGGACAACTTGCATGAGGGCGATAAAGTTCTATTCGCAGCCAAATGTAAGACGTACCGCAACAGCCACACGAGTTGCCAGTTCTGGCTCCCGAACCCAGATAAGACAGGCAAGGAAATCGCTACCGTCGGAGGGTTTAGCCCCGCGGTTGCCAAGACCAACACATCGCAGCTGTGCGGGACAGGAAAGCTATCCGCCAGCGTGGAGGCGCAGGTCTGCAACGCCCCTGCTCCGGCAGAGCAACCCGCAGCAGCGGCTAGCCAACCGCCTGAAGTTGCTACTGGGCCCGCCGTGCAGCAAGCACCACCTGCGCCCCCCTCCGCTCCAGCAGAGCAACCCGCGACTGCGGCTAGCCAACAGCCTCAAGCTGTCGTTAAGCCCGCCGTGCAACAGGCTGCGCAGGCACCCGCCTGCAAATCCATAATCATCGATGCGAACGGGAACCAGAAGTGCGAACAATAGACCATTGGGCGGGGAGTGCCCCATGTCTCGCCGATTTTGCGAGACATGGGAATTGAAGCCCGGGCCACCCGCCCACCATGGGCATACGCACGAGTAGAGAACTACCAAGCCCACCGGATGAGATGCAGGAATAGGGCCTTCGCCCGACTGCGGGCGCGTCGGGCCTTGGTGCCCCGCAAGACCCGGAAATCGGACTCAGGCCTCATTGCCGGGCATATATCGGGGCCCTACCTTCTTACCTGGCCATCCAGTCGTCGTCAGGAGGTGCATAAAATCCACTCCCTTGCTCTGGCTTTCTGCTCCTACCCACCTCGATGGCGGTATCACATGAGAGGCAGCGGCGAAATACAGCGACGCCGTTGTCACAGGGCTCTGCGACAGGCGCAATAATCTGCTTCGAGAAGCACTTGGGGCACAGCGCTCTCTCGGGGTGCGTCCTGTCAAACCACAGTGGATTCTTGAACTCGAACTCGTCACTATTGAAACGCAACTTCGCCTTGAGCTCGCGATTCTCGTCCTCGAGGTCGCCTGCGCCACGCTTCAGGCTCATGAGCGTGTCATAGACTTCCATAAGTTGCTGCTTCTGCTCAAGCTTCGATGTGCCCTGCGCAATATCGTAGATGGTCTTTCCTGCACTAGCGATTGCGTTGAATAACGTCAGCTTAGTTTGCGGATCTATCGGCATATGCGCTATTCACCTCAAAACCATTACCACGAGCGCAACGAGTTACCAGCCCCTAGTCTGCAGCATGTGGGCCTCATCCAACCCCGCCACAGCCAGACCCTTCATCGCCCCCGCCAGATCTTCGCTGACTTCAAGTAACACTTTAGGGTCGTTGAAGTGCGTGGCGGCTTTGACGATGGCGCGGGCTCGCTTCTCTGCTTCTACCGGATCGGCGAAGGTGGTCGAGTCTTTCATGAAGATGCCGCTACCGACGAAGACGGCTTCGGCGCCGAGCTGCATGACCAGGCTCGCGTCGGCAGGCGTGGCGATGCCTCCGGCGGAGAAATTCGGCACAGGGAGCTTCCCTGTTTTCGCCACCAGCTTGATCAGTTCATAGGGAGCGCCGTGTTCTTTGGCTTTGGCGTAGAGCTCTTCCTCGCCCAGCACGGTGAGGATTTTCATCTCCTGGACGATCTGGCGGATGTGCTTGACGGCGTGAACAACGTCGCCCGTACCGGCCTCGCCCTTGGTACGGATCATGGCCGCACCTTCAGCAATGCGGCGCAGGGCCTCTCCAAGATTGCGCGCTCCACAAACGAAAGGGACCTTGAAGGCATGCTTGTCGACATGGTGAGCTTCGTCAGCAGGAGTAAGCACTTCAGATTCGTCAATATAGTCGACACCAAGTTCCTGCAGAATCTGAGCCTCGGCAAAATGCCCAATGCGGCACTTGGCCATCACCGGGATGGACACAGTGTCCATGATCTCGCGAATCTTCTTAGGCGAAGCCATGCGCGCCACACCGCCCTCAGCGCGGATCTGCGCAGGCACGCGCTCCAGCGCCATAACAGCAACGGCACCAGCCTTCTCGGCAATGGAAGCCTGCTCGGCGTTGGTCACGTCCATAATTACGCCGCCTTTTAGCATTTCGGCTAGGCCGGTCTTGAGGCGGAGACTGGTGGGGCTACCGTTGTTCTGCGACATGTGGACTCTTTTCTGGAGATGGCGTTCAGCTATCAGCGAGGGCTTTATGGGCCGTGAGCAGCAGGCTTTGGCTGATGATTCATTCTAACGCTCGATGGGGGTTTGCGGAAACCCTTGGACTTGGCTCGACTCATGGAGAAAGGGCAAGGCACCGAGCAGCAGGGCTGCGCTGGGAAGGATGATTCCGAGGGCGAGCGCGATCAGGCCGTACCGCCATTCTGGGTGGGCAAAGGTGAGCAGCCTTGTGGGAACCAGGATCGCTCCGAGAGTAAACAACGCAATGGTGGGAAATAGACCGGCGGCGAGGCGGGCGCGACGATTGCCGCCACCACGGCGAGACAAATAGGCGCCGGCGGCGCCACACACGGGCAGCAGGGCTAGCCAGGGTAGAAGGACCATCTGCAGCGGGCTTCGTCCGAGAAAACGCGGCTGCATTGAAATTGCGATCAACGGTGTGAGCAAAATCATGGCTGCGGTCAGGCTTACTAATCCTGGCAGCCAGAAGTGTTTGGTTCTTGGGTTCATGATTTCCTCCTGTGATTTTGAGCGTTGAATTGTTTTTGCCAGCGCGCGCCAGCCGACGACTTCGTCCATGACTTTGTTGCGGGCTTCGGATTCGCTGATTCCCTTCCCCAATTCTTGTTCGTAGAGATCCTCGAGATGGGCGGCTAGTTCGGCGATGACTTCTTCCTGGTCACTCGCGGGGAGATTGAGTGGATGCAGTTGTTCGCGGACTAAGGCGGCCCAATCGTTGGTCTTGTCGGGCGTTGGTTTGTCGGGCATCGGTTTGTCCGACATTGGTTTGTCAGGCATTGGTCACTCCTGCCAGGCGATCCAGAGCCTGGAAAAAGAGATTCCATTCCCGGCGCAAGGGCGCGAGTTCCTTTTTGCCGGCGGGGGTGAGGCTGTAGACGCGGCGGTCGCGGCCGGCGCGGTTCGGTTCCCAGCGGCCGGCGATCCAGCCTCGCTTTTCGAGGTCGTAGAGCATGGGGTAGAGCGAGGCCAGGGTGAAACGCAGTGCGCCGTCTGTCTTTTCTTCGATCTGTTTGGAGATTTCGAAGCCGTACAGGGGGTGCTCGGCCAGCAGGGCCAGGATGGCTAGCTCGGCGCTGCCGCGGGATATCTTGGAGCGGATACGCTTGGTCATGATGAATATAGGAATCCTATATTTGAGGGCTTTCGTCAACGTTACTTTGGTAGGGGTGGGTAACTTGGTCCAGCAAAAACTTTTAACACGGGGACACGGAGGAACACAGGGTAGATCGGTCGATTAGTGCTTCACGTATTTCTTGAACATTTTTTCGGGGTCGATGGCTATGAAGATTCCCTTGCTGCGGGCCAGGACTTCGTTGTTTTCGTTTAGGATTTCGGCGGCGTTTACGTGGGTGCGTCCCTGGACTTTGATTTCGCGGCCTTCGACTCGCAGCGGTTTGTGCAGTGGAACCGGCTTGAGGTATTCGACGGTCATTTCGCGGGTTAGCGCGACTACGTGATGCAACTTATTTACTTTGCCCATGGCGTCGTCGAGGATGCTGGCGATTATGCCGCCATGGCAGTGGCCGGGCGGTCCGGTGTAGCGTTTGCCGAGACGGAAGCGGCAGACGAAGGTTTGGCGGGCTTCGTCGAGGATGAACTTTAAGCGCATGCCCTCCGGGTTGTTCATGCCGCAGACAAAGCAGTGGTTTTTTTGCATCTTGACGTAGCGGGTGTCGTGGCCTTGAGGCTTCGGCATGGCAGTGATTTTACGTGATTTCTCCATTGCGATCGAAAGTCGAAGACCCCGCTTCTCGCAAAAGACGCGAGAAATGGGGCACCCGCTTTCGTGGGTGGAAATGCCTTGCGAGGCATGTGATGACTTAAGCGGATGCGGGGTCCTTCGACTGCGGATGTGCTTCGCTTTCGCGAAGCACATCCTCCGCTCAGGATGACAGAGTCGTTTTGGTGCGGAAGTGCTCCTTCTAACTTGCGCCGGAATCCTGTATACATATCGGTTTTGGAAAATCTTTGTTTGGGAGCTCTTCATGAAATCGCGTGCCGCTCTGGTTCTGGCTGGGATCTTGTTTGCACTCGCTAGTTTGGTCGCTGCTCCGCAGGACAAGGACGCGGACAAGAAACCGAACGCTTCGCCGACGCGATCGGGTAAGAAGGATGCGAAGAAGGACGAGAAAAAAGAAGAGCCTAAGGAGGAGAAGAAAGGCGGGATGACGGCCGAGACTTTCTCTGGGCTGAAGTTCCGGCTGATTGGGCCGGCTGTGGCTTCGGGGCGCGTGATTGCGGTTGCGGTGAATCCCAGGAATAAGTTTGAGTATTACGTGGGCGTGGCGTCGGGCGGAGTTTGGAAGACGGTGAATGATGGTACGACGTGGACTCCGGTGTTCGATAAGCAATCGTCTTATTCGATCGGGTGGGTCACGCTTGATCCGAATGACCCGGCGGTGGTGTGGGTGGGGACGGGCGAGAGCAACAGCCAGCGCAGCGTTTCTTATGGAGACGGCATTTATCGATCGGATGACGGCGGGAAAGATTGGCAGAATCTGGGGCTGAAGAAGTCGGAGCATATTGGGCGGGTGGTGATTGATCCGCGGGACTCGAAAGTTGTGTACGTGGCGGCGGAAGGGCCGCTCTGGGGGCCGGGTGGCGATCGCGGCTTGTACAAGTCGGCGGACGGCGGAAAGACATGGAAGGCTGTGCTTACCATCAGCGAGAACACTGGGGTGGTGGATGTGGCGATTGATCCCTCGAATCCGGACATTGTTTATGCGGCGGCTTACCAGCGGCGGCGGCATGTTTTTACTTTGATCGATGGCGGGCCGGAGAGTGCGATTTATAAATCTACTGATGCTGGAGCTACCTGGAACAAGCTTAAGTCCGGGTTGCCTGCGGTTGATTTGGGACGGATTGGGCTGGCGGTTTCTCCGGCTGATCCCACGGTGGTGTATGCCACGATTGAGGCGGCCGATGGGAAAGGCGGAATTTTCCGGTCGAGTGACCGGGGAGCTACCTGGGAGCGGCGGAACGAGTTTGATGCGGGCGCGATGTATTACGGGCAGATTATTGCCGACCCGAAGAATGTGGATCGCATTTTTGTGATGAATGTGACCCTGCGGGAATCGCTGGACGGCGGGAAGACCTTGCATAAAGTCGAGGAAAACAATCATCACGGGGATAATCACGCCATCTGGATCGATCCAGATAATACGAAGCATTGGCTGCTGGGCTCCGATGGCGGCATGTATGAGACCTGGGACGATGCCAAGAGCTGGGAATTCAAGGCTAATCTGCCTACGGTGCAGTTCTACGACGTGGCTGTGGACAACGCGCTTCCCTTCTATAACGTCTGCGGCGGGACGCAGGATAATTTCTCGTGGTGCGGGCCGGCGCGCACGCGCAACGTCAACGGGATTATGAATTCGGATTGGTACGTGACTACCGGAGGCGACGGGTTTCACTCGCAGGTGGATCCGGAGGACGCGAATACGGTTTATTCGGAATCGCAGTATGGCGTGCTGGTGCGGTATGACAAGCCTACGGGGCAGGAACTTGTGCTGCAGCCGCAGGAAGGTAAGGGCGAAGCTCCGTTGCGCTGGAACTGGGATTCGCCGGTGATTGTCAGTCCACATTCGCATACACGGATTTATTTTGCCGCTAACAAGCTTTTCCGCAGCGATGACCGGGGCGACACGTGGAAGGCGATCAGCGGTGACCTTACCCGGCAGATTAACCGCAACCAACTGCCGGTGATGGGAAGAGTTTGGGAGCCGGATGCGGTCGCCAAGAATCAGTCGACGTCGCTGTACGGAAATATCGTTGCTTTGTCGGAGTCGCCGAAAAAAGAAGGGCTGATTTATGTGGGAACTGACGATGGGCTGATTCAGGTAACGGCCGATGGCGGGGGGAGTTGGACGAAGTACGATGCGTTTGCGGGAGTGCCGGATTCGACTTATGTGAGCCGGGTGGCGGCTTCGCGGTTTGACGTGAATACGGTTTACGCGGCGTTTGACAATCACAAGAATGAAGATTTCAAACCTTATCTGCTGAAGTCGACGGATGCGGGCAAGACCTGGACTTCGATTGCGGGGAATTTGCCGGAGAATGGTGCGGTGCTGGCTTTTGTGGAAGACACGGTGAATGCCAACTTGCTGTTTGCGGGGACTGAGTTCGGGGCGTTTTTTACCGTCGATGGCGGGGCTCACTGGGTGCAGCTTAAGGGCGGGCTGCCTACGATTGCGGTGCGCGATATGGCGATGCAGGCGCGGGAGGGCGATCTGGTGATCGCTACTTTCGGGCGCGGGTTTTACGTGCTGGACGATGTTTCGGCGTTGCGGCAGATCAAGGCGGAATCTCTGGAACAGGCCGCGGCGCTGTTTCCGGTTAAGGATTCGCTGCTGTATATCGAGCGGCATCCGCTGGGCGGTCCGAAGAAGGCGATGCAGGGTGAGGCGTTTTATACGGCGGAGAATCCGGCTTATGGGGCGGCGTTCACGGCTTATCTGAAGGAGAAGCTGAAGACTAAGAAGGAGAAACGTCAGGAAGCCGAGAAAGCGGCAGCTAAGAAGAATGAGACGTTGCCTTATCCGACGATTGATGCGTTGCGGGCGGAGTCGGAGGAAGCTAAGCCGGAGGTTTACTTCATGGTTTATGACGAGTCGGGTGCGCCGATTCGGCGGGTCGAGGGCAGTATTGAAGCGGGGTTCCAGCGGGCGGCTTGGGATTTGCGGTATCCGGCGTCTTCGCTGCGCGAACATATCGAGGAAGGCGAGGATTTTGCTCCGGCGGCAGCGAAAGGACCGCTGGTGATTTCCGGAGCTTACTCGGTGCGGATGTTTCAGAAGGTGGATGGAACAGTCACGGAGTTGGCCGGGGCGCAGAATTTTAAGGTGGTGACCGACGGGGCGTCTTCTTTGAGTGCGGCTGACCGGGTGGCGCAGGAGGAATTTCAGCGGAAGGTGGCGCGGCTTTACCGGGCGGTTTCGGGGGCGCTGCGGACTTCGGAGGAAGTGGAGACGCGGCTTAAGGCGATTCGCGCGGCTTTGCAGGAGACGCCGGCGGCGGAGAAACAGCTTAGCGCGGAAGCGGATTCGATTGAGGCTACTGATCGTGGAATTCTGCGCGCGCTGCGCGGTGATTCGGAGCTGCAGAAGCGGAATGAGCCGGTGCCGTCCTCGATCAACGAGCGGGTGGAAGACATCATGGAGGGCGAACGGTTCTCGCTGACCAAGCCTACGCAGACTCACATTGACGACTACGACATTGCTGCCGGTGAGTTTGCCGAGCAGCTGGGTAAGCTTCATGCTTTGGTTGAGAGTGACTTGGCTAAGCTGGAGAAAGATATGGAGGCTGCTGGAGCACCTTGGACTTCGGGGAGGGTGCCGGAGTGGAGAGAGAAATAGAATCCGGCTGCCGATCTTCTTGGTCAAGGACAGGAAACCTTTAACACGGAGGACACGGAGGAACACGGGGTGGGGCAACTTAATGGCTTTCTTCTATGAAGCGGATTCTTTTGTCTTGGAGCAGCGGGAAGGACAGCGCTTGGAGTCTGCATGTGCTGAGGCAGCGCGGGGAATATGAGGTGGTTGGGCTGCTCACTACTTTTAACGAAGTGGCGGATCGCGTTGCCATGCATGCGGTGCGGCGCGAGCTGGTGGAGCTTCAGGCTGCGGCGGCTGGGTTGCCGCTGTGGGCTGTTCCGCTGCCCTGGCCTTGCTCGAATGAGCAGTACGAGACGCTGATGGCTCGTACTTGTGCCAAGGCGTTGGCGGAGGGGATTGAAGGAGTTGCGTTTGGGGATTTGTTTCTGGAGGACGTGCGGGCTTACCGGGTAAAACAGCTGAAAGGTACGGGGTTGGAGCCAGTGTTTCCGGTCTGGGGGATGCCTACGCGTGATTTGGCGAGGGAGATGATTGCCTCTGGGACGCGCGCGAAGTTGACTTGCATCGATACGGGGAAGCTTGACCGGTCGTTCGCTGGGCGCGAGTTTGATGAAGCTTTGCTTGCGGCTTTGCCTGAGGAAGTGGATCCCTGCGGCGAACGCGGGGAGTTTCATTCGTTTGTTTATGCGGGGCCTATGCTCAATGCTGTGCTGCCGGTTTCGGTGGGGGAGACTGTGGTCCGCGAGCAGTTTGTGTTTGCGGATTTGATCGCGGCGTGATGGTTTTTTCTTTGTTGAGCAACTCGATTGCAATATCCTCAAGCGGCTGTGGTAAACTCGCCGCCGACTGTTGCTTGCGCTGTTGAGCGTGCAATGGCCGTGGGGAAAATCGTTTCGCGTCGTTTCCGTTGGGGAGGACTGGGGAATGGGCCTCGCGTTGATGGTGGTGATCTGGCTGATCACTCTGGCCAGTACATATTTCTTTGTGGCAAAGACTTGGTGGCTGCCGGTTGGCGCTTCGGCCGCAGCGGGATTTATCGATGGACAATTTACCCTCACCTTGATTCTGATGGGAATTGTTTTTCTGGCGGCACAACTCTCCCTGGGCTACTTTGCCTGGAGGTATCGGGAGCAGCCCTCCGCGCCTCCGGTGGATTATTCGCATGGCAACGTCAGGATGGAATTGGTGTGGACTGTGCTGACGACCATTTTGTTCGTTGGATTGAATCTGATGGGCAGCCGGGTTTGGGCGAGCCAACGCTTCGACCCGGCGGGGCCAGGAGCGGTGCAGGTTGAGGTTACAGGCATGCAGTTCGCCTGGTATTTCCGCTATCCTGGACCGGATGGGACGTACGGCGGAACCAGCGTCAAGCTGATGGATCCGTCGGCTGGCGGCGAAGCGGCCGTCGGGCTCGATACTTCCGATCCGTCCTCGAAAGATGATGTGGTTACCGGGACTATGTATTTGCCGGTGAATCGCGAAGTCGATCTTAGTTTGCGGTCGGTGGACGTGATCCACAGTTTCTTTGTGCCCAACCTGCGCTTCAAGCAGGACGCGGTGCCAGGGCTCAACATTCACATGCACTTCACGCCGACGGCGATTGGCGAGTATGAGATTGCCTGCGCCGAACTCTGCGGCTTGGGTCACTACAAAATGCACGGAATGGTACACGTCGTCAGCCAGGAAGATTTCGACAAGTGGCTCGCGGCACGGGAGGCGGAGAAACAGTAAATGGCAACCGCAGCTACGGTTCACGCGCACGCTCCTCAGGGTTTTATTCGGAAATACATTTTCAGCCTCGATCACAAAGTGATTGGCATCCAGTATTTCTTTCTGGCGCTCACGGCGGTTTGGGTGGGGATGTTTTTGTCGCTGCTGATGCGCATTCACTTGATTTATCCGCTGGCCAGTTTGCCGCTGGTGGGCGAGATCAAGCCGGAGACATATCTCAGCCTGCTCACCATGCATGGCACGATCATGGTGTTCTTTGTGCTGACTACGGCGCCGCAGGGAGGATTTGGAAATTACTTTCTGCCCATTCAGATCGGGGCGCCGGACATGGCCTTCCCTGTCCTGAACATGCTTTCGTTCTGGACAACGTTTGTGGCCTTCGTGGTGATGATCGCGGCGTTTTTTGTTACTGGCGGGGCGCCGCTGCATGGGTGGACGGGTTATCCGCCGCTGAGCGCCATTCAACAAGCGGGGCCGGGGGAAGGGCTTGGGGCTGATCTGTGGATCACGAGCATTGCGATTTTCTGTCTTGCCTCGCTGATGGGTGCGTTGAACTTTCTGACTACCACGCTTGATATGCGGGCCAAGGGCATGACCATGATGCGCATGCCGCTGACCGTGTGGTCGTGGTTTATCACGGCGATTCTTGGGCTGCTGGCGTTTGGCGTGCTGCTTTCGGCGGGGATCCTATTGCTGATGGACCGCAATTTGGGCACGAGTTTCTATGTGCCGCTTGTCGTGGTGAACGGACAGATCATGCAGCACAAAGGCGGGTCGCCTCTTTTGTGGCAGCATTTGTTCTGGTTCTTTGGGCATCCTGAGGTTTACATCGCGATCTTGCCGGGTATGGGCGTGACCTCGCAGATTCTTTCGACCTTCTCGCGCAAGCCGATCTTTGGATACAAGGCGATGGTTTACGCCATGCTTTCGATTGGGTTTTTCGGATTCATGGTTTGGGGCCATCACATGTTCATGAGCGGGATGAGCCCCTATTCGGCGTTTGCCTTCTCGCTGCTGACTATGTGCATCGGCGTGCCTTCGGCGATCAAGACCTTTAACTGGCTGGGCACGATGTATAAGGCGCGGATTCGGTTCCAGACGCCAATGCTGTATGCCATTGGGTTTGTTTCCTTGTTCGTCTCGGGCGGATTGAGCGGACCGTTTCTGGCACAACCGGTGCTCGACATTCAGTTGCACGACACTTACTTCGTTGTCGGTCACTTTCACCTGATCATGGGCGTGGCTGCGATCTTCGGGATGTTTGCGGCAACCTATTACTGGTTCCCTAAAATGTTTGGGCGGATGATGAATGAGACCTGGGGACGGGTGCACTTCTTCATTACGCTGATCGGAACCTATGCCATCTTTATGCCCATGCATTATCTGGGCATCGCGGGAGGGACACGGCGGTACTCGCAATATACGGAAGTGGCGTATTTGACGAAGCTGATGCCGATTCATCAGTTCATGACCTACGCGGCGATCATTACGATCTCGGCTCAGTTCATTTTCGTGATCAACCTGTTCTGGAGCATGTTCAAAGGGCCGAAGGCCAGCGACAATCCTTGGGAATCGACGACTTTGGAGTGGACTACGGCTACGCCTCCTCCGCATGACAATTTTGGAGGCGTGACTCCGGTGGTGCATAACGGTCCTTATGAGTATGGAGTTCCGGGTGCGGCTAAGGATTATGTGATGCAAACCGATCCACCGATCATCTCGGGACACTGAGGCTTCTGAATATTTATGGCGACGTATACACCGAGCGCTCCGATTCATCAGTTGGGCCGAGGCGGAGATGTGCCCGCGCCTCCGAATGGGGGCGATGACGGCAGATCCCCGGATTCGGGATTACCGAATTATGGGGCGCGGTTGCGGCGGGCGCGGCTGGGAATGATCTGCGCGATTGCGACCGTCTGCATGATTTTTGTTTCGCTGACGAGCGCGTATGTGGTGCGGCGGGGCTTGCCGACCTTTGACGACTCCACCCGTACTTACTTTCGCGACTGGGGTGAAGTGCAGTTGCCGTGGGCGCTGCTCCTGATCAATACGGTTATCCTGCTGGCCAGCAGTTTGACCATGGAAGGCGCGCGGCGGGCCATTGCGCGGCGCGCGGCGCTGGCCCCGGTGGGGTCGATTCCTGGCGTTTCACTGGGACAGGAAAGAAACTTTCCCTGGCTGGGAGTGACGATTGTTCTTGGTCTGGGATTTCTGGCGGGACAGTGGATAGCGTGGGGCGACCTGAAGAGCCGCGGATTTTTTGTCGCTACGAATCCGAGCAGTTCGTTTGTTTATTTGCTGACGGCGGCACATGCGGTGCATCTGGCGGGAGGGATTGTTGCGTTGCTTTGGGCTGGCATCACTTCCCTGCTGCACAGGCCGATCGAAGATCGGCGAATTGTGGTCGACGTGGCGGCCTGGTACTGGCATTTTATGGCCGCGTTGTGGATTTATGTTTTTGCTCTTCTGGCGTTTGTGCACTGAGGGAAAGGGGAAATTCAAGAATGTCTGACGCCGCAACTGTCGAACATGGGCTTCCCGGGGCATATGAGGCTCCGCTGTTCGGGGCCTATTCGAAGAAGGTTGGCATGTGGCTGTTCCTGGCCTCGGATTCGCTGACGTTCGGGGCGTTGCTGTTCGCCTTTAGCTACAACCGAATCTACACCGCGTGGCCTACGCCGTTTGGCAAGGAAAGCATCATCAACGCGACGGTGATGACGGCCTGCCTGCTTTCGAGCTCGCTGACCATGGTGCTTGGGGTGTTTGCGGCGCAGCGGGGCGACCGGGCCTGGACGCGGAACTGGCTACTGGCCACTATGGCGTTCGGTACGGCGTTCCTTGTGCTGCATGGCATGGAGTGGACCCACCTGATCCACGAAGGGTTGACGTTGCCGGGATTTCCGAAGTCGGTGGAACACGGGGCTGGCGAATACGCCAAGATCTCTACCGGCGTGCCGCAGTTCGCTTCGACTTTCTTTACCCTTACGGCGATGCACATGCTGCACGTGACGATTGGGGTGATCTATCTGGGAGTGGTAGCCCTGCGCAAGTGGTTCCTGCCAATTCTGGGGGTGCTCTGGCTGGTGGGATATTTAGTGATTCCTTCGGACAATGTTTTTCATTACGGAATCAACGTGCTGCTGGTTGGGCTGATCGTGGTCAGCATCATTGTCTTTCTGAAGCCGAAAGACTACGACGCGCACGATGTCGAGGTCGCGGGATTGTATTGGCACTTTGTGGATCTGGTGTGGATGTTCATCTTCCCCTTGGTCTACTTGATGTCGACCAGGGTTTGACGTAGTGGTGGAACAACGGCGTTTGGGCAGTGCGGGCGAGTTGCATAGGTTCTTCGCGCAAAGTACGCGCTCAGGATGACAACGTTGGGGGGGAACACGATGCACGATGTCGCTAAGCATGACGATAGCAAAGGGCAGTACTTTTGGGTGTGGGGCGCGCTGCTGGCTCTGACCGGGGTGGAGGTCTGGCTGGGGTACCGGCAGATATTCGAGCCGGTGCGCATGCTGGAAGTGCTGCTGGTGCTGTCGGTGATCAAATCGGCGTTGATCATTGCCTATTTCATGCACTTGAAGTTTGAGAAGGCATTGATGCGCTGGATGCTGGTGATCGCGGTGACAGCATGCTTTGTGATTATGTATTTCTTCTTCTTTCCGGACGCGGACCGCATTTTGCGGTTGGGCGTGCATTAGACTTCGGGAGTCGCGATGAAGTTACTGCGTGACAAAATTCGGTCCTTTGCTCTCCTGGCAGTGGTTTGTGTTGGCGCGATGCCCGCCTTGGGGCAGGGTTGCGCCATGTGCAATGCAGCGGCGAAGAGCACGCCCAAGGAGGGCCAGCAGGCGCTCAATCGGGCGGTTCTGGTTTTGCTGCTGCCTCCGGTGGGAATTATGGTGTTCGGATTTGGGCTGGCATTGCGGTATGGAAAGCGGCGCGATCAGGAGCCGGACTGAGATTCCTAGCCTCACCGTTGTTCGATCCCTTTAGGTTGACCCTTTCATAGGTTAATCCTTTCAGAGGTTGCTCCGCGCGAATCACACTCTGGAATCTACAGGAAATCCCTGAATTCGAGGATTTGCGGAAGTCGTCTGCAAGAGTTTCGCGCCTGCGGGTGGAAATTTCACCGTTTCGCGAAAGACCCCTGCCTCTAACACCCCTGTTTGTGATCGATCGGCTGCTTTATTTCGATTGGCAAGACTCGTGCAGTATGAACTGAGGACGCATCTTGGGCGACTGGAGGGGCCTTGATATGCAATCTCGATCTTATGACTTACCAACCGCAGTTACTTTTCTGATGGCGGGGTTGGGCATCGGCTCGCTTCTGGCGATTCTCTTCTCTCCTCGTCCCCGACGACTGGAGTTGGTCGGCTCCAGAGAGACGCAACGCGCATCCGCGTAAAGCTCCTGCTTTATAATAAAAGATTCGGTAACGCGTTCTGAGGCCGCTGGGGAGACTCCCGCGGCTTATGGACTCAGTTGCCGGGTCCTTGCCGATGTCTGACTCACTACCCACGGAAAGCATCATTGTTCGCGGCGCCCGCGTGCATAACCTCAAGAACATCGACTTTGAGGTTCCGCACAACACCTTGACGGTGGTCACCGGGGTCTCGGGCTCGGGCAAGTCTTCGCTTGCTTTCGACACGATTTATGCGGAGGGGCAGCGGCGGTATGTGGAGTCACTCTCGGCTTACGCGCGGCAGTTTCTGGAGCGCATTGAGAAGCCGGACGCGGATTCAATTGATGGCATCGCCCCGGCGGTAGCGATCCGGCAGAAGAATACTACGCGGAATCCGCGGTCGACGGTGGCGACGGCGACCGAGGTTTACGATTACTTGCGCTTGTTGTTTGCCCGGGTTGGCCGGACCTATTGCGTGAACTGCGGGTGCGAAGTAAGGAAAGACACTGTCGACGAAATTGCGGACGCGGTGCTGGCGCTTGATCCGGGGACGCGGGTGCAGGTGGTCTTTCCGTTGCAGTCGGCTGTAGCCGCACCGCGGGAGGCGGAGAAGAAGGCTGGACGCTCGAGAAAGCCTGCCAAGAAAGCCACCGCTGCGGACCCCGGGCTTACGGACCAGATTAAGGCGCGCCTGTTTGAGTTGCGCAAGGCGGGGTTTAACCGGCTGTATCAGGCGGGGCGGGTGTTTGAGTTCTCTACTCCGGAATCGCTGCTGGATATTCGCTTCGATCAGCCGGTGTTTGTGCTGGTGGACCGGCTTACGGTTTCGGCGGAGTCGCGCACGCGGATTGTGGATGCGGTGGAAACAGCTTATCGGGAAGCAGGGGAAGTTATTTTTGATCTGCCTCCGCATGGGGATCAGCCAGCGCGGCAATTGCGGTTTGCGCAACGCTTCGAGTGCAAGAACTGCAATTTGCGGTATGAAGAGCCGGAGCCACGGCTTTTCTCGTTTAACAATCCTTATGGGGCTTGTCCTCGGTGCCAGGGATTTGGGAACACGATTGACTTTGACCTTGGGCTGGTGATTCCTGATCCGATGAAGTCTCTTGGGGAAGGTGCGATTGATCCGTGGAACAAGCCTAAGTACCGGCCGTTGTTCACGGACATGAAGCGGTTTGCCAAGCTGGCTGACATTCCTTCGGATGTGCCCTGGGCAGAACTGGGCGCGGCGCAAAAGGAACTGATTCTGGATGGGGATGGGAAGTTCCTGGGGGTGCGGGGATTCTTTCAGTACCTGGAGCGGAAGAAATACAAGCTGCACATTCGCGTTTTCCTGAGCCGGTACCGCGGCTATTCGACTTGTCCGGAGTGCCGGGGGATGCGGCTGCGGCTGGAAGCGCGTCAGGTCAAAATCAACGGGAAGAACATTTGTGATGTTGGCGCTATGACCGTAGAAGACGCCGCGGCTTTCTTCGCCGGGGTTCAGTTAAGTCCGGAGGAGGCTGAGATTGCGGACCGTCTGTTACAGGAAATCCGAGAGCGGTTGCGGTTTTTGAACGATGTTGGCCTGGAATATCTGACGCTGGACCGGTTATCCTCCACGCTTTCAGGAGGCGAGGCGCAGCGCATTCAGCTGGCTACATCTTTGGGATCGCGGCTGGTGGGAACGCTTTACGTGCTGGATGAGCCCTCGATTGGGCTGCACAGCCGCGACACGCACCGGCTGATCAAGATACTGCATGACTTGCGCGACTTGGGGAACACGATTCTGGTGGTGGAGCATGATCCAGATATTATGCGCACGGCGGACCGAATTCTCGACCTCGGTCCGGGGGCGGGAGAGAATGGCGGGAAGCTGGTGGCGGCGGGAACCTATGAAGAAATTCTGAAGAATCCGGCATCGCTCACGGGCCGCTATCTTGCCGACGACTTGCGCATTCAAATTCCGGCTGTGCGGCGGCAACCGGGACCGCAACAGATCAAGATCAAAGGGGTGCGGGCGAACAATCTAAAGGGCGTCGATCTCTCCATTCCGCTGGGGATGCTAGTGGCGATCACGGGAGTTTCGGGGTCGGGGAAATCGACGTTGTTGCATCAGGTTCTTTACCAAGCGCTGGGAGAGGCTAAGAAGCAACAGATTAACGTTCCGGCGCGGGGTGTGGCGACGTGGGAAAGCCTGGAGGGCGACCAGTTCATTGACGAAGTCGTACTGGTGGATCAATCGCCGATCGGGAGGACGCCGCGCTCGAATCCCGTAACTTATATCAAGGCGTTCGACGCCATCCGCGATCTTTTTGCGTCGCTGCCTGAAGCCAAGAAGCGCGGCTTTGCCTCTGGGCATTTTTCTTTCAATATTCCAGGTGGGCGGTGTGAGACTTGCCAGGGTGACGGCACAGTTACTGTGGAGATGCAGTTTCTCGCGGACGTGGAACTGATCTGCGAAGAGTGCAAAGGCACGCGCTACAAGGCGCAGGTGCTCGAAGTGCGCTACCGTGGCAAAAATATTCATGAAGTGTTGAATCTGACGGTGAAAGAGGCGCTCAAGTTTTTCGCGGAAGTGCCCAAGGTTACGGAAAAGCTGCGGGTGCTGGAGGAGGTTGGGCTGGGATACCTGCGTCTGGGGCAATCGGCGACCACTTTGTCCGGGGGCGAAGCGCAGCGCATGAAGCTGGCGGCGCATCTGCACCCGGCCGCTCGCGAGATTGGGCGGCCCAGCGCGGTGCAGCAGGACGAAGGCCGCCGGCGGCGGCGCCTGCTCTATATTTTTGACGAGCCTACGACCGGGCTGCATTTCGATGATGTCAGCAAACTTTTGGCTGCATTCCGCCGTCTTATTGAGGCAGGCGGCTCCATCCTTGTGATCGAACATAATCTTGAAGTGATCAAGACCGCCGATTGGGTGATCGACCTGGGGCCGGAAGGTGGGGCGCGTGGCGGCAAGATCGTGGGAGTCGGTCCGCCGGAAGCGATCGCTAAACTGCCTGGTTCTTATACTGGAAAATATCTGGCACGGCTGCTGAATGGAAACAGCAACGGAGCGTCGCGTTCCAATGGAAGCAAGTAAGCTTCTCGCAGTTTGTGCATTTGGGTTGGCCGTGAGCCTGTGCTCATCGGCACAGGGAGCCAGCCCGCCTGCGACACAGTCCTCGCCACAGACTTCCTCTCAGTCTTCGTCACAAACTCAGCCTCATCGCACGGTCCATCACGTTCAGGTTCCGGATGAGGATTCCCCCGCTCAACCCGCCGAACTTACGGCGGCGGAGGCGGCGATCGAAAAGAAGGATTACACTGCCGCCGAACCGATGCTTCGCAAGCTGGTTGGTCGTGATCCCACGAACTATGTGGCGTGGTTCGACCTCGGCTTTGTCGAGAATGGTCTGGATAAGCTGGACGAGTCGATCGCGGCTTATCGCAAATCAGTTACTGCAAAGCCTGATGTTTTCGAATCAAACCTGAATCTTGGGTTGCAACTGGCCAAGACCGGCCAACCCGATGCGGAGCAGTTTTTGCGGGCTGCGACCCAACTGAAACCGACCAGCCATGTCGAAGAAGGTCAATACCGGGCATGGCTTTCACTGGGGCAGACGATCGCGAAGGCAAAGCCAGAAGAGGCGCTGGCAGCCTACCAGCATGCCGCCACGCTTCAACCCAAAGAAGCTGAGCCGCATCTTTCCGCCGGGCAGATTCTTGAACAGGAAAGCAAAGTTGCTGATGCTGAACTGGAATACAAGCAGGCTTTAGCGCTGGACTCGCGACCCACAGACGCGGTAGTTGGCCTGGCCAACCTCTACATGCGCGGGCGCCAGTTTCCCGAGGCGGAGGATTATCTGCGCAAACTGCTGGCGACGCAGGCAGGCTCTGCCGCGGTTCACATCCAGTTGGGACGGGTGCTTGCTGCCGAGGGCAAGAATGATGCTGCTGTCATAGAACTGCAGGCGGGAATGAAACTCGCGCCAACTGACGAGGCCGCGCGGCGCGAACTGGCCGATATGTATGCGGCAGCCGGGAAAAATGATCTGGCCGAGGCTGAGTATCGCGAGTTGCTAGTTGCGCATCCTAAGGAAGCGGAACTGCATGACGGCCTGGGGAAGGCTTTGTTGTGGCAGAAGAAATCGCCCGAAGCCCAAAGGGAGTTGCTAACCACGGTGACGCTGAAACCGGATTTTGGGGGTGCGTATTACGATCTGGCATTTGCGGCCAACGACAACAAGGATTACCCGCTCATTATTCGCGCGCTGGATGCCCGGGCCAAGCTGCTGCTGCCGGAAACGCCGATGACTTATTTTCTGCGGGCCTCGGCCTACGATCACCTGCGCGACTTCAAGAAAGCTGCCCCTAACTATCATCTATTTCTCAACGCGGCCAAGGGGAAGTATCCTGATCAGGAGTGGCAGGCGAAACATCGGCTCATTGCTATCGAGCCGAAGAAATAGGCCAAGTGGAAGCCAATGCTGTGGGGGATAGAGCATTCGCGAGTCTGGAGGGTTGCGGTGGCAGGGCTGGTATTGTCGGCGCTGGGCGTGCCTTCCGCGCTCAGCGGCCGAGCGGAGCCTACCATCGATGAGTTGAAGGCACGCGTGGCCAGCGCCAGCATCGCCGATCGCCCTGCCTTGTGCGTGCGCATAGCGGAACGTCAAGTGGATGCGGCCGGCCGGTTGTATGTAGCCGGCGACAGCGAAAAGGGGCAAGCCGCGCTGGCGGACGTAGTGGCATATTGTGAGTCAGCCCGCAATTACGCAATTCAGTCGCACAAACACGAAAAACAGAGCGAGATCGCCATGCGCAAGATGGTGCGGAAGCTGGTTGACCTTGAGCACACTATTTCCCATGAAGAACAGCAGCAGGTGCAAAATGCGGTGGACCGACTGGAGCATATTCGGAATGATCTGTTGGCTGACATGTTTCCGAAAGTTGGCAAGAAATGACGGCGTTCTCGTTTCGGGCGCACACCTGTGCGGGCCTGTTGATGCTAGTGGTCGCGTCTGCCTCGGCCCAGCGCCACCGCGATCCATTCACTCAGCCGGAGATTGATCAGATCCGCGATGCTAGTTGGGATCCGCAGAAGAGGCTTTCTCTCTATGTGCAGTTCGCGAGGGCACGACTGGTCGCGCTCGAGCAGATGCGCAGCGATCCCAAGACAAAGAACCGGCCGCAACAGACGCATGACCGGCTGGATGACTTTGTTCTGATCTACGACGAACTGAATGACAACATCGATACCTACATCGATCGCAAAGACGATATTCGAAAACCGTTGAAGGTGATCGTCGACGCCGATACCGAGTTCCAGGCCAAGCTGCGGGCTTTGAAAGATGCGGCCAATATTCCTGTGGAAGAAGCCAAGCAATACGAGTTTGTTCTGAGCGACGCCCTCGATTCGCTGGATAGTTCGGCGGAAGAGCATCGCAAACTTCTGGCGGAGCAGGTGGAAGCCGCCAAGCACAAGAAGAAGTCCGACTCGAAGCCAACTGGCAGCAGGTCGGAGTAAACGGACCGTGCTAATCGGTGCTGCTGTTCATTGTGCTCGTGTTAATCTGTGCTCACTGTGCGTGAGGGTCTGCTTGAGATTTTTCATGATGCACACTGGGAATTGCGTCCCGGGGCTGCGCCGCCTGAGCTGAAGATTGAGTTCTTTGCATTCGCCAACGTCAATAACACCATTCGCCTTCGCGAGGGCCGGCTGCTGGTAAGGCTTTCTGACTTGCTGGAGGGCGCGCCTGAGGGTGTGGTGCGGGCCATCGCCCACATCCTACTGGCTAAGATGTATCGCAAGCCCATCGACCGCGGCCATGCGGCCCGCTATCGAAAATATGTGGCCAGCCATGAGGTGGTGAGCAAAGCTCACTTGGTGCGGCAGATGAGGGGTCGCAAGCAGCTTCATTCCCCCAAGGGCCGGGTCTACGATCTGGACGTGATTTTTGAGGATCTGAACCGGCGCTTCTTTCATGGGCTGCTGGGCCGCCCGCGCATGAGTTGGAGCCCGAGCAAAACGCGGCGGATTCTAGGGCATTACGATCCGGCGCACAATGCGATTGTGATCAGCCGCATCTTTGACCAGCTTGTCGTTCCCCGTTACGCCGTGGAATACATCGTGTACCACGAGATGCTGCACTTGAAGCATCCAGTGCGGCTGCGCGGGAGCCGGCGGTGCGTGCATTCGGCCGAGTTTCAGGCGGAGGAGAAGTTGTTTCCCCGGTTGGGCGAGGCTAATGCGTTCTTGAAGCGGTTGTGAGTGGCATGGCTTGGGATCAACCCAAGTACGCAGGCCCGGTACGCAGAACCGCATTGGCTGAAAACCACCACCTTGGCTGAGAGTAGCCACCGATTCCGAATGCAGGCCTTGATTTCGCTTGGACGCAGTCACATTCTTCTCTGAAAATAAATGAGTTATGAAGTTTTCCTCCGCAGCGGCTTTGGCACGGCAGTTGCTTTGCCCGGTTTGGGTGCTGTCTTTCTTATCTCAGGTTTTCCAAGTAATTTAGGACCTGTATCTTAGTTTCCGGGGAAATGTATGAGAGCGAATCTCCTACCGTCCTTGCTTTGTCTCCTTTCCGTGTCGTTGGCACCTGGTCTGACGGGTCGCGCCACGGCCCAGGGGGCATACCGGCCGACCAAGTTAACGAATCCGCCAGCGCATCGGGCGACGAGAAGATTGAAATAGAAAGCTGGGCCAAACCGGAGTCTGGTTGGCTTTATGTGCTCGACCCCAAACCCAATGCGGGCGGGCCGGGAGCGCGCGTTTGGCTGGTCGATCCTGAAACCGGCAAAGTGACGGGCAGCATTCGCACCGGCGACAACCCGGATTTTGCGCTCTCGCCAAATGGGAGCCGACTCTATGTTGCGTCGATCACGGACGGCGATTCAAGCGAACTCGCGGTGATCGATACCGCTCAAGGCACGATCCTACAAAGGGTTATCGTCCAGGACCGCGAAACCGCCGACGTGCTGCCGGCATTTTCGGCGATGGCGGTTTCCGGCGATGGGCTGACGCTGCGAATCCTGATCGACGCGCCCAAATCGGCAACCGCGGATTCTTTTTTGCTGGCCGCGTTCGACACACGGACTGGAGACTTTCTGCCGGGGACCGCGCACCTGGGGAATTGCGGTCCCGGCCGCTTTATTTCTTATCTAACCGCGGATCAATTCGATTTTCTCTGCCCAAGAACGAATCGGATCCGGCTGATTCGTGTAGATGCTGAATCCCGGGAACTGCAAAACGTGGACGTCATCCTTCCCTGGGAACGGCGAGTAGGCGCGGCCCAGGCGATTGAAGCTCCGGGCACTCAAGACGTGGCGATCGTTCGTGGCGACGGCGGCGTTTTTACCATGAATGTTGCCACCCACGAATTTGCCGAAACTCCGGCACGTCCCGTCCTTCCCAATCGCGTTCTGCCGGCGGCCTGGCCGACCTCGCCCGACGGCAGCCGGGTGTATCTGGGTTACAACACGGATTACGACCGCCACTACGACAACCGGTTTTATCTGGATTACGGCCGGCCCCCGAATCTGCGCCCCAATGACGCGACAGCACGCGAATTTCGTGTGCTCGACACCCACACCTGGCAGAAGATCGGCACCATCAGGACGAAGATGCCTTTCTGGAGCGCCGTGACCGGGAACGACGGCAAGCTGCTTTATGCGATGGCTCCGCAGAAGCACAGCATTCTGGTGATCGACACGGTGAAGATGCGCCAGATTAACACCCTCCAAGTGGGCGGAGCGCCGGCGCTGGCTTTGGTCGCACCCTGAGCTGGCCACGATTTCCGTTTAATCCCAGATTTCCCCGTGTGATGGCGATCACGCACGCTTGTGACGCGGCGGATTGACTGCTTTGCCGCTCGCGGCATATCCTTGAAGTTGAAATTGAAATTCATTTTCAAGATCGTTTTCAGGATGGCAGGCGACTCATAAATGCTTCAGGCTTTCATCATCACGCTGCGCGAAGGGGTTGAGGCGGCCCTGATCGTAGGCATCACGCTGGCCTATCTGGCGAAGATTGGCCGGAATGATCTGCGCAAGGCTGTCTATGCGGCGCTGGCAGCCGCCTTCCTTGGCAGCATCGGCGTGGCGATTGTGATTTCCCGCCTGAACTGGAACGAAGACGTGTTCGAAGGCTGGATCATGCTGGCTGCCGCGTTCTTCGTCATCACCATGCTTATTTTCATGATGAAGACGGGGCGCAAGTTGAAAGGTGACATCGAAGGCAAGGTCGGATTGTTGGCTGGCAAGGACGCGTGGGTCGGCCTGTTCTTTTTTGTGTTTCTGATGGTACTGCGCGAGGGCGCCGAGACTGTGCTGATCCTTTCCGCCGTCTCGCTTAACTCCACGGAACTGATGAGCTTTCTGGGCACGCTTCTGGGTGTGCTGGCGGCGATTGCCTTTGGCGTGATGTTTGTGAAGGGCAGCGTGCGCATCAACCTGCAGAAGTTTTTCCGGGTCACGACGGCCATCCTGTTTCTGGTGGCGGCCCAGTTGGTGATTGCCGGACTGCATGAGCTTTCCGAAAGTGGCGTCATTCCCTCGTCCAAGCGCGAGATGGCGCTGATCGGGCCCATCGTGCGCAACGACCTTTTCTTCTTCGTCACGATTGTGGCTCTGGCTGCGCTGATGGTGTTGTTTGATGCCAAGCGGCGCGAGCCTGTGCCCGAATCCGCTTCGGCTGCCGCGCGCCGCAAGGCGGTCTGGACGGCCCGCAAAGAACGCACGTGGATGGCCTCCGTTTATGGCTTTTCGTTCGTCTTCATCGCTCTGATTACGGCGGAGTTCATTTACGCCAAGAGCGTGAGCGCGCTCTCGCCGGCCACCGAGGTCACCTTCGTAGGTGGCCAGGTAGTGATTCCTCTTAAGCAGGTTTCCGATGGCGACCTGCACCGCTATCAGGCGGAGGAAAATGGCACACCCATTCGCTTCTGGCTTTATCAAAAGCCTGATGGCAAGGTAGCCACGGTTTTCGATGCCTGCGAAATTTGCGGCGCTGTCGGCTTCTACAAGTCGGGCAACGGAGTGGTCTGCAAGAACTGCGCGGCTCCGATCAATCCTCAGTCGGTGGGTGTGAAGGGTGGGTGCAACCCGGTCCCGCTGAAGGCGACCCAGACTGCCGACTCCGTGATTATTCAGGAGGCGGACATCGCGGCCGGTAGCCGCATGTTCGAGAAGCAGTAAGGATGTTCGTCCGCCTCGTCTACGAATCGTTCCGGCGGCAGAAGCGGCGAAAATTGCTGGCGGGCGCGGCAATAGCCCTGGGCGTAACTGTGGCCACGGCGATGATTGCGGTCGCGACTGACATTGGCGACAAGATCAATCGCGAACTGCGCACCATCGGCGCCAATCTGTTAATCACTCCTCAAGAAGACACGCTGGACGTGGAAATTGGCGGCATCAACCAGAAGCCGCCGAGCGACGGCGCTTTCCTCAACGAAGCCGACTTGCCTAAGATCAAGGGCACCTTCTGGCACAACAACATCACCGGATTTGCGCCGATGCTGCCGGTAAATGTTACCCTGCAGCGCGATCGTCAGACGGAAAATCTCACCTTGCTCGGCACTTACTTCGCCAAGCAGGTTTCGTTTGGCAAGGAAGAATTCATCACTGGCGTACGATCGACGCATCCCTGGTGGAAGGTTTCCGGCGCATGGCCCGATGACGGTTCGCGCGATGTGCTGCTTGGAGAACGGCTGGCAGCGAGATTTTCAGCGAAGGCAGGTGACGAGCTTACACTCTCCGGCCACCAGTTGCGCGTTAGCGGAATCCTCTCCACCGGCGGCAACGAAGACAATCAGATCGTCGCGCCGCTTGCGCTGGCTCAGGAGATTCTAGGAAGACCTGGAGCGGTTCGCCGCGTCTACGTCAGCGCGCTCACCAAGCCCGAAGATGCTCTGGCTCGCCGCGATCCCAAGAGCATGTCTGGCCCCGTCTATGACCGCTGGTACTGCTCGCCGTATCCACAGTCGATTGCGTTTCAGTTGCAGGAGGCGATTCCCCACTCGCACGCCGAACAAATTCGGCAGGTGGCGCAGAACGAGGGCGCGGTACTCACTCGCATTGAGGGTCTGATATTCCTGGTCACGCTGGCAGCGCTGGTTGCCTCGGCTCTGGCAGTCTCTGCTGCAATGGCTACTGCTGTCTTCGAGCGGCGCGCGGAAGTCGGACTGATGAAAGCATTGGGGGCGGGCAGGCTCGCGGTTGCGTCCGTCTTCTTTGCGGAAGCGACGCTGCTCGCCTTGCTCGGCGGGGTTGCGGGCTTCGCTGCCGGCGCAATGCTCGCGCGGCAGATCGGACGTTCCATCTTCGATTCGCAGATCACAATTCCTCCTGTGCTTTTGCCGGTAATCCTGGGGATCGCGGTGATCGTTACTTTTGCGGGAAGTGCCGCCGCCATTCGTAAGGCCGTGGGACTCGATCCTGTGTTCGCGCTGCGAGGTGAGCTGTGAAGGCCGGCGTTTCCAGTACCGCCCGGGAAGTGGCGGGAGGGCGCGCCCAAGCGCAACACACTTCCATGTTTCTTCGCATGCTGGTTCGGGCCGCGGTGCTTCGTCGCGGACGCGCTGCCTCGGCGCTCGTGGCCATGGTTGTGGCCGCAGCGGTCGCCACTGCGATGCTGAATCTCTATGTTGACGTGCAGGCCAAGCTGCGGCGGGAATTCCGCAACTATGGCGCTAACATCATTCTGGTGGGCAAAGATGGCAGTTCCCTTCCCGCGGACGCTCTCTCGCAGGTGGAATCAGTGCTCGCCGGACGCGGTGTGGTCGCGCCTTTTGCGATGGTTGTGGCGCGAACCAGCGACGGTCAACCGGTTGTGGTTGCGGGCACGGATTTTGATCGGGTGCGGCAACTGGATCGCTGGTGGTCGGTCAGCAACTGGCCTTCGACGCCGCAACAGGCGCTGGTGGGAGTGCGCGCGGTTTCTGTCGTCTCGCCGAGGAACCAGCCTTTCGATCTCAGCTTTCAGGGACACACCATTCACCTCACGCCGGCCGGGACGGTGCAGACGGGGGCTGCTGAAGATAGCCGCGTTTATCTTTCGCTGGCGGACTTCGCCTCGTGGACGGGAGTTCAACCTTCCAGCATCGAAGTTGCGGCCACCGGATCCCCGGAGGAAATTGCGGCGGTCATGCATCAGCTTGAGTCGGCCGTACCGCAGGCCGAGGTCCGCCCCGTGCGGCAAATCATGGAGGGTGAAGCGCGGGTGCTGGGCAAGACTCGCGCTACATTGATGGCCGCTACCGCGCTCATTATTCTGACCGCCGCGTTGTGTGTGCTTTCCACGCTGATGGGATGGGTCTTCGACCGGCGCCGCGACTTTGCCATCATGAAGGCGCTGGGCGCTTCTGATCGTTTGCTGAACAGTTTCTTTGCGGCCGAAGCGGCGGCTTTGGGGGCGACAGGCGCCGTGATCGGATTTGTTCTCGGTATCGGCATCGCCGCCTGGATTGGCCGGGTTAACTTTCATGCTCCCGTCGTGCCACGTTTCAGTGTGCTGCCGTTTGTTTTGGCTGGTAGCATGGTGGTGACACTGCTTTCGGCAATCCTCCCGATATCGATGTTGCGCCGGTTGCAGCCGGCGGTCATCCTGCGGGGAGAGTGAAATGATTCAGATCAACAACGTCACCAAACTCTATCCCTCGCAGGGCGCGGGAGCTGAGAACCCGGATAGCGCGGAGAGTCGGAGCGGCGCCATTCATGCGCTTGATCACATCTCGCTGCACGTGTCCCAGGGGGAGTGGCTTTCGATCATGGGGCCCTCGGGATCGGGCAAGTCGACGCTGGTGAATCTGATCGGTTGCCTTGACCGGCCGACATCCGGAGAAATCTGGCTCGATGGTGAGAATGTTGCCGGCATGTCCTCCAGCGAATTGAACCGCGTGCGGGCGGAAAAAATTGGATTCATCTTCCAGCAGTTTCACCTGATTCCGTTTCTTACGGCGGTTGAGAACGTCATGCTGGCGCAGTACTTCCACAGCATGACCGATGAGAAAGAAGCGGTTGAAGCCTTGACCCGCGTGGGATTGGGCGATCGAGCGCACCACTTGCCATCGCAGCTTTCGGGCGGTGAGCAGCAGCGGGTCTGCATCGCGCGGGCTTTGATCAATGATCCGAAAATTATTCTTGCCGACGAACCTACGGGCAACCTCGACGCGCACAACGAAGAGATCGTGCTGCGCTTGCTGCGCGAGTTTCACCAGCAGGGGCGGACCATTGTGATGGTTACGCACGATCCGGTGGTGGCGCGCCTGGCCGACCGCCGCATCGAGTTCCACCACGGCAAAATCGAGTCGCAGGAAGTTTTTGCCATGGCGGACGAAGAACAGTTCGACGAGGTGCTTGAAGAACTCTGGGTGCTGGCCGAACACGGCGAAATCGCGGAAGTCGAGCGCATGGAGGTGCACGGCGCGCTGCCGGTCAGTCTGGCGATTGACAAGATGATTCAGATGGAGCTGGTGGTTTCGGCGCCGCATCCGCCTCATCCTCATGATCACAAGCCGTTCGTGAATCCCTGCCACGACGCGCTCAAGCCCGTAGCTGCGTCCATCGGCGATGGCACGCTGATTGTGGAACTCACGCCGCGCGGGCGAGAACGCGCCGGCAGCATCATCCGTCGCCATCGCCTGGCCGAGCGCCTCTTTACCGACAGCCTGGCCATGGACAGCGAATCGGAAATCGAGCAGCAGGCCTGCAAGTTCGAACACATCCTCTCGCCTGAAGCCACGGACAAGATATGCACCTTTCTCGGACATCCACGCACTTGCCCGCACGGTGCGCCGATTCCGCCGGGAGCATGCTGCGGACGGAGCGCTGAATTTGTTCCAGCCGCCGCTTCGAGCTCGACCTCGCGAGAGCGCTCTTAGGAATACAATTCCGGCAAACATGACGACGCGGCCTCCCACCATCGGCGTATTCGATTCCGGCTTCGGCGGTCTGACTGTACTTAAAGCTTTACTTGAACTTATCCCTGACGCCGAGTACATCTATTTTGGCGATACCGCACGCCTTCCCTACGGTTCCAAGTCGGTGGAAACCGTGGCGCGTTATGCGGTTGAAGCAGCCCACTACCTTGAAAGCCACGGAGCTGAGTTGCTGGTTATAGCCTGCAACACGGCGACGGCACTCGCGCTTGACCGCATCACGACGGCAGCGCATGTGCCGGTCGTGGGCGTCGTGGAGCCGGGGGCCGAGGCCGCCGCTTCGGTCAGCAAGAACGGGAGAGTCGTGGTCATTGGGACCGAGGCCACAGTCGGCAGCCATGCTTACCGTAAAGCTCTTCAGGCGCGGGGGCTCTCCGCGCGGGAAAAGGCTTGTCCGCTGCTCGTTCCTTTGGTGGAAGAGGGATGGGTCGAGCACCCGGTCACCGAAGATGTGGCTCGGATTTACCTGGGTGAGGCTTTCAGTGATGGTTTCCGCGACGCGGACGCTCTGGTTCTCGGCTGTACGCATTATCCGCTCATTAAACCGCTGCTGCATCGCGTAGCGCCTTCTCATGTGAACATTGTGGATTCCGCCGAGTCCACTGCGCGGGCCGTCGCCAACCACCTGAAAAGCCTTTTGCCCTCAAACCCCGCTGTCGGTGAGGAGCGGCGGAGCCTTCCCCGCCTGAAATTCTTTGCCACTGACTCGGTGGAGAAATTCCAGCGCTTAGGCCAGCGCTTCCTCGGCCATCCGATTGAAAATGTTCAGCACGTGGACTTGAAGGAATAAGGTAGCCGGACGTTTGCATTTTGGGGCGCAAGGTTCGGATAGCGTGCCGCGGCCTGGCAAATTATTGTGTCCAGGCTATCGGCACGTCACTCCAATCAGAAACCTATGCATCCGCTCGACAATGTTGTCTGGAACGCCTTGACCACGCGGCAGTCTGAATTCGCCGAGTCCTTCGACCAGGCACGACGGTTTATGCCCGAAGTGGCTTCAATCGCAGCATTTCTTGAGCCCACGGCGCGAGGATACGAGTCACTGGCCGGATTAGTGTGTACGGGCGGGACCATCGCGCTGGCGTTGGAGGCTCCCTATCAGCCGCGTCCTGAGTGGAGTCTGATTGCCGGTGTTCCGATGCCGCAGATGGTTTACGACGGTGCCAACGCGCTGCGCTCAAGGCCGACCTCTGAGCCGCAAATCTTGCCAGAAATCGTGGAGCTTGGTGCTGCGGACGCGCCTGAGATGCTCGAACTCACGGCGCTTACCAAGCCCGGACCTTTCAGCAAGCGTACTCACGAGTTGGGCACATACCTGGGAATTCGCCACCAGGGCAGACTTGTAGCGATGGCAGGCGAACGGATGAGAGTTCCCGGACACACTGAGGTGAGCGCGGTCTGCACTCGTCCGGAGCACACTGGACACGGCTATGCCCGCATTCTGATGACGGAAGTGATGCGGAGGATTCTCAGCCGCGGGGAAACCCCGTTCCTGCATGTTAGAGAGGATAATGTGCGCGCCATTGCGCTGTATGAAAGGCTGGGGTATCGCCGACGCGTGCTATTGCACCTAGCGGTGCTGCGGAAGGATTAATCTCAACCAGGTTTACAACCGAGAACTGCGAGTCTCAGTACAGGTGGAAGTCGACCTCGAGACTGACCGCTACCGACACGGGATGCCCATCTTTCATCCCGGGCTCGAAGCGCCAGGTCTTGACCGCCTCGATGGCCTTCTCGTCGAGGCCCATGCCTAACGAGTTGATTACGTGGATATTGGTTGGCCGCCCGCTGGCGTCGACCGTAACTTCCAACACGCAAAGGCCTTGATACTTCGCCTTGCGTGCCTCTTCGGAGAACTCAGGATCAGGGGAATAAATCGGCCGCGGCGCAGTGATTCCCTTGCCCATGCGGTAAACGCCGCCGCCCATATTACCGCCCTCACCCGGTCCTACACCCGGTCCTGAGCCTGGGCCCACGCCGGTCCCCTTGCCCTCGCCGATGCCGCTGCAGCATCCGGTCCCATTCGATGGGATAACGGCGGTCGATTTCGGATCGCCGAGATTAGGCAGGTTATTCATGGCGATCTTAATGTCAGGATCCACCATCACGGTGGGCTCAGCCGTCAATTTCGGATTCAGATTCCTGATCACCGCGGCCGGAGGCGTGATCTGTGGCTGCATCGAGAACTTCGGCAATTTTCCCGCTGAGGCCTTCAGCACATCGCGGTCGCCACCACCTCCACCGCCGCCGGCCTGAGTCTTCGACGGCTTCAGCACATAATCATCGAGGATCACTTCGGTCACCTGCGTCTTGGCAGCGGCCGGAGTGGCATGATGGAAGGTAAAAATCGTGCCGCCAACAATCAATCCGAGCAGGATCAGGTGAGCGGCGGTTGAGCCGAGAGCGCCATTCTTCTTATAGTTGTAGAAACCCCAAATGTCTTTGACTGGGATGGGCTTCGATTCCAGCCTGAGCGGCGGAAGTTTCTTGGGGAAAAAGAAGTCGTCGAGGCCCGAGAAAAGCGATTTCCACAGGGGCTCAAACGCGTCCTCAGCTATCAAGAGGTGGAGTTCCGGCTCCTTGACGGCGCTCGGAGTATTTGATTCAGTGACGTTCGGATTAACTTCGGTCGATGCCATGTTCCCCGGTTCGGTTCTCCCTGATGGGGCAGTGAACGGGCTATGCTTTTGGCGACGTCCCACTTACACAGATGAGGAGTCGTTCCAACAAGTTGCCTCTTGAATTCCCCTTGATTCTCCCCTGGTTTCTCGGCGTTGGGCATGCCCCCCAAAAGGGCAGGAGCAAACTCCCGAAACCTACTTTGCCGAACCTATTTTGCCGAACTCGGCCGCTATTGAAATTGTACCTCTTCTGTCTCTGCTTTACGAAGGGTTTTTCCACATTCTCAGAGAGCGCGGTATGTCGCTGGTAAACAAAACATGCCGATGTTTCATCGGCCGGCCCTGGCCGCATGGACGTTCCCTGCGCCGCTCCCTATAATGAGAAGATTCAATCATTTGGGAGAACCACACCGGGTGCCGCTCGAACTGAAAGCCACCATCAATTTGCCTAAGACGGCCTTCCCCATGAAGGCCAACCTGCCCCAGAACGAGCCCAAAATGCTGGCCCGCTGGGAGCAGATGCGAATCTATGAGCGCATCCGGGAGGCTCGCAAGGGCTCGCCTGCCTACATTTTGCACGACGGCCCGCCTTACACCAGCGGACCCATCCACCTGGGCACGGCGCTCAACAAGTGCCTGAAAGACTTTATCGTCAAGTCGAAGACCATGGCGGGATTTGACGCGCCCTACGTGCCGGGCTGGGATTGCCACGGCTTGCCCATCGAGATCAAGGTGGATAAGGAGCTCGGCGGCAAGAAGCTGCAAATGCGTCCCACCGACGTGCGCGCGGAATGCCGCAAGTACGCGCAGAAGTTTCTCGATTTGCAGCGCCAGCAGTTCAAACGCATCGGCGTTTTTGGCCGATTTGACCGGCCCTACGCCACGATGAATCCGCAGTATGAGTCGGTCGTGCTCTCGACTTTCTTTTCGTTCTACGAACATGGATTCGTCTACAAGGGTCTGCGCGCCGTCTACTGGTGCATGCACGACGAGACAGCGCTCGCTGAGGCTGAGGTCGAGTATGAGAACCATACCAGCCCGACCGTCTGGGTGAAGTATGCGTTGCTCGATGACCCGGCGACGATTGACACGGTGCTGGCTGGCAAGAAAGTTTCAACCATCATCTGGACCACGACTCCCTGGACTTTGCCGGCATCGATGGCTGTGGCTTTTCATCCGGCTGAAGAGTATGTGGCTTTGGAGTCCGGCGGCGAGGTTTATATTGTCGCGTCGAAGCTGGCCAAAGATGTCGCCGAAAAGTGCAGCCTTTCAAATCCGCGGGAACTCGTGCACTTTCCTGGAAGGAATATGGAAAGGCTGAACTTCCAGCATCCTTTTCTCGACCGCAAGATTCTCGGCGTGCTGGCCGACTACGTCACCATGGACACTGGAACCGGCGTGGTTCACACTGCGCCTTCGCATGGCGCCGAGGACTTCATCACTGGCGTGAAGTACGGGCTCGACGCCACCGGCAATGTGGACGAAAAAGGCATCCTGCGCAACGGCCTTCCCGAATACACGGGCAAGCGGGTCTGGGAAGCGAATCAGCCGATCATCGACCTGCTCAAGAGCCGCGGCGCACTGTTGCATGCGGAGAAAACCGAACACTCTTATCCACACTGCTGGCGCTGCCACAATCCCGTAATCTTCCGCGCCACCGAACAGTGGTTCATTTCAATGGAGACGCCCATGCCGGGCGGCAAGCCGAAGGACGATACTTTGCGCACGCGCACACTCGAAGAGATCAAGCATGTGAAATGGGACCCGACTTGGGGCGAAGAGCGGCTCTCGAACATGATCGCCACGCGCCCCGATTGGTGCATCTCGCGGCAGCGCGTGTGGGGCGTGCCTATCGCTGTGTTTCTCTGCGAGAGCTGCGGCAAGCCGCTGAATGACCACGAGGTCAATCGCAGAGTGGTCGAACTGTTCGCGCGCGCTGGCGCCGACGCCTGGTTTACTTCTGAATCAGACACGATTCTTCCCGCCGGCACAAAGTGCCCGCATTGCGGTGGTGCCAAGTTCGAAAAGGAAACTGATATTTTCGACGTGTGGCTGGAATCCGGTGCGAGCTACCTTGCCTTAGTTGCCGACGAGCCGGCGTATCCTTGGCCGTCCGATCTTTATCTGGAGGGCGGCGACCAATACCGCGGCTGGTTCCAGTCTTCGCTGCTCTGCGCCATGGGCACGCACGGAACACCGCCGTATAAGGGCGTGGTCACGCCGGGATGGACGCTGGATGAAAAAGGCCAGGCCATGTCGAAATCCCGGGGCAACGACGTGGACCCCGTTGATATCGCCAGCCGTCTCGGCGGAGAAGTGGTGCGCCTCTGGGTGTCGTCCGTCGACTTCCGCGAAGATGTTGTCGGCTCCGAACAGTTGATGCAGCGGGTGGCGGAGACTTACCGCACCATCCGGAATAACCTATTCCGCTACGTTCTCAGCAATCTTTACGATTTCAATCCTCAGGTTGACACTGTTCCGTTTGAAAAACTGGAAGGCATCGACCAGTACATGCTTCGTCTAACGACTGCACTGGTCGCGGATGTAAGGCGCTGGTACGACGAGTTCGCTTTCCACCGCATCTATCATCGGGTGAATTATTTCTGCGTGACCGAGCTGAGCGCGTTTTACTTCGACGTGCTCAAAGACCGGCTTTACATCTCGGCTCCCAAATCGCACGGCCGCCGCAGCGCTCAGACTGCGATCTGGCGCATTGGCGAAGCGCTGGCGCGGCTGCTCGCTCCCATCATGAGCTTCACCTCAGAAGAGGTCTGGGGATACCTGCCCGCCGTTCCCAGCCGTCCTGAAAGCGTCCATCTGGCGCAGTTTCCTTCGCCTTCCGAATTACTCGGCGAAGGCACCGCAGTATATGATCCCGGCCAGCGTCAGGATTGGAGCGCATTACTCGCAATTCGCGAAGAAGTGATGAAGGCTCTGGACACCGCGCGCAACGAGAAAATGATCGGCAAGCCGCTGGAGGCCCAACTGACGATCACCGCTTCCGATCCCGCCTACGCGCTCCTGGCGCGGTATAAGGATCAGTTGCGCTATCTATTTATTGTTTCCGCCGTGGAACTGGTGCAGGCCTCCGGCAACGGCACTGGCAGCGTACACGTCGAGGTCAAGAAAGCCGACGGAGCCAAATGTGATCGCTGCTGGAATTACTCGACCCATGTCGGCGCGGACAAGGCGTATCCCACGGTCTGCGAGCGTTGCAGCGCCGTGCTGAAAGAACTGGAAGCTGCCCCGTAAATCGAGCGAACTGTGAACTGGCGAAAGCTGCGGACGTTCTTGATCACGGTGTTGGTTTTGGCTCTAATCCCAGCCACCCGCTACTATCAGATCGATGTACCGCTGCTGCGCTTTCTAAGAGGCTCCCACCGTGTAGACCCGTTGTCCCTTCACCTCGCGGGAGAGTTTGTTGAGAACAATCTTGGAACCGAGCAGGATCCCGACGGCTCGGTGACGGTGCGCATGGTCGCACAGCAATACTTGTTCGTTCCGCAGTGCATTGTGGTTCCGGCGGGAATTCCGGTTCATCTCCGCATCACCAGCGCGGACGCCGTTCACTCGCTAACTCTCAACGGTACAGACTATGCTGTGAAGGTTCTGCCCGGCACGATCAGCGAGGCGCAACTTCAGTTTCCGCATCCGGGTGAATACAAGATGCCTTGCCGCGAATTTTGCGGGGCCGGACATTACGCGATGCGGTCCGAGTTGAAAGTTGTGCCTCGCGACCAGTTCCCGGCTTTACGTCCCGGAGAAAGGGGGAGTTGTGCGGCGCAATAACTGGATATGCTCAGGAAGCCGCCTTCCGTGGCGGTTGAGCGCCAGTCTCGCTCTGACGCTGGCTGTTGCCGCCGTGGCGGCGGCAAGTTCAAGCTTTCTCCTGGTGCAGGATGCTAGTCCGGAGAAAATTCCATCCTATGTTTCCTGGACCCCGGAGACGATGGCGGCCGCCTCCAGAGGAGATGCTTTTCGCGGAATGCTCCTGGCGAGGCACTGCGATCATTGCCACGGAGCGGAAGGCTTCAGCTCCACTGCCACGACTCCTAACCTGGCAGGGATCGGCCGGCTGACCATCTGGAAACAACTGGAAGATTTCCGAACGCATAAGCGCGAATCCCGCCCCATGAATGCTATCGCGGAATCTCTGTCGTTGCGGGACCAAGCTGATCTGGTTGCGTATTACGCCAAGCTGCCAGTGTTCTACGATCCCGATGACAAACGAATCTTTCCCCAACCGCGGCCAGATCCGGCAAAAGCGGCAATCGCATCGCGCCTGGTTTCGTTCGGAGACGGAGAGCGCGGCATTCCGCCCTGCCAGGCCTGCCATGGCCCGGTTGCCTATCGTCCCGGAGCGCCATCCCTCGCCACGCAGAACCCGGAGTACATTCTGGATCAACTCGAGGCCTTCGCGAAGCGGACTCGCGCCAACGACATCAACATGCCAATGCGCGCGGTAACAGCGCAGCTTAGCGAGCCGGAAAGGCATGCTCTTGCGGAGTATTACGGTGCGGGTCTGGGGCTCGAGCCAGCGAGCTCAACCGCGCCGAAATAACGGCGAGGTTGGGAATAACCGTTGCAGGAAGCAGATTCCTCACCCCGGCCTTCGGCCCAGTTCGGAATGACATATTTTCCAAGTTAGAGCGGCTTACCTCAAATCTTCCATCGCCGCTTCCAGCACTTCCCTGCCCGGCCGCGTCAGTGACTCCGGCAGTGTGGCGAGCGGCTGATCCACCATATTCAACATATCGAGGAAGCTGGGCGCCTTGGTGTTCACGTAGAACAATCCGGTCAACACTTCCCCTTTGTCGTGCGCTTGGGAGAGCCGGGTCATGGCCGCAATCCTGTCGGTCGGATCATAATCTTCTTCCAGCTTACGCAGGCGCAGGCTGGAACCGTCGTGCATGGTGACGTTAACCGTCGTCCCCGGATCGTATTCCACGTCAATTTCCTCGAAGTGGGGAACGAAGCTCATTTCCTGCAAAGTTTCTTCATGATCTTTCACGTATTTGTAGGATTTGGTCGAGCCCTCATGATCATTGAAGGTGACGCAGGGAGAAACCACGTCGAGCATAACGGTGCCATGGTGTGCGATGGCTGCTTTCAGCATCGTGCCCAACTGTTTTTTGTCACCGGAGAATGATCGTCCCACAAAGGTTGCACCCAGCTCGATAGCCAGGCCGCAGGTATCGATCGGAGGCAGATCGTTGATCACGCCCGACTTCAGCTTCGAACCCAGATCAGCCGTGGCCGAGAACTGGCCTTTGGTCAAACCGTACACTCCGTTGTCCTCGATGATGTAGATCAAAGGAAGATTGCGGCGCATGAGGTGAACAAACTGGCCGATGCCGATCGAAGCCGTATCGCCATCGCCGCTTACGCCGAGCGCAATCAGATTGCGATTGGCGAGCATGGCTCCCGTGGCGACCGATGGCATGCGTCCATGCACGGAGTTGAAGCTGTGCGAACGGTTCATGAAGTACGCGGGACTCTTCGACGAGCAGCCGATTCCGCTCAGCTTGGCGACCCGCTCCGGCTGCACGCCCATGTCATACATGGCTTCGATAATGCGCTCCGAGATGGCATTGTGGCCGCAGCCGGCGCATAGGGTGGTCTTTCCACCCTTGTAGTCGATCACCGTCAAGCCAATGTGGTTGGTTTTGGGTTCAGCAGGCGTGGTCGCCATTTACTTGCCCTCCATGGTGCTCAATTCGTCGGTAACGGAGCGCGCATCGAGCGGCAAGCCGTCGAGATGGCTGATGCTGCGCAGCCGCGTAATCAGTTCGGGTTTCAGGTCGAGCTTGAGCAGGCTGAGCATTTGCGCATCGCGGTTTTGCTCGACCACATAAACGCGGTCGTGCTGCTCGATGAATTCATGCACTTCCCGGGTGAAAGGATACGCCCGCAACCGCAGGTAGTCGGTTTCAATCGCGTACTCGTTGCGCAACTGGTCGCGGCTTTCGATAATTCCCCAATGCGAAGTTCCGTAGGCGATGATTCCAATTTTGGTTGCGGTCGCGCCCTTGAGAATCTCCGGCCGCGGCACGAAGGACCGTGTCGCCTCGAACTTGCGGTTGAGCCGCTCCATATTGTTTTCGTAGTCGTCGGGCCGCTCGCTGTAGCTGGACTTGTCGTTATGTCCGCTGCCTCGCGTGAAGTAGGCGGCCGCCGGATGGTTCGTACCCGGCAGCGTGCGATATCCCACGCCGTCGCCGTCCAAATCCTTGTAGCGCGCGAACCCGCCCAGCTTATCCAGATCTTCCTTGCCCAGCACCTTGCCGCGCTTGATCGGAGTAGTCGGATACTCGAAGGGATCGGACATCCAGTTGTTCATACCGAGATCCAGATCGGACATAACGAAAACCAGCGTCTGGAATTGCTCGGCCAGATTGAAGGCCCCCGAAGCCATGCTGAAGCATTCGGTCACGGAGCACGGAATCAGCATGATGTGCTTGGTATCGCCGTGAGAAAGAAAAGCCGTGGTCAGAATGTCGCCCTGCGAAGTGCGCGTGGGCAAGCCGGTGGAGGGACCGACACGCTGAATATCCCAGATCACGCCCGGAATTTCCGCGTAATAAGCTAAGCCGGCAAATTCCGCCATCAACGAAATTCCAGGGCCTGCGGTAGCAGTCATGCTGCGCGCACCGGCCCAACCAGCGCCGATTACCATGCCGATTGCGGCCAGTTCATCCTCCGCCTGAACAATGGCGAAAGTCGCCTTGCCATCGGGGCCGATGCGGTATTCCTTCATGTATTCGATCATCGTCTCCACCAGTGAAGACGAGGGCGTGATGGGATACCACGTGACCACGGTGCATCCTGCAAACATACAACCGAGAGCGGCAGCCGAGTTTCCGTCGATGATGATCTTGCCCGCCGTCTTATTCATGCGCTCGATGTAGAACACCCCGCGCTTCTGCAAACTGGTTTTTGCATAGTCGAATCCCGCCTGGGCCGCGGCCAGATTCAAGTTGGCAGCTTTCACTTTGGTCGCAAACTGCTTCCGGATCGCCTTCTCCACCTCGCCCATCTCAATTGTGAGCAGCTGCGCGACCACACCTACGTACACCATGTTCTTGACCAACTTGCGGAGCTTTGCCTCAGGGCAAACCGTCGCGACCAGTTTGTCGTAGGGAACGGAATAAAAAACAAGATCGTTGCGCAGCTTGTCGAGGCCGAGCGGTTCGTCATAAAGAACGGAAGCGCCCGGCGCGAGCGACATAACGTCGTCCTGGGCGGTTTCGGCGTTCATGGCAACCAGGAAATCAATTTCTTTCTTGCGGCCAATGTAACCGTCTTTATTGGCACGGATCGTGTACCACGTCGGCAAACCGGCGATGTTCGAGGGAAACAGATTCTTGCCTGAAATCGGCACGCCCATTTGAAAAATGGCACGCAACAACACCGTGTTCGAACTTTGCGAGCCTGAGCCATTCACCGTTGCAACCTGAATGCTCATGTCATTGACGATGCGCTTGCGTCCCAATTGCCCGCCCATACCCTGGGGCGCAATATCCGTAGTAGCCATCCCAACACCTTCCTTCGATTGCGGGGCGGAGTGATCCGCCCAAAGTTCAACCTGGGGGAAACAGATAATTATACGGCGGCGGCGTTCCGCCGACACGCCAAATCGCCTGCCCGAAGCCGGGAGGAACCTATTTGAGAACCAGAGTAGAGATCACAACAGACTCAGGACTCCGTCTTGAAGAACTGGGCAATAGTGCGGAACTTATTATATCGGGACTCGATTAAATCCGCCGGTGGGATTTTCTTCAATTCCGAGAAGTGCTTCTGCAAACTTACGTCGAGCAAATTCGCCGCAGCTTCGTGATCGCGGTGCGCTCCACCTTCCGGCTCGGGAACAATATCGTCGATGCAGCCCAGTTCACTCAGGTCCGTCGCCGTAATCCGCATCGCTTCCGCCGCCAGCTCCTTCTTGGTGGAGTCTCGCCACATGATGGCGGCGCAGCCCTCGGGAGAAATCACGGAGTAGATCGAGTTCTCCATCATAAGCACGCGGTCGGCCACCGCGATTGCCAATGCCCCGCCGCTGCCGCCAACCCCAATCACGGTCGCGATGATGGGTACTTCGAGCCTGACCATTTCACGCAGGTTATGCGCGATGGCCTCGGCTTGTCCGCGCTCCTCGGCGTGAATTCCAGGGTAAGCGCCATCGGTATCCACCAGCGTGAAAATCGGTCTGCGAAACTTCTCCGCGACCTGCATCACGCGCAAAGCCTTGCGATATCCCTCCGGGTGCGGCGTGCCAAAATTGCGGTACACGCGCTGCTTCATGTCCCGCCCCTTCTGCGTGCCGATCACCAGAACTTCCTCGCCATGAAAGCGAGCCATCCCACAAACAATGGCAGGATCATCGCCGAAGCTGCGGTCGCCGTGAATCTCACTCCAGTCCGTGAACACCCGCTCGATGTAATCGAGCGCCTGCGGACGCTGAGCATGCCGGGCCAGTTCGGTTTTCTGCCAGGCGGTTTGCAACGCCTTCATCTCCTGCCTGAGGATGTGGATGCGCTCCTGAAGTTTCGCGAGCTGGCGGTGAGTCTCTTCATCCTGCCCGGCGGTCGCCTCGATCAGCGCCACCTGCCGCTCGATCTGCTCCAACTCCTGCTGCGCTTTTTCGGTTGCTTCCATGGCTTATCTCAGCACGGTGTACCTGAGCATGGTTTCAGCGAACTCACCTAGCTGATCACGCGGACACTGCCGCGCCCGCACAACTGTTCGACCCGGCCAATGAAATTGCGGTCTGGCAGCACATTATAACCTTCCGCTTCCATCACCACCATGAAATCCCCGGCACGTTCCACGTCAAACAACACCCGCGCCTCGCCTTTGCGCTCCCTGAAAAGCGTGTGAAGATCGTCGACCGTTGCCTCACCTGCGGTTTCGAGCGGCACTCGAATGCGAATGGCGCGCGGCAGTGGAACCCTGGCTTCCTCGAGCGGCATAATCTCAGCCGCCGTGATCTTCGGGTTGGCGCCTTCCTCGATTCTCACGCCAGCCCGCACCAGCACTGGAACTTCCAGTTTCACTTTGTCGCCAAGCTTCCTGTAGGCCTCGGGAAAGACAATCATATCGATGGAGCCCGACATGTCCTCAAGCGTGGCCTGCGCGTAAAACTCCCCGCGCTTGGATTTCTGCACCCGCACGTTGCCGATGATGCCGGCGGTCGCAATAGTCTCATCCTTGCCGGTGGACCTGGTCATCGCGGCCACCTCCACGATGCTCAGCGCTCGCAGATCTGCCAGCTTGTCTCTGTATTTCTCCAGCGGATGTCCGCTGATGAAGAAGCCAAGGATTTCTTTTTCCGCTGCTAAGCGCGCCTGCTCGTCCCAGTCAGGAATGTTTGGCAACTTGTCATTGTTCGCTTCAGAGTCTTCCTGCTGAAAAACGCCGAACAGCCCGTGCTGCCCTGATTCCGCGTCGCGCTGCGCCTTCTGGGCACGCTCCATGGCGCGATCCAAGACCGTCATGAGTTGAGCGCGCCGGCCCAGCGAATCCATGGCGCCGCTTTTGATCAACGACTCCAGCACGCGCTTGTTGAGCAGCCGCAAATCGACGTTCTCGCAGAATTCGTAAATCGACTTGAAGCGGCCCAGTTTTCTCCGCGCCGCGACAATCGATTCAATCGCATTGCCGCCTACATTCTTTACTGCGGCCAGTCCAAAACGAATGGCTTCTCCATGCGGCGTGAAGTTCGCATCCGACACGTTGATGTCGGGCGCTTCCACTGCAATCCCCATCTCGCGGCATTCGTTGATGTACTTCACCACGTCATCGGTGCTGCCCGTGACCGAGGTCAGCAGCGCGGCCATGAACTCGACCGGATAGTGCGTCTTCAAATACGCGGTGTGATAAGCCAGCAGGGCGTATGCGGCGGAATGCGACTTATTGAATCCATATCCTGCAAACTGCGCCATGAGATCAAAGATTTTTTCGATCTTCTTCGGTGGAAACTTGCGCTGCGCCGCCCCTTCCACAAAACGCTCACGCTGCTGCGCCATCTCTTGAGCATTCTTCTTGCCCATGGCGCGCCGCAACAGGTCTGCTTCACCGAGAGAATAGCCGGCCAGACGGTTTGCGATCTGCATCACCTGCTCCTGATACACGATCACGCCGAGCGTCTCTTCGAGAATTTCTTTCAGCTCCGGCAGTTCGTATTCCACGCGCTTACGCCCGTGCTTGCGATCGACGAAATCGTCGATCATTCCGCCCTGGATCGGCCCCGGCCGGTAGAGCGCATTCAGGGCCGTAAGATCTTCAATCGAACTCGGCTGATATTTGCGCAGCACATCCCGCATGCCGTGCGATTCAAACTGGAACACGCCCGAAGTCAATCCCTTGTGAAACACCTTCTGATAGGTCTCGGCATCCTCGAGCGGAACGTCGTCAAGCGTAATGGCGGTTCCACGCGTCTGCGCAATCAGCTTCAACGCGTCGGTGAGAATCGTCAGCGTAGTCAGCCCGAGGAAGTCCATCTTCAACAGGCCCATCTTCTCGATGGCGACCATATCGAAGGCAGTGACAATTTCGTCGTTCTTGGTTTTGTGCAATGGAACAAGCTCGGTAAGAGGACGCGGCGAAATCACCACCCCCGCCGCGTGCACTCCAGAGTTGCGCACCATCCCTTCCAGCTTTTTCGCGGTTTGGATCAACTCGCGAATCTGTCCATCTTGCTCCATGGCTTCGCGCAGTTGCGGAGAATCTTCAATTGCCTGGTCGAGCGTGATGTTGAGCTGCGTGGGAATCATCTTGGCGATGCGATCGACATCGCTGTATGGGATGTCCATGGCGCGGCCCACATCTTTAATCGCAGCCTTGGCGGCCATCGTCCCGAAGGTGATGATCTGCGCCACATTGTCGCGGCCGTATTTCTGCGTGACGTAGTTGATCACTTCGCCGCGCCGGTTCATGCAGAAATCGATATCGATATCTGGCATGGAAACGCGCTCTGGATTCAAGAAGCGCTCAAAGAGCAATTCATGCTGCAGCGGGTCGAGATCGGTGATGCCGAGCGCGTAGGAAACCAGCGACCCAGCCGCCGATCCGCGGCCCGGCCCCACGGGAATCTCACGCTCTCTGGCGTAGCGGATGAAATCCCACACGATCAGAAAATATCCCGGGAACTTCATCTGCTGGATGATCCCGAGCTCTCGCTCCAGTCGCTGCTCGTAATCCGAAATCGGGTGCTTCAGCTTGCCCTGCTCATGCAGCGGCCGCAGCGCCGCCATCCGCCGCGCGAAGCCCTCCCGCGAGACATGCACAAAATAGCTGTCAATGGTGTAGCCCGGCGGAACCTCGAATTGCGGGAACGGCGTCGCGATTTTTTCAAGGCGCAGGCTGCAACGCTCAGCGATGTCCAGCGTGCGCGTCAAAACCTCCGGCGAGTCCTTGAACACGCGATACATTTCGTCGTGGCTCTTGACGAAGAACTGGTTGCCATCAAACTTCATCCGCTGCGTGTCGTGGATCGACTTGCCGGTCTGGATGCACAACATCACATCCTGCGCATGCGCATCGTCCTCGCACAGATAGTGGCTGTCGTTGGTTGCCACCATAGGCAGCCCAAGATCTTTCTCCAGTTGGAACAGGCCGGGATGGATCTTGTGCTCCATCGCGAGCCCTTGATCCTGAATCTCGAGATAAAAATTGTCCTTGCCGAAAGTATCGCGCAGCGTTCCGGCCGCCGCGCGAGCGGCATCGTAGTTCCCTTCCATCAACCGCTCCGCGACTTCACCCTTAAGGCATCCGGAGAGCCCGATCAACCCGTGCGAATGCTCGGCCAGAAACTGCTTGCTCACTCGCGGCTTGTAATAAAAGCCGTGCAACGAGGCTTCCGACGTAATCTTCACCAGATTGCGGTAGCCCTCTTCGTTCTCGGCCAGCACCAGCAGATGGTTATAGGTGTCGCCCTCGGGAGGCGTGCGCTCGATGTTGTGATCGTCTTTCTTGCAAATGTAAAGTTCGCAACCGACGATCGGCTTCACGCCGTATTTGTGCGCCGCATTTACAAAGTGCACCGCGCCAAAGATATTTCCGTGGTCGGTCATGGCCACGGCGGGCATGCCCAGCTCTTTCACGCGCTGGCAAAGCTTTTCGACGTCACAGGCGCCATCCAGCAGGGAGTAATCGGTATGCAGGTGCAGGTGGACGAATTGGGGCATAGGGCTCAGTTCAGTTTGCGTTGACGTTATTCTAACGGGAAAGGCACTCGCACAGGCGGCTACTTATCCACAGCGGAGTCATTGTGTAGAAGCTTAAGAATTAACTTTATTGCGCGTCCTGCGCGCCTGGCACGTGGAAATCAACGCCGTGCTCGTCGTTTTCCTTGGTCGTTGCCGGTATGTCGAGGTCCGAGAGCGGAATCTTCTGCGTATGCTGCGGATTGAAGTTCCACAAGGTCTGGCCGACGATGGCGTAATTGTGTATCTCCTGCTTGTGCTCGTCACGGAAAACCAGCACCGTGGCCGGTGCGGCTTCGTTGAGTTCCTCGTGCTCGCTTCGCGGAGGCCGAGGCGCAGACCCCGCGTAGAGATCCTGATCACCCTGTTCCTGCATCCTCTGCTGATTCTGCGCGTTCATCTCGTTCGCCAGGCCAGTCTGGTATTGCTCATCCTGGCTGGGATCGTTGGACGACCTGGAATCCCACCACCAATATGGATCGTAGGCGCCCCCATACCCCCACGGATACCCGTAAGCGCCGCGACATCCATAGGCATAGCAGTTGTTCAAGCCGTAGGATCGGATGCGCACACCGTTACGATTGAAGCCCCGCGCGGAGAACGACGGACGGGAAGCTGAACCACCCGAATACGAATGCACGCCCCCTGAGGCAGAGTGCGGGGCGCTGAAAGCGTGGCCGCCCCCGAAACTGCCGTGCGAAACCATCCCGCCGTGGCCGCCTGCCGAGGCATGCCCTCCGCCACGCTGCGCGGAAAGCGGCATAGACGCCACCAAGACCACGAACACCGCAACCAAAACGGGTCGATGCATACCCCTAATTATATGCCTGACCCAGGCTGGTCAAAGCAGAAATCGGTACCTGCGCAAAAGCGAATTAGGACAGTACTCGAACCGAAATCCCCCGAGCCTATCGCTTCTTTGCCTTGTTGTGAGCCGCTTTCTTTGGCTTTACAGCGTGTTTTGCGGGCGGTTTGGCCGCGTGTTTCGGGTGTTTGCCCTCCGCCTTCGCCGGAGCAGGCTTCGCCTTGGGGCTTTCTTTCGTTTTCGCCTTGGCTGGCGCCGCGGGCACCGGAGCGACAACTGCCGGAGCCGGGGCTGCCGCCGCACCTTTGCCCTTGCCTTTCGGCGCTTCGCCCTTCTTCCCCGGCACTGCCGGCGCCGGCGCAGCCGGAGCTGCCTTCGGTCCACGCCCGCGCCTCGGTGGTGGCGGCGGAGGCGGTGGCGGAGGCGCAAACGGCTTCAAGAATTTTAAGGTCTCGGTTCGCGAACGAAGTCTGCCATCCAGCAGCAGCATGAACACATCGCGAGCAATCTTCGGATACTCCGGCAGCGCCGGCGTAATCAGCAGTTCCGTCATCTCGGGCAGCGGAATCCGCTGCTGCACCTGCCGCCACTTGGTCAAGAAGTTTTTGATCTTCTGGGCCACGGTCTGGTGCCGGGCCGTCACCGCCAGAAACAGAATCATTTCCGGCCGCGCCCCAGACAAGAGATTCCACGTGCGCGAAGGCGTCGCCGCTTCCTTGCCAGTCAACCGCTTCGCCAGGTCCTTGGCATGATCTTCGATGTCGCGCCAGGCTTCGATCAAATCCTTGCGCGGAATCTGCCGCCGCAAATCCGAAATGTCTTTATCGGAAAGCCGCGCCGTCAGAAAGTGCATCACCGCCGCCGACGGATCCACGGTGTAGCCCAGGTCCACCATCTGCTGGCGCGTCTTCATCAGCTGTCCCAGCCCGTTCGTGTCCACCTTCGCGGACGACCAGTGCGGATGCAACACCTTGAGCCACTCTTCTTTTTCCAGCGCACGGATCACATTCAGCGGATCATCTTCATGCGCGAGCTGCGCAATCTCATGCCCCACCGCGCTGCGCGAAATGTGCTCGATGTAATTGTTTTCCTTGGCCGCGTTATAGCGCTGCTGCGTGCGCTCCTCCATCGGCCAGTGAAAGCGCGCCGCAAAACGCGTGGCCCGAATCAGCCGCGAGGGATCTTCCACGAACGAATAGTTGTGCAGGATGCGAAGCAGCTTGGCCTCAATGTCGGCCACACCGTTGAACGGATCAAGCAGCAGTCCGCGCGACCCCTCGTTCAGCGACAAAGCCATCGCATTCACGGTGAAATCGCGCCGCCGCAAGTCTTCCTGAATGCTGGCTGGCGTAACCACGGGAGGCCTGCCCACTTTCTCGTAGTGCTCAGTCCGCGCCATCCCGATCTCGGCGCGCACATTCCCCGGCAGCACCAGAAACAGGGTGCGCACATCTTCGTCGTGGCCGGCCACCTGGGCGCCCGCCCGTTCGAAGTCCTTATGCAGTTTGAGGGGATTTCCCTGAACCGTGAAGTCCAGGTCGCGGATGGTGAACCCGCTGATGATGTCGCGAATCGCACCGCCGGTTAAGTAAAGGGTAATTCCCGCAGCGCGGGCTATGTCTTGCACCAGATTGACGCCTTTCAACTGATCCGGCGTCAACCGGATCTCCATCGTGTAAATGTAATCAGCCATTCGTCTTCAAGCGATCCCGATCCAACGACCGAAGCACCATTCCCGCGTACCGCAGGCGCAATTCCTCCTGCGTTTTCCACAGCATATCCACAGGATACCCCGGTCCACCCCCGGCGCTTCCATTTCATACCCAACTCAAGCCATTCAATACAAAACACTTATGCAGGCTTGAGTCGTGCCAAGGCAACTTAAAGGAATAACACAACGTTTACAATTTGGCTACTGCCAACGTGGATTCCCGCGATTTCCCGCGAATTAGTGCGAGAATGAGGCGGGCTTCAGGCTTCAGCCATCGGGCTTCAGCTGAACCAGTTTGTCTTGCCAAAGCCTGAAAGCCGAAGCCCGAAGCCCGACCCATGCCCTCGACCCACAAGAAAGTAATCGTCCGCAAGATGGACCGCGATTCCGTCTCCGGCTATGTCTCGCCCGCCCAATTCGTCAACGAAGGCAAACTCGAACTGCTCAATACCTCCGGCAACGTAGTCGCCATGGATCTGCGCGAGATCAAGGGCGTCTACTTCGTGCGCGAGTTCGGCGACTCCGAATCGCTCACCCGCAAAACCTTCACTTCCCGACCACGCTCCGAAGGCCTGTGGGTGCGCCTGCGCTTCAAGGACAACGAAATCCTCGAAGGCCTAATGCCCTCCGACCTAACCCAGAACATGCCGGAAGGTTATCTGGTCAACCCGCCCGACCAGCGCTCGAACACCCAGCGGATCTTCGTCCCGCGTACCGCGCTCGAGTCCCTCACGGTCCTGGCGGTCATCGGCGCAACCCGGCGTCCACGCCGCGGCACTACCGAAGACAAGCTCCAGGTGCCCATGTTCGAAGAGTAAGAGATCCAAGGAGTGTCTACCGCTACTCACGCGGGTGCCCCGTCCTTGTCTCTCCGTTTTTTAGAGAGACAGTGCCAGCCCTGAGCGAAGCCGAAGGGGCGGGGATTTTGACTTCGCCTTTGCGCGGTCATAGACTCCTATTCGGAAAGGCCGGGCCAACCCCATGCAACCCGCTGGTCCGCGCCCGGGTTCTAACCCAGCAGGAGGGCGTTATGGCAAAGCTCCGGCTCGCGCTGTTTTCCCTCACCCTGGTTCTAGCCGCATCATCTGCGTTGTCCTGCGGCGCGAGATCACAGAGTCAAGATCCACTCCAAACCATCACGCTAAGCCCGGCGACCGCCAACGCACAGGATTATCCCAACGGGCAAGTACAGTTCGTCGCCACCGGCTACTACATCGATCCGTCCCGCACGGTCTCTCCGCTATCGGCCACGTGGGGTACCTGCTACCAGGAGGCGTCCACCAGCGAGGTATCCGTGACCGCCGCAGGCGTGGCTCAGTGTGCACCAGGAGCGATCGGCACCTACACGATCTGGGCAGACAATCCCCCTGTGTCCGGCGTATCCTGTCTCGCAATAACCGCCTGCGGCGGAGGATGTTTTGTCGCCGGCACCGCGCAACTCACCTGCCCCTAAGCCGCCGCAGCCTCTGGACGCCGGGGCACTGCGCGATTGGAAGTCAAGTTTGAGTTCAGCATTGCAATTCACCCCGACTTAAGATAAAAAGCTGCCACGAGCGCAGGCGTGAACTCCTGCGCGGTGAGAGCGGTCCCGGCTAATCCCTTCCTCCTAGCCTATCTGGTCTCGATAGGCGTAGCCACATCCCAAGTAAAAGGTGGCAATCGAATGAAGGCTCTATCGTTGTCGGCTTCGACGCGATTCCGGAGTGTCATCGTAGCGGCCATCATTTTCTGCGCGCTGTCGGGTGCGCAGCAATCCGGCGCACAGCAAAGCTCGCTCGTCCCGCCGTCCCCGCTCATCACCCAACCGGTCAACGAATCCCAACTTACGGTCCTCAAGGGCAACACGCACCCCTTGGCGCGCCCGGAATTCGACCTCGGCACCGCACCCGCCACGCTCCCCATGCAGCGCATGCTCCTGGTGCTCAAGCGCAGCCCGGAGCAGGAGCGCGCCCTGCGCACGTTGCTCGATAATCAGCAGGACAAAGCCTCGCCCAGCTACCACAGGTGGCTCACGCCCCAGCAATTCGGCAAGCAGTTCGGACCGACCGACGCCGATATTCAAACCATCACCACCTGGCTGCAATCGCAAGGATTCCAGGTGGGCACCACCAAGGGCCGCACCGTCCTCGAATTCTCCGGCTCCGCCGGCCAGGTACAACAAACCTTTCACACCACGATTCACAAATACATTGTCAACGGAGAGCAGCACTGGGCCAACTCCAGCGACCCATCGATTCCAACTGCGCTGACACCAGCGGTAGCGGGGGTGCTCACACTGCATAACTTCATAAAAAAGCCGGCGATCCACTTCACCGGCGAGAAAATTCCTGCCAAGATCGTCCCGGGAAGAAAGCCGGCGGTGACATTTCCGCCGCAAAATGGCCAACCCGCGATTAACGCGCTCGGTCCTCAGGACTACGTGGTGATCTATAACATGAAACCGGCTTTCGCAGACAATATCGTTGGTAACGGAATCGAGATCGGAGTGGTCGGCCGTAGCAACCTCTACTTCGTTCAGGACGTTCAGGACTTCCGCAACGTGTTCGGGGCAGCCAACGGCGCGTTCGGGGCCGTAAATTTCGGCGTCAACTTAAACGGTGAAAACCCGGGCGACCTCGGCGGTGATGAAGAAGCGGAAGCAACGTTGGATTCGACATGGCCGAGCGCGATTGCTCCAGGCGCATGGGTATACCTGGTGGTTTCCGCCACTACGAATACAACGGACGGAACTGATCTCTCGGAAGCCAGCATCATCGAAAGCAACGTATACGACATTATGACTGAGAGCTTCATTGCTTGTGAGTTGTACGCAACGGACGCTCAGCTCGCTGGTCAAACGGCAATGGCGGAGCAAGCGGCAGCGCAGGGCATTACTTACTTTGTTTCGACCGGCGATGCCGGGGCCGAGGCTTGCGATGACCCCAACACTGCACCAGCTACCAATCCCATTTCAGTCAACTATCTGGCCTCGACTGCATTCAATGTTGCTGTTGGTGGCACGGAGTTCAACGAAAACGGGGATCCCAGCAAGTACTGGACTTCGACTTCCTCGGTTCCAGAGACGGCAATCTCCTACATTCCGGAAGATGTGTGGAATGAAAGCAGCTTAACCAATGGCCTTTGGTCGAGCAGCGGCGGAGCTAGCGCAGGAAATATCGAAGGGGGGCAGGGGGGAACGACCGCAGGCGTTCCGAAGCCCTATTGGCAATACGGGGTTGAAGGCATCCCCCAGGATGGGGTACGCGACTTGCCCGATGTCTCGTTGACGGCGGCAGGCCATGACCCCTATCTGCTTTGCCTTGAGGCTTCGTGCGAACCGGACCCTCAGGGTGAGATTGAAATTTACTTCGTTAGTGGCACGTCAGCATCGGCGCCTTCGTTTGCGGGAATTATGGCGTTGGTGGATCAGTCAACTGAGGGAACGAATGGCTTCTCGCGCCAAGGACTGGCCAACTATGTCCTCTACCGACTGGCGGCGACACAGAGTTCCTACCCGTCACAGTGTGACGGATCGAACACCGTCACCGCTCCGGAGAGCACTTGCATCTTCAACGACGTGACCGTGGGAAACAACGTGGTCCCCGGTGAAACCGGTACGGATTATCAGGCCAGTCCCGGCTATGACATGACGACTGGGCTGGGATCTGTGAATGTCAGTAACCTGGTGAATAACTGGGGCACCGTCACTTTTAATCCCACCACGACCACTTTCACACTGACCGCTACACAAATTACTCATGGTTCTTCCGTGCCTTTTAGCGTCACAGTGGCCCCGAACAGCGGGACCGGAATCCCCAGTGGTAATGTTTCGTTGCTGATCTATGACGAGGATGAGGGGGTCTCAAACGGGGCAGCAGGTCCTTGGGCCTTGTCCGGAGGCTCGGTCTCAGCAAGCACGGGTGTCCTTCCGGGCGGAGCATACCCGATTTCTGCTCGTTATGCCGGAGACGCTACCTATGCCCCGAGCATATCGGCGCAGTCCTCCTACATTGACGTTACCCCCGAGCCAAGCACCACGACCATCTCTGTGCTGACTGTGAGTCAGGATGGGAGTTTTGTCCCTTTCACTGGCGGGCCGTTCGGCAGTTTCGTGTACTTGCGCGCAGATATTGCCGGACAATCCGGACAGGGCTTTCCTTCTGGCTACGTAACGTTCAGCGATTCATTCGGACCGATTCCGGGGCTTACTTCTCCATTGTATTTGAACACGCAAGGCAATACGGCCACTCCTGACGGAATCCTCAATTTCGACACCGGCACACACACCATCTCCGCCAGCTACTATGGCGACACGAGCTTCAACCCCAGCAGCAGCACACAGTCGTTTAGCTTCACCATCCAACCCGGATTCTTCGCTGCAGTGCCCTTGAACCAATCGGAGGTGGGGATCTCCGCGCCGGGATCATCAGGCTCGACCTCAGTTCTGGTATCTTCCTCGACGGGATTCAGCGGGACCATCACACTCGCTTGCTCCGGATTGCCCTCCGGCGCTGCCTGTCAATTCAGCCCCTCGAGTATTACTGCCGCCGGTACCCTAACCACGACTTCCTCCACAATTACTGTAACGACCATGGCTACGGCCTTGCTGCGATCCCCCCGGCACATTTATTTAGCCCACTGGCTGGCCGCGGGAAGCCTCATGTTTTCCATCGTGCTCGCTGGAGGCGCGAAACGGCGGCGCCCGATCCCATTTGTTTTGGCGCTGTTGTCGCTAATCATTTTGATTCCCGGCTGCGGTGGAGGGAGCAGCAACCCGCCGCCGAACCCCGGCACCCCAGCCGGAACCTATAACGTGATTGTCGCCGCGACCAGCGGCTCAACCACATCGACCACGGGTTTCACACTCTTCCTGCAATAGTTCATTCCCGGGGGTCTGGCGCGCACGCCATCGAGAGGGCGGCTGCCCCACTCGTCGGGACAGAATCTGGGGGAATCTGGGGGACAAATCTGGGGGACAGACGGGACGTTCCGACCTCCCGCAAATCTATGGAATTAGCACTCTCCGCCGCCCACTGCCAATCCAGAACCCCGCGCCTCCGGCACTCCCTAACTACTCCAGACCGTTACACTTGAGAGCGCTTGTACATACAATATCGGCGTACAGACTCGCACGCACAAAGTGTTCCAGTTGGAACATTAGAGCGAATGTTCCAGTCGGAACATTCAAGCGGTTTCCACCCGCCAAGCTCCATGCCCACTCCGCAACTGGTGTACGATTTACTCGCGTCCCACCTCATCTACTATGAAACTCTCTCAGATCGCCTCCGCTCTGCACGCGCGCCTCGACAACGGCTCCGCCGACACCGAGATCACCGGCCTCAACGGCATCGAGCAAGCTGGCCCCGGAGAACTTAGCTTCGTCTCCAATCCCAAGTACGCCGCCGCGGCGCGCAGCACCAGAGCCTCCGCTGTGATTGTCGCCGAGAACTTTCCGGCCATCCCCGCGGCCACTCTGCGCGTCGAGGATCCATATCTAAGTTTCGCGCACGCCCTCGAGTTGTTCCACCAGCCGCAGCGCTACGCCCCGGGGGTGCATCCCACGGCAGTCGTCCATCCCACAGCTAGGATTGGACGCGACGCTCACCTCGGCCCCTACGTGGTCATCGATGAGAACGTCGAGATCGGCGACCATGCCGTGCTGCTGGCGCACGTGGTCGTCTATCGCGGGGTCAAGATCGGCGACAATTTCTTCGCTCATGCTCACGCTGTGATACGTGAGAACTGCCGCATCGGCAACAACGTCCTGCTGCAGAACGGAGTCGTCGTCGGCTCCGATGGCTTTGGCTTCGCCAAGACTCACGAGGGACGCTGGCACAAGATTCCTCAGCCCGCCCCGGTCGTCATCGAGGACGATGTGGAAGTCCAGGCGAACTCCTGCATCGACCGCGCCAGCGTTGGCGAAACCCGCATCCGGCGCGGCGTCAAGATTGATAACCTGGTGCAGGTCGGCCACGGATCACAAGTTGGCGAAGACGCATTGCTGTGCTCGCAAGTCGGCCTGGCAGGTTCCACAGAGATTGGCAATCGAGTGATTTTGACTGGCCAGGTCGGAGTCGTCGGCCATTGTAAGATCGGCGAAGCCGCTATCGTGACGCCGCAGAGCGGCGTGGCCGGCGACATTCCCGCAGGCGCCCTGGTCAGCGGCGCTCCCGCCGTCGATCACAAATTGTGGCTGAAGTATTCAGCAATCCTGCCGCGATTGCCCGAGATCGCGCGCGCGGTCCGCGCGAAGATCCCGAAAGAGTGAGGCAGGAATTCGCACCCCCAAGTCTCAATGCTGTGCGTTCGCTCGATTCGCCCCCAGGACTTGTGTGCTTGCAGGTTGCCGAAATTCCTCCGGCAGCCCGCTCTCAATCACCGCCCGTACTTTCTCCATCAGGCATTCGCGGCTGCCGAAGTCGTTGGGCTCAATCGGCGGATGGAAAATCACGGTCGCGGTTCCCGGCTTGATCGCGAACCTGCCCTTTGGCATCAGGTAGTGCGTGCCCACAATCGTGATGGGCACAACGGGCGCTCCACACTCCATCGCCAGGTAGAATGGTCCCTTCTTGAACGGCAGCAGCCGGCCATCGAAGGAGCGATGACCTTCCACGTAGATCGTCATATTGAGCCCTTGCTGCACGACCTGCTTCGCGATGCGTACGGACTCAATGCCCGCGTCACGATTGCCGCGATCCACCGGCACCATTGACCCCATTCGCATCGCCCGGCCCAGAATCGGATAGCTGAATAATTCCTTCTTCACCATCACGGAGGCGCGCCTCGGAATCAGCGGGGTGATAATCGGCGGATCAAGGTTCGACACATGGTTCGACATGAAGATGTAAGTGCGTTCCGGATCGAGTTTGTCGAGCCCGACTGCCCGCACCCGCACCCCGGCCAGTCTCACGCCATTCCGGCAGCCGAACATGAACATGCGATAGAGCAGGTTGACGTTTCCCGCGATGAACGACCAGGGAAATCCGATCAGCGCCGCCACGGGTGCGGCCAGCCCCCAGAAGACGAGCATCGCGATGGTCCGGATCATAGTGGTGTTCCGTAGCGCCGCCGTCCCGGCGGCCGTCCCGTGGGCGTCTTCGCCCGCGGCGCCGGCAGTCATAATTACTGTCGTCAAAGCCGGCAAGATGCCGGCGCTACATTAGTGTGCACCCTCTGCTTCGCCTTTGAGCCACGCGGTCCGGCGCGCCCGCTGCTGCGCTGTCACGTTCTCCACGTCCCTGAGTTCGTACGTAACTTCTTCGCGGCTTCCCACCTTCCACTTCAACTCCCGTTCGCCTCCACGGCGGGCACGCACCTTCACCGTGACCGTGTCGCCCGGGTTGAACTGCGCCATCTCGTGCGAAGATTCCTGCCCCGCCAGCTTGCCGTTGATCTCGAGAATTGTGTCTCCAGCCTGCAAACCGGCGTGCTCCGCTTCGCCGCCTGCGGTTACTCCGGCGACGGTCATGGGACCGTCAAAGTTTCGCGAGGCCACAAAACCGGGATCAGCCAAGGTATTTCTTCCTTCCACCAGGCGCAGGCCCACGCCGCGAAAGAAATCATTCCACGGGATCTCCTCAGTGCCGGCGACGTACTTCGCGAAGAACCATCCCACATCGGCGTGGGTCACAGCTTCGGCAGCCTCGCGCACGCCATCCGAGTCGGAAAAGAACCGTGCTTTCTTCGCATAGTTCTGATTCATCCACTGAAACACCTCGCGCAGAGATGCTTGTCCGTGGCTGGCCTCGCGTACCTCTAAATCGAGCGCGATGCCGAGCAACTCGCCTTTGTTGTAATACGAAATGCTGCGTTCAGGGCGACGATAGTAAGCATCGCCTTCCAGCCAGGCATCGAGACTCGACTCTTCCGCGGATTGCGTCAGGTGCGCCGGACGACGTTCGAGTTCGCCGATGCCCGACGACAGATCTTGTTCCAGGCGTTGCTCGTCGAGCAACCCCGCGCGCAACTGGATGATGTCAGCCGCCGTGCTGGTGCATCCCTCGCTGAACCAGAGCGCCCGCGTGTAATTCTCTTTCGTATAATCGACCGGCTCCAGCGTCTGCGGCCGGATACGTTTGACATTCCAGAGATGAAAAAACTCGTGCGCCGTTACCGAAGCCAGCACGTCGGGCGACCGCCCCAGGACATCCGCGTTCAGCGCAATCGCCGTCGAGTAGGCGTGCTCCATGCCTCCGCCACCCGGCCCGCGCGGAAAGTGGTAGAGAAACATGTAGCTGTCGAAGGGACGATCGTTCATCCAGCTTGTGGCGGCGACGACGATCTTGTGCAGCATGACAGTAATCTTTTCCATGTCGTAGTCGCCGGGAGAGTCGGCGTCAACGATCACCCGATAATGTCCGCCGCCTTCGTCGAAATCGGATTCCTGAAACGTCCCGATCTCGACCGGAGAATCTACCAACCGATCATAGTTATCGGCGCTGAACCTGCCCTCAGGCAGTGACATCAATGGCGTCGCCACGTGCCATCCTTCGGGAACCTGGTTGAAACGCACGATCGCCGGCTCGCTCCGGGCATCCACGGAATACATGAGGATCTGCGCCAGGTTGAAGAATGCGTGATGGGAATTCAACTGCGCGCCGAACGGTCCGGGCGAATCGACGTAGATCTGATACTCAATCACAGCGCCGGCCTGCGCACCGTCGATCTGCCAGCGGCTCTTATCAGCCTCGCGTACGACCAGGGTGCGACCGGCAGGGTCTTTGGCGCGCACCCAGTTCACGTATTGCGCGAAGTCGCGCACTTGATAGAGTGCGTTCCATACGGGAAGTTGCAACTCCCGATGCGCCGCTCCTTCCGGCAGCATGATCTGCACCTGCACCAGATGCTGCTCAGGGCTTGCCAGAGAAACTGTGTAGTTGGTTGCCGCGTACGCGGGCGCGAGGGCCGCCGCTAGCAGCAGCGCCAAGAAAATACTATGGCGTGCAGGGCCAAGGGTCAGGGTGCGAAGCCTCATTGCTTTCCCGCCGCGTTTACCGACTTGGCGGTCGCAGTGTCCGCTAGCATTTTCAAGCGCGCCGGCAGCTTCTCGTAGATTCCGCCGAAGCCACCATTGGAAAGAATCGCTACTACATCGCCACTGCGCATCTCGGGAGCAATCGTCTGCACAATCTCCTCCGCGTCCGCAAACAAGCGCGCACGCCTGCCATGCTTCTGAATATCCGTTGCCAGTTCCGGCAGTTCCAGCCGCTCATTCTCCGGCAGGGCCTCTGCCCGGAACACTCCGGCCACCACCACTTCATCTGCCAGCGCGAGACTCCGCGCCAGATCAGCCTGCAGCACACGCCGCCGCAGAGTATTCGATCGAGGCTCGAGAATCGCCCACAGGCGCGCCCCGGCATAGCGCGCCCGCAGAGCTTTCAGCGTGCCCGCAATCGCCGTAGGATGATGCGCGAAGTCGTCGATCACCGTGATGCCATTCACCTGCGCTTTTACTTCGAGCCGCCGTTTTACGCTCTTGAATGTACGAAGCGCGGCCGCGATTTCGCCTTTCGAGATGCCATAGGCCGAAGCCAGAGCCGCTGCCGCGGTTGCGTTCCACACGTTATACTCACCCGCCAGCGGGAACTCGAGATCCGCCCATGCTTTGCCATCGTGCAGCACGGACCACGAAGTTTTTCCCGCCTCAAACTTTATATCTGTGATTCGCCAATTTGCGTGCACACCGGCGCCATACCGCTCCACCGGTGAGAAGGCCTTGCTCAAGCAGCGCTCCAGGCTGGGGCTCTCTGCGTGTCCATCCATCACTCCATCGAAGGCCACGATTCGGCCCCGCCGCGGAATTAGATTCACTAACCGTTTGAACGCGGTCTCAACAGCGTCGAGGTCTTTATAAATATCGGCGTGATCGAATTCCACCGAGGTCAGAATTATGGCGTCGGGAAAGTAATGCAGAAACTTCGGGCCCTTGTCGAAGAATGCCGTGTCGTATTCGTCGCCTTCCAGAATGAAGTGCTTCCCCTGCCCCAGGTGGAAACTCGAACCAAAGTTCTCGGCAATCCCACCAATCAGAAACGAGGGCTGCATACCGGCCGTGTGACAAATCCACGCCAGCATCGAGGTGGTCGTAGTTTTTCCGTGGGTTCCAGCGACTACCAGCACTTCCCTTCCGCGCAAGAATTCTTCATGCAGCAATTGCGGCAGCGAGCAGAACGGAATGCGTTGATCGAGCACTTGCTCCAGTTCGACATTGCCCCGCGAAATCGCATTCCCCACTACCACCAGATCGGGACGCGGTTCCAGATTTCGCACATCAAAAGGCTGCGCCACCGGGATGCCCAGTTCGGCCAAGAAGTCCGACATTGGGGGATAAGATGCCGCATCGGAGCCAGTTACGCGAAACTCGCGCTGCTTCAGCATCCCCGCCAGCGAAGCCATCGCCGTGCCACAAATTCCAATCAGGTGAATATGCTTGGTTTCATTCATGCTTTTCGTCGCGATCTTTTCATCGCGATCAGTATTTCTTGGTTGCCACTGTCACGGCCCCTTCCAAAACTTTCAGACTGACTTGCCCGCCGCGCACGGTCACGCGCGCCCGTACGCCCATGGGGAGAGTAATGTTCGGCGCGGTGACGTGTCCTGAGCGCACTCCGTAGGCTACCGGGATTCCCAAATCGCCTACAATGCGGAGCACAACTTCTTCGAGCGTGTATCCCTGATTCGCCGTCTGCATGCAATCGCGCATCTCGCCAAAAATAATGCCCCGTACTCCATCTAACTTGCCGGCGAGCTTCAACTGCATGAGCATGCGATCGATTTGAAAGGGCTTCGCAGCCAGATCCTCAAGAAACAAGATGGTACCCTGGGTGCGAATTTCGTGTGGCGTTCCGAGCGAGGCTACCAGGATCGAAAGGCAGCCGCCATAAAGGATCCCCTCAACCTCTCCGTCCGCCAATCCACTCGCTCCAGAAGCGGCGCCCAGATCGGGTTCCCAAGCCGTTGTACGTTCCATCGCGGCGCGCCACGAAATCAGATCTACGCCATCTTCATGATTCCAGTCTCTTGCCACCATCGGGCCGTGGAAAGTCACCAGGCCTGCGGCATCCACGAAATACGTGAGCAGCGTGGTCAGGTCGCTATAGCCAACGAAAACCTTCGGATGCGACTTGATCTTCTCCAGGTCCAGTGCTTCGAGCAGGTAGTTGGCGCCGTAGCCGCCGCGCGCGCAGATAATTGCTCGCACGTCCTCGCGTTCAAACATTTCTTCCAGTTCGCGGGCGCGACGCCGCACCGATCCCGCAAAGTAAAGATCCTGTTCAAGGATCGAGTCGAAGTAAAATGGACGGTAGCCGGCGCGCCGTAGTCCTTCGCACCCCGCCTCCAGGTCCGCGCGCTTGACGTTGCTGGCGGGAGCCACGACGCCGACGGTGTCGCCCGGTTGCAGGGCGGGCGGCTTGATGCGGGGAGTGTCTCGAGAAAACATGAAAAGTTGTTGTGAGAATAAACCGGACCACTACAAACGCGATTGCGATTGTTAAGCCCCGCCCCGCGAGCGCCGCACCCTAACCCAGAAAGAATTCTCCACGGCAAACCAGTCGCGCCGCCCCGCGAAGGAACACCAGATTGCCTTCGCGGCGCACGATCTGGATTCCGCCCGGAGTATGCACCCGAACCGGCGACTCCGCCTTGCCCGTCTCTATCGCCGCCACTGCCGACGCGCAAGAACCTGTCCCGGACGATAGGGTCTCTCCGACTCCCCGCTCGAAAAAACGAACCCGCATGTCATGCCTTCCGTCGATCGCAACCAACTCAACGTTTACACCTTGCTTGAATTGAGAACTGCGTTGAATTCTGGCTGCCTCGCCCTGCCAGTTCTCGGCAAACTCTTTCACGAAGACCACGTAATGCGGATTTCCCATCGAAACCGGAATTCCACGCACCTCGCTTGTGCCAACCTTCACGGCCAGCTCCGATGCTACAGCGGCTTCGCCCATCTCAGCTTCAAACTCGTACTCGGAATCGCTCCGGCCGGTCAGAACGCAAGTCTTCAATCCAGCCCCGGTCTGGATCCTGATCTTCTCTTTGCCCTGCTCCGCGCAAACATACGCTGCCACGCAGCGCGTGCCATTGCCGGAAATCTCCGCTTCGGAGCCGTCGGCGTTGATGAGACGAATTTCCACGTCTGCCGTCGCATGGGGGGACATCCACTCCACCCCATCCGCCCCCACGCCCTCGTGGCGGTCGCACATGCGTCGCGTTAGCGCTGCCATGTCCGCAGGAGCGGCAACGCCCGCGATCACCGAGGAATCGATCAGCAGAAAATCATTCCCACAGGCACTGGCCTTCGTGAACGGAATCACCACTGACGCGAGGCTCACTCCATTTCCACCTGCCCCAACGAAGTCACGTTGCCGAACACCGAAGACGCTTTCAGTTCTCGGAGCAAGTCCTTCTGCTCACGACTGCATCCGCCTACGTCAAACTGCATCCGGACGTGCTGGGGCGTGCTGCCACTTGTGATGTTTAGCATCATGCGATGTTTACGCTCCAGGATGCGGTTCACCTCCTGCGTGATCTCTTCCACGCTTCGGCCGGTTACTTCGTAGGTGACCAACAGCGTCTTCAGGTTGAACGTGAGCTCCAGGTGGCCTAGCGAGAACAACGCGATCAGAACCACGCCTGTGGCAAAAATGGCCGTCAGGTAAAGCCCCCCGCCCGTGGCCATGCCCACCGATGCCACCACGAACAGAGTTGAGGCCGTTGTCAGGCCGGTCGTTAGGCCGCGGGTGTGCAGAATCGATCCTGCGCCGATGAACCCAATGCCGGGGATGATCTGCGCCGAAATGCGCGTGTGGTCGCCGAGGTATTTGACCGCGAGCGCATCCGATAAAATGGTGAACAACGCCGCGCCAAAACAGATGAACATGTTGGTGCGCAGCCCGGCCGGCCGGTGCCTGAGTTCCCGCTCCAGACCGATGATCCCGCCCAGTATCGCCGCCAAAACGAGACGAGCCATGGAAGTTGCGACAATCCCGCTCGCCATCTCGCCTTGCAGCAGACCGAAGATATGTTGCCAGTTCATGGATTTTGACTTTTGTCCGGGAAAGGCTTGAGATGGCTGAATTTTAACACCGGAGCGCGCCACTCCTGCCGGGCTCAGGCGTTAACCTGTCTGATTACCGCGGCGGTTCTTGCCGGTGTTCCGGCGAGCGCCCCTGAAAAATGGCGACCGGGGGCTGACCTGTGGTGTGGATTTCAACCAGCGCAGTCAAGTGGTGATTCTCGGCGGCAGTCCAGACCGGATCGCCCTCGAACCCCACGACCCAGTCCGCATACGCCGCCGGATCGGCCAGGGCACGCTCCCACAATCCTTCGGAATCGGCCGGTTGCATCCACACTCGATGATTGCCTTCGTTGATGACACGCCGCAAGGGAATTCCTGCCTTTTCCAGCGCGCCTGCATGCTCGCCCAGATACATCAGCAGCGTTGAATCTGAGGGAAGCTTTGTGATCCAGTCCGCCAATTGCCCGTCCAGGGCCACGCGGCCGCGCATGTTGATCGTCGCCTCGCGATAGCAGATCGGATCCACGCGCCAGATTGCGCTGTAACTCGTAATCGCCAGCAGGAGAACTGCGGCGAATGTTGCTGAATCCGCCCAGCGGCGCCAGGAAACTCTAACCTGCGGAATTCCCGCAGCCGACTGGACCACGAAAGACAGTCCCAATGGCACAAACACTGCGAACGCCGGAAGCAGTTGCAGGCCATAACGCACGTTGTAATGAGAGAACGGCCACCACGTTGGAACGAAGATCGGAACGCTCCCATAGGCGACGGATAACGCATAAAACGGAAGTGGCGCCCACAACAGCAATGCCACGCGCCCGGGCCCGGTGAATGCCGCCGCCAGACTTCCCAGCAGTGCCAGCGCCAGCCACAAGCGGCCTTGCCAGCTCGCCTCGCCCACGTTCAGTTCGGCTGCTTTCAGAAAATACGACCCGGCAGCTAACAGATTTCCCTTGGACGGATTCACCGTCCCGGTCTTCTCCTCAATCGCCTTCGCCGAATAGGGCCCGTTGGCAAACTCCAATGGATTCTTGTAGACGACGGCGTTGTACGCGAGCCATAGCACTGGAGCAGCGGCCGCGATTAAAACAAACTTCACGAGAACGATCCGCGATGGTGCTGCTGAGGGTCCAGGCTTCCCATCCTGGCCAGCTTTGCGAGGATGGGAGTCGACAATAACGGCTCCGATCACCAAAACCGCAGCGAGAAACCATCCGTCATACCGCGTCCAACATGCCGCCGCCAGACACAACCCGCACTTGATCAGGAGTCGGCTTGCTTTCTCCGGGTCCTGCTGCAGAGCGAACTCGACGAAATAAACCACCGACCAGATGAAAAATGCCAGATACAGCGACTCGCCCATCGCCGTCGCCTGCATGTAAATCAGATTTGGATTCGCGGCATACAAGACGGCCGCGGCCCACGACACGACCTTTGCTGTGATATCCACTTCCCCGTTGCGGCTCAGCACGGCCCGCACTAGCCGGAACACTCCGAGTACTCCGAACACGAATGCTGCCATCGAGGGAATCGAACCGCCGGAACCGCTCTGCCACATCTGCTTTGACACAATAAACGGCATGATTAGCAGATGTGGCAGGGGCAGCCACACTGTCCCTAATTGCAGGAGGCCGGGAGTTTTCGAGTCGAAGACGCGGCGAGCGATGTTGATGTGCGCCACGGCGTCGCCGTACAACAGCACATCTCCATGCCGGTAGTAAAAGAGGAAAGAAAATACCGAGACGAAGATCGCCAGCCAGGCGAGCCGCACGATCTCAATTTCGGAATACGGCTTCGGTGGCGCAGGTTTCGGCTTCATTCGAGGTGCGTGAGTTCACGGAAAATCTGGAAACGCGCGTCGATCTCTTGTCGCGTTAGCGATTGCAGCCGCTCCGTGCCGAAACTCTCCACGGCGAACGAGCCCATGACTCCACCATAGAACAGCGCCCGTTTCAGCACTTCGCGATTTAATTCTTGCTGCGAGGCCACATAACCCATGAAGCCGCCGGCAAAGGAATCTCCCGCTCCCGTTGGATCTTTTACTTCATCGAGCGGCAAGGTCGGCGCGCGAAAGGGATGACGGCCGATCCCGAACGCACCTTCGCGGAAGAAAATTGTGGCTCCATATTCGCCGTGCTTGATTACCAGTGCCTGTGGACCCATGGCCAGCACCTTTTGCGCCGCGCGCGGCAGGTTGGTCTCGTTCGCCAGCATTTTCGTTTCGGTGTCGTTGATCAGCAGTACGTTCACCAGCTTTAGAGTTTCGGTCAGTTCCTGGCGCGCACCGTTGATCCAGTAATTCATGGTGTCGCATCCGGTCAGACGCACGCCGCTCATCTTGCGCCGGACGTTAGCCTGCAAGGTTGGCTGGATGTTCGCCAGGAATAAGAATTCCGTATCCTCGTACTCTTTTGGAATGCGCGGCTGGAACTTCTCGAAAACATTCAGATCGGTAAAAGTCGTCTTGGCTTCATTGAGGTTCTCGGCGTACGACCCTCCCCAGCGGAATGTTTTGCCGGCGGCACGTTCGATGCCACGCGTATCGACACCGCGCTTCTTCAGGACATTTTCATGCTCGGCGCCAAAGTCCTCCCCCACAACCGCGACCATGCGGACCTGGGTAAAATAGCTGGCCGCCAGCGAGAAGTAAGTCGCTGCCCCGCCCAAGATTCCCTCCACGCTTCCCGAAGGCGAAGCGATATCATCAAACGCAACCGAACCGACCACTACGATGCTCATCTTGACGCGCGTTTCCTTTCTTGGGGTCAGTGGCTAGTGGTCAGTGGTCAGTAAAATCTTGAAAGAGCGCCGGCTTCGCTGGCCACTAGCCATCGATCACTGACCACTTGCTTTTACATACTTTCCGATAATCAGCCTCAACTTTTTCCGGGTTGCTGCTGGAATCTTCTTGTGATCGGTTAGGATCGCGTGCGCCAGCGCCGACCCGCACTTGCACGACCGTTGGCGCGGCATGGCAGCTACTGTCTCGCGCACGACCTTCGTCGCGTTCTCGGCATTCTTCAGCAGCACCGCGATGATTTGATCGACCGTGACCGAATCGTGATGGGGATGCCAGCAGTCATAATCGGTGACCATCGCCACCGTGACGTAGCATATCTCCGCTTCGCGCGCCAGTTTTGCTTCCTGCAGGTTGGTCATGCCGATTACATCCATGCCGAGCCCGCGATACACATTCGACTCAGCTCTGGTGGAGAACTGCGGGCCCTCCATACACAAATAAGTCCCGCCGCGCCTGCCGGTCACGCCGACTTTCTCGCAGGCAGCTTCGACCACGGCGGCAAGCTCTCCGCACACCGGATCGGCAAAACCAATGTGAGCCACCACTCCGCTGCCGAAGAATGTATCTACGCGATGCCGCGTGCGATCGAAGAACTGATCTGGGATCACAAAATCCAGCGGCTTGTGTTCTTCCTTTAACGATCCAACTGCGGAAACGGAAACTATGCTCTCGACTCCCAGTTGTTTGAACCCATGTATGTTGGCGCGGAAATTCAGCTCGGTCGGCAGAATGCGGTGCCCACGCCCATGCCGCGCCAGGAACGCCACCTTGCGGCCTTCCAACGTGCCGCAAACGTAGGCGTCGGAAGGCGCGCCAAACGGCGTCTTCATCCGCACTTCCTTCACCTTGCTCAGCCCCGGCATGGCATAAAGACCGCTGCCGCCGATGATCCCGATCTCCGCCTGTGCCACCATTCCTCCCGAGTTCAGCCCCCAGAAATCCTTAACGCGTGGAAGCCAAACCTGTGATTATACAAGACCGCCTCTGCCCCTTTATGTCGTCTGTGGTTCGACGTTTTCCAACCCGCTACAATCTTCTTATGCGATTGGCCGGCCTTTTCCCACTCTTCATCCTGACCACCGCGGTCTTCGCACAAAGCGGACCTAAACCTGAACCACTCGCTGAATCGAAATCCGTCACCGTTCCCATCACTCTCGACCACAATCGCATCATCGCCAATGTCGACCTCCAGCTCCCTGATGGCTCGATGACGCGAGTTCGCGGCTGGGTTGACAACGGCAATCCCGAGCTACAACTTTCCCGCCGCGTAGCTAGGGTGATGGGACTTGCTGTGACCTGTGGCGACACTTCCTGTTCGGCTCCGTCTCCGCATGAGCTTGTGATTGGCGGTATGAAAATCTCTCTTGCCGGACTGAAGGAAGCGAGAATTCCACTCAAGAGCGTCGCCGCCGAGGGCGTTATGGCGCCAGGCCTCTCTGCCGAGATCAGCATTCCCTCTACTATCTTGCGCAACTACGACGTACTCATTAATTACCCCGATCACGAACTCACTGTTGCCTCGCCCGGCAGCCTGAAGTTTAACGGCGTGAAGACGAGAGCAATCGTGAACCCGGAGAACGGCCTCATCCAGGTCCCCAGTCAGGTTGACAACAAGAAATACAATCTCGCACTCGACCTGGGCGCGTCCGTCAGCTTTTTCTCGGAAGAGTTGTTCGACAGGCTGGCGGACGCTCACTCGGACTGGCCGCACATGACTGGCGCGGTGGGTCCGGCCAATCTGTGGGGTGGGGATGACGAAACCAAGTGGAAGCTCATGCGCATCGACCGCCTGCAATACGGCCCACTCTTCCTCACCGATGTGGCCGTGGTCGAGTTGCCTAAGGGGCCGATGATCTTCCGCGAAAGCCACGTCGGTGTCCCCACGGCAGGCTTACTCGGTGCGGATGCACTGATGAACTACCGCGTCGGAATCGACTATGCCCACTCCACGGTTTATTTCGACATCGGACGCTTGTTCAACTTTCCTGAGTTCGATGTCATCGGTCTGATTCTGCGCCCCGAGGACGACGGCCGCTTCACCATCCTGGACGTAGCGGACTACGACGGCGAACCCGCGGTCCCCAGAGGCCCGGACGGAGTTCAGACTGGCGACCACCTTGTTACGGTTGACGGCCTCCCGATTCACGGCTCCACTATGGGGCAAGTGTGGGCGATGCTCGGAGGCTCGCCCGGCAAAGAACGCGTGTTGAAAATCGAACGCGGCGGAAGGCAGTTCACCGTCGTGGCGAAGGTGCAACATTTTCTGGGAGAGAACGCGGAAAAGGACGCGCCCAAAGGAAAATCGCGCAAGAAGTAAGGAAATCTTGTCCTAGCGTGTTCCGTGTTACTGCGCTTCCCTCGGCGCGCCAAACACTTCTTTCTCGAGCGTTGCAGTCGTTGCCGAGTCCAGGCTCTCGCTTACGAGCACGGTGTCGCCCTGCTCCTCGATGACAACCGTGCCCTCTTCGGTGTTCCATACGTGCCGGCCCTTTAGAACCGCGCCCTTGTCCTCCGGACCGGGGGCCGCTGATTGGCTGGATGGATCCGCTACTTCCTCCGTCTTCTTGTATCGATGTGCGAGCGACCGTGCGTAGATTTCCGCAAACTCAGACGCTTTCTCCGCGCTCGACCAGCGCGACACATAGAGCAGGGCGAGCGGTGCCGCGGCATCGCCCTTGGGATGCGCCGCGTAATAATATCCGCCACGCCATTCCGGATACATCCGCTTCGACAATTCCTTTCCCGCATATTGCTCAACCAGCACCGCAACGTCAAACTCGCCCATCGCGCCTATGTCGAACTTCTGATAATTCTTGAAGTCGCGGGAGAATGCCGGAACGCTCATGGGCTCGATCCTTTCGCCTGACATATAGGTTTCAGGCTGCATGATCTGCCGCGTGGTGTGCGGAGGATTTGCCAGCACGCCGGCAAATGCTTTCTCCTTGCCGCCCTTCTCCAACAGCTTGACCACGAACTCCATTCCGTAGCTGTAGGGAAACGTCAGCGACTCCTTCAGGAAAATGGGAGCGTCATTGAACACCGTGGTGCTCGGCGTTCCCGTCATGGTTTCCGCCTCCATCGATTCCACCAGGTCCGGCGAGTCGGCAATGGATTTTCCTGCCGGAGCCAGGGCATATTCAAACATCATGGCCTGGGCCTGCCCCTCGACCACGGCTTCGCGAGCGTCATCGGTCTCGTCGTTCTCGATGTCTTCGGGCGTGGGATCTTTTTTGAGTTCTCCCAAATCCTTGTCGCCCTTCTTCATCCACTTGTCGAGGCCGATGGACTGATCCTGCAGGGCGTGCGTCAGTTCGTGGGCCAGAACTGGCTCCTGCTCTTCCATCGGAACCCAGTCCAGCAGGTTGACGGTTTTTGTCTTGGGATCGTAGTAGCCGGCCACTTCTTCACGCAGCAGATCGACCAGCAGCTTTTCCATATCGAATTGACGCGGCAGTAGCCCAAACTTCTTCAAGACCAGTTCCGAGCGCTGCAGCCTTTTCACATCTTCGTCCTTCATGTGCTTGGTGAGATATGCGACCACCTCATCGCGGCTGGTCAGCCGGCGCTTGACGCCCTTCTTAATGGGAAGCCCGGTATGCTTGCTATCGAAGGCAAGAATCTCATCGACGGAATGAAACAGTTCCTCGGCCTCCCGTGGCGTAATCTTGACTTCGGGTTTAGTAGCGCCGGCGTCTTCGCCGGCAGGTTTTTGATCTTGCGTGGGAGATGCTGGTGTGGAGGGAACACTCTTGTCCGCCTGCTTTTGACTCTGATCTTGATTTTGACCCTGCGGCACCTGAGCTGGAGCCGCAGAACCTTGATCCTGTGCCTGCACCCAAATCGCGCCGCTCATCCCCACAAGCAGTACAACTGCGAAAAGCAGCCTGAGAAACCTCGTGCGACGCAGCCTAACGGTATCCATTAGCAACGAGTCTACCCTGTTTCCCTATACTCTCTTCAAGGACAAACATGACCACGAACGCTCCCGTAAACCTCTGGACTTCCAGCGATCATGCGCGCGACTACCTTGGCCGGGCCGATTCCATCCTGCATCGCGCTGAAGGTGAGGCGACACTTCTGGAGTTTATCCCCAAAACCGCACGCCGCGTCCTCGACCTCGGGACCGGCGATGGCCGCCTGCTCGCCTTGGTCAAGTCTGAATTGACCGCGCGGGAAACCGTCAGGGACGGCCATGCCGCAATAGAAGCCGTGGCGATCGACTTTTCCCCAGCGATGCTCGAAGCCGCCGGAAAACGCTTTGCCGTCGACTCCTCCGTCACCATCGTCACCCACAATCTCGACCACCCGCTGCCCACGCTCGGCAAATTCGATGCGGTCGTTTCCTGCTTCGCGATTCATCATCTTGTGCACGAGCGCAAGCGCGCACTTTATGCCGAAATTTACAGCCTGCTCAACCGCGGCGGTGTCTTCTGTAATCTGGAGCACGTAGCCTCGCCCACGCCCGGCCTGCATGAAGAATTCCTGCACAGGATCGGGTACACCATCGAAACCGAAGATCCCTCCAACAAGCTGCTGGACCTCGAAACGCAACTGAAGTGGCTGCGCGAGATCGGCTTTGTGGATGTCGATTGTCACTGGAAGTGGCGGGAGTTGGTGCTGCTGGCGGGCAGACGATCGTAATAATAACAGCGCCTTATCCGTGGCTGATTCTCTCCGCTACCCACGCCCCCGCTTCGCGGGTACCGAGCGTTCCGCCGATGTCTTGGGTAGTCTTCTTTTGCCGCACGGCTTCGAGCACGGCGGCTTCGATCTTCCCGGCTTCCTTGATCATTCCTAAATGCGCCAGCATCATGGCCGCTGTCAGAATCGCGCCGAACGGGTTGGCCACATTCTTGCCGGCGATCGGCGGAGCGGAGCCGTGCACGGGCTCGAACATCGACGTTTGGCCGGGATGAATATTTCCGCTGGCTGCCATGCCCAGCCCGCCCTGCAGTCCGGCAGCGAGGTCGGTGATTATGTCACCGAACATATTATTGGTCACGACGACGTCGAATGCCCGCGGATCGCGCACCATCTGCAGGCACAGTGCGTCCACATACATGTGTTGCGTCGCGATCTGCGGATACTCCCCAGCTACTTCCTTGAACACGCGCTGCCACAGGCCGCCGGCATGCGTCATGGCATTCGATTTGTCGCACATGAGGACACGTTGCCGCCGTGAGCCATCAAGTTTCGCATGGCGCTCGCAGTACTCGAACGCATAGCGGATGATGCGCTCGACTCCCTTGCGCGTGTTGATGTCTTCCTGAATCGCGATCTCATCCGGCGTGCCTTGCTTGAAGACTCCGCCTGCATCGGTGTAGACGCCTTCTGTGTTTTCGCGGATGACGACGAAATCCACATCCTTGGGTTCGATGCCTTTCAGCGGACACAGCGACGCATCGAGTAGGCGCACTGGCCGGACGTTGGCGTAAAGATCCATCTTGAAGCGCATGCCGAGGAGGATCTCTTTGGCATGAATGTTCGTGAGAACGCGTGGATCGCCGAAGGCGCCGGCCAGGATGGCGTCGAAGTCGCGGGCAAGCATGGCGAAACCGTCGGGGGGAACGGTGGTTCCATCGCGCAGATACCGGTCGGCGCTCCAGTCGAATTCGGTCAACTCAACGCCGGTTCCCGATGCCCGGATGACTTTGAGGGCCTGCGGGATCACCTCCTGGCCAATTCCATCTCCGGGGATGACAGCGATGCGTTTCCTGGAAGGTTTCTGCGGGTCCACGGCAGAAAACTAACACAAGCCGAGCGGAATGAGTAGGCTGTCACTCAGACGTTGGCAGTCGACGCGTAGCAATGAATCGCGACGCCGTTCGCTATAATCAATACTCCGATGTCACCCACTCCACTCCAAGACGCACTGCGAGCGCAACCGGCAGATGGAGCCCGGCCGCTTCGTGCAGTGGACTACCGTGGCGCGGTGACGGCGGCGTGCTTTGCCGATCCGCAACAGGAGTTCGCTGCTCTGCTGCACGGTTGTGGAATCTATGACCTGGGATTCCGCGCGCGAATCTCCCTTACTGGCAGTGACCGCGTGCGGTGGCTGAACGGAATGGTTACCAACAACATCCGCGATCTCGCCGCCGGACACGGTGTGTATGCTTTTCTGCTCAGCCCGCAGGGCCGTATTCTGGGCGACATGGTTGTCTACAATCTGGGCGAGTCCCTCATGGTCGAGACTGATCGCAGCCAAGCAGAGAAGATCATTGCCGCCTTCAACCATTACATCATCATGGATGACGTGGAAGTTACGAATATCAGCGACCAGCAAACCGCTCTAGGCGTCGCCGGACCAAAGTCACGGGCTATTTTGAACGCCGCAGGGATCGAAGTTCCGGAACTTCAGCCCTTGCAGATGATCACTCCGAAGTGCAATTGTGACTGCGGATGTTCGGAGTGCACGGTCGTGCGCGGCGAAGATGCGCAGCGGGAATCCTACGAAATCTGGCTAGCGCCTCAGGATGTCGCCAAGACCTGGCATGCGCTCGTCGCAGCCGGCGCGACGCCCGCGGGCAGCGAGGCGTTGGAGATGGAGCGCATCGCGACCGGCGTTCCGCTCTACGGCGCCGACATTCGCGAGCGCGACCTGCCCCAGGAAACTGAACAGATGCGCGCGCTTAACTTCAACAAGGGTTGTTACGTGGGACAAGAGATCGTGGAGCGCATTCGATCGCGGGGAAACGTCCATCGCAAGTTCACGGGTTTCCTGGTGGAAGGTGCAGCGGCAATCGCGACGGGGGCTAAGATCGTCTCTGACGAAAAAGAAGTTGGCGAGGTAACCAGCGTTGCCGTTCTGCATTTGCCGCCGAGCGAGCGGACGGTTGCACTGGGGTACATTCGACGCGAGGTGGGCATACCCGGCCGCGAGGTCACGATTGGGAATGTCAAGGCAACAGTGGTTCGATTACCGCTGGATACTGCTGGGCTGGGACAAGCGGAAGATTCGTTGCTGCAAAGCTATAAGTAAGATTCTGCCGGGATTGTGGCAAAGAGATTTAAGAGGACAGGATGCTATGGCTGAGAAGAGACAAGAGTCAGGTTTCACTGTAACCGACCGCCGTTTGTTCACCGAAGACGGGGAGTTGCGCAAGGGTGTTCCGGACGAGGTAGAAACGACGAAAGCACCCGCACCTCCGGCCACGGTTTCCACCGCAGCCAAGGAAGCAGCCCCCGCTGCCAACGCAGTGACGGCGTTTCCCTCAGAAGCCGACGGAGTCACCGGCCAAGGCATGCCTGCGCCCCCAACGGCTGCCGAGCAACAGGCGCAGGCCGATGCCTACAGCGCCTCCTCGAAGGAACTGGACTCGCGCGTGGAACTTAGCGGGCGCTCCGCCAAAGAGTTCGAGATGACATTCGAGCGCTTCCTGGCGTCTTTGTATATGACCGCGATGCTGCAATTGGGATTGATGCATGAGCAAGGGGGCCAGCCGCGCCTTGACATCATCGGGGCGCGGCAGACCATCGACACGCTCGCCCTGCTGGCTGAGAAAACCAAAGGTAACCTGACTCCGACGGAAGAAACGTTTCTGCAGAACAGCCTCTACGAGGTGCGCATGGCCTACGTGGAAGTGACCAACGCACTGTCGCGGCCGCCGCAGCCGGGGGCTGCCACGGGAACCGGCGGACGATGACCGTCAAGGTTAGCGAATGAAGGCCACGCTCACGGTGCTGGGCAGCGGCACGTCGATGGGCGTGCCTACGATTGGCTGTGATTGCGAAGTCTGCCACTCCAGCGATCCGCACGACCGCCGCACCCGTCCTTCGGGAATGATCGAGTATGCAGGCAAGGTTGTGCTCATCGACACCTCCCCCGACTTTTACGCGCAGGCCATTCGCGAGCGCCTCACCCGCGTGGATGCTGTTCTCTATACGCATACGCATGCCGACCACATCCTGGGCATCGACGACCTGCGGCCTCTCAGCTACCGTCACAAGCCGGAGAAGCTGCCGCTGTACGCGCGTCCGGATGCGGCGGCCTTCCTGCGCCGGATGTTCAGCTACATCTTCGACGCCGATTACAAATATGGCAGCCTGCCGCAACTTGAATTACGGCCGATTGATGGGCCGATCGATCTCTTCGGGGCTCGCTTTGAGCCCGTGCGCTTGATTCATGGCGAAACTGAAATCTACGGCTTTCGCTTTGGCAGTGCGGCTTATCTCACCGATCACAGCGAAATCCCAGAGACGTCGTTCCAGCAGTTGGAAGGGCTGGATATTCTCTTTCTGGATGCCTTGCGGCACAAGCCGCACCCCACGCACTCGACGGTGGAGAATTCGCTGCGCATCGTGGAGCGGGTGAAAGCCAAGCGCGCGTTCTTCACGCATATTTGCCATGACCTGGGGCATGAGGCGACTAATGCGACTCTGCCGCCGCACGTGCGGCTGGCTTATGACGGGATGAAGCTGGAGTTTGAAATCTGAAATTCAGGGTTCGGGGGCTAGGGATTAGTGGTCAGCAAACCCCTTGCGGTTTCTTGCCCCTCGCCCCTAACCCCTAACCGCTGCTATGGAAGTCTTTCACAAACTCGAAGACGTCCCGGCCGCTTTCGGCCCTTCGCTCGTAAGCGTGGGCAACTTCGACGGCGTTCATCGGGCGCACGCCCATGTGCTCGGCGAAATTGTCCAGCGGGCGCGGCAGAGCGGAGCCAAGGCCGTGGCCGTTACGTTTGAGCCGCATCCCGCACGCATTCTGCGGCCGGAGTCGCCACTGAAATTGCTCACCCCGCTTCCGGAAAAACTTCGTCTGCTCGAAGGTGCCGGCGTCGACGCTGTGCTGATCCTGCCCTTTGGACGCGATCTTTCACTCATGACCCCGCGGCAATTTGCCGAGCGCATCTTGAAGAAGAAGCTCCACGCGCGCGAACTGCATGAAGGCTACAACTTCCGCTTCGGGCATAAGGCTGCAGGCGATACAAATCTGCTGACGCAACTGGGGCAGGAGATGGGCTTTGAAGTGAAGGTCTACTCGGAAGAGAAATTGCGCGGAGAACCCGTTTCGAGCAGTCACATCAGGAGATTGATCGGCGAGGGGCGTGTAAGCCGGGTGCGGCATCTGCTGGCGCGGCCTTTCAGTATCCTAGGCACTCCCGGCCGAGGTCGCGGGTTGGGATCGAAGTACACCGTGCCCACCATCAACCTGGCTCGCTATGAAGAACTTGTGCCTAAGGATGGCGTCTACATCACGTGGACGCGCGTGGGAGATGAGCGCTTTGAATCCGTTACAAACGTGGGCAATCGCCCGACGTTCGGAGCGGATTCGTTTGCCATCGAGTCCCACCTGCTGAACTTTCATCCCATTGAGCTGACGCCGGAGAGTGAAGTCGAAATCTGCTTCCTTGACCGGGTACGCGATGAGATCAAGTTTCCGTCGGTGGAAGCGCTACGCGAGCAGATCGCACGCGACGTTAAGAAGGCGCATAGGTATTTTCATTTGCTGCGGGTCAGCCAATAATCGCGTGGACCCTGGCAAGCTAATGCGGCAGATAGCCTGATTCCATGGGTAATTTGCCATCCACCCGCACGACGTTGATGGTGTCATCGACCGTACGGACATCCACGAGCCCGATGGCGCCGGGTGTAGATTGCACAATCTTGAGCACTTCCGCGTCGGAATTCGCCATCAAAATAGAATCTTTGTGAGCTTCGATCAGTGCCTTCAATTCGACTGGGGTCACCTTGATCAAGTGTTCTAGGGTTTCCGTTTCGCCGGAGGAATCCTTATGCAAAACCAGCATCACGGTCTTGCCATCCGGCCACTTCTTCACCTCTGAGCGGAATATCCTGGATAGGTGAACGGCCGTGACGTTGCCAACGTTGTTGTCCTTATTGACCACAACGGCCATGTGATGAGCAAAACAAGGGGTGAGGAACGTGAAGAGAAAAACAAGAAGAGCGGCAAGCCGCTGAAATCTCATAGGCACATCCGGTTTCGAGCGTTTAGGTGAAGGTAACACAACCAGACTAATCAAGGATGGGCGTTTCAGAGGTAAAAGTATTGTCAAATAGGCGACTGTACCAAGTCAGGAAACATCGATGTCGGGTGGGGGATCGGCCGTGCGATTAACCGCGGTTCCCGCGTTATCGCCCGGCCTTCTGGCTCTTAGTCAAAGCCTTCTCGCGGTACATGGCGGAGTCCGCACGCGCGATCAACCCCTGCATGGCTTCACCGGCCTGCCATTGTGCAATGCCGATGGAAGCATTCAGTTTCACCTTTGCCTCTTTTGCCCCCGCAGCCGGTTGGATGGTGTATTCGCCGAGCACCCATTTCTGTATACGCTCTACCTGTGACATTGCGGTGTTGAGGTCGCAGTCCAAAACCATGATGAATTCATCTCCACCCCAGCGGCCAATCATGTCAGTGGAACGAGAATTCGAGCGCAACTCCTCGGAGAATTGCTGCAGCAGGTTGTCACCCGTAGGGTGTCCGTAGGTGTCATTGACGGGCTTGAACCGGTCCAGATCAAGAATAACAACGCAGAAGACCTGCTGATGTGCAATGCGCCATTCGATGCGCTCCTCGACCTTGCGACGATTGGCCAGCCCGGTCAAAGAATCCTGGGACGCAAGTTGTTCCACTGCTTTAAGTTTGGTCTCGTAAGTCGAGACTTCAGCTTGCAGCTGTGCGACCGATTCCCGGCTGTCTTGCGCCATCTGATCGACATAGGTCTTCAGGTCGTTCGCCTGCCGCACCAGGGTTGAGCGAACCTGCGCCAAATCTTCCAGGTCGGCTATGGTCTGTAACTGGGCCCGAAACTCGCTGAAATGGTTCGCGTAACGGTGATCCCGTTCGCCCATGGACTCGGCAGTGCGGGCCAGTACGATGAGAAGTTCCTTGACCTCATTGGTTTTGGTTTTGAAATATTCCGCAGTGCATCCTCCCCATTGCTGGAGTTGCTCTTCGACCTGGGACTCAGTTTCCTTGACGAGCGAAGCTGTGATGTTGGCGGCTAGGCGGTTCTCCAGGCTGGCCAGGGTCTGTTGCAGATCCGAACCAGCGGCGGGAAAGGCTCGAGCTCCATTTTTCCCCATGGCTAGCAGCGCGGAGCGATAGGACTCCAGAATGACCGAAGCCAGTTCATTCAGCTCGGGCTCAGAGGATCTCGGTTCGCTTGGGTCCATGTCCAGATACTTTTTCAGGGAAATCACAGTTTCATTCTCCTGTAGCGCTGCTTTCAAAATCGGGAACTGCAAGGGGAATCTGTCCCTCACAATGGCGGAAATAGTTGACAGTTAAGAAGCTAGACAACGTTTCAGGGGCGAGCGGATTTAACGTAACGTGACTTCGGTCACAAGTTCGCAGTGCCCTTGATACTATCGGCAGTTCGGCGGCAAATCTTTAGGCTGGTGGCACTCTCTTCTGCCTGGGGCGCCGTCTTAGATAGATACTGACCGCCGTTTGCGCGCACTACTCCATCGGCTCTACCACGAGGGGGTTCTCGGAGACGCTGCGACTTGGGCGTTGCACGATTACGATGGCAGCGAGGACAAAGATAATTCCCAGGGTCTGGATCGGGCGCAGCACCTCCCCTAAGAGAACGGCGGCGAGGATAATGGAGAATACTGGCTCCAGACAACTGGCGATGATCGCACGCGTGGGCTCAAGATATTGCAAGCCCAGGAAGTAGAAGGAGAACGCTCCCAGCACCGAGATCATGGAGAAGACGAAAAGGAACAGCCATTGCGCGGGCGCGTAGTGAGCCGCAATAACTTTCCACGGCGGGTTGACGACAAGCCAGAAAGCGGCGGCTGCGGCCAGCGTCCAGACGAGGACGCGCCAGCGATCGTAGCGCGCGAGGATGCTGTGTCCGCCAACGTTGTAGAAGGCGAATGAGAACGAGGCCAGCAGCGCGGCGAAGAGTCCCCAACGATCGAGGTGAACGGCACGTCCCTCTTTTGTTCCAACAATCCCAATCGCCAGCGCAATGCCAGCCACTGCCAATGCCACGGCAATCACTTTTTGCGGCGAAAGCTTTTGCTGGCCACGCGCGACAACGCAAAGCAGAACCCAAACTGGCGCGGTGTATTGCACGATGATGGCGATGGCGACGTTGGTCCTTTGAATCGCAACGTAATAGCAATAATTCGATACAGCCACGCCAAGCGTGCCCAGGAGGAAGCAGTTAGCGAGATCGCGTGCCGGCAGCTTGATCCGCTGCCAGCCTTGCGACACAACCAGGATGGGAAGCAGAACCAGCAGAGAGAATGTGGTTCGGGTCTGCGAAAGGATTAGTGGATCGATAGGACGAAGCGTCGTGCTGCCCAAGGGCAGCTTTCCGGTAAACACGGCGCGCCCCAGAGCGGCGGACACTCCCCAGAGAAACGCCGCTGAGGCGATGAAGAAATAGCCGCGCAGAGGATGCGGGCGCGGGCTTTGCTGATCTGAGTCAGGCTGATCTGGGTTTGGGATGTTGAGTCCTCGGAAATCCTTTTGAGCAGCAAAGAGCTAGGCGCCCAGATATTCAATCTCAGCCGTTATCTTCGCAGTTTTGGCGAGCATGGCTGAAACCGAACAGTATTTTTCTTTTGAGAGGCGGACCGCGTCCTCGACGGCTTTGCGAGATACTTTACCACCAACGCGATAGGTCAGCTTGATTGCTGTGTAGACGGAGGGCGGCTCAGTGGCGCGTTCGGCCTGTGCACGCACTTCGAGACTGGTGAAAGGCTCGCGCTTCTTCTGCAGGATGGAGACGACATCGTAGCCGGTGCAGCCACACAGGCCGATGAGAACAAGTTCCATGGGACTGTTGCCTGCGGCCTTGTCGCCATCGACGACGATAGAGTGACCGCTGTCAGCGACTCCGTTGAAGCGCTGCTCTTCGATCCAAATAGTCTTGGCTTTTGTCATACGTTTCGCCTCGCTGCACCTTACCTGCGATTATCGGTGCTGGGTTCGGGATGAATCAAGACCCGGAACAGCTCCGGCGCGGCCTGCTTGAAACGGATTTCGAGTTCGGTCTGGATGTCGTGAACGCGGGCCAGCGAGAGATCGTCGGAAAGGGTGCAGTGGCAGGAAACGTACAGGCGCCCGCGAACCTTCTTGATCTGAATATCGTGCATGTCGACAATTTCCGGAAACTGAGTAGCGAGCGATTTCAACCGCCGCTCGAGAGCGGCATCGCGGACCAACTCGTCTCCGGTCTCGATGGTGGCGGGCTCGCTTTCGATGTGGGTGAGGATGTCGGCAATCTCGGGTACCTCCTGACGCATGTCGGCTTCGAGCTCGGTGACCAGATCGTGCGCGACTTTGAGGGTCATGCGCTCGTCGAGTTCGACGTGCTGCTCCACATGCAGCCGTCCAGCGAGATCCTGCACGCTGATGTCATGGACGTTGAGGTTGTGACGGGTCGCGACGGCGCGAATCCGGTCGAAAATGTTTTCCGAGCGTTGGGCGCGGGGCAACGGTTGAACAGTCACATCGGCGTCGGGAAGAATGCCCTGGACCGCGGCCGTCACCGCTGCCACCAATTGCTGGGATCGCTGGAAAGTGACGGTGCGGGCAAAGCCGACAGCGAGATCGGCGAAATAACGGTTGCCAGCTCGGCGGATGCGCACTCGTCCGACTTCGAGCACGCCGTCCACGTGTGAGACCGCATCGATAATCTGGGCCCGGACTCCGGCGGGCGCGGCGTCGAGCAGAGCATCGACGGTGCGCCGCGCCAGGCGCCAGCTTACAGAGACGATGACGCCGGCAACGAACAGCGCGGCGATGGGGTCGGCGAGGCGAAGCCAATCCAGATGATAGACGCGGCCGAGCAGGATCAGAGCCAGCCCGAGCACGACTACTCCCGCTGACCAGACGTCGGTCGAGAAATGCAGCGCGTCGGCTTCGAGGGCTTGGCTTTCGTACTTGGTGGCGATGCGGCCGAGCGCGCGGGAGCGCCAGTAATCGACGGCCATGGAGATCAACATTACGGCGAAAGCCCAGATGGAAGGCTCCACTTCAACGCGGCGAAAAAACAGGCGCACCACCGCCTCGTAGATGACCCAGGCGCAGGTCAGCAGAAGCAGGCCGGTTTCAACAAAGGCTGAGAAGTTTTCGACTTTGCCGTGGCCATATTGGTGGTCGGCGTCGGCGGGTTTGTCGGAGACTCCGACGGAAAAATACGTGAGCGAGGCCGCGATCAAATCCAGTGCGGAGTGAGCGGCTTCCGAGAGAATTCCAAGGCTGCCCGTGGTGACGCCGACAACGATTTTTCCGCCGGTGATGAGAAGGGCGGCAATCACCGAGTTTCCAGCGACGGCGCGCTTTTCGGCACGCATGGCGTTGGGCGAGTAAAGAGCCGGCGTCCCGGACATGATGGAATTATCGCCGCTGCGGCGGGATTGCGCCAAGGGAATCTGGCGGAGTTCCCTGGAGCACACTCTCTTGATCGCACAGCAAGAATTCGACCCCGGTCCAGGCTGGAGGAGCATTAATCACCGGCTTCTGCGCGAAACGGGCTCTATGCTAGGATGCTAAGTTCGGGTTGTCCAACTTCCTGATGTTACCAATCCTGGAGGAATCTTTTATGCGTAAGCGTTGGTTGCTGTGTGTGTTGTTGGGAACTCTAGCCTGGGGACAGGCGCAGCCAGGAACGGCGCAGGCTCCGGCTCCGGCAGGCCAGGGTCCAGCGAGCCGGATGCAGCCTCCGTCCGCTCCAGCGGCGGAAGTGCCCTTCAGTGAAGTACCCCTGAATGCGGTCGTGCTGACCGTCAAGGGCGTTTGCCCGGCGACGCCGAAGACTGCGGCTGTCGCGAAGACCGCCGCTGGCAAGACGACCGCCGCGAAGAAACCGGCGGACTGCAAGACGGAGATTACCCGGGCACAGTTCGAAAAGCTAACCAGCGCGCTTCAACAAGGCTCGAATCCACTGAATACGCAGCAAAAACGCACATTGGCGAATCAGCTTCCAGGAGTCATGGCCATGTCGGAAGCAGCGAAAGCTAAGGGCCTGGATAAGACCGAGCGTTTCCAAGAAACGATGAAATTTATCAAAATGCGAGTTCTAACGGCCGAATTGCAGCGCACGGTGCAGGATGACGCGGACAAAGTGCCTCCGGAGAAGATCGCTGAGTACTACAAGGAAAATTCTGAGGCGTACCAGCAGTTTTCTCTCGACCGGCTGTTTATCCCGCGCTACAAGCAGCCGGGGGCCGAGGAAAAAAAGGAAGACGCCAAGGACTCGAAAGAAGAGAAGCCGACCGATGAACAACTGAAGGCCAAGGACGCGGAGAACAAGGCCAAGCAGGAGAAAGGCGAGCAGGAGATGAACAAGCTGGCCGACAGCCTGCGGGAACGGGCAGCTGCGGGCGAGGATTTCGCCACGCTGCAGAAGGAAGCGTTCGAAGCGGCTGGCACAAAGGTAGCCAACCCGACCGTGAATCTGCCCAAAGTGCGGCGAACCGGACTGCCTCCGGCGCACTCCGCTGTGTTTGACCTGAAAGTAGGCGAAGTGTCTACGGTGATAAGCGACAACGGCGGGCACTACGTGTATAAAGTCGTGAGCATGGAAGTACTACCGCTGGATCAGGTGAAGGAAGAAATCCACGGCAAGCTGAAGAAGGATCGCTTGACGGAAATGACGGATAAGTACACGAACTCGTTCCAGGCCGTGCCCAACGAGGCGTATTTTGGACCTGGGCCACTCACCGCACCGGGTGGCCGTCCTCCGGGGCAGATGCCGGCACGCATGCCGCCTCCCCGGGCGGCTCCGCCTTCAACGGAGCCGCAGTCGCAGGCCCCGCCGCCGGCGGCTGACGCGCCAGCCCAACCCCCGGCACCTCCGGCTCCTGCATCGAAGCCGAACTAATCGAGGCCGGATAAAATCAGGCCAAGCTAAATGGAGAACGCGAAACCTGTTGTCGTGGTAACCGGCATTTCGGGAAATCTGGGATCCCGGTTGCTCCCGCTGCTGGGCGATTTCTCGGTGATTGGGGTGGACCTGAGTCCACCCCACACTGATCCTTCCAAGGCTGATCCCTGCCGCGTCGATCCCTCTGTGCAGTTCGAGCGGCTGGACCTTGGTGAGGAATCCAGCACGCGCACGCTTTACGAACTACTGCGCGACACGCGACCGGTGTCTGTGGTTCACTTGGCGTTCGTCATCGATCCCGTACGCACGGGCGTGCTTGATGTCGAACGCATGTGGCAGATCAATGTGGCCGGCACGGCTCGCGTGATGGAGGCCGTTACCGAGGTGAATCGCGCTGGAGATTTCGCGATCAAGCAGTTCCTATTTCCCAGCAGCGTCTCTGCTTACGGACCCAGCCTGGCGCAGCCGGCGACGGAAGGCACGGCTTTGATGGCGCACACACTGCCCTACGCGATTCATAAAAAGCAGTCCGACGAGGTGGTACAGCAACGCGCACCGGCCTTGCGCGGGTGCAGCGTGTACATTCTGCGTCCCCATATTTTTGCCGGAGCCAGCGTGGAGAATTACTTGCTGGGGGCGTTTCGCGGAACGATCAACGGCAAGAGCGCGCGGGCGGAGAAAATGCGCGGCGAGGGCAACCGGCTGCCCTGCATGATGCCCCGTGGGCAACAGTATCTCGACAACAAGATTCAGTTTGTACACGTGGACGATATGGCACGGCTGATCGCGCATATTCTGCACCGTGATCCGGAGGCGCAGCGGTTGACCATCCTCAACGTGGCCGGACGCGGCGAGCCGCTGACCTTCGGCCGCTGCATTGAGATGGCGCAGGCCAAGCTGGTGCGCGTCCCAGGAAACTGGGTGATGGGGCTGGTGCTTCGGTTTCTATGGAAGCGGCAAATCTCGGCGATTCCGCCGGAGGCCCTGCCCTACATGACCGGTGAGTACATCATGAATACGGACAAGCTGCGGAGCTTCCTGGGCGGCGAGTACGATGAGGTGATGCGTTACACGATCGCCGACGCGTTTGCCGACAGTTTTAAGGCCGGAGCATCCACGCAGGGAACGGGCCCGGGTTAAACAGCCTTTGAGGACGATGCACTTGCGGAGCAACGAGCGGCCCGGAATCCGGGCCGCTCGTTGTGTTTGGATCATGGCTTTTAGATTGCACGCTTACTGGAGCCGGTGTGCTAAATCATGGCCGCGCTTCCCGCTGGCAATCGTGCACCCGCGCCTTCCTCCTGCACGTGGTCCGGTGCGGCTGATCTGTCAAAGAGCGCATCCAGCGACCATTTTCCCGGGCCGTTTATCAACAGGAAGGCGACCACGAGCGCCTGCGCATACTCGGAGCGGACTTCATGTAGAACCGCCCAGATTCCCACTCTAGGCGGGGCAGGAGGCAGCGGTAGTGGCGAGGTTCCAAGATAAAGCGAGATCTTAGTGGAAAGTATCGCCACGATCATTTCGATGATGAAGGGGATGGAAATCCACCGGGTCAGGAAACCTGAGATCAGGAGCAACCCTCCGACGATCTCAAGCACAGCCACGGAGTCGGCGGTAAAATGCGGGAAGGGCATCCCCAGTTTAGTGAAGCGGCCAACTCCCTGGTTCACATAAACAAATTTCAGAATTCCTTCCCATAGGAAGACTCCGCCAGCCATCACTCTCAGAAACAAGGTGGAATCAGGCCCCAGAGTGGGCGGATTGTTTAACCACGAGAATATCTTTTTCATAATGTTTTTCCTTTCGTTCGTCTTTTGCTTCGAGATCTCGCGCCCTTGAACTGCGCGTATTTTCCGGCTTGCACTGTGGCTAACCGACATGACGAGGCTTTATTCCGCAAAATATTTTTCAATCGAGTGGGGAATAAATCCGGGGCCGGCTGGTTTACTCTATGCGGGTGTCCGAAGACCGGCTCAGGGCGGCGTCGTTCGAAGACTTGGCCCTACCCTTGTTCGATCAGCTTTATAACTTCGCCCGCTGGCTGACGCAGGATAAAGCCGAGGCCGAGGATCTGGTGCAGGAGACCTACGCGAAGGCGTTGCGCGGCTTTTCCTCATTTCAAGCGGGTACGAATTTTCGAGCGTGGATGTACCGCATTCTGCGGAATTCATTCTTGAACTCGCGGACGGGTCTGAAGACCACTGTCGTACTGGATGAGGAAGACGGCGGCGGTCTGCTGGTGGAAAGCGCCACACCCGAAAGCCTGCTGATCGAGCACGCCAATCGCGAAATGGTTCAGCAGGCTTTGCAAGGGTTGCCTGTGTCGTTCCGCGAGATATTGCTGCTCTGCGAAGTGGAGGAGATGTCGTATCAGGAGATTGCGGAAACACTTGCAATTCCTACCGGCACAGTGATGTCGCGGTTGTTTCGGGCACGCAAGGCACTGCGCGGTGTGCTGCGAGAGAGGATCGAGGGAGGGCGGCATGGCGTGTGAGGAGTGGCGCGGGGAGCTGGACCCTTATCTCGACGGTGAACTCGCTCCTGCTGAGTCCGCCCCTTTGGGCGCTCATTTGCGAAGATGCCCGGTGTGCGCAGCTGATGCGTTGGAGCGGGTGCAACTGAAACGTTCGCTCCAGAGAGCAGGAATGCGATATGAGCCGAGCGCGGAGCTTAGAAGCAAGATTACGAAGATGGTTGCGGCGAGATCGACGAGCGGAATTGTGAGGCAGTGGCGGCTTGTTCTGGTTCCCGCACTGGTCGTGCTAGTTGCCGCTTTCTTGCTGAACGCATACCTGGGGCGCGAGCGCTCGGCTCGGCAACGCGTTTATAGCGAATTGGCCGACCTGCATGTGGCAACTCTGGCTAGCGCCACGCCCGTGGATGTGGTTTCTACCGACCGCCACACGGTTAAGCCATGGTTTCAGGGGAAAATTCCGTTCACATTCAATCTGCCCGAGTTGACGGGATCGGAGTTCAGCTTGATGGGAGGGCGGGTTGCTTATTTCGAACAAGTCTCCGGTGCGCAATTGATTTATCAAATCCGGAAACACGAGATATCTGTATTTATTTTTCCAGAGCGCGCGGAGACTTCAGGCCTTCCGTCGGGTGCTGCAAACTCCGAATCGTTCAACACCGAGACGTGGACGCAGAACGGGCTGCGCTATTTTGTGATCGGGGACGCTTCTCCGGCTGATATTCAGGCGCTGACTAGGTTGTTGCAGAATGCCACGTAGCCGGTCGTTCTCTTTCGATCCCGGTTACTTTCTTCCCCTATAAAGTCCCGCAATACCAAATGTGTAGGGCGTCCAACTAGCTTCGCGGAAGCCCGCTCTCCGCATGCGGGCTAGCATTTCCTGCAGCTCAGGAAAGCGTTCGACGGAGTCGGGGAGATAGGCGTACGGTCCGCGTACGCCGGAAATCAGAGTACCGACTCGCGGCAAGACCTGCTTGAAGTAGAACCGATATAGACGGCCGATAACGCCCTTGGGTTCGCTGAAATCAAGGATGCCGCACTCTCCGCCGGGACGCAGGACCCGCGCGATCTCACATAGGCCGGCATCGTAGTCCGCCAGGTTGCGGAAACCGAAGGCTGAGGTCACAAGGCTGAAGTGCTGATCGGGAAACGGGAGGCAGAGAGCGTCGGCTTCAATCCAGTGCGGGACCGCCAAGTCGCCGTTTCGTGAGATCTTGTCGAGAGCTTTCAGCCGGGCGCGCTGCAACATGGCGTGGGAAAAGTCGGCGCCCAACATCCGCGCATCGGACTTCCCCGCCTGCTTGCGCAAGGCGAAGGTCATGTCGCCGGTGCCACAGCAGAGATCCAACACCTGGGAGTCAGCCTGAGCGAGGATTAAGGCGAAGGAACGTGCAGTTCGTCGCCACCACAGGCGATCGATGTTGAACGACAGCAAATGGTTAAGCAGGTCGTAGCGCGGAGCGATCGAGGTGAACATCTCGCGGACGGCGCGGGCGGCGGAGTCGGTATCACGCGAGCCTTCTGGAGCGGCGCCGACCACAATCGATCTTTGGATTTCAGCCACGGCGTTTCACTTTCCCCATCCGCCGCGGGACAGCCGGCGCAACTCTTCGACGGCGCCGACTACCACGCTGTCCGGCACATCGGCGGCGATTTCGACTTTCCCAATTTCGCGAGGCAGCACAAAATGCACCACGCCCCCTTGCGTTTTCTTGTCAGCCTGCAGGCGCGCGAGAATCTTGCCGGCGCTCACCTTAAGCTCAGGCAGGCGACCCAGACTCAGTACGGCGTCGGCGATGCGGCCGGCCGTCACGCTATCGGTGCGGCCGACAGTCAGGGCGATGTTGGTTGCGGCGATCATTCCCCAGGCGACAGCCTCGCCGTGAAGCAGGCTCCGGTAACCGGTTTCGGCCTCAAGTGCGTGTCCGATGGTGTGCCCAAGGTTGAGAACGCGGCGCAATCCGCCCTCGCGCTCATCGGCTGAAACAACCTCTGCCTTCAACTTCACGGACTGGGCGATGAGTCCTTCGAGTTCCACCGGATCGCGCTTCAGGATCTGTGCCCGCTTCTGCTCGAAGCGCAGAAAAAGATCGAGATCTCCGATGATGCCGCACTTGAGGGCTTCGTATAGCCCCGCACGAAACTCGCGGTCGGGAAGTGTGCGGAGGACTTCAGGATCGATCAGCACCACCCGAGGATGATGAAACGTTCCGAGCAAGTTCTTCCCTGCCCCGAGATTCACGGCGGTCTTGCCGCCGACCGATGCGTCTACCTGGGCAAGGACCGTGGTTGGAATCTGCACCAGCTCCACACCCCGCATGTAAAGGGAGGCCAGCAGGCCGGTAACATCACCGACTACGCCTCCACCCAGAGCAATGAGAACGGCTTTGCGGTCGGCACCCAGGCGGGCCAATTTTTCGGCCATGGTCTCGATCGTGCCGAGCTTCTTGGCGGGCTCTCCGTCGGGCATCTGGATGAGCTGAGGCTTGAAGCCGGCGGATTTCAGGGAGCGAACCAGCTTTGTGGCCCAACGCCGGCGCACGGGTGGAACGGTGATCACAAACACCTTGCTGGCTTGGGGCAGCAATTCTGCCAGCAGGGTTCCGGACCGCGCCAGCAAGCCGTTTTCAATCCGGGCCTGGTAGGGCCGCGGCGGGACGTGGATGGTGACCTGCGCCATGGAATTCCATAATAGCCTATGGGCACTCCAGCTTTGATCGCTCAGACCCGGGAAGTGGTACCATTTGCCGTTTATGAAAGGTCTTCCAGCCGAGACCGATTTCGTAGTGATTGGCGCCGGGGTTGCTGGCTTACGAGCCGCCGTCGAACTGGCCGCCGCAGGGCGCGTGTTAGTGCTGGCAAAAAAAGATGCCGGGCTTCTCAGCACACAACCAGCGCAAGGCGGAACCGCGGCTGCGCTGAGCGATGAAGACGCAGTTATGCTCCACTTGCAGGACACTCTGATCGCCGGCGACGGCTTGTGCCGTCCCGAGGCGGTCAAGATTCTGGAGGAAGAAGGGCCTGAGCGGATCGAGGAGCTCATTACCTGGGGCACGCAGCTCGACCGGAATGGCACCAAACTGGTGTTTGAAAGCGAAGCCGCGTACAAACATAGCCGTATTCTGCGTGCCCAGGGCGATTCAACAGGGGGCGAAATCCTGCGCGCGCTCTGCGCCAAAGTGCGGACCCACAAGAAGATTTCCGTGCGGGAGTTCGAGTTCTCCACTGAGCTGCTGACTGAAGACCAGCAGGTAACTGGAGTTTCGCTGATCAGCGAGAAGGGATTGCCGGAAGAGATTGCATGTTCGGCAGTTTTGCTGGCTACGGGAGGGATGGGGCAGATCTATCGCAGCACTACCAACCCCGAAGCTGCCACGGCGGACGGCGTAGCCATGGCTTTCCGCGCGGGTGCGGAAGTCAGCGACATGGAATTCATTCAGTTTCATCCCACGACGCTGTATCTCAAAAAGGCGCCGCGCTTTTTGCTTTCGGAAACGCTGCGCAGCGAGGGCGCCTATCTGCGGAACATCGAGATGGATCGCTTCATGGCGAAATACCATCCCCTCGCCGAACAGGCTCCTAACGACGTGGTGGCTCGCGCCATCATGCACGAAATGGAAGTCAGTCGGGCCAAAGACCCATTCGTGTACCTCGACCTGACCCATCTGAACGCTGCCAGAGTGCAAAAGCACTTCCGACGCATCTACGCGACGTGCATGGAACACAACATCGACATCACGGAAGACGTGATTCCGGTTCGTCCCGCCGCGCATTACTCGATCGGCGGGGTGCGCACCGATCTCGAAGGCAGAACCAGCCTGGCCGGGCTGTTCGCGGCCGGCGAGTCGGCCGCGACCGGCGTGCATGGCTCGAACCGGCTGGCCGGCAATTCGCTGCTCGAGGGCTTAGTCTACGGAGCTCGCGCGGGGAAAGCTATGCGAGAGGAACTGACGCAGGCCCGCAAGCCTGCGAATTCACAAAAGAAAGCGGCGTCACAAAACGGGCCAGTGGATGCCGGAGTTGAAGAGTTAATTGGCCAGATTCAAGACATTATGTGGAAGGATGCCGGCATCGTGCGCACGCGGGTGGGATTGCAGGAAGCGATCAAGGTGCTGGAGGAGCTGTCGTCGAGAGTGGCACATCCGCGCACCAGGCGGGCGCACGAGGCCGCAAACCTGCATCTATCTGGGCTTCTGGTGGCACGCTCCGCGCTGGCGCGCGAGGAAAGCCGCGGAGCGCATTATCGAATCGACAACCCCGGCCACGACGACAAGAAGTTTCTGAAGCATTCGGTGGTCAAGGGTGAAAGCCTGGGGTTTGTGTAACGCCGCTAGCTTTCTCTCTTTTCGGGATATAACGCGGATGCGCCCACTGAGGCTGCCAACACCCCTGCCACCACAGCCAGCGTTGCCAACGTCGGGACCGGGAAACGATCTGCGACGATCATTTTCAGCCCAACCAGGATCAGCACCAGCGCCAGCCCGATGTGGAGGAAGCGGAAAGTCTTCATCAGCCCGGAGACCGCGAAATACATCGAACGCAAGCCGAAAATGGCGAACACATTCGACGTATAAACGATGAAGGCGTTCAGCGTGACCCCGAACACTGCCGGGATGGAGTCAACGGCAAAGAGCAGGTCCGTGGTTTCGATTACCACCAGCACCACCAGCAACGGCGTGGCGTAGAGACCCGGATTCCCTTTCCATGCGCGGACAAAGAAGCGGCCACCCTGGTAATCATCGGTCACACGCAGCCAGCGGCGCAAGGCTTTCACCGCGGGGTTCGTCGAGGGATTGACCTGATGCTCACCCGCGATTCCAAACCGGATGCCGCTGTAAATCAGTAGCGCCCCCAGGACGAACAGAATCCAGTGGAAGCGGTGGATAAGACCAACACCAGCAAGAATGAAGAAGCCGCGCATCAGGAGCGCGCCGAGGATTCCCCAAAACAGCACGCCCTGCTGGTACTGCTCAGGCACGGAGAAATAGCGGAAGATGACGAGGAAGATGAAGAGATTGTCGACGCTGAGCGAGAGTTCGAGCACGTAGGCGGTGACGAATTCAAGCGCAACCTGCCGTCCCTGCAAGAAAAACACCAAGCCGGCAAAGGCTGCTGCGAGGCCGATCCACAGAGCGCTCCAGGCGAAGGCTTCGCGCGAGCGAACGGCTCCGCCGGCGCGGTGGAAGACCAGGAGGTCCAACACCAGCATGCCCAGCGCGAAAACGTTGAAGAGAATCCAGAAATAAAGCAACGAGGTTCCCTGAAGAAATCAAGAATTTATGATTAGTGATTGTCGATGGCTGGTGAACGGCCCATGACTGAAGGTTTTCAATCAGCAATCAGCAATCATTAACAACGGCCTACTTCTGCCGGCCCAGGCGCCCGCTTTCCCACTCGTCCCACAGGCCGAAGGCCTTGAACATGTCGACGCTATTGGTATCGCGCATGCTCTGCTCGATCTGCGCACGGGTAAACCTCGGCCCAATCTTTTCCGGAAGATTGGCCAGCGCGAAACTGAACTCGGCGGCCTCGGCTACGTTTTTCTTGAGTTGCACGAAATCCACCTTGTCGTATGTATCGGAGACGGCGTGGTAGTTTTCCATATAGTTCGCCTCCTCCTGATCTGCGACAAACGTCGGGACGCCCTCCAGCATGAAGTCGAAGTGATCAGTGCCCCATTCCATGTCGGTTTTCATGTCGGTCAGGCCGAACTGTTGCAGCGGAGCGACGAGGCGCTTAGCGGTGTCGATCAGATCCTTGCGGCCGCCGTCGGAGAAACCCGTGGTCTTGCCCGTGCCCGAGTCGTAGATGATAACGCCGGCGGCCTTATCGAGTTCCGGCCGATGCGCCCTGGAGTAAGCCCGCGAACCGAGCAAGCCTTCCTCTTCGCCGGAAAAAAGAATGAAGCGGATAGACCGGCGAGGTTGCAGTCCAGAGGCTTTGATCGCCCGCAGCGCGTCCACGACCAGAGCGGCGTTGCAGCCGTTATCGAGTGCTCCGGTGCCAAGTTCCCAGGAATCCAGATGGGCACCGAGGATTACAAATTCGTCGGGCTTTTCGCTGCCTTTGATTTCCGCGACCACGTTGGCGCTTTTGATCGGTCCGCCAATTTGGTTGGGGATACTCAGATCAGCCCACACCGGATGCCCCGAAGCCAGCAGGCGACCCATGCGTTCGCCATCTTCGCGCGCCACCAGCACCTGCGGGATGCGGTCAATTTCTCCTTCGTTGGAATTGGTATGCCGGTAGAGGATGTCGTGTTCGCGTGAAGCGATGAAAGCGACCGCTTTCGCCCTTCCCTTGACAGCTGCGTCGATCACATGGGGAGCGTTCGAATCTTCGGCGAATAGATCGTCCCAGGTCTTAAGGACAATCGTGTGAACCAATACCAACTTGCCGGAAATGTTCCCGGCTTTCGCGAAGTCGGCGGGGCTGCCATTGCCCACATCGACCACCGGCACATGCTTCGCCGGAGCCAGCGCGGGCGCCCATGCCGCCGACACCACATGCGCGCGGAAAATCGTGGGCAGCAGTCCGCCCACCTTTGGATCTCCCACCTCGTAGAACGCAGTCACTGTCATTTCGGTCGCGCCCTCGGACCAGGAGTTCGGGATCGTGAAGCCTTCGGTATGAACGTTGTCGGCCCCGGCAACCGTAAGGGCTTTCACCCCCCACTCGATGGCATGTTGCATGGCGGGCGTGCCGGGCACGCGGCCGCCGATTTCATCGGTCAGGTGGTGCAGGTTGCTTTCGAGAGGGGAGGGTTGAAGAGCGGCCTGAATGATGCGGGCAGCATCGTCAGTGTCGGTGGGAGGAGTGGCGGCAAGGCAGGCGGCGCTGAGGATGAAGCACAACCACACGGCTCTCGGGGTTTGCATATCGGGTGCATTAGAAACGAATTGCGGGAAAAGAGCAAAACAGCCGTTCGCAGAGTGCGCGTCGAACGGCGGCAGAGGTCGACGAGCGTGCCCGTCCGCGTCGTAACGTCACTTCGGCGGAAGCGGGCCCATCTTGTCGAGAATCCCGATCGTCTCCAGCATGGTGCTGCCTACAATTTCCAGGCTGTTGGGGCTGAGCTTGTCGACCGTGTCCTGAGTAGTGTGCCAGAAAACGTCGTTGTAGCCGTAGTCGAAATCGATGAAGTCCGCGCAGGCTACGCCGCGCTTTACGAACGGAAGGTGATCGTCGCCAACCGCCATGGTTCGCGCGAAGAAATGCGATTGGTAGCCGAGCCGCGTAGCCGCTTCATACACTACATCTTCAAGCCATGGCGTTGAGTTCGCGTCGTGCTCGATATTAAGATCGGCATCTCCGACCATGTCTGCCAGAAGGAAGGCTTTGATCTTCTTCAGGGTGCCGTCGGCTTGCCACTTCTCGGCCAGATGAGTAATGCCATAAAGGCTGTCCTTCTCGAACGGCATTTCTGCCGGGAGGCCCCCAGAACCATCGGGTTTGATGGCTTCCTCGGCGTCGTCCCATACCAGCCAGATGCTGTAACCCTCGCGCTTCTTCGCGCGCAGTTGATTCGCGAACTCCAACAGAAGGCCGCTGGAAGAACCGCCGTCGTTGGCTCCCACAAACGAGGTGTTGCGGAGCGGGTAATTCGTGTCGTAATGACTGGCGATGACGATGATGCCGTCTTTGGTCCCGGGAAACTTGGCGACGATGTTGTGGACGGGAAACTTTCCCTCGGGAGTAGCGGCAATGAACGTATCGTTCTCAACCTCATCGCCTTTGAGGTGGGCGAGGAAATAATCTTCAACCTTCTTATGATTGGCACTGCCGACGGGCCGCGGGCCAAAGGCTACGATCTCTTTCACGTATTGGAAGGCGCGGGCGGAATCGATGGCGGGCGGCGGGCCAGTGTCGGGAGGGAGGGAAAGCTTGGGCAAAGAGGTGTCGGGCTGAGCTACGGCCGGGGTCTGCGCGGTCATGGGCACTGCATCTCTATCCCGGTCACAGGCGAGAAAGGGGATTGCGAACCAGAGCAGCAGAATTGCGCCGCAAAATATAGCGGAAGGTTTCGTCGTCATTACGTAGCCTTTTTTTCCGCCCGCGCCCGCCGCTGCTTGGGATGGACGACCCAGGCGATACCGATGCTCAAAGCGTAAAGCGCCACCATGGGAGCGGCGAAGATGCACATGCTCAAAACATCAGGAGTCGGAGTAACAATCGCCGCCACGATGAAAATCAGCAGAATGGCATACCGAAAGTTCTTCCACATGAAACCGGCGCTGATGATGCCCATCAACGCCAGAAAAAAGATAAGAATCGGCATCTCGAAGATCAAGCCCATGCCGAGAACGATGCTGAGAAACAGCGACGTATATTCCGAGATGGTAATCATCGGCTGGAACTGACTTCCGAAGCCGATGAGGAATTCCAACGCTCGGGGGTAAACAATCCGGTAGCCAAAGTAGCCTCCCGTAGAAAACAGCGCAATCGTTGAGGCCATGAAGGGCATTACATAGCGCTTCTCGTTGCGGTAGAGGCCGGGCGAGATGAACATCCAAACCTGATAGAGCACAAAGGGAGAAGTAAGGAACAAACCAGCCAGCGCAGCAATCTTCAAGTAAAGGTTGAAGGGATCCACGGGGTTCAGGTAAACCAGCTTCTCCGGCATACCGTGAGATTTGAGCGCCTCCACGATGGGCCTCTGCATGACCGCATAGATTTTCTCGCGAAAGCCCCAGCAGGCGAAAAATCCCACAACCACGGCCGCAATGGAGTAAACCAGGCGCCGGCGCAATTCCTCGAGGTGGTCGAGAAAACCCATGGTCGGCATGGCGTCGCGCCCGTGCTCTTCGCTGGGAACTTCGGTCGCAGTATCAAACATGCGATTCCTGCGAAGTCTCGGCGCTGGGCTCAACCACGGCTTCGGCTGCGTCCGTCGAGCTCGAGGACGCGGCTGGACTTGAATCCGCTGCGGGGAGCTGGGGAGGATTGTCCAAAGCGACAGGAGACTCGATCTGCTGCGGCAAGTGTTCGCTGGCAGGGTTCGAATTCAGACTGGCAACCGTCCCTTCCGGGGGCGTGCTGGGCGGCAGGACCGTCTGCTTGTTCTGAACCTCGAGGTGAGCGATTTCGGTTTCGATCTGCGACCGGAACTCATTTGAGGCCCGCCGGAGTTCGGCGAGAAGACGTCCCGCCTGACGAGCCATCTCCGGCAACTTCTTCGGCCCAAAGAGAATGAGGACCAGAAAGAACAGAAAGACAGTGTCGGAGAAACTCATGGCCTCATCATAGATGCGGAAGGGCAAAGGCGGCAATCTGACGCGGCAGGGTTTGCCAGTCTCCCGCACATCAGGCGTCCCATGGTCCGCGAATATCCATTAAGGAGCAGGCTTGAGCACCACCGTGTTTCGTTCGTCGCCGGCAATGATGCGGTAGAGTTTCTTGAGGTCGTCAGCTTTGCTGACGGGCACGCTCAGTTCCTTCACCTCAAAGGTGCGGGTGTAGCCGACAACGTTGCCATTTACCACCGTTTTGGAGTGATAGCTGGCGAAGCCGAAGTCGGCGTCGACGGCTGGAGGAAGATCATCCACGGCGTAGCCCGCCGGTATCGTGATTTCAAACGAATCGGTGTCGCGGGCAGGCCCTTCGAATTCGATGGGGAATTTCCGCGGTTCTTTGGTCTCCAGGAATCCCGACCCCTTACTCCCGATCACCCGCGGCCGCACGAGGAGCAGATTGCCGGCATTCTTTGCGTAGTTCGGGGACTCGAACGAGTAGTCGAATCCGAAAGGCTGGTCGGTTTGCTGGAGGTTTGTCAGGGTGGCGTGGGTGATGCGAAAGCTGGAAAGAGAATTGGCCAGAAGCTCTTCGATCGGTTTGATGCGGTCGGCATCTTTGGTGACCGTGCGCAATCGCCATCTTTCTGAGGATGCGCGCTCACCGAGCCGTACTTCTTTGACGTCGCCCTTTAACGTGCCCGTCGTGTCCAGCGTCAACTTGGCGGTGCGCCGGATGCTGTTCATCGCTGACGGTTGCTGCGGTAATTCAATCAACTCGCCACCACCGGGCGTGACCAGTAACGCATAGTTGTCTTGCAAAGGTCCCCGAATTTGGCCAAAAGGGGTCAGCTCGTCGGTCGGGTCGAAGAACAGGATTCTACCGAGTTTTGGATGCTGCATGATGGCGACTAAGGAGGGGTCGGCTACTCCGTCAGGAAGTTTGATGGCCGTAATCGCGTGGTTAAACCCGGAGTGCGCCGGGGTGTCACGCGTCACCGAACCGCGCTCGGTGTTAATGACTACGTGGTAGGACTCCACACCAATCTCACGCATCATGGACCGCACCAGCGTCGCTTTATCCTTACAGTCTCCGTAATGGTGCGAGAACACCTCGGGGGCGGGATGGGGTTGCCAACCGCCGACACCGAGTTCGATTGCCACGTATCGGATGTCATGCTGCACGAAAGCGGCGATCGCTTGCATCTTCTGCAGAGGGTCGGTTTTCGAAGCGGTCAACACCGTCACCTGTTGTTTGATCTCCGCAGAGGCATCCACTCGTGAGCCAACCAGAGTGGAATACCATTTCCCCATCGTGTCCCAATCCGCGAAACCATTCAGGACCGGCCCTCCTGACGTAAAGAACGAGACGATCATGCGGCCCGCGACCCCCTCAAAAGGAGGCATGTCGGTCTCTCTTCTGATCTCCGTTACGTTATTCACTGTCCACTGCCACGAATTGCTGCCCGCAACCGTGGCTTTGACTTCGGGATGGTTCAGCCAGGAGACTTTGTATTCCCAACCCGGTGGAAGTTCGAGGGTATAGTGGCCTTCCCGCACCGGATCCGTTCCCTGAAAATCCCAGACGTCCTGCAAAAAGAGGGGTTGCTCCTCCACTTCGTACTCGTAGCCGACGATGTTCCCGGGATCAGGAGCCGGAATCCGCAGCACTCTGTATCTCACGTCTGAGATCAGTTCAGCGCCTTCGATACTTGGCGGCGACACTTCGATCCCGTCCTTGTCCTTGACTTCGTAGTCCTTGCCTTGCGCAGGAATGCACCACCCGTGCAAACTCTTGATCTTTCTCTGGGGATTGAAAAAAACCGCTACCGTGCCGTGACTGCGTCCGTTGGGTCGAAGAATCTTGTAAGCTTCGCGGACCTGCGTCCTGATCTTGTCGGCGGAAATCACCGTGACGTTGGTCTCGGAGTACAGCAGAACGGCATCGGTCTTCTCATCATAGGAAGGCAACGAAGCACTGACCAGAGCGTGCATCCACTGCGGCGCCTCTCCACCTGCGGCGGCATGCGGCGCCAACGCAACAATGGCTGCGGCGATCCAGCCGGCAACCAGCAGGCCACGCCCCTTATTTGCTCGCGGTCGCCGCCCCGGGTTGCAACACGATTTGCTGTTCATCTCCGGTCCTCACAAATTGAAAGAAGTTGCGTAACGGCGAGTAGTACTTTGCTTCCAGGAACATCATGTCCACAATCAGCTTGCGCGTGAGGTGCAACGTATCCTTGCCGCCTTCCACTTTCAAGCTATAAGAGACTACGTGCGCATCCTTATCCTGCACCGGCGGAAGGCTACTTACTTGCCAGCCCACAGGAAGCTCAATGGTCACGTCGTCCACCTTCTCGTAGGGATATTCGAAGTAAATTGGGTGGACGCGGTTCGTGTGTTCGAAGATATGCTTCTCCGCTCCCGTGAAGACTCCGGCAGGAATCAGCACACGCTTGCCGGCGCCTGACGCCCACCCCGGAATTTTCAGATCAAATTCGGCGACCAGCGGCGTCTCCGAAGCATTCCAATCAGGCTGGTTCGTCAATTCTGCCTCGGCAGCGACCGGAATCTGTCCCGTCACGCGCTCTTCCATGACCTTCTTTCGCGCCACCTCATCCGCATGTCGAAGATCGAGCCGGTGGTACATGGCTTCCAGGCCGATGTATGTAACTGTGAGCTTTCCTTCCAGGTCGCCGCTGTCGGAGAGCTTCAAGTTCGCCTTGCGCTCGAGGCGCGACTCCGAAGCTGCCGGGAGCGTCGTTAATATCCAAGCACCGCCATCCTTATCCAGTCGCAGCCCCGCGACCCCTGTTTCGTCCCAAGGAAGCAAGCCGTAAGGGGTAAACTTCGCCCCCGGATCGAGATAGAGATCCTTGCCGTTCAGCTTGACCAGCACCACGTTGGTATTCAGTTTTCTGGTTTCCATCATTTTAGGGAGGAAGAAGTACTGGCTGCGGTCCGAGACCCAACACCCGTAGGCCTCGAACCCTGCGGCGCGGACGAGTGCGAGATATAGCCACGTTAGTTGTATGCTCTCGCCGTATCCCCGCTTCCAGATGTCCTCCACGTTCTCGGCTACCTTTTCTTTCTCGCGCTTCGCCTCCTGCTCCGTTTTCTCCACCTCAAACGTGGTATTACGGATCTGCTGAACCCGGTCATAGATTTTTCTTAGTTTGACTTCCGGTTGATCGTTGGCAGAAACGATCTGTGCCACCGCCGCTTCCATCGCCTTGCGCTTGTCCACGAAGGCTTCCAATCGCCCGTTCCATTTCTTGCCGACTTTTCTCCAGAAGATATCCGCGTCGTTCTCTGGAGTTTCTTCGCTGTAAATAAAATCCACGCGCGACTTCAGTTCGTCTTCCGGTGGCATGTAGTCTTCCGACTGGAACGCTGGAATATTGGCGGCTTCCATGTGGACGATGCGATCGGGGCCCTGTTTCGGATTAGCTCCAGGCGGCAAGTCGTGCCAGGTCCAGCGCAGGGTGAGCGTCGAATAGTCGTGATAGTAAGGCTTCAGAGAGAACCGGGCATTTTTCGTGAATAGTTGGTCGCTAAGAATCCAGTGAGAATCGAAGACGTAGTCTTCGCTCAAGTCGTAGGTGAAGGAGTACTCGATGATGCCTCCCACCTCGACCGCGGGGAGGGTAAACGTCTTGGCCAGATACCGCACGCCTCTACTTTTTTCCAGAGTCCTCTCGAAGACTTTCCCGTCAAAGGGAACGATAGAGCCGTCAGGCTTAATCGTTCGCGCGTGTATGCCGATAACGTTCCGATTTCCCCTGTAAAACGGGATCTCAACATCGGCGTACTTTCGCCCTTCCTCGGTGAGGATTTTGATCCGGACATAGTTGTCTTCGTGCGAGGTCTTCCCGTTGTCGTCCCGGTCGACCTGCCGGTATAGGATGATGGCCGGCGCACCCGGAGCAAGCGGTTCGCTCGTCATCTTCAATTCATCAGGGGAGACGGGCTGAAAGCCGCTGGCGTGGACGGTGACCGGATTGTATCCGGCCAGGGCCAGGAGCAATCCACAGGAGACGATCGTGATTACGCGACGGAGCAGCACATTCGAACCCCGAGCACTGCGCTAACCAGAACGGGCCCCCCGCGTTCGGTGAGGGACACAATATAGCGGTACGGTCTCGGCGTCAATAGCGGTCTTTGACTCGGTGCGGTCCTATCAACTGCCCCTCCCCACTATCCACAACTCCCCCGCTGGCCTTAAGATGGTCGGCCATGCAGCTCTGGTTTGCGCGCGGAAGCGAAGTGAGCATCCGCGAACAACTTGTGACCCAGGTTGTTCTGGGCATTCTGGGCGACGACCTTATCCCGGGTCAGCGCCTGCCCAGCACCAGGGAACTGGCACGCCGCTTTCACCTGCACCCCAACACCGTGAGCGCGGGCTACCGGCAACTGGCGCGGGATCGCTGGGTCGAGAATCGGCGAGGGAGCGGCGTTTTTGTCCGCGCCAACAAGCCCGAGATGCCACTCTCGTCGGCACTCGCTCTCGATCAGATGATCGCCAGCCTCTTCCGTTCCTCACGCAAGCAAGGGATCGCTCTACCCGCTCTGCGGGCGCGCCTCCGCCAGTGGCTGGAATTGCAGCCTCCCGATCGCTTTCTGCTGATCGAACCGGACGAAGATCTCAGGCGAATTGTGGCGTCGGAGCTCGAACAAGCTGTTGCTTTCCCAGTCATGAGTTGTGGATTGCAGGATCGCCCGAAAGCTCTCGAAGGCAGCATCCCTGTAGCCCTTCCGAACCGAGTTGCGACGGTACGGCAAGCTCTGCCGGATGGAACTGAGTTGCTGACACTGCGCTTCCGCTCCGTCCCATCCTCGCTGGGGCAATGGTTGCCGGCGCCTTCCGGCGCCTTGGTCGGCATTGCCTCTGTCTGGCCGGATTTTCTGAAGCTCGCTCGCACCATGCTGAGTGCGGCCGGTTTTCACCCCGATAGCCTGGTGTTGCGCGATGCCCGCAAACCGAACTGGCAACGGGGACTGAAGCAGACAGCCGCGGTAGTTTGTGATTCGTTAACGGCGAAGGAATTGCCCTCTGGTTGCCGCGCCATTCCCTTCTCTCTGATCGCCGAGTCCTCGATCGATGAACTGAAGCGGTATGTCGAGTTCGTCAGCACGCCCCTTGAGTCCTTGTGACATTCCCGAAAGTGTCACACCTTCCCCATTGAAACGACAGAGCTTTCTTTAAGCTGCATTTAGTAAAACTTGAGGAGGTGCAGCATGAAGAAATTTGCAGCCATCTGTTCGCTTTTTATGATGTCTCTGCCCGCAGTTGCAGTGGACAACGGTCGGGTGATGTACGTCGGAGGAACAGTGCCGGGTATTAAGGCCCGCACCATAGGCCGGCTGGATACCACAAACCGATACGGCCTTGGTCTTCGAATACTCGGGTAGCAGCGTGATAATTCCTTACGAGGGAATCCAATCGTTTGACTATTCGAAGGAAGTGACGCGGCACATAGGCGTACTGCCAGCGATTGCAGTCCGGCTGCTGAAGGTGCGCCAGCGCCGGCATTTCTTCCGCATGTCGTATCACGATCCCAAGAATGTGGTTCAGGTCATTGTTCTTGAGGTGCCGAAGAACATGCCTCGAACACTGCAAGCGGTACTGGAAACGCGGGCTCCCGGTAGCTCTCGACCCTATCTTCCATGCTATGGAAAGAATTAACCGTGATCTCCGGGGGCATGCTCTCCGCTGCGACCCCTGTGACACTCCGGAAACTGTCCCAAGGCCGGCACCGCAGGGCCGTACCCGGCGCTATTCTGCGCTCATGAAAAACCTACACATTGTTTCCCTCGTCGTTACGTGCCTTCTGTTGGTATCGATGGCGTTCGCGCAGGCGGGAAATCCGCCTTTGCCCGAAGCGCCTCAACCACAAAGCTCGTCCTCCACTGTCCTTGAGCAAATCCCCTCAGCCGATAGATTGGAGTCCAGCCAAGGCAAGCTGATCACCCAAGCTCGCTATCCACGTTATCCCGGCGGGCCGATGGGGCCTCGGCGCGGAATGTACGCGCCCGGATTCCCGCCTCCACCCGCGCTCTCACCGGTTGGAGCTCTAATCGGCTTCGGAGCCGGGGCTGCGCTCGGGGCCAGTACTCCCGCAGACGGTACGGTGAGGGGTCATGTGGCGTTGGGTCTCATCGGCGGTGCTATCGGTGCGCTCATCGGAGGAGCCATCGGCGCCGCTGCGCATTCGTTCCCGCATAGCCGGAGAACTTATCGGCCTTCATGGGCTGAAGAGGGTGATCAGGAAAGTAATCTCCGGCTTCCTTCGCGGAGTACCCAGTCTCCGCGATCAGGCTCGGCTGAACCCACTCCCAGCGCGCCGGCCGGGTTCGCAGTGACAGTTCCACCTTCTTCGCCAGGAACTCCCGCGGTCGCTGTGGGACTTTCAAGCGAGTCCGGCGAGTCGGAAACCCTATCCGCATCCAGGCGCATCTCACAATAGAGCCAATTCCGGGATGGTTACCAACGGTGATTGTCCCGGTCCGGGGCAGTTTAGGATGGTGATATACTGCATCTATTCAGCGCTAGCTGGGGTGGTCCGACACCCTCAACCGAAGGAAAATTCAGATGGCACGTAGTTCTCGCCGATCGCTCTTCTTGGTAGTGTTTTTTCTCGTGGTGTGTGGTTTTCTGGGGATTCTTTTTGCCCAGCGCACGGGACAGCAGTCTTCATCCTCCGGCGACTCCGACGTCAAAGACAGCCTGAAGCAGTTCACTGACGTCTATGCGCTCATCGAAGACAATTATGCCGAGCCAGTCAACGCGGATAAAGCCATCTACAACGGCGCCATACCAGGAATGCTGCACGCGCTCGATCCCCATTCCAACTTCTTCGATCCTAAGTCATACGCCCTGATGCGCGAGGACCAGCGCGGCAAGTACTACGGCGTGGGCATGACCGTCGGACCGCGCAACAACAAAGTCATTGTGATCTTCCCCTTCACCGGCACGCCCGCCTACAAGGCAGGCATTCATCCCGGCGACGTGATCATCGCCGTCGATGGCAAGTCCACAGAGAACATGGGTACACCCGACGTCGCTGACATGCTGAAGGGACCCAAGGGAACGACGGTTCACATCAGCATCTCCCGCGAAGGCGTGGAGAAGCCGATGGAGTTCACCCTGGTGCGCGACGAGATTCCGCGTTATAGCGTCGATGTTCACTTCCTGATCCGGCCAGGCGTCGGTTACATGCATGTGACCGGTTTCAACGAGACCACGGAAGAAGAGGTCTCGAAAGCTCTGGATGAATTTGGCGATCTGAAGGGTCTGATTCTTGATCTGCGCGGAAATCCCGGCGGCCTGCTGAGTGAAGGCGTGGGCGTTGCCGACAAGTTCCTCAAGAAGAACCAGCTCATCGTTTCGCACCACGGCCGCGCTTCCGCGGAAAAACGTTACGTCGCGCAGCACGGAAACGGCGGCAAGGATTATCCGCTGGTAGTTCTGGTCAACCGCTTGACTGCATCCGCTGCGGAGATCGTTTCCGGCGCCATTCAGGATCACGATCGCGGTTTGATCGTGGGTGAAGTCACATTTGGCAAGGGCCTGGTGCAGACCGTGTATCCGCTCTCGGAGAACACTGGACTCGCACTAACCACGGCGCATTACTACACGCCTAGCGGACGCCTGATCCAGCGCGACTACAGCAACATTTCGCTTTACGATTACTATTACAACCGTGATAGCGCGGAAAATCCCAATCCCGCCGGCCGCGAAGTCAAGCTGACTGATAGCGGCCGCACCGTCTATGGCGGCGGCGGCATTACGCCCGATGTTTCAATCCCTCCCATCAAGGGCAATCACTTTCAGGACACACTGTTGCAGCATTATGCTTTCTTCAACTTCGCCAAGCGCTACGTCGTCGATCACCATCTGACCAAGGGCTTCGAGGTTGACGATGTCACCATGCAGGAATTCCGCAAGTCGCTCGACGACGCGAATATTCCCTATACTGAGGCGGACCTGATGGATAACAACGACTGGATCAGGTCCAGCATCAAGGCCGAGATTTTTGTGGATGCTTTCGGTGAGGATGAGGGATTGAAGGTACGTGCGGAAACGGATCCGGAAGTGCTGAAGGGATTAGAACTACTTCCCCAAGCCAAAGCTCTGGCCGACAGCGCCAAACGCATCGTAGCCGAGCACAACGGCGCGGGAGCTTTCAACCGCTAGGCTCAAGGCAAGGTTTCAGGGTTTCAAGGTTTCAATGACAAAAGGTCCGGATAGATTCCGGGCCTTTGTTGTTGGCGCCGATCAAGGATTCCACCTTCGAAGTTTCGGAGAACATTTTGCGTTATGCGCTTTGAAACTTTGAGACCTTGAAACTTTGAAACTTTGTTCGTGATTCATTGACTTCAGTATCTGCCTATGTGAAAATCCGCGGCAGTGGCGCTTGTGGCACAATTTCTTGCGCCCAGGAGCAGCCTATTTCTCCCCCGCATGGTCAAGAGTTGTCTGAGGTAGAGCGTTTCCAACTACTTTGGCAAACTGAGCTGTGGCCATGGCTCCTCCGGTACAAATCGGGGGCAGTTTGAAGCCGGTCGTGCTGGGACTGGCGGTCGCGTTGGCCCTGATCGCCGGCTGGACAGACCTCCGCAGCCGCCGGATTCCAAACTGGCTAACCATCCCCGGGCTCGTCGTCGGAATCGTGGTCAATGTACTGGCGGGCGGATTGGCTGGGCTCAAGACTTCCCTGCTGGGTGCTGGGCTGGGGCTGCTGGTTCTCTTGCCTTTCGTTTTTTTGCGCAGTCTCGGTGCCGGCGACTGGAAGCTCGCCGGCGCCTTAGGCGCCTTCGTAGGTTGGCAAGCGCTGGCCGATCTGCTCCTGGGCTCGGTCTTCGTGGCCGGGCTAATGGCCTTGGTCCTGGTGATCTACAAGCGGCGATTCAAGCAGACGTTGCGCAACATTGGACGGCTGCTGGCATCGATGTTCACTCTTCATATGCCGGGAACGGAAGTTTCGCTGGATAATCCGCAGTCGCTGAAGGTCCCCTATGGCGTAGCGCTGGCCTTAACCACGCTGCTTTTTGGCGCGGAAAGAATATGGGGAGCACGGTAGAACTCCGCGGAAGCAAATACACAACAACTCAGGACTAATCTGGAACGTCGTTATCTGGTGTCGGCTTGGTGTCGGGTGCAGCAGGCTGGCCCCCGCCCGGGTTGGGATTCGCGGAAGCTGCGGGTCTGCCCGGACCCTCGATTGCAGGATGAACCTCGGAATCGGCGTCTGCATCGTCCATGGGCTGGAGTTGCGGCCTCGGTGGCGGCATCGCCCCCGCCGCGCGGGGAGTCAGAATGACCTGGTCCAGAGCAAGAGGATTGCTGGAAGAGTTGAGAATCAGAAAGTTAAAGTTCGAACCATTCAGCAACTGAGCCAGAACTTCTGCCGCGGGCCCCGGTCCAAGATCGGCTGCAACCTTTTCCTGTTCCGCTCCGGCTGGAATGGCGATCTCCGCTCCAGTGCGCTGGTGCACCGCGAAAAGAACCTCGGATAAGCTGGCTTTGTCGGAAATGATCGACAGCAGCCCATCGTGAAACGAAACTTCAAGCGGCGGTCTGGCCGGGGGCGGCACGGGCGCGGCGATCGGCACAGCCTGCACGGGATAACTCGTGTTCACCAGGACCGGTCCCGAGGCGGCACGGAGTCCAGCGGTTTCTTTCTCCGCAGTTCCTCCAACTCTCACGATGATGGTTCTGCCGGAGGGAAAAACCTGGTACGGCTGCCGGCCATTCAAATCCAGCACAATCCTCGTGACCGGCGGATCCGATGAGAACAAGCCCACGCGAAGGCTCTTCACTTCTCCCCGGTTTACTGCCAGGTTGTGCAACTGGGCGCCCGGAACGGCATTGACGAAATCCACCACGAGGCGGTCGGGGCCGGTCAACACATTCGTTTGTGGGATGATCCGATCGCTGGCCTCAATCTCGATTTCGACCAGCTTCGGCGTGCGCAGCACTTGCACCCGCCGAATCGACGGCACGGCTTGAGCTTGGCCCACGGGCAGCGCGGCAAAACACATTGCGGTCCACACCAGCAGACCGGCGGTGGATGTGAGGGAGAGGCGCATGAACACCTTTAAATAAATGCTTACAGTCGCTCTAAAGCCCGATTCTAGCAGCGTTCGCAGGTTTGGCCGCTTACGGAGGGATTACAACCTTGGGTCAGGCCTGAAGTGGCACTATCGGGTCGGCAGAAGCGAAAGAGGGACCACACGGCCAGCCTTCGAGAATCAAGGGCGGGAGAATCTGCGGCGGGCCTGCCAGCAGATGAACACTAAGCCGGAGCCAAACAAAATCCAGGTTCCCGGTTCGGGAACGGTTCCAACGCCTCCACCCAGGCCGCAAACACCCGGACCGCTTGTCTTCTTCTTGCCAACACTCTCGACCTCAAGCTCTTCGCTGCCCTTCTTCTTTGTCCCGAGTCCGCAAACGGCGGGCAAGGGTGGAGGCGAGATCGGGACGAAGCTTCCACCAGGAAACGGATTGTACAAACTCAAAGGCCCAGCCGGGTCAAGCCCAGGACCACCCGGCCGATTGAGCAACGATGACTCAAAGACGACGGGTGGAGCCTGTATCGCCGTGCCTGCGCCGCTCCCCACCGGTTGCTCAAATGCTTCCGCAGTCGGTTCGGCGGGCGAAGCTTCCTGTTGCGGCTTTTCTTCGACCCGATTGGCGCAACGGGTGCGTGCCGTCATTCTTCCGTCCGTGATCAGTTTTTCGCCCTTCTTGAGCTTTACTCTGCGGCTGGTCCAGTAGATGCGGTTGCCGATGCGGTACGACACGTATACCGTCTGGGCCATCGCAAGCCGCACCACCTGCGCATGGTCATAGTCGAAGCCGGCATAGTGGGCAGCCACGATTGGATCGTGTTCCGCCATGCGCTTCAATTCCTTCGCATCTTCAACTCCGCCAGGCACAACCGAATAGGGATAGACCGGACGCGCGCGCTTGATCCGCGCAACAACTTGATTGAAATTAGCCGCGCGCTCAGCAGGTCGGCGCTGCTCCACCCGGGGAACTGCGGACTCCTTCACGCGAAATAACGACGGGCTCAAATACTGCAATGCAAGAGTGGAGACCGCAGCAGTGAAAACTGCCAGGACCGCGATGGCGCCGCGACGGAGGATCCGATTCCGCCGGTGCCGACGGGTGCGCCGCCGGCGCCTTACTACGACCTGGATGTTCCCGTTTTCGGGATTGGGCACGAACCACTCCTACCTGCGGCGTCGTACTGGGCTATGCAGAGGCAGTCCACCGCGCAGCCATAGTTGCAGTTTAAGTGCCATATGCCCCAGCAGGCTAGTCTCACAAACTAAAGGAGATCCGCGTTTTCCTGACAATCCCTGCACTAGATAGAGAAATGGTTTGCACAGTTATACCTGCTGGATTTCTCCCCCCGAACGCCTCCGCCGCACAACCCGCGTCGCCGACTTTGTTAAATGCCAACCAATCGCCTACGCGATCCTCAGACTCAGGGGCGGCAAAGCAAGTCCCTGCACATCCACCGTCCAAACATCGCCTCCGCCGGTTGCATGTCCGCTGGTGAGCGTGCCCGAGCTGACGATTTCTCCGGCGCCCAGGCGCTCCGACGGGAACCGCCGGGCGATGGCCGAGCCCAGTTCCGCCAGGCACAGCGCGGGACTCTTCAAAGAGTTCCTGCCCGATCCTTCTTCCACAAACTCTCCGCCCTTCGACACTCGCACTTTGAACTGCGCCAGCTCATCCGTCAGCGCGGCGATCTGGTCCGGCCGCACCTGCACTCTCTCGCCGACGACCAGCGCCGCATGAAGTCCAAACGATGCCACGAAGTCACTGGGCTGAAACTTCCAGTCCGGAAAAGGACAATCGATGATTTCGAATCCCACGGCCAGCCAGTCCACTGCGGCCAGCGCCGCGGCAGCATCGCCGCCCTCTGCAGCGGGTTCTTTCAAACCGAAAACAATCTCCGGCTCGATCTTCAGCGAGCGGGAATGTGCCAGCGATAACACCGAAGAATTGTTCTCACTGTAGTGCACCGTGTCTTCGTACATGTGGGCCCAAAGCAGGGTTTCTATCTTGAGCACACGCCACATCGCTTTATTGGCATAACCAACCTTGCGGCCGACGGCGCGGTGTCCTTCCGCTTCGCGGAACTGCTTGATGGTAGCCTCAACCTCGTACCCCGCCGTGAGGTCGAACCCAGGCCGCGCAGAAGGCAGGGCGCCGACCATCCGGCCCGTCTCATACGCGGAGAGCAGCTCTCGCGCTACAGTTTCGACTTCATGGGAAGATTCAGGATCGTGCGACATAAGGGTCAGTACGCCCGCATGGTCCTCCACCCAGCGAGCCCCGAGCGCTCAAGCGCGCAGCGCTGAGTCGCGGCACGGAGGGAGTCCAGTCGCTCAGCATCTTACACCAGCCATCTCTCAGCCCAGGACCGCCAATTGGCACTTGAGCACGCAGCCAGACCTGTTCCAACAGCTACCATGACTGCCCGTTACGGGACCATCCGGTTTCACTGGAAATGATGTTACCTACCATCGTTACCTTTCATTCTGGCGGCGCAAGGCTAGATTGGTAAGTAATGCAGCCGTCACGGAGCGAACTTTGATAAAGGCAACCGCAAGACCTTCGAAGCCATCCATCGCGCGAAGCCGGAGAAGGTTATTGCTTGATATCTGTCTATTGTTGCTCCTTGCCCTCGAACTGAACGGCAACGTTGCCAAGGCCCAAAACCTGGTTGTCCTGGTGGGGTCGGGATCGAGCGTGCCCGCACCTCTTTACAAACGTTGGGCACAGGAGTACGGCAACAGCAAGAACACCATTCGGATGCGATACCTTCCCTCCAGCACCAGCGATGGAATTGAGCAGATCTCTCATGGCGCTGGCGATTTTGGCGCCGGAGAAGCTCCCCTTTCGGAAAAGGAGCGAAAAGATGGCGGTTTGATCCAGCTACCTGTCGTGCTCATCGCGATCGTTCCCATTTACAATCTTCCCGATTTGCATCAGCAGCTTCGGCTCTCCGGAGAAGTGTTGGCGGAGATCTTCCTCGGCGAGGTGAAGAGGTGGAACGCGCCCCAGATCGCGAAGCTCAATCCAGACATCAGTTTGCCTGATTTTCCCATTAAGGTGATCACACGCCCTCCAGGAAAAGGTTCGAACTACATCTTCACCGATTTTCTCTCCAAAGTGAGTTCCAGGTTTCGAACCCAGGTTGGAATCACCGCTTCACCGAAATGGCCCGTCGGTGCGCCGGCGGAACGTAGCTCCGATATGGCGGACCAGGTGAGAAACAACCTCGGCGCCATCGGCTTCGTCGAGTTTCAGTATGCGGTAAAGGGTAGTATCCCGCAGGCTGCGGTGCTGAACCCCGCCGGCAAGTTTGTCAAAGCTTCCACTGAGAGTTTTGCGGCGGCGTGCCGGGCGGCAGGATCGACACGCTGGAACGGCTACTCCGCATCCCTGACCAACGCACCCGGAGCCGATTCTTTTCCCATAGCCAGTTTCACCTGGATCTATCTGCGAACTTCATCTTCCGATCCGGTTCGTGCCGCCGCGTTAACCAATTTCCTGAGTTGGATATACTCCGACGGCCAGCAGTTTGCCGTCCAGGAGGGCTATACCGAACTGCCACCACCGTTGCTCGCCACCGTAAGAGAGCGGGTCAAGGCCCGGCAATAGCCGCCCATCCTGGCAGGAGTTGCAAAGACCCATATTTCCATTTCTGATGAGTCATGTCTTTCAGCCACGCCATCTTTCTGTTCTTCGCTGCCGCCATTGCCGGATCTCTGAACGCGTTAGCCGGCGGCGGCAGCTTCATCTCGTTTCCTGCACTGCTCTTCATTGGCGTGCCCGCGGTTCCTGCCAATGCAACCAACACGGTCGCACTTTGGCCCGGCCTGGCCGCCAGCGCCATTGCCTACCTGAAACGGCTGAGCGTACCTCTTCGCCTGTTGATCCCTCTGCTCGTCACTAGCGTGGTCGGAGGCTGGGCCGGTGCGCTCCTGTTGCTGAACACTCCGCAACACACTTTTCTGCACCTGATTCCTTGGCTGCTTCTCAGTGGCACCCTGCTGTTCGCCTTCGGCAACAAAATCCGCGGAATCGCCGGTAAAACCGCGGTGATCAACGACCTCCGGGCGACTTCGTGGAAAGCCATCACCCTGAGTTCGATCATCGAGTTCCTGCTCGCAGTCTACGGCGGATACTTCGGCGCTGGCATCGGGTTCGTCATCCTGGGAATGCTGGCCGCTCTCGGCATGAGCGACATTCACGCCATGGGCGCGATCCGGACTCTGCTAGCCGCCGCCATCAACGCCGCCGCCGTAGTCACCTTCATCCTCGCTGGCGCGGTTCTGTGGCGGCAGTGCGCGGTGATGACCACAGGCGCTCTGGCAGGCGGCTGGTTCGGCGCCCATTACGCGCAGAAAGCCGATCCGCAGAAAGTGCGGATCCTGGTGATCGGCATCGGCCTCGTGATGAGCGCGTACTTCTTTATCACAGCTCGCTAAGACATTTGACTCGGCGTTGTCCCCCTGCCATGATGGCGCGATGCCGGATCGCAAACTCCGAATCGTAAGATTCATCGGCAGCACTCCCAGCACGGCGTATTGCGATGTCTGCAAACTGGCGTTCCGCACCCAGCGGGAGTTGATAACCGATGCGGTCAAAGCCAAAGATCAACTGCAATCCGATTTCGACGCGCATGAGTGCAAACCAGAGGAAGGTGCCGTCAATGACGCGCTCGAACACCTCCGGTAGCTAGGCCATCGCTCGCTTCAATCTCTCGAACCCGACAAAGCCAGACTGCACCTGCGTCGGGCATTTTTTGCGATAGGATAAGTCCAGGAACAGAAATTAAGGACCCTCGATCCATGCCATCGCCCACTGAAAGCCCCACCTCGCAATACCTGAATTACGCACCAGCCGATTTGAATCCGCAAAAGGATCTTCCCAAAGGGTTCTTCGATTTCCTGCTGCCGCTGCACCAACAATTCACTCCCCGGCAACAGAAGCTGGTGGCAAAACGAGCGGAGGTGCTGCAGGCGTCGCACAAAGGCCATCCCCCGAATTATCTCCCGCCCTCTGAGGCGACAACGACAGATTGGAAAATCGAACTCCCCGACTGGTGCGCCGATCAGCGCAACCAGATGACCGGCCCCGCCGACGACGCCGAGTTAACTGTAAAACTGCTGAACTCCGGTTCTCCCGCCGTAATGATCGACCTGGAAGATTCCATGGCCAACATTTGGGACCGGACTCTTGCAGGAATCAACAACACCCTGGCCGCTTACAAGTATGAACTCAGCTACGACGACAAGAAGCGCAACAAGAAAGTCACGGTGCAGCGTTCGAACACCGTAACCTGGGTGCGTCCCCGCGGCCTGCACCTGAGCCAGGGCGGAGTCATCAAGAACGAACTCCTGTCCGCTTCCCTGTTCGATCTAGCTATGATCTGGTACCAGATCGATCCCGCGAGTTTGCCTCACAACTTCTCGGTCTACATCCCCAAGAGCGAGTCCGCCGAAGAAGCCTTCTGGTGGCGCGACCTTTTCCAGACCTTCGCCAAGCTGAAAGGCCTGCCCAAGGACTACATCAAGTGTATGGCTCTGGTGGAAGCGCACCCGCTCGCCTACCAGATGGAAGAATTCCTCTTCAATCTCCGCGAGCACTGCCTGGGCTTGAACCTGGGCCGCTGGGATTACATGGCCTCGCTGATCGATTTCATGCTCGAAGATCCCAACTGGGTTTTGCCCGACCGCAACACCATCCCGCACGACGTAGCGTTCTTCCAGAACTTCCGCACCCTCATGCCGGAAATCTGCCACAAGCACGGAGCCCTAGCCATCGGCGGCATGACCGCGCTTTTCCCCAGCCGCACAGACAAAGAATTAAACGAGCGCGCCATGAAAGCCCTGCAGCAAGATAAGAAAAACGAAGCCGATTGCCTGATGGATGGAGCCTGGACCGGTCATCCCGACCAGAACGAAATCGCAGTAGCCCAGTTCCCCTATCCCAATCAGATTTCGCAGCGCCCCAACCTGCCGAACGCGCATCCCAATCTAAGGCCAATCCCGAAAGGCGTAGGCACGATCACGCTAGCCGGAACCCGCGCCGCCGTGCGCACCGTAATCCGCTACCGCAACGGCGTACTCAACGGCAAAGGCGCCAGCCTGCTCGATGGCTATATGGAAGACCTGGCCACCGACCGCATCTACCGCCTCATGATCGCGCAGCGCGTGCTTCACAAAGTTAAAGTGACAGGCGACGATGGAAAGTCGATCGAACACAGCTCCGCCCTGATAGCGCGCTTGTTCGACGAAGAGTTGGCAAGGATTCAGAAAGACCTGCCAGCAGAGATTGACCGAAAAGCCGCAGAAACCCTCCCCGAAGCCCGCCGCATAGCCGAGCAGATGATCGTGCAAGGCCACCACTCGCCGATTTAGTTCGAACGGACTCAACGGGAGAGATGGTTCATGTGGAGCCAGCCGCCTCGCCTGTCCGGGTCCGGCGAGCGAAGCTCGGCTCCCCGTCCCCATTATTTTCTACTCTGTCATCCCGACGGGAGTGGAGGGATTCGGAGTGAACCTCAAGGCCAGTCCTGCGCGCCGTGATAGATGCGAGAAATCTCCACGGTGTGCTCCTTGACCTGGTAAACAGCGACACATAGAGAAAAGACCAATTAGCGCCGCCCGCTCATGCGCCCGGGGCGGCCTCGGTGTGGAAAGTTCTTCAGCGCACGCGCTGCCGTCGTAGATCGCTTTCACCGTTTCACGCGCCGCGCTTGGATTATCTTTCGCGATGCGCTGAAATATGCGCTCCAGGTCGTCCGCAGCGAGTGTCGACCACCGGACCTCCATCAGGAACTTCCGTCAGGAACGGATCAGCCGATCAAGCCGCTTTCCGACTTGTTCGTGCGTGAGATATTCACCGCGCTCCAAACCTGCTTCGCCCAGCTTGATGGCTTCAACAAAGCGGGCTCTTCCGCCAGATACCGGCTGATAGCCTCCTGCGCGAGCGCATCCGCATCCCGGCCCCGCTGGGCGGCGAGCTCCGAAAGCTGATGCTGCTGCGCAGGCGTGAGATGTACTTCCATATCCGCCAGTCTAGGGTCACGGATTGGGCCTGTCAACGAACCATGGGAATAGATGCTGGCTGAACCTAACCTGGGGTTGAACCTAACCTGGGGAACCTAACCTGGGGAGAGATGGGACGTTACCCGATACCCCGTAACCCCATGTAATTGGCACTCTCCACCTCTGACTGCCAGTCTCGATCGCCGACTTTCGCCGCTTTCCCTTCGCCCTGTGTCTTTTACACCACTTTTCCAGCTCCGCGCGTAACCTGATCCCTCTCAGCGACCTGCCGCCCACCAACTATAGCTTTAAGGTGGTTTTCCGAGTTTTCCGAGATTTCCACAGTGTTCCGGTAGAAACGCTCTAGTGTTCCAACTGGAACACTTTGTACGTACAATTACTCCGCTGGAAACCTCCGCCCCATAGCGTCTCTCCGCCCCATCCCGTAATATATTTACCTGCCTCTCTCAACAGAAATGAGGACCCATGAGCGCGATCGAACAACCGAAGCCACAACCAAAGCCGCAGCCCGAGCCGCAGCCCGCCGCCCTTCAATTCCCTGCCCTCGACCCGCCACGCCGCTTCCTCTTCGGCCCCGGACCAAGCATGGTTCACCCACGCGTCTACGAAGCGCTCTCGAAGCCCATCGTCGGACACCTCGACCCTTACTTCATCCAGGTCATGGCAGACGTGCAGCAACTGCTCAAGCCAGCCTACGGAACCACTGACGGTGCCACGCTAGTGATTTCCGGCACAGGCAGCGCGGGCATGGAAGCAGCCGTCGCCAACTTCGTCGAGCCCGCAAGCAAGCTAGCGGTCTTTGCCAACGGATATTTCTCCGACCGCCTCACCGAGATGGCGAAGCGCCAGGGCGCAAACGTCGTCCGCTTCGAAAAGGCATGGGGCGAGGTCTACACCGACGATGAGGCCAGAGACTTCATCGCCCGTGAGAAGCCCAAGGTCGTGGCATTCGTTCACGCCGAAACATCGACGGGAGCGTTGCAATCGGGCCGGGCGATCTGCGCAGCCGCACACGACGCCGGCGCTCTGGTTATCGGAGACTGCGTCACCTCGCTCGGCGGAGTGCCGATCGAGTTCGACAAGACAGGCATCGACATCGCCTACAGCTGCACGCAAAAAGGCCTGAGCTGTCCGCCGGGCCTGTCTCCGATGGCAATGTCGCAGCGTGCCATGGAATACCTGCGCGCGCGCACGACCCCGTCGCGCAGTTGGTATCTGGATCTGAAATTGATTCACGACTACTCGACCGTGTCGCACCGCTACCATCACACCGCTCCGATTTCCATGTTCTACGCGCTGCGCGAGGCGCTGCTGGTCGTCGCCGAGGAAGGAATCGAGCACCGCTGGGAGCGGCACCGCCGCTGCCACAGATCTTTTGTCGACGGCATCGAGGCGATGGGCCTGAGCATGCACGTTCCGGGTCCGTATCGCATCGCAACCCTGAACACGGTGTGCGTGCCCGATGGCGTTGACGAGGCCAAGGTGCGCCGCCGACTGCTGGATGGGCCGGGCATTGAGATCGCCGGCGGCTTCGGTCCGCTCGCGGGCAAAGTCTTCCGCATAGGAGTGATGGGCCCGCTGGCCACCGAAGATAACGTGCAGTTTTTCTTGAAAGAATTCCATAAGGCCCTGAACGCAGAGGGCTTCTCGAACTAGCTGGAGACCCCGGGGGCAGAGGCCATCACGAATGACTTTGAAGTCCGTCGACACTCTTCTGGACGTTTTACATTTTGCTGACAGTCACACCGCCATCATCGTCCCTGAGCTTGGGATCAACGTCACCTACGATTCGCTCCGGCAACAGGTTCTCGAGATGGCGAACGCTTTGGCTTCGGCCGGCATCCGCCGGGGCGATGCGGTGGCGATTGCGTTGCCCAATGGTTTGCCTGCGATCGTTAGCTTTCTGGCCGCATCCATCGCCGGAACCGCTGCCCCTTTGAACCCGGCGTATCCCTATGAGGAACTGCTTTTTTTTCTCGGTGACACTGATGCCCGCGCCTTGCTGGTCCCTCCGGTGGGAGCAGAACTGGCGCGCAGCGCGGCTCTTGACCGAAAGATTCCGGTCTTCTCTGTGGAGATGAGCGACAAGGGGAACGTCCGCCTGGTTGGTGTTTCGAACGGAGTGAAAGCCAGCGCGCCCACGGCTGACGATATTGCTTTGATCTTGCACACGAGTGGCAGCACGGGGCGGCCTAAGCGGGTGCCGTTGCGACATTTCAACCTGGCGGTGTCCTCGGCAAATATTGCCAACACTTATGGGCTTTCCGAGAAGGATGTTTCGCTCTGCATCATGCCCCTGTTCCATATTCATGGTCTGATTGGTTCCACCATGGCCACGTTGCTTTCCGGGGGCGCCGTGGTCGTTCCCACCAAATTCAACGCGCTTTCTTTCTGGCGGACGGTGAAGGAACATCGCGTGACCTGGTATTCGGGCGTGCCTACTATGCATCAACTTCTGATGGCGCGGGCTCACCACAAACCCGCAGAGGCTGCCACGCTGCGCTTCATCCGATCGTGCAGCGCGCCGTTGTCGCCCGAACTCATTCACAAGATCGAGGAGCTGTTCGGCGTACCCTTCGTCGAAGCCTATGGCATGACCGAAGCGTCCCACCAGATGACTTCGAATCCGCTGCCGCCGCGGCATCGCAAGGCGGGTTCGGTCGGCGTAGGCGCCGGGCTTCGTGTGAGGATCATGGACGAGAATGGCAACTCGCTCGAAAACAATCAGTGCGGCGAGATTGCGATTCAGGGAGCGAACGTGTTTCGTGGATATGAAAACAATCCCGAAGCCAACGCCCACGCCTTCGTCAACGGATGGTTTCGCACCGGCGACCAGGGATTTCTCGACGAAGATTGTTACCTGCACCTGACCGGCCGTATTAAAGACATCATCATCCGCGGCGGCGAGAACATCGCGCCGCATGAAATCGATGAAGTTCTGCTCAAGCATCCTGCGGTCGCGGCCGCGGTTACGTTTGGCTGCTCGCATCCCACCTTGGGCGAAGAAGTGGCGGCAGCGGTGGTCTTGCACGAGCCGCATGGCGCCACTGAGTCGGCCCTTATCAAGCACTGCCGCGAGTCGCTGGCGGAATACAAATGTCCGAAGAAGATTTATCTGGTGAAGAGTATCCCAACCACTGCGACCGGAAAGATTCGCCGCCGCGCCGTTGCCGCCGCGCTGGTGGATGAGCAGCGATGACAAACCCGGACAATCAAAAATGAAATTCCTGATCGCGGGGGCGGGGGCAATCGGAGCCTACATTGGGGCGCGGATGGCGCACGCCGGGTTCGATGTGACGCTGTTTGCGCGCGGGCCACATCTTCGCGCCATGCAGGAGCACGGTGTGCAGGTGAAGAGCGCCGAGGGAGATTTCGTGGCGCGGCCCACCATCGCCAGTTCGCTCGAAGGAATAGGAGCGGTCGATGTGGTTTTTCTGGGAGTGAAGGCGCACGGCTTGCCGCAACTGACGCCGCAATTGAGGCCGGTGTTGGGTCCCAGCACGACCGTCGTCAGCACCCAGAATGGAATTCCGTGGTGGTTCTTTCAAGGCTTCGGCGGTGAATGGGAAGGCTTGCGCCTGGAGCGAGTCGATCCCGGGGGCGTAATCTCTGGCGCGATCGAAGCACGGAGCGTCGTTGGGTCGATCATTTACTTTGCGACTGAGATTCCTTCCCCCGGCGTGATTCAACACATCGAAGGCAATCGCATTACGCTTGGCGAACCGGATGGAACGCGCTCTGATCGCATCCGCGCAATTGCGGAAGCTCTGGTCGCCTCCGGCTTCCGTGCCCCCGTCACGACTCGCATCCGGCATGAGATTTGGGTGAAGGTTCTGGGCAACGCGTCTTTCAATCCGGTGAGCGCACTTACGCGCGCTACGCTGGTGCAGATTGCCCGCGATCCGGGTGCGGCGTCGGTGATTCGCAGCATCATGCAGGAAGTGGAAGCGGTGTCCAACAAATTGGGGATGGAACTGCCGATTTCCATCGATCAGCGAATTGCCGGCGCGGAAAAAGTTGGGGAGCACAAGACTTCGATGCTGCAGGATCTTGAAGCGGGCCGGCCGATGGAACTGGAAGCGCTGGTGGGATCGGTTGTGGAGTTGGGAGAACGCGTGGGGCTCCCTATGAGCTGTACCAGGACTGTGTACAACTGCGCCAAGCTATTGGCCCAGAGCGGAACTCGGCAGCAACCAACGTGAGCGCTGGCGGCCGTCCGCGGCTGGGCGAGCTCTCGGCTTCGCCTGAGCGCCACTCCGCTCCAATTGGGCGTTTTCGTTGGTTCCGAGCAGCGGCTGGTTTGGTGGTGGAGTTTACGGGTTGCCGGCAAACCCACCAGAGGCGAATTGTTGCGCTGCGAGTGATATAGAGATTTAACGTCAACTGTTCGCATTTCCTGATTCCCGTGGGTTTTGTGCTAGCATCCGTGGCACCTCCGAAGGAAGAATCCGATGTGTGGTCCCAAAAGGTTGCTCTCATTTGTCCTGGCGTGCGCTTCGAGCGCAATAGCTGGCGGTCAGTCTCAGACGACGCCCCCGAAGCCTGGCCCAGGCCCAGAAGTCCAGAAGCTCGCAGTGATGGTCGGCAGGTTCACGGTCGAAGACGAACTGAAAGCCGGGGTAATGGGGCCGAACTCGCCAGCGATGAACTACACCGGCACCGACGATTGCAGATGGGCGGCCGGCGGATTTGCGGTGATCTGCACGGCAGTACTCCACATGGGCGCAAGGAAATATACCGAAACCTCCTTCATTTACTACGATCCGACTGCCAAGACTTACCAATATCACGCAGTTGACAGTTCGGGAGAAATAGAAAACAAGAGTGGTACGGTGAGCGGCGACACATGGACATGGCTTGGCGAAAGCACTTTTGCCGGGAAGGCTTATCACACCCGGTTCATCATGAAGTTTGTTTCAAAGGACTCCTTTGAATACACCGATGAATCGGGCGAGAGCGAGAGCTCCATGAAGGTGTTTGTGAGCGGGAAGGAAACTCGCGTCGCGACCACCAAGCCCGCGACATCGCAACCAAAGCAATGACGGCATCCAGTCATAGTTCAAGCTAAACGAGCTCTTGGAACTTAGGAAACACGGCGCGAGATTACTGACGTTAACAGACGATAGCGGCCGCAACCAAAGGACAGGGTAAGCGGAACATTGACGCGTTGCCTCTGTTTGCCTTTTGCTAAACGTCCATCGCCTTTTTTCATCCACCCCATAAATATATTTGCTGGGGGCTTGACAACGGGGGTATACTCCGTGCGTTGGCTGGTCCACTTATCGGACCACTTGGACCGCAGCCACCTGGAGCCCAGTTGCCCACCGCCCTCAAGTCTGACTTTGAAGTTGTTCGCCGGAACAAGGTGTACGAGGAAGTCGCCAAGCAGATTGAACGCCTGATTCTGAATAAGCTGAAGCCTGGCGACAAACTACCTTCCGAGCGCGAACTGGCGGAGTCGCTGCGCGTGAGCCGCAGTTCGATTCGGGATGCGATTCGCAGCCTGGAGCTGATGGGCCTGGTTGAGCCGCGGCAGGGTGCGGGAACGATTGTTCGCGAAATCTCATCCGAGTCCTTAGCCAATCCTTTTGCCAACGCTTTGAAGCGGCGGCGGGAACTGGTTAGCGAGTTGCTCGATTTCCGCATCATGCTTGAACCGCCGCTGGCGGGCCGCGCCGCCGTCCACGCCTCTGCCGAAGATATTTCCGAGATGGAAGACATTCTGCAACGTCAGGCAGAAAAGCAGAGTCAGGGAGATGCCGCGGTTGCCGAGGACGCGGAATTCCACTACAGCGTTGCTCTGGCTTCCGATAACAGCGTGGTGCTGAAGGTGCTCGACATTCTCATGGACCTGCTGCGCGACACGCGGGAACGTTCTTTGCAGGTGGAAGGACGTCCGCAAAAATCGCTTGCCGGGCACCGCAGGATTCTGGCTGCCATCAAGCGCCACGATGCCGAAGCGGCAAGGAGTGCCATGCGGCGGCATATTGAAGACGTCGAAGAGATCGTGCTTAACAAGTTTCAATGAACAGGCTTCAATAAAACGAGTTCCAATCACGGAGGGTTTCGTCATGGGCCGGTTATTCGCAATCGAGATTATTTATCGGGGAATCTTTCAAAAAACCATGGCCGGCAGAATCAGCCGGGCGATTGTGCTGGCCGCCCATCACGAAGGCAAGATGGGAATTTCTTTTGGCCGTTATGGGGACAGTCCGGAGCGCAACGGAATTCCCGCAAAGAATTTCGCGATCGTGGCTACCGATGAGCAGACGCTTCAGGAAGGAATGGCGAAGTACGAGCCGAAAGAGGTCGACGTCACCATTTGCGTGGATGACACGCTGTGCAAGGGCGTGGAATCGTGGGCGTGGTACGGTTTGCAGCCGGTCAACCGGCTGCTGAAACCCGGCGGCACTTTGATTGTGACCTCGCGCGAAGGTCCCGAGGCCATTATTGCCATGGCTCACCGCAAGGAGACTCCATACCAACTGTCGATCCTTAAAGGTACGGTGAGTTTTTCGGGATTGTGGGTTTACAAAGACGATCACACTGACGTTCGCATCCTGGGCGCGGTTGCCAGGATTTTGCCCGAGCTGTTCAGCCTGGAATCGGTGCAGAAAGCGATCATCTCCGAGTGGAAAGATGAATTGAAGGCGACATCGGCGGCCAAGTCCTACGAACGAACCACCAGCATCACGGTGCGGCCGGATCAGGGCAATCCGGAAGTGCCTTACAAGTTTGACTTGCCCAAGTGGCATGAGATGGGGGAAGGCATTACCATCCCCAGCATTCCTGCCGGACACAAGATGGACGATCCGGTTTCCCATGCGGAGGGGGGATTCCAGCCTGATCGCAATCCCACGTTCAAGAAATTCAGCACGCGGACGATGCGGCCGGTGGTGAATTTCGATACCTGCATCAAATGCACCCTGTGCTGGCTGCAGTGTCCGGACTCGTGCTTCGATGTGACTCCGGAAGGTTTGTATGACGCGAACATGGAAGCCTGCTGTGGGTGCGGGGTTTGCGAGGCGGTTTGCCCGGTCAAAGAATGCGTCACCATGGTCAATGAGACGGAATTCAAAGACAACGCGAGCCAGTGGGAAGACTGGCGTAAGGATAAAGACGGTTACAAAGTCTGGCTGGAGGAGAAGATTAAGTCGCATCCGGAACGGTCGCACGGGTTCCGGTATCGCGGGCAATATGAAGAGCAGATTCCTGAGATGCTCGAAATCGCTCGCGGAAAATAATAAGGAAGCGAGCCAAACGCGCGATTATTGCGTCGCGACGCTTCGCGCGGCTCGCCCAGATTCCTCACTGCGCAAAGAGCGCTTGTTCGGAATGACAAATAGGAGAGTTCGTTATGGCAGTGGCCACGGTAATCGAAGAGCAGAAACACAAAATTGAAGAGACAGCCCTGATCACCGGCAGCGAGGCTATTGCAGTGGCCTGCAAGCTGGCGGATGTTGATGTGATCACGGCTTACCCGATTCGTCCTTACGACACCGTTATGCAGTACGTTTGCAAGCTGGTGGCTAACGGCGAAATGGATTGCGAGTATATCGTCGCGGAGGGCGAACACTCGCAGTTTGAGATTGTGAAGCACGCTTCGGCCTGTGGGGCGCGCGTGTTTTGCGGATCGAGCGGCGTGGGCTGGATGTATGCCATGGAAGCGCTGACGGTGACTCCGGCGCTGCGCATTCCCATGATTGCCATGGTGGGCAACCGGGCGTTGGATGATCCTGGCGCTTTCGGCGTGGAGCACAACGACGCGCTCGCGGTTCGGGATCTGGGCTGGCAACTGGTTTGGGTGGACAATGCGCAAGAGGCGCTGGACACGGCCTTGATCGCGTATCGTGTGGCGGAGGACCGGCGCGTCTTTTTGCCTTGCGCCATCAGTTGCGACGGTGCGTTTCTTACGCACTCGCAGGCGCTGGTGAAGATTCCATCGCAGGAGAAGGTGAATGAATTCCTCCCGCCTTATAACCGCGGGGATTTACTGCTGCATCCTGACAATCCCATTACCGTGGCGCCTCAGGGCAATGAAGACTGGGTGATGGAGATTCGGCGGCAGAATTATGCGGCTATGGAGCGCTCTTACGGCGTGATCAAAGAAGCCTATGCCGACTTCGAGCGCATCTTTGGACGCTCTTATGGCAATCCGTTTTTTGAAGAATATATGACTGACGATGCCGATATCGTTCTGATGGGAATGGGAACGCTTTCTATCTCGGTGAAGGTGGCGATCCGGGAGATGCGCAAGCAAGGCAAGCGCGTTGGGTTTGTGCGCATGCGCTGGTTCCGTCCGTTTGCAGCGGAAGAATTGTCGAAGTCACTGCAACGCTTCGCCGCGATTGGGGTCATCGATCGCGACTACTCTTTCGGTTCGCCTTATCTTGGAGGCGTGCTGGCTGGGGAAGTTCGCCACGCGCTGTATCCCGGAGACGGCAAGAAACCGCCGGTGGTGGGGTTCATTTGCGGTCTCGGGGGCCGCGAAGTCACCGTGCCGGATGTGCAAAAGATGGCTGATGCGGTTTACAACGCGGCCGATGGCAAGAAGCAGCCATTGACGCAATGGATCGGACTGCGAGAGTAATTGGGTTTGCTGATCGATTTCGAACATCGTTTCGAACATCAGCTGGAAGATCAGAGAGGATAAGAATTATGGCTACCTATGTACAGATCGATCCGACGCAGAAATTGGATCCCTTCAAAGCCGTTAAGAAGATTCCGCTGGAGGAGTATTTCACTTCCGGTCACCGCACCTGCCAGGGTTGTGAGTCGGCCCTGGTAATGAAGATGATGGCTAAGGCGGCCGGCCCCAGAACGATCGTGCTGGGAAGCACGGGATGCATGTACGTGGCGAACACCACGTATTACAGCACTTCGTGGGTGCTTCCCTGGATGCACACTCAGCTTGGCAGCAGCGGATCGGCGGCGCTGGGCGCCTCTGCGGCTCTGAAGGTGCTCATGCGCAAGGGAAAGATGAAGCAGGAGCCCATCAACGTGATCGCCTTCTGCGGCGATGGCGGTGGGGCGGATATGGGCGTGGGAGCGATCTCGGCCACGCTGACTCATCCCGATTACAATTGCCTGATTTTGATGTATGACAACGAGTCATACGCGAATACTGATATACAGCTTTCAGGCAGCACGCCGTGGGGCGCCAACACCACCTTCAGCACTCCGGGCAAGGTGAAGAGAATTATGCATCGGCGCTGGAAGAAGAACATGGCTGGCATGATGGCGGCCGGTCATCCCACGTGCCGGTATGTCGCAACTGTTTGCATGTCGTACGGATTGGCGGCGATGAATTCCATGCGTAAGGCCTTGGCGATCGGAGGTCCTACCTTCATTCATTCGCTTGATCCCTGTCCAAAGGGTTGGGATTACGACCCTTACATCTCGCACGAACTGGGCGAACTGGCCGTCAATACCGGCATTTGGCCGCTCTACGAAGTGGAAGACGGTGTGCTGAGACTCACTGGCAGGACGCAGCAGATTGCCGCCAAGAAGATCCAGCGGCAGCCGGTACGGGATTACCTGCTCAGGCAAGGAAGATTCGCGCACTTTACCAACGATGATATCGACTACTTCCAGAGTAAAGTCGATGAGATGTGGGACAAGTGGCTGGTTCCCGGCGTGATCCCGTTCCGGACGGACGTGGAGGCTGACGCCCCGCCCGCTTAGGAAGATGGCGGGCAGAGTTGGCCACTGTCTGCGATTCGGCGGAAGAAGTTGCTGGAATAGCTGGCGGTTTTGTCAGTGCGCTGTTAATCTCTATCACCCCGTCGTGAGGTGCACCTATGGCCGCATCCACAGCTTCGCCCGCGTCTCTGATTCACCCCTCGCGTATCCCTAATCGCTGGATCCAGTTAGTTGCGGGCATATTTGCGATGATGGCCGTTGCCAATCTGCAATATGCCTGGACCGTTTTTACCAAACCGATTCAGGCCCACCTGCATGCCACGCTGGTGGACGTACAGTGGACCATTACGCTGTTCATCGCGCTTGAGACCTGGCTCGTACCCTTCGAGGGCTATCTGGTCGATCGCATCGGGCCCCGTTTCATGCTGGGCGCGGGTGCTTTCGCTGTGGGTCTGGGCTGGATAGGCTCGGGACAGGCCGAGACGCTGCGCGCCTTATATTTCTGGTACGGATTGGCTGGGGTGGGCGCGGGCATGGTTTATGGCGGGACGATCGGCAACGCTCTGAAGTGGTTCCCTGATCATCGCGGGTTGTGCGTCGGTCTCACGGCAGGCGCTTATGGCGTCGGCACGGCTCTGACTATTGTTCCGGTTTCGAACATGCTGAAAGCTTCTGGCTACCAGCATACGTTCATCGTCTGGGGAATGATTCAAGGCGTGGTCGTTTTAGCAGCGGCCTTGTTCCTGGCCCGGCCGCCGGTGGGATGGTTGCCGCCGGGATGGAAAGAGAAAGAAGTGGTCGTGAAGGCCCGGGTACGAACCTCAGACGGCGATATGACGCCGCTGGAAATGCTCAAGCAACCCTCGTTCTATTTGGTTTATCTGATGATGACGATGCTGGCTTTTGGCGGCATCGTGGTCACCGTGCAGCTCAGTCCCATGGCGGTCTCCTACCACGTGGATAAAGTAATCGTGGCTTTCGGCATGACTGCACTTGTGCTGGCCATTGAACTGGATCGCATCCTGAATGGGCTGACCCGGCCTTTTTGGGGATGGATCTCCGATCACATTGGCCGGGAGAACGCTATATTCATTTCATTCGTTATGGAGGCGGGTGCGGTGTTCGCTCTGCTCCAGTTGATCAGCCATCCCATCTGGTTTATTGCGCTCTCTGGCCTGTGTTTCTTTGCCTGGGGGAATATCTACTCATTGTTTCCCTCGATCACCGCCGATTTGTATGGCAGGAAGTGGGCCACCACGAACTACGGAATCGTCTACACAGCGAAAGGCGTGGCTACTTTGTTTGCGGCTCCGGGCGCGGCCTGGTTGTTTGAAAAGACCGGTTCCTGGACGAAGGTTTTTTGGGCCATGATTGTCTGCGACATTGTGGCTGCATTCATGGCTCTGCTGTGGTTGAAGCCTCTGGCGGCGCGGGTGGTCAAACAGTCGGAGGGGGGATTGCGTCCTCCTAAGTTGCCCGAGACTGAGGGGGCACGAAGCGCGGCGTAGCCAGCAACACCGGCTGCGCCGCAAGGTTAGCCCTTCAAGCCAGCACATTCTTTGAAGACCCCTAGCAATTGATTGGATCTGGTTCGCTTGCTATCCCGGCAAGCGCTGGCCGCGGGTTTCGGCGCCGAACGGAATCAGTAGCAATCCGACGGCGAAGGCTATCGAAGTCATCGCCACCGGAATTCCGAGCGATCCGAAATGGCGGATACCGCTTCCCACCAGAAAGGTAATTCCTGCGCCCCCGAATCGGGCAAACGAAGTTGAAAAGGCGAAAGCGCTGGCGCGGCACTCCGTGGGATATTGCTCGGGCAGCCAAAGAGTGTAGACGGCAAAGTTCGCTCCGCCCAACCCGAGGAAGAACAGACAAACGAAAAACCATGGCAGCGCGCTTGGGCCGAGATAGAAGACTTTGCCGAAGGTGAGCGCGATGAACACCATCATCAGGGTGAAGAAAAGCGCCAGGGCGCCGCGGCGCCCGAGCCGTTCCGCCAGCCACGGCATCGCCAGACAGCCCAGAATCGTGGCGAACGACACCAGCATAACTCCCCAGGAGGCCAGCTGCGCGGCTTGCGGCCCGATGCGGCCACCGGCTTCGGCGAGTGCGGTAATCGCGGTAGGAACATAGACGGTTCCGGCCCACAGGCCGCAGATGGAAGCCAGCATCAAGAAAGCATTCAGAATCGTGCGGCGCCGCCAGACTGACGAAAACAGGGTCGCGAAGGGACGCCAAACTGCCCACGACCGGATCACGCTCTCTTTCTTTTTCCAGGCAGCAGGTTCTACGACGCCGTGCCGAAGCCAGGCTAGCAGGAGCGCGGGCAGGCCGCCGACAACGAACATCCAGCGCCAGCCGTAGCGGCTGCCGATTTCATAATTTGCCAGTGCCGCGAGGAATATGCCGACGTAATATCCCGTATGCATGAAGCCCGCACCCATACGGCGGCGATGCTCCGGCCACTCCTCTGCAACGAAGGTGCCGCCCATGGCCCATTCTCCGCCAATGCCGATGCCGGCGAGAAGACGCAGAACAGCCAGTTGCCAGACGCTGGTGACGAAGGCGCTCAGGAACGTGAATACCGAGTACCAAACGATGGTTAGCATCAGCGTGCGGACGCGGCCGAATTTGTCTCCGATCGGCCCCCATAAGAACGCCAGCCCCCAGCCAATCAGGAATAGGGCGAAGAGTAATCCCCCGTACTGGCCGATATTGGCTTTGGTGGCTGCAATGCCGGAGCGCGGAAGTAGTTCGCGCAGCGACGGGACGAGGACCAGCGCGTAGACGAACGAGTCCATGCCGTCCAGCGTCCACCCGCCCCATGACGCCCAGAAGCCGCGAATCTGATTTCGCGTGAGAGAGGCAGGCGGGATCGATCCATTAGCCTGGTTGGCCGCGGAAGTCGCCATGATAGTGGGGAACTATATCAGAAGCCTCCACGGTGTCGACACAAAGCTCATGGGGATTATCTCCCCAGCCCTATGCAAGAAGAGGGCAAACTTTCTATTTCACGAGCGGCAGTTCCAGGGAACTCGGGTGATCGCTATCGTGATAGAGCGCGATATGCGCGGTGCGCGCATCTTTCCCGGATTCCTCCGCCACGACTCCGCCGCTGTTGTAGTTCTTCTCCTGATAGATGCTATTGGGCGAATTGAGCACCAGGCGCAGGCGGCTGCCTTTCGCGATCCGGCGCGAGAAGAAAGTGAACCCAGAGAATTCGTAGCGGTTAATCTCTCCCGGCTTTGCCAGCTTCTCGGTACCCGCAGAATCCCGGTAGCGCGCCCGCAGCGCGTCTCCGGTGAGCTGAATACTCCTGCCATCGGGCATGATCTCGTACAGGTTTACGTTGAAATCAGTGTCGGGCACGTCCAGGGACATCCACACCACGAGTTTCACGAAGCCGCTGATTTCGGTATCTTCCGCGAATGGCTGGCTGTGATACACCAGGCCGTTCCCGAATAGATTCAGCGCATATCGTTCGTCGGTGATGGAGTTCTTGATGTCTTCCTTTTCCAGCTCCGCCGGCCGCACGTCTAACGGGTCGTAAACATACTGATCTGGTTTTGCGGACGCTGGCTTTTCCTCTTTCAAGCTGCCAGAGTGAAAAGCGTCATTCGCTTCTCCGTTGCTGGAGTTCAGATACAGAATCTCTTTCGCATTCGAGATCGTTTCCAGGCTGTCGGCGTATTTCCACTGCTCGGCGCCTACCACGTAATAGGCGACGCGCTTCTTCAGAAACTCCGGAGGCTTGCCGCCCTTCATGGTCCAGTCATACCAATCGACATGCAGCTTGTTCATGTCCAAGATGCTGGCATCACCGAAGGTCAAGCCGCCTACTTCTTTGTTGGGTGTGCGCGTACCCGCGTGGTCCCAGGGGCCGATGATCAGATAGTGCTTGGCTTTGGCTTCCTCCGTTCCATATTTCATGTGGTCGCGGTAGTAGGTCAGGGCTCCGGCCTGATCGCCGTCGTAGTGGCCGGTAATCGTCAAGATCGGGATGTTGATCTTTTTATATTGCTCCGGGGTGATGTCGAGTTGTTGCCAGAAGGCGTCGAATGCGGGGTGGGCGATCCACTTCTGGAACACCGTGCTGTCGTTGCCAACTATCTTGTCGAGGTCTTTATAGGGACGGTGGTTCAGGTATAGTTCGCGGAATTTTTCAATCCAGAATGACGATTCGCCGAACAGATTCTGTTGCGGCGTCACTCCGCTGGTGAAGGTCAGCCACTGCATGTCATAGGCTCCCCAGATGCCTTTGAACATGGGGAAATCCACGCCGGCATGTGCTGCTGCGGCCGGCACAACCGTCGCCAGATGGGGTGGGAACTCACGCAACGTCATCCACTGGTCATAGCCTGCGTAGGAACCACCCCACATGGTGACTTTGCCGTTTGACCACGATTGCTTGGCCAGCCACTCCACCACGTCGTGGCCATCTTGCGGTTCCTGCAGGAAGGGATCGAAATGTCCTTCGGAGTTTCCACGTCCGCGCACATCGACGAGGGCGAATACATAACCGTGTTGCGCAAAGTAGTAGGCCCGGCCGTGATAGCTGTCGCTGATGTAAGGCGTCAACTCGAAGATCACGGGTAGCGGTTCTTTTTGGTCATCTGGACGGTAGACCGTGGCGTTCAGCTTCACGCCGTCGCGCATCAGCACCTTCACTCCCCAGGTGAGGTGAACGGCCTTCGGCGGCTCCGGCTTTTGCTCTTCCTGGGCTAGTAGAGGCAGAGAGAGCAGGATTAACGACGCAGCCAGCAGTTGGCACGTACTCTTTATCTTGAGTGGAATTTTCATGGGCTCCTCGGGCAGGCGGCATTTTACCACCGACGTGCCTAAGGGGGCGCCGGCGCTACTTGGCCGCTTGCAGCCGCGCTTCGAGAGCGGTTACTTCACCGTTCAATCCCGCGGGAAGATGGCTGCCAAAGTGAGCGAAATGCTCTCTGATGGATGGCAGCTCTGCCAGCCAGCCCTCGACATCGACACTGAGCAGTTCGGCTACATTGGCGGCGGGCATGTCTAATCCGCTGGTGTCGAGATCGGCTACCTCGGGAATTCTTCCGATGGGAGTTTCGTTCGCGTGCACTTTGCCGTCGCAGCGCTCGAAGATCCATTTCAGTACGCGGCTGTTTTCGCCATAGCCGGGCCAGAGGAATTTTCCGTTCTTATCTTGCCGAAACCAGTTGACGTAGAAAATCTTGGGCAGCTTTGCGGGGCTGGAATTGGCTCCTATCTGGAGCCAGTGTGCGAAGTAGTCGCCCATGTGGTAGCCGCAAAACGGAAGCATGGCCATGGGATCGCGGCGCAGCTGTCCTACTTTTCCTGTGATTGCGGCGGTTGTCTCGCTGCTGATTGTGGCGCCCAGGAACGTGCCATGCTGCCAATTGAACGCCTCGGTGACCAGGGGAACAATTCCGGCGCGCCTTCCGCCGAAGAGGATGGCATCGATGGGCACACCTTGCGGGTCTTCCCATTCGGGGGCGATCGCCGGGCATTGGGTCGCGGCACATGTAAACCGCGAATTGGGATGCGCCGCCTTTCGGCCCGACTCTGGAGTCCAGCGCCGCCGCAGCCAATCCACCGCGTGGGCTGGCTTCTCATCCGTCATCCCCTCCCACCACACATCGCCATCGAGCGTCATCGCGCAATTCGTGAAGATGGAGTTCCGGGTGATGCTCAGCATGGCGTTGGCGTTGGACTTCATGCTGGTACCCGGGGCTACGCCAAAAAAACCGTACTCCGGATTAATAGCGTAAAGGCGGCCATCGCGGCCGAATCTCATCCAGGCGATGTCATCCCCGATGGTCTCTACCTTCCAACCGGGAATTGTTGGAATCAACATCGACAGGTTGGTCTTGCCGCATGCCGAGGGAAATGCGCCGGTGATGTACTTTGCCTGACCCGAGGGGCTGATCAGCTTGAGAATCAGCATGTGTTCGGCCATCCAACCTTCGTCGCGCGCCTGCACCGACGCGATGCGTAGCGCGTGGCACTTCTTCGCCAGCAAGGCGTTGCCGCCGTAACCGGAACCGTACGACCAAATTTCGCGAGTCTCTGGAAAATGGCAGATATATTTGTTCTCGGCGTTACAGCGCCAGGTGGAGTCGGCCTGATTGGGGCCAAGAGGCGCGCCAACGGAGTGCAATCCGCGCACGAATTCGCCATCTTCTCCGAGCGCCTCCAGCGCTTTGCTGCCGACACGGGACATGATATGCATGCTGACCACGACGTAGGTCGAGTCCGTAATCTCTACTCCGATCTTTGCCATGGGCGACCCGAACGGACCCAGGTTGTACGGGACCACGTACATGGTGCGGCCCACCATGGAGCCGGCGAATAATCCGGCCAGCTTCTGCTTCATCTTCGCCGGGTCTTCCCAGTTGTTCGTCGGGCCAGCTTCTTCTTTGGTTCGGGAGCAGATAAACGTCTGATCTTCGACGCGGGCCACATCGGCGGGATCGGACCGGACCAACACGCTGTTGGGGCGCTTCGCGGGATTCAGCGGGATCGCGATGCCGCTCAGAGTCAGGAAGCGCACCATCGCCTGGTGTTCCTCCGGCGAGCCATCGCACCAGTAAATGCGGTCGGGCTTACACATCTGGGCCATCTCGGCCACCCAGCGCTCCAGCCCGGTATGCCGATGATTGCCCGCGGTGGTTTCAACTTCTATCGTGGTCGTGGCCATGCAAATTGTCTCCCGTAGAGCTTACCGCGGAACGCAGACGTAGCTGAAACACGGTCGACGCCGGCAAGCGTCGCCTGCAAATAGGCCGGCTTATCCTCGAGGCGGTTTGAGATGCCGTGGGATAGTGTCCTCTCCGCCAGAAACAACCCTAATATTCTCTCTCACTTGCGAGCATTATTCCAGCGAATGATTCTAATGAGTCACGTGGGATGTAATCCGTGCGGTTTTCGTAATAGATTACTGTTCCAATACCGGCCTTTTGCCCGCTCGCGGATGCACCCCCGTTACCTGTTCCCAGCACCAAGTTCCTCATACTCTTTGCGAACCCCCATGACGACTATGGATTCCTCCCAACGCACCGAACGACGTGGCATTCGCTACCCTCTGCAATTGCCGGTCTCACTCAAGCTGGCTCACAAGGAAATACACGCTCGTACGGAGATCATCGGTCTCTGGGGCATGTTGCTTTCGAGCGCTTTCCTGATTCCGGAGGGTTCCACGGTACAGGTCGCGATCGGAATTGCCCAATTGCCCGCGCCCGGCACCCAACTGAGCGCTCGCGGAAAGGTTCTTCGAGTGCATCCGAAACCAACAGGAGATTTTGGAGTGGCAATCGCCTTCGAATCTCCCTTCGAGCTTGGTCTCCAAAGTCTGAACCTGGGTTCCGGTTGTCCGGAAAAGAGACCACGCCTCGTACAGGGAAAAAATAGGACGGTCACCAAACATGGGCTGCACCTGGTCGCGGCCTGGTACACGGAAACGTAGTCGAGCCGGAACCAGGGATCGCCTCAGTACCGCCCATGTGGGTACGTCGGCGCAACCGTAGGTTTTGATATGGTGGAGCTAGTCGGGATCGAACCGACGGCCTCGTCGTTGCGAACGACGCGCTCTCCCAGCTGAGCTATAGCCCCACGAAGCGGATGGACTGCTGCTTTGCCTAACTATTTTATCAGCGTTCGTTGCTCCGCACCACGACCAGCCAGTTACCAGAGCTACAATCGACCGAACAAAAGAGGCTTGACGAAGTCCCCCACCTCGCGTCTAACCTAATATCCAGAGTAAAAGTTAGGCGGGAGTTTGCTCAGAGATGTTTGCTCAACTGAATCCCGGGACATCGACACGGCAAAGAGTGCTGGCCGCCTCCCTGGCGCTGCACGGCGTGCTGCTCGCCTGGATGCTCCACAGTCCTGAGCCGCTATTGCTGACGTTGAATTCTGTTGCAATTGGACACAATGGCAAAGTGGTCACGAGACTTTACTTTCCCACCCAGTCCCCCGATGACAGCAAGACAAGTTCGTCCGCTAGCGCACGCGCGGTTTACCGCCATCAGAGATTGGGGCACGAGAAGCTGACTTGGAAACAAGTTTCTACACAGGCCAAGCTGTCCTTGCCGCCGGTCCAGATCAATCCATCTCCGGCGGAAGACGATGCCAAGACGGCTACGCTTTCAAAGCTCGGCCACGGCGCGCAGGCTGGCCTTCCCTATGGAAGTGTGCCGGGTGGGCCGGTGTACGGCGATGAGATTCATCCAGCGCTGCCCATTACGACTTCCGATCCTGTGGTCTACCCGTGGCAGCGGCCGGAGTCTGAAGGCAAGGTCATCATCGAAATTACGATTGACGAAAGAGGAGAAATCGTCCGAAAAACCGTCCTGCAGAGCCTTGGCCCCATGATCGACAACCGGTGCCTTGCGGCGCTGGAAAACTGGCACTTTCACCCAGCCACCCGCAACGGGTCGCCCATTCCCTCCAAGCAGGACGCCATTTTCCCCTTCAAGGCGCGCGGCTCGGCCGAACTCGCGCAAGGCTCGCCTCATCGCTTAGCCGTTATAATCAAGTTGTGACCTCCAACGCAGTGCAGCAAATCGCTTCCGCGGATTTTCCTACCCGCTGGGGCAAGTTCCGCATCTACGGCTTTCGGGCCGAATCCGGCTCGGATGGAAAGCGCCCGGTGGAGGAAGCCGTCGCCCTGGTGATGGGAGACGTTCGCTCGAAGCCCCCGCTGGTGCGCATTCACTCGCAATGCCTGACAGGCGACGTTTTTCATTCCCTGCGCTGTGACTGCCGCCAGCAGCTCGAGATGGCGCTCTCTATGATTCGCGACGAAGGAGCGGGCATCCTGATTTACGAACAGCAGGAGGGCCGTGGCATCGGCCTGATGGCGAAATTGCAAGCCTACGAGTTGCAGGATTCCGGGCTGGACACGGTCGAAGCCAACGAGCGCCTGGGCTTCAAGGCCGACCAGCGCGACTTTGCGCTGCCCGGCCAGATGCTCAAGGCTTTGGGCGTGACCCGAGTGCGGCTACTCTCGAATAATCCTGAGAAGGTGGAGGCGCTCGAGCGGGCCGGCGTTGAAGTAGTGGAGCGTGTGCCTTGCGAAGTTGCGCCCAATCCGCACGCCGAAGAGTATCTCAAGACCAAGAAAGAAAAGCTCGGCCATCTGTTTTCGTCGCGGTAAGCGGGCCGCGATTAAGCAACGCTGCCTACGTACCACCGAGGTATAGCGGACATTGCTGCTGCTCCGGCGATCACCGGTCATTCTCTTTCTGGTCATTCTCTGCGCTGCCAGCATGGTCTACTACCATCTGGGGATTTTCGTGCCGAGAGCCGCCGAAGTGCGCGCCGCTGCAGGCTACGGTACGGGATATTCCTTCGGCGCGGATTTCTATCCCATCTGGTTGACGTCGCGGGAAGGGCTGCTTCACCATCGCGGCCCTTACGACCCGGAAACGACGCGGCAAATCCAGATCGGCCTGTTCGGGCGTCCGCTGAATGCTCACGACTTTGCCGTCCCGCCGGATCCTCGAGCCTTCGCGAATCCGGCCTTCGCCGAGATACTGTTCTGGCCTCTGGCGTTACTTCCCTTTCCAGTCGTTCGCGTCGCGCTGGCAGTGATTCTGCCCGCGGTGACAGCCCTCAGCATCCTCCTATGGCTTCGAGCCTTGGGTTTACGCGCTGGCCCCGTCGTGCTCGCGTCGCTGACACTTCTCATGCTGTCGAGTTATCCCGTGCTCGAAGGTCTGTTCGCGGAACAAATCGGACTGCTCGTCGGATTCCTTCTCGCCGCCTCACTAGCCGCGCTCGTTGGGCGAAAACTCTTTCTAGCGGGGAGCCTGCTCGCGTTAACCCTTATCAAGCCTCAAATGACGGTGTTGGCCGCCGCTTATCTTCTTTTGTGGAGTTTCGCTCAATGGCGCGCTCGCCGGCGATTCGTGGCCGGATTTCTCTTGATGTCGGCCGCGCTCGCGGCATCCTCTCTGCTAGCGTGGCCGCACTGGATTCCGGAGTGGCTGCGCGTGATGTTCAGCTACCGGCAGTACTCGACACCGCCTCTCGCATGTTATTTACTTGGCGATCGGATTGGTCCGCGCCTCGGTCCATTTCTGATTGCCGTGCTTCTTCTGGGTGCGACTGCTATAGCGTGGCGCATGCGTCATGCATCTCCCACGTCGACCGAGTTCGCTTTGACTGTCAGCCTGTTGCTCGCGATTACGACGGTCACCCTACTGCCGGGACAGGCGGTCTACGACCACGTTCTACTCTTGCCTGGAGTCCTCCTGGTTGCCGTGTCATGGCGGAGCTTCGCGGCCCAGAGCCGGCTCGTCCGCGTGGTTCTGGGCGTTACCGCGATGGCTCTGTTTTGGCAGTGGATTCTTGCCGCAGTGGTGATCGCAGTGCAGCCGTTTGTCTCGCATCAACTATTTGTTTCCGATCTGCTTACCCTCCCCATTCGCACCGCCGCGTCTTTTCCATTCGGCGTGGTGGCGCTCACCGGACTGATGATGCGCCAGGTGATGCGCAAACGACTTTCCCTTGGCGGAGACAATCGAATACCGGAGAAGGCGGAACCCGTCAGCGATTGAGAACTTTCTCCAACGCTGCCCGATCCTTCGCCGGCAGGTCGCGCAGAGCCGCTCGCGCAAGAGTGATGTAGATGTCTCTGGCCCCGTTGACTCCTTGCAAAACGTCGAGGTGCTTCGCTACCGTCGCGACATCTCCGCGCGCGATGGGGCCGCTGAATGCACCGGGCGCTCCCAGCCACGCGTAGTTAGTCAGGGTTTGTTCGAGAATGGGCAGCATTCTTTCCCGGGCTGCCTTTCGATTGACTCCAGCAGCCACCGCCACGCGCTCGCTCGCCGCCAGCAAAGCGGTCAGTAGCGGAGAGACGAACATTCCCCACGCGTGATAGGCTGCCTTCCGCTTCTTGGGGATGGAGAACGGCCGTGCCTGTAAGTCGCGAACGATGGCACGCGCAGCTCGCACCGCTCTCGGACTTCCCTCGATGGCAAAGGGAACTCCCGCGAGCATCGGCCGTGAACCACGCACGAACGTCATCATCGGATGCACGGAAGCAACCGCGGCTCCATGCTTGCGTAGCACCGCAAGCTCGTCGCTGGTAAGAGCACCGCTGGAATGCAGCGCCACCTTACCCTTCCAATCAGTCGCACCCACGAGCGATTTTGCCGCTTCTGCAATCGCTCCATCGGGAACACAGAGCCAAACGATCTGGGCCTGAATCTGTGCGCGCGTGGCAATGACGGCCTGTGCCCCGACCTCGCGAGCCAATCGCCGCGCCCGCCGCAATGATGCTGCCCGCCCGCGTGCGATGATCTGCTCGAGCCGGTATCCTGATTCACGCAGCGCCACAGCTAGCGCACCGGCCAGATTCCCTGCCCCGACGATCGCAATACGCGGCTTTGCGGGCGGCTTCACAGACATGCCCGGCAGCATAGCAGAATCGGCTTCCGCGCTCGCGTGTCCTGCCAGTTTCTTGGCGAAGCGGATAAGCCGAATGCCTTGCTTTATATTGTTCTCATGCCCAAGTCACTGCGGTCCAAATCGAAGCCAGGTAAGTCCAGACAAAGTTCTCACTCCAAGGCAAGGTTGATCTCTTCCCGCACGGTTTATCGCGGCCCGGTCTTTTGGGTGACGACGGACCACGTGCAGGAGCCCGGAGGCATCCGTGCCCGTCGCGACGTCATCCATCACTCCGGATCGGTGGTCGTGTTGGCCGTAGATGAATCGGCTTCTACGCCGCGCGTCCTGCTGGAGCGGCAATATCGTCATGCCGCCAACGACTTTCTCTGGGAAATCCCCGCCGGACGCATCGATCCCGGCGAGAACGCTCTGCACGCGGCGAAGCGCGAACTGCTGGAAGAAACCGGATACACGGCCAAGAATTGGAAGCGCATCCTCAAGTTCTATGCCAGCCCCGGGTTCGTAGCTGAAACCATGTCCGTTTATCTGGCCACCGGGCTTCGCGCCGGTCCGGCGCATCCCGAGGCCGACGAAGTGATCCATAAGCGCATGGTCGCGCTGCCTGCCGCGATTCGAATGGTAATGAACGGCACGATTCGCGACGCAAAAACCATCTCCTCGGTTCTCTGGCTGGATCATCAAGTTCGAGGAAAGTAGGATCACGGCTCGTGGGGAGACGGGCGCCTCGTCCGTCCAGCCAAGTGCAGCGAGGCGCACCGCCATCTCCCCGCTCTAATCTGCAAGCATTTCGTCTTGACACCCAATCGCAATCGCTCCAAAATGCATCGTATGCGGGCACGTCTTTGGGCTCCCCCACTGATGGACGTGCGGAAAGAGGGGGTACGTGGAACGTCTGAAAGGTACGGTCAAGTGGTTCAATAACGCAAAGGGCTACGGCTTCATCGGGCGCGCGGATGGCCCGGACGTTTTTGTACATTACAGCGCAATCACTTCCGAGGGCTACAAGAGCCTGCAGGAAGGCGACACGGTGGAGTTCGAAATCACCGAAGGACAAAAGGGACCTCAGGCCGCCAACGTCACCAAGAGCGCCTGAAAATGGCGGCCAGTTGGATTCTCTAATGCCGCACGGCCATCCAGAAACACTTTGGCCGGATATGCGATTCTGTTTTTCGACCCAGCAATTCCTTTCCGCACCCTGCCGCTGGCACTGCACTCCAATCTTGTTTAATCTTTAGTCTGTGGATAACAAGGCGATCGCCAACATTCTGTACGAAACCGCCGACCTGCTCGAAATCGACGGCCAGGATTCCTTTCGCATCCGCTCCTATCGCAACGCCGCCCAGGCCATCGAAAATAATACCGAGCAGATCAAAGACATCATCGCCGAGCCCAAGAAAGTGCTGGCCATCCCCGGCATCGGCAAAGGAATGCTGGTTAACCTGCAGGAACTCTTCAACGACGGCAGTCTCAGCGTGCAAGCTGATCTGCTCAAGAAATATCACCCGTCGATGCTGCAACTGCTGAAGATTCAGGGGCTGGGACCGAAAACAATTGCGCTGATCTGGAGCGCCTACAAAGTGTGCGACGTCGACGGCGTCGAAAAGCTGGCCCGCGAAGGCAAGATCCGCGAACTGCCGCGCATGGGCGAGAAGCACGAACAAAAACTGCTCAAGGCGATCGAAGACTACCGCCGCATCTCCGGCCGATTTCTCATCGATGCCGCCGAGGCCGAGGCGATAAAGCTATCTGAATATCTCGCCAAATTTCCGGGCATCGATCGGATCACTCCCGCGGGCTCGTTGCGCCGCGGCCGCGAGACGGTTGGCGACCTCGACATTCTCGTCACGGGAACGGCTTGCTGCAGCGAAACCGAACGCGCCAGCGCTATTGAATATGTGGCGAAATATCCGCCGCTCATGGATGTAATCGCACGGGGCGACAACAAGATCAGCTTTCGCTTGCGCAACGATATGCAGGTGGACGTTCGGCTGCTTCCACCAGAGTCGTTCGGAGCGGCCATGCAGTATTTCACCGGATCGAAAGCCCACAACGTTGCCCTGCGCCAGCGTGCCCTCAAGATGGGCTACACACTCAACGAGTACAGCCTCGCCGATCTTAAAACCGAGAAGCCGGTCGCCGGCAAGACCGAAGAAGAAATCTACGCCACGCTTAAGCTCGACTACATCCCGCCGGAGCTGCGTGAAAACTTGGGTGAAATCGATGCCGCGGAAAAACACACGTTGCCCACTCTAATCACCTTGGATGACCTCCAGGGCGACGTGCACATGCACACTGTTGAAACCGACGGCAAGAATACGATCGAAGAAATGGCTGAGGCGGCGAAGGCGCGCGGTTACAAATACATGGCCATCACCGACCATTCGAAGAATCTGGCCTTCGCCAACGGTCTTGACGACAAGCGCGCTGTGGCGCACATTCAGCGGATTCGCGACGCCAACGACAAGATCGACGGCATCACCATCTTCGCCGGAATCGAAGTGGACATCCTCGCCGATGGCGACCTGGACCTTTCGGATGATGTTCTCGCCCAGATGGATCTGGTCATCGCCAGCGTGCACTCCGTTTTTAATCAGGAGCCGGCCAAGATGACGGAGCGACTGCTGAAAGCGGTTGAGAATCCCAACACTTCCATCATCGGCCATCCCACCGGCCGCTTGCAGCTCCGCCGCGATGCTTACCATTTCGAAATGGATGCCGTCTTGACCGCAGCCGCGAAACACAAAGTCGCGATGGAACTAAACTCCTATCCCGATCGCCTCGATCTCAACGACGTTCACCTGCGCCAGGCCAAGCAGCGAGGGGTAAAGATCGTGATCAACACTGATTCCCACCACACGTCGCATCTCGACAAAATCCGCTACGGCATCCTGCAAGCCCGCCGCGCCTGGCTGACCAAGGAGGACGTGCTGAATACTCTGCCCGCGGAAAGGTTCGCCAGGGCTATGAAGCATCAGTGGAGTTGAGCTCCCCGTCTGGGAGTACAATCCGAAGACGCGAACGATTCCATGCCTGATCAGACTCCCAATCCAACTCCCGTCCCTCCCGCACCTCCAAACGAACCCGCCGCCAACACGCCGCCAGTTCCGCAGCGTGGTCCGACCATCAACATCGGCGACGAGTTCGGAACCGCCAAGCGCAAACTGCCGCCGGTCAACGTCCTGGTTTTGGCCGTAGCTGGAGTGCTCATCATCGTGGGCGTCATAGCATTTCTCCAGCGTGCCAAGCCGCAGGGTACCGGATCACTCGACACCGTCACCGCGGTAGAACTCCCGGGGCAGAACGCGGTTCTGGTCGCGCTCACCTTCACGCTGCGAAACTTCGGCGAAAAATCACTTCACGTGCGCAGCATTCAGGGCAAGCTCGTGACCTCAAGCGGAGAAATGAACGCCGGTGCGGTGTCCGCCGTTGACTTCGATCGTTACTACCAGGGCTTTCCCGCGCTCAAGAATAATGTGCAGCCTGCTCTCGTGCCCGAAGATAGACTGCAACCCGCACAGGAACTCAGGCGGACGGTGATCGTCAGTTTCCCCGTGACCCTCGATGCATTTAACCAGCGCCGGTCCGTAAGCGTAAGCGTCCAGCCCTACGACCAGGTGGTGCCCGTGACGTTGACCAAGTAACGGCCAGACCGCTAGCTACAAAATACTGCTCTGCACTTGCGTCAGAGCCATCGAATGGGGTTCCATAAGACGATGAAGCCGACTCGGCATTTCTCCCGCACGCTCACACTTCTGCTCGCATTTCCGCTCTTGGCCATTTGCTCTCGAACGGCAGCCTTCGCCCAGCACAACAAATATCTGGTGTACGTCGGCACCTACACGGAGGAAGGCAGCGCGAGTAAGGGCATCTACGCGTACCGATTCGATTCAGATACGGCCAAGCTCACATCCATCGGGCTCGCGGCGGAAACTATCAATCCATCTTTTCTCGCCGTGCATCCCAACCACCGCTTCCTTTACGCAGTCAATGAGGTCCACACCTACAAGGGCGAGAAGAGCGGAGCCGTCAGCGCGTTCGCGATTGATCGCGCAAGCGGCAAACTGACGCTGTTAAATGAGGTGGCCTCCAAAGGCGCGGATCCCTGCTACATCACCGTAGACAAAACTGGAAAGTTTGTTCTTGTAGCAAACTACACCGGCGGCAGCGTGGCGGTATTCCCAGTACTCGACAGCGGCCGCCTGGGTGAAGCTTCTGCCTTCGTGCAGCACACCGGCCATGGTACAGATCCGCAGCGCCAGGAAGGGCCGCACGCTCATTCGATTGATTTATCGCCCGACAATCGCTTCGCCATTGTGGACGATCTCGGGCTCGATGAAACGCTCGCCTACAAATTCGATAACAGCAAGGGCTCACTCGCTCCCGATCCTGTTCTAGCGAAGGCTGATCCCGGGGCCGGTCCCAGGCACTTCGCTTTTCACCCGAACGGACACTTCGCCTATGTGATCAATGAAATGCAGTCGAGCGTTACCGCATTCAGCTACGACGGAACGGCTGGTGTCTTGCATCCGCTGCAGACGATCTCAACTCTTCCTAAGGGTTTTTCCGGGGAGAATACCGACGCTGAGATTCAGGTCCATCCCTCCGGCAAGTTCCTCTATGCTTCGAACCGCGGGCATGACAGCATTGCGGTATTCGCGATCGATGCAACCAAAGGCACGCTAACGCTCGTCGAGTACGTTCCGACTGGCAAGACTCCCCGCAGTTTTGAGCTTGACCCCGCAGGCAAGATGCTAATGGCGGCTAATGAAAAGTCAAACAACGTCGTCGTCTTTGGCATCGACCAGCAAACCGGCCGGCTGACGCCGACCGGCCAGGCGCTGGATGTAGCTGAGCCGGTGTGTGTGAAGTTCGTGCCGATCGAGTGAACCCACCTGCGGGAGACACTCCTTCAATTGGCAGTCACCGGCACAGGAGCGCTCTTCGGCGTACTCAGATATCCCGTCGCCTTGTTCTTCTCCACCGTCCAAACCACCAATTCAAACAGCAGATGATCGCGTCCTGAGTAGAACTGAATCGGCTCGGCGATGTTGCGATCCCTCTTCTCGATGGTTTTATCGTCAGAGCTCACATTCATGGTGAACTTGCCGTGCTTGGCGTCAGCTTTCTTGAGTTGGAGACTCACCGTCGCGACCGGTTGCGGCTTTGCCCCCTTAAGCAGAGTAAATTCGTAGTAGTTGCGGTCGCCCCTATGCTTGAGGACGTCGAGATCCCCGCGCGTGGTCGCGATCAGCCCGCTCTGCACTCCGAGGTCGCCGATCGTGCTCTGCAGCTTCGCTTTGGTAGCTTCGAGATCAGCCTTGGTAGAAGCTACGTCGCTCTTTACCCCGCCCACGTCCGTCTTCACCCCGGCCACTTCCCCGCTCACTTGTCCGATCTGCTCTTTCGACTCTTTTTCTTGTTGAGCCAGACGGGATTCATCCGCTTTCTGTTGCGCCTGCAGCGCGGCGGCTCGCTCCATCAGCTCCTTCTTGGTCATCCCAAGCTTTTGGGCGATTGTCTCTTCCTGCGCTTCCGAGGATTGCATGCGCTTTTGCAGTTCCGCGACTTGCACCTGGCTGTCGCTCAAGTCCTTATTCAGCTTGTCCACATGCTGTTGCGTGGCCACGAACCCATAAACCACCGCCGCGGCAAAAATGACCGCCAGGACAACCAGAATCCACTTCCCTGCAGTCGACTGCTGTTCAACGTGTATCTCTTCGCCTTCTTCCGGCATAGTTTTCCTCCCAGGATTAACCCATGGCTGCAGGGTCGCTTTATTGTTTAGCACAAGCGCCACAGTGTCAAATTAGCTGGTGGAACGGAGGTCGGTACATCGCGTGCACAAGCGCTGCGATGAATTCTTGACTAGTAACGAGGGGCGACGCGGAGAGACGCAGAAAGTGACGCGGCTTTGCCGGCTTCCGCTAGCGGCGAAGCGCCAAAGCTTCCCGCAGAAGAGGTTCGGGATCGCGACGGATGGCGCCCGCTTCTGCTCCAACTCGCTTTTCAGCCCGCTCGCTGGCATCGGCCAGGAGCTTTCGTTGCGATGGCTCGGGAAGAGAGTCTTCCATCTGCGCAGACTTTACGAAGCACGCATAAGCCAGCCGCACAGGAAACCCCGCGCTATCGAGAAAACGGCCGTAGGCGAGCCAGTCTTCCGCACTCGATGTGTGGTCGCCAATTGAATCATCCAACTGCACAGCATGCTGATAAAGCGGAAGCGCCTGGGCCAAATTGCCGGCCTCCCCCTGGAGTGCCGCTTCATTCGCGGAAGCGATACTCTCCAGCTTGGTTTGCTTGGTCTGAGCTGCAATCTTGGCTGCTAGCTCGTAAGACTGCACCGCCTGCCCCTTCTCGGACGCGCGCGCCTGGCAATCTGCCATGCGGAGAGCAATCGCAATCACCTTCTCCGGCTCCGGACGTGTTGCTACTGTCTGCCGGGCGATTATCGCAAGAGACGCTTTGTAGTGTTCTGCTGCAGCCTGCGCCTTGCCTTCGCGATCGAGTTGGTTTGCCAGATAAAGCTGTGCGAGCATTTGGCCGGGATCGATGGCAATCGCCCGTTCCCAACTGTCAACTGCCTGATAGGGCTGACCCAGTTGCAGCGCCAGGAGCCCACGATCCACCAAGAGACCGGGATCTCGAGGGCTGTACTTGAGCGACGATTCCGTCAAGCCGAAAGCTTCGTCGAAACGGTTTTGCCCCACCAGAAAGCGGAGCAGAGCCTGCCGCGGCGCCGGGTCGGATGGATTCGATCGCATCGCCTTTCTCCACGCGGCCTCAGCTTGTTGGGGATGACCGTCCTCCAGCTCTCGATGCGCGAGCCGCATCTGCAAGGGCCCATCAAACGAGTCCAGCGATGCCGCGCGATGCAAGTCCTCAATGTTGTCAGAGCGGAGCGCGAGATAGTGGCGTACCTGGTCAACTGTTCCCCAGGTAAGAAGCAGCAGGGCCGCGCTCACCCGCAGCGGGCGCGCGCCGGCCGTGCTTCCCGAAAACCACTCCCATGCCGTTGCAAGCCAGCCTCCGGCCTGAGAGGCGGCGTTCGCCACGCGATCTCGCGAATTGAGCAGCAGGGATGCGATGCGGCCATCGCGCAGCTTCCAGATCGCGCCGTCGAGAATGAAATGATGCAGGTTCACCAGCGCAGTGAAGATAAGAAAGCTGGCGCTGAAGTCGTGATGGAAAATGCGGCTAGCTAGCCAGGGTCCGGGAACGAACAGAGCGATTCCTCCCGCGACCAGCACCCCGAAATAAGCCCACGGACGCCAGCTTCGGCCCGCACCTTCCGAGGCTTCACGCCGGGCGTAATAACTTGTAATCCAGAGGTATTGCGCCGAGTGCATCACGGCCAACACGCCCGAACTATAGCGGCTTTGCGGGATGTCCATCCCTTTGATCAGCGACATCGCCGCCGGCAGCAGGAACCAAAGAAACTGGGATGAGAATAATGTCAGGGAAGGCAATAGTTTTCGCCATCCGATGGCTCGCACCAGATGTGACAAGCCGTAAGCCGCGACCCCGAGAAAAGCTACTCCCAGCCCGATTTGCCCCCAGCGGCCCACAACCGGCGGAATCCCCAGCGAAATGAATAAAGGATCCGATGAAGCTCCGGTGTGAAATCGAAGAAAAAGAATCAGATAGGACGCTATAAAAGCGCCGTACAGAGCGCGCTGTTCCGCCTTGCCGGGCTTCGCTCCCGCGCGGCGAGCAAACATCATGAACAGGCCGTAATTCTGTCCGCTGTAATGCCACGGACTCCAGGTCAGATAAAGAGTGAATATCCAGGGAAGAATGCCCAACCAGAAGTGCGAAAGCAACATCGTTAGCAGAATCAGCCCAGTTGTGTATACGGTGAATACTCGATACTTCTGGAAGTCTTCCACGCGATGGTAGGCCCGGTAAATCGTGGCCATGTAGTGCGGATAGTTAAACAAGAGCGCTAACGCGTAAAAAGCAACCGACCACGCGCGGGTGCTGGAGGCAATGGCGAAATACGAAATCAGCAAAAGCGGAGCTGACCACGCGCCACAACCCACAACTAGATCGAGCCACGGCCCATAGAGCCAAACCGACGAAGCCGCGGAACCGTCTCTTTGTTTGTCGCTCAACTTCGACATACCTTTTGCCTGGAATCCTTCTCAAACGCCGCGACGGAAGCCTAGGGCACTTCGCGCTCTCTGTTTTTCTTTGTGCTTGATCGAATTATAGGTGGCGGAAGGCGTGAACCGTATAACAAGAGGTATACGGACCGGGTCACGAAAGTAACGCGCCACCAGCAGGTTTGCTCGCGGTCTCGCTGCCGAGTCCACCTCGCAACGGGGTCTTCCCTGGCTGGATGAGTCCTTTACAATGCGGAAGTGAAAAATTGGGACGTAATCGTTATCGGTGGCGGCATCATTGGGCTATCGCTTTCGATAGAACTCCGCAAAAAGGGCGCGAGCGTTCTGGTCGTCGAACGCGGAGAGCCCGGTCGCGAGGCCTCGTATGCCGCAGGTGGCATGCTGGTTGACTGCAGCGCAGAAACGCCCGATGCCTTACAGCCGTTAGCCACAGCCAGCGCACGCATGTATCCGGAGTTCGTGCACGAGCTGCAAGTTGAATCGGGACTCTTCGTCGACCTGCGCGATCAGGGAGCCATCGTGTTTCCTCCACCCGAACACGTGCACCAGCGCCCGGGATTTACTGCGGTGGATCTGGCGAAGTTGCTCCCCGCACCTCTGTCCGATCTCGAACCAGCGCTTGCCGATTTCAATCGCCCCGCCTTTTATTTGAAGGAGCGCAGCGTCGACCCGCGCGCGCTTGTCGCGGCCGCGCTGGGTGCGGCAAAGCACCGGGGCGTCGACATTTCTTCGGGCGAGGAAGTAATAGCAGTGGATCTCTCCGATGGCCGAGTCGACGGAGTCGCCACCAAGAAAACGAAATTCCGTGCACCGAAACTGGTGAACTGTGCCGGAGCGTGGTCAGGCCAAATCCCACCGTACGCTTTTCCCACGCGCCCGGTTAAAGGACAAATGCTGTGCCTGGCTTCGCCTTCTCGCGATCTCGTCAGACATGTGATCCGTTCGCCGGAGGTGTATCTGATCCCGCGTAGCGACGGACGAATCCTCGCTGGGGCCACAGTCGAAGAAGCTGGATTCGATAAGCGCACCGACGTCGCCAAGATTCAGCGTCTGCATCGTGCCGCGATTGCCTTGATTCCCGAACTGCGCAACGCGAAGATCCTGGAAGACTGGGCCGGCCTGCGCCCCGGAACGCCCGATGCATTGCCGATTCTCGGCGAGACCGCTGCGCCCGGCTATTACGTCGCCACCGGCCACTTTCGCGACGGCATTCTGCTGGCGCCGATCACTGCGCAGGTAATGGCGGAACTGATTACCGGTTCGCCTTGCAGTCATGACCTCAAACCATTCTCACCCGCGCGCTTTGCCCCCTAGACGGTTGGAACTTTTGTCGTGCATAATCCGTTCCTCCACTGCAGCATCGGAGGGCCTTTGAAACTGGTCATCGATAACGTCAGCAAACAGTACGGTGGCGGAACCCTCGCCCTTCGCGATTTCAGCCTGGAACTCGGCACCGGCGTACTCGGCCTGCTCGGGCCCAATGGCGCGGGTAAGACCACTCTGATGAGCATCCTCGCCACCATCACCCGAGCCACGCAGGGCCGCGTCATCTGGAACGGCGCCGACGTCGCCGCAAAACCAGACGTTCTCCGCGCCGTGCTCGGCTACCTGCCTCAGGATTTCGGAGTTTATCCCAATCTCAATGCCGTCGAATTTCTCGAATACCTAGCCGCAGTCAAAGGACTCGATGCCGCCACGTCCAAGCGCCGGATTGACGAGCTTCTCAACTTAGTGAACCTGGCCGACGTCCGCAAACGCCCTCTGGGCGGCTATTCCGGCGGCATGAAACAGCGCGTCGGCATCGCCCAGGCCCTGCTCAACGACCCGCAATTGCTCATCGTCGATGAGCCCACCGCCGGCCTCGACCCCGAGGAGCGGGTTCGCTTCCGGAATTTGCTCTCGGAACTTTCCGGCGAACGCATCGTGATTCTCTCCACCCACATCGTCTCCGATGTCGAAGCCACTGCCACCGACATCGCTCTCATTTCGCAAGGCACGCTCGTCGCCCACGCCTCGCCCGAACAACTCCTGCGGACGGTCGAAGGGAAAGTCTGGGAGTGGGTGCTGCCCAGCGCGGAACTCAACGTGGCCCGCCAGCGTTACCTCATCAGCAACACCACCCGCCGCAGCGATGGAGCTCACGCGCGTCTACTCACCGAAACTCCGCCGCCGGGCGCTCAGACAGTCGCTCCCAATCTCGAAGACGCTTACCTCTATTGCCTGTCGCAGCACCGGGCCGGAGCAGCCGCGTGAACGTACCCAGGGTGCTTTATCAAATGGCTCGCGCCGACTTTCTCGAGCGCGTCCGGCGCTACAGCTTCCTGCTGACCCTTGCCGGAGCCCTCTACCTCGCGTATGCCGTGGCCACGGAGAAAATGTGGGTCATGGTTGGCAACGGTTACCGCGGCGTCTACAACTCAGCCTGGACCGGCATGCTGATGACCGTTTGCTGCGCCACCTTCCTCTCCCTCGTCGGCTTTTATATCGTCAAGAATTCTCTGCAACGGGATTACCAGACTCGCGTAGGCCGCATTCTGGCCGCCACGCCCATGAGCAAGCCCATCTATACTCTGGCGAAAGCACTCAGCAACTTCGCCGTCTTAGCCTGCATGGTTCTGGTTCTCATGCTGGCCGCGTTGGTTATGCAACTCACGCGCACCGGCGCGCACGACACTTCTCTGTGGGAACTTTGGTCGCCTTTTCTGTTCGTCGCCCTGCCGGCGATGTTCCTTACCGCCAGCCTGGCGGTTCTCTTCGAAACTCTCCCCATTCTTCGCGGCGGAGTCGGAAACGTCCTGTATTTTTTCCTTTGGACTGGCGGACTTGTTCTCGGTGACAAGGCCCACATCGACGATCCGACGGGAATCCAACTTCTGTATCGCAGCGTCCGTGGCGCTCTGACAGCCGCCGACCCCAGCACTCCCGAGCATTTCAATTTCGAGCTTACGATCGGCGGCCGACGTGCGGTCCGCACCTTCGTCTGGAATGGAATTGACTGGACTCCGCACGTGCTCGCTGGCCGCTTCCTGTGGGTCGCTGTAGCCATCGCTCTTGCGCTGTTCGCCTCGCTCTTCTTCCACCGCTTTGACCCAGCCAAAGAATGGGTTAAGCGGCGCAGAAAAACTCCGCCGGTCGAATCCGCAGCAACAGCAGCGGAGCAGCTCCCAACGCCTTCTTCGGCAACCTCAATTTCAGCCGCACAGCTGACGCCGTTTCCGCGCACCTCCGCGCGCTGGCGCTTTCCGCAGCTCGTCGCCTCTGAACTTCGCCTTATGCTGAAAGGCCAGCGCTGGTGGTGGTACACAGTCGCCGCCGGCCTACTGATCGGCCAACTGGCGTCTCCACTCGCGGCCGCGCGTCAGGGCGTATTGCTCGTAGCCTGGATCTGGCCGCTTCTCATCTGGTCGCAAATGGGATGTCGCGAATCCCGTTACGCCACCGGCTCTCTGCTCTTCTCCTCCGCCCGCGCCCTCACTCGTCAGCTTCCCGCGCTTTGGACCGCAGGAGTGGCAGTAGCCGCTCTCACCGGCGCGGGCGTGGGCATTCGCCTTCTTCTGACGCACGATTGGCAGGGTCTCGCCGCATGGATCGCCGCAGCTCTGTTCATTCCGACTCTCGCGTTGGCGCTCGGCATCTGGAGCGGCAGCAGCATTCCGTTCGAAGCTCTCTACACAGTTTGGTGGTACGTCGGCCCGGCACATCAACTGCCCGGCCTCGACTTCATGGGCACAACGCTCGCCTCGAGCCGCCCCCAAACGTATGCGCTGGCCGCCGCGATCCTGCTAGCAGCCTCCTACTTAGGACGTCGCATTCGCGTCGGCTACGCCTGACTCGGTTCCTGAGGCTGCGGATTCCGGGCTCACCTTATTGGCGCGCACTCTGCTGCTCTCAACACCTTGCTTTCATCGCGGTATACTGAAGCGTTTCCGCAACCGCGAGAACGTGCAGGCTTGCCATCCGACAGAAAGGATTACTCCATGGCTTCCCCCGCAGTCGATTTTGCCCGCAATAATCAGCAGCGTTTTCTCAGTGAACTCAAAGACCTACTCCGCATCCCCAGCGTAAGCACACTCGACGAGCACAAGCCTGACGTAGAACGAGCGGCCGAATTCGTGGCCAACGATCTCCGCCGCATCGGCATGGAAAATGTCGAGGTCATTCAGACCAAGGGTCATCCGCTCATTTACGCTGACTGGCTGCACGCGACTGGCAAGCCCACGGTCCTTTGCTACGCGCATTATGACGTGCAGCCGCCCGACCCGCTCGACGAATGGGAGACTCCGCCGTTCGAGCCCACCGAGCGCAACAACAACATCTACGCCCGCGGCGCAGTCGACGACAAAGGTCAGCTCTGGATGGAAGTGAAGGCGCTCGAATCGCTAATGAAGTCGGGCAACGGAAAACTTCCCATTAACGTGAAGGTACTCTTCGAAGGCGAAGAGGAAGTCGGCGGCGAGTCCATCACCGAATATGTCCGCAAACAGAAAGCCAAGCTGAAGGCCGATTTTGCTCTGGTCTGCGACACGGAACTTTTCGCCCCCAACCTTCCCACGCTGTGCGTCGGCCTGCGTGGCCTGGTTTACACGGAGATCGAGGCCTACGGCGCCAAGGTCGATCTACACTCCGGCATGTACGGAGGAGCAGCGCCGAATCCCTTCTTCGCGCTAATCGAAATCATCAGCCAGCTGAAAGATTCGAAAGGTCACATCCTGATCCCCGGCTTCTACAAGAATGTAAAAGCGCCCAGCAAAGACGAACTCAAAGCTTGGAAGCGCCTGCCCTTCAATGAGCAGCACTACCGCAAAACCGAAGTCGGATCGACAGTACTCACCGGCGAGCCCGGCTACTCGGTTCTCTATCGCACCTGGGCGCGCCCCACGCTCGAAGTCCACGGCATGCCCGGCGGATTCATCGCCGTCGGCGCCAAAACGGTAATCCCCGCCAAAGCCGCGGCCAAGGTCTCCATGCGCCTGGTTCCTAACCAGGATCCCGACGACATCCTGAAGCGCTACACGAATTTCGTGAAAAAGCTCACGCCCAAGGGCATTGAAACGAAGATTAAAGTTTGGAGCAAGGGCCGAGCCTGCGTCGTCAGCACCGACAATCCCTACATCAAAGCCGCCACCGAAGCGCTGCACGACACATTCAAGAAGGAAACCGTATTCATCCGTAGCGGCGGATCGATCCCCATTGTCAACGATATCTACCAGTCTTTAAAAATCCCCAGCGTAATGATGGGCTTCGGCCTTCCCGACGACAACCTCCACGCCCCCAACGAAAAGTTCCACATCCCAAACTTCCACCACGGCATCGAGACCATCTGCCTGTTCTTCGAGAAGCTGGGCGATAGATAGGAACCCTGGATTCCCTGCCGCCCTGGTTTAACCGAAATGTAATGACGAGGGCTTAGAATGAAGTTCCGTTTCGCGGGAGGGATCTGCTCTTGGCTTGGCCTTTCAGGCTTGCGTCTTCGCTATGCGCCCTGCTCGTGCTTCTCTGTGTGACCACCAGGAGCGGCTATGCCCAGGCGGCGGAACAACTCTCCCAAGTAAAGAAGCTATATGTCGACTCTCTCGGCACCGACAAATACGCAGCAGCGATGCGCGAGCAGATGGTCCAGCGGTTGCGCAAGAGTCACGATGTTCAGGTCGTCTCCGATCCAAGGCAAGCCGACGCGCTGCTCAAAGGCACAGGCCGGGTCTGGGTAACCGGCCACGTTTCTCTGAGTCCCCGGTCCAATAGCCTTAGCCAACCTACATTCGAGGGATACCTCTCCGTAGAAGTGGTTGGCAAGAATGGCGAAACGCTGTGGTCCTACCTGGTCAGCCCCAGCAAGTTTCCCTGGAGCAGCATTACGGATGACCTCGCGCGCCAGCTCGTCAGCAAGCTGCTCGCGGCTCTCAAGAGGGAAGATCAGCCTGAGGCGGCTGTCGGGGACGCAGCGGCACACCTCGAAGGAACGCTGCGAGGTGCAGGGGCTACGTTTCCTGCTCCGTTGTACCAGCGTTGGTTCGAATTGTTCCAGGAAGAGCATCCCAGCCTGCGCATCAGTTACGACGCTGTCGGCTCTGCAGAGGGAATCCAGCAGATGCGGGAACGCAAGGCGGATTTCGGTGCTTCGGAGATGCCATTGTCCGATGCGGCCATGTCAGAAGCTCATCAACGCTTCATACATGTGCCCGCGGTACTGGGTGCGGTGGTTGCCATCTATAACGTGAAGGGCCTTCGTCAGAATCTAAACTTCACGCCTGAAGCCCTGTCCGGAATTTTCCTGGGAAAAATCAGGAAGTGGAGCGACCCGCAAATCCGGGAGTCCAATCGGGGCGCAGTTCTCCCCGACGCGGACATCGTCGTGGTTCATCGCTTGGATGGCAGTGGCACCAGTTTTGTTTGGACCGATTACTTGTCCAAGATCAGTCTGCAATGGAAAGCCTCGGTCGGCGCCGGCACAACCGTGTCATGGCCCGTGGGAATTGGAGCGGAGCATAACGAAGGCGTCGCTTCTGCTGTGCGAGAGACACCCAACTCGATCGGCTACGTTGAATTCATCTACGCCTTGCAACATGAGCTCAGTTTCGGGGCAGTCAGGAATTCAGCGGGAGAATTCATAAAAGCCAGCATTTCCAGCGTGACCGCCGCTGCCGCAGCGACGGCCGGGAGTCAAGACCAGGATTTTCGCGTCTCCATCACCAACCCGCCCGGTAGGGGTGCCTATCCGATTGCCACGTACACATGGCTTTTACTTCCAGAACAAATGGATGACAAGAGTCGTAAGGAAGCCCTGACCGAACTCCTGCGTTGGGCGCTAACGGCAGGCCAGAAGCAGTGCTCTGCGCTCGGTTACGCCCCGTTGCCGCCGGAGGTCGCCAAGCGCGCCCTGGAGTCGTTAAGCGCAATCAAGTGATCGCGTTTGCGCCGGCCACAGACCATGTGGGGACAGCCGCCTCGGCTGTCCAGCCAAGCGCAGCGCGGCGCACCTGGTCTGGCGCAGGCAGATTTTCCCTGGCCTTGCTTTGAACATCGGTAGTGGGTCAGTATGTTCCTTATTCCGAAGGCGTCATCCCGAAGCCCCGCGTTTTCTCCAGCGGGGCGAGAGCCTGCCCTCAGCTTGCCGAAGGGGATCTCCCGCTTAACCGGCCCAACGCGTAAGCCAAACTGCACCACTACCTGAACATCCTCTCCGCTGGAAGGAGTATCCCGGTCTGACTAGCAAATGCCCATTTTGCGTTGCCCACGATCCAGCATTGCGCTACCATAATTCTGCTCTCGCGGTTCTCCCACCTCGTCTTCCCCTCACCCAAAAACCAGGCAACTGCTGCAATGCATGTGCAACCCAGCGCGCTCGCACGTATGGCCATACAATATATAGTGTTATATTGCTTGACCCCGCCCCGATTTCACCGTTACAGTAGCTGTAATTTGTGCCCGCCCTACCCAGCCCAGGACGGAATTGGTCGCGGATTGAACCGGGCGCCGCTTTTTGCCGAAGGCAAAGGTATCCGTTTAGTTAATAGGCCAGCAGGCAGCACAACGAACAACTGGCCACTGACAACTGGCCACTGCTTCTCCAAGGAGTTCACGTTTGCTTAAACTGAAGCGGCTACAGATTCTCGGGTTCAAATCGTTTTGCGACCGCACCGACCTCAAGTTCCACGGGGACGGCATCGCGGCCATCATCGGCCCCAACGGATGCGGCAAGTCGAATATTGCCGACGCCATCTCCTGGGTCCTGGGCGAGCAGTCGGCCAAGACGCTGCGCGGCTCCCGCATGGAAGACGTCATCTTTGCCGGGACCCGCGACCGCAAGCCCACCGGCATGGCCGAGGTTTCGCTGACCTTGATCGATCCCGAGGAGTATCCCGGCCCAGACGCCGAGGCGCCCACAGAGATCGACATTCAGGATGAACTTCCCGTGAGCGCTGAGGCCGCGCGACGTCCCGCCGATGACTGGGATGAAGCGGCCGTCCGCGCCCGCGCTGCCGAAGACACCGAGCGCGCCGTGGAAGACGCCCAGCCCGGCCGGATTGAAGAAGTGAAGACGGAGGAAGTAGAGATCCCGCAGTCGAAAGTGAACACCCTGGCGGTAGCCTTCCCTGACGACGAACCAGTATTCGCGTTGCCCGTGCACGCGATCGTCCCCGTCGCAACTTCAGCCGCCCTCAGCGGTGCTCCCCAGGTCGTGCTTAAAATCCGCCGCCGGAAATTCAACCAGCAGCAATTCCGCACAGGAGAAATCGTAGTAACGCGACGCCTGTTCCGCTCTGGCGACAGCGAATACTTGCTCAACGGCAAACTCTGCCGCCTGCGCGACATTCAGGAACTCTTCATGGGCACCGGCCTTGGACCCGAGACCTACGCCCTAATCGAGCAGGGACGCATCGGCCAGATTCTCAGCAGCCGTCCGACTGACCGCCGCGCGATTCTCGAGGAGGCTGCCGGAATCACAAAATTCAAAACCAAGAAGCGGCTCGCCGAAGCGCGCCTCGAGGACGCCAAACTGAACCTCGCGCGCATCAACGATATTTTCGAGGAAGTCACACGCCAGATGAATTCGCTGAAGCGTCAGGCTTCGAAGGCCGAACGCTATGCCAAGCTGCGCGAAGAGATGCGGGCGCAGCTGCGCGTGGTCCTGGCCAGCAAGTTTGCCGCCATTGAGCAGGAAAATACCGAACTCGACGCCCAGCTCAACGCGCTAGCCGAGGACATGCAACACCGCACCACAACCGTTCAGCAACTCGAGTCCGAACATGGCGAAGGCACGGAACGCGGCTACGCCATCGAAACTGAGCTGCGCGAGAATCGCGAGCGCCTGAGTCAGATCGATCTGGAAATTGATCGCGCCCGCGCCCGCCGCCAGCACAACGACGAGCGCTGCGCCGAATTGCTGGTGCGTTCGGCCTCGGCCGAAGCGGAGCTGGCCCAGGCCGGTCACCGGCTGACCGCGCTTGAAGCCGAGCGCGATTCCAACCGGCAAACGCTCGAATCCGCCGCGGCGGATCTTGCCGCGGCCCAGTATGAACTGGAGTTGTCCCAGCACGAAGCGGCTGCCGCCGCGACCGCGCTGGCCGATCTCGAACTTCAGCAGGAAGAATCTCGCGTCGCGATCTTTGACACCGTCTCGTCATCCTCGCGGCTTCGCAACCAGCTCGCTCAAGCCGAAGAGCGCCTTGCCGGCGCGGATCGCGAGGCCAGTCGTCTCCAAGCGGAAATCACTAACGCGAATCTTCAGGTGGAAGCCTTCGGCGGACAGCGTGGGCAACTGGCCCTCGAATTCGAAACCGTGACCCAGCGCGTCGCGGGAATCACCGAAGAAATCAGCCAGCTTCGCCGCCTCATTGAAACCAAGCGCCTCGAAGAGACTAAAGCCAAGACTCATCTCGACCTGCTCCGCGCCGAATTTGCCACAGCTCTCGGCAAGAAAGGATCTCTCGAAGCGGTCATCGCCGAACACGGCTACTCCACCGAATCGGTTCGACGCTTATTTCAGTCGGGAGTGATGCAAAGCGGCCTCGCGCCGGTTGGCGTGCTTGCGGATTTTCTTGAAGTCGAACCGCGCTTCGAGCGCGTCGTGGAAGACTTCCTGCGCGACGAATTGAACTACATCGTGGTCAAGTCCTGGGACGCCGCCGACGAAGGCCTTCGCCTGCTACGCAGCGACGTCGATGGCCGCGCGACTTTCCTGGTTCATCCCGAGGATTCACAAGCCAAGTTTTCCTTCATCCTTGACGAAGCCGCGCACTGCGCGCCTCCGACAGCTTCAATCGTGCCGCTGAAGCACACCATCCGCGTTCTCGACGGCTTCGGAAAGTCGCTGGAAGTGATTCTTCCGAAGCTGCGCGATGGCTACATCGTTCCCGGATCCGACACGGCTCGCGGTCTCGCTTTGGAGAATCCAGATGCGTTCTTCCTTTCTCAATCGGGAGAATGCTTCCACAACGTGACGGTTACCGGAGGCAAACAGCGCGCCGAAGGCCCGCTTTCGATGAAGCGCGAACTCCGCGAAGTTCTTCGCCAGCTCGACGACCTGGAGCGCGCCCTTCGCGAGGAAGAGATGCGAGTGCTAACGCTGGGCCGCGAGATTAAAGACTTCACTTCCCTTCTGGAGCGTCTTGAAGGCGAAAAGCGTGAGGCCGAACATCAGTCGATGACCTCAGGCCACATGCTGCAGCAGCTTGATTCGGAAATGGCGCGTGTCGCTGAGCGCATGAGCGTCTCCCAAGCCGAGATGCAACGCCTCGCCGCCGAGCGAGCCGAGCAGGAATCAACGATTTCAGCGCGCCAGGCAGAGATCGCCACTCTGGAACAAACTCGTGCCCAACTCGAACAGCAAATCGCGGCCGCTCAGGAATCTCTCGGAGCACTTCGTCAGCGCCGAGAAGACGCGGCCCAGACCAGCTCGCAGCGCGTGGCTCGGGTCGCGGCGCTGGAAGAGCGGCATCGCTCCGCAACCGCCGTACTGGGACGGATCGATTCCCTCTTCACCGAAATGAGCGAGCGTCTGCAGGCGCTCGCCTCGCAGATTGAAGCTGCCTCCGCCGAGAAACTGCAGCGCGAAGCCGAGAACCTTCAACTCGAGCAGCAAGCCGCCGAGTTCGCCGCGGAGCGCAACGCTGGCCAGGCTCGCGAGGGGCTGCTGCAATTCGAAAAAGATCAACTCCGCTCACGTTTGTCTGAGATCGACGAGCTTCTCCGCGGCGCCCGCCAACTTCTCGACCAGGCCCGCGACCGCCGCGGTGAGCTGCAAGCGGCTGCTGCTAAATTGCAAGCTGATGCTATGTACATGGCGGACACTTGCCTCAACGAACTCGGCATCGAGCGCGCCACTCTGCTCGCCGACACCACGCTAGCACTCGTCACCGGCGATGAACTTGCTTCCTGCGATCAGTCTTATCGTGAGATGCGCGCCAAACTCGAAGCCATGGGACCGGTGAACATGATGGCGCTTGAAGAGTATCGCGAGACCGCCGAGCGCCACACCTTCCTCGACGCGCAGCGCAAGGACCTGATCTCTTCGATCGAGAACACGACAGCCACGATTCGCGAGATCGACGAAGTCTCGCGCCAGAAGTTCCAGGAAGCTTTCTCCAAGATCAACGAGAACTTTGGAGAGACTTTCAAGAAGCTCTTCGGCGGCGGCCACGCCTTCATGAAGCTCACCGACGAGGATAATTCGGCCGAGAGCGGAATCGACGTAGTCGCGTCGCCTCCCGGCAAGCGCCTGCAAAGTGTGCTGTTGCTCTCCGGAGGCGAGAAGGCGCTCACTGCACTCGCCCTGCTGGTCGGCATCTTCCAGTACACGCCCAGCCCGTTCTGCATCCTCGATGAAGTGGACGCGCCACTCGACGAGGCGAACATCGGCCGCTTCACCGAACTGGTGAAGGAGATGAGCATCAAGACCCAATTCGTGCTGATCACCCACAGCAAGAAGACGATGAGCATTGCGCCTGTACTCTACGGCGTAACCATGCAAGAGCCCGGTGTGTCGAAGCTGGTCTCGGTGCGCTTCGGGGCGGCTTAGCCTGTGGATTTTTGCCTGAAATAATTCGGTAATGTGCAGCGGAAACGCTGGTTGCAAATCGGGAAAATCGTCGATTGCCTGGGGTACCCCCCCTCCCCCCATACCTCTGGATGCCTTGCTGGGCGCGGGGTCTGCAAAAACCGTCTGCAAAATCTTGATGTCAAATAACTTAGAGGTCAAAATCTTGAGCGCGAAGGAGTTATGGCTCGCGTTGTGCGAGCCCTTATACTCCATTCGCCGTATCGATAATGAGCCGATTCAAAGTCGGGCGCAAGGTTGGATGTCACATGCCGGTTGTGGAAAAGGATTGGAGTGGGGGCGGGACGTCTTCCGCCCATGGGGCTGCAGCGTCTAAAGGCGCATCAAAGGGGCGGCACTACGGCACGCATGAATGCGCGCCCTGATACGAATCGCGCTACGCCAACGCATGAATGCGTGCCCTGATACGAATCACGCTACGCCAACGCTGAATGCGTGCCCTGATACGAGTCGCGCTACGGCAACGCATGAACGCGTGCCCTGATACGAATCGTGCGCCGATACCGAATCGTAGTTCCACCGCAGGTGTTCGTTTTTGCCTCCCGGCCACGATATCCACGCTCATCCTCAGCTTTTCCACAGCAGTTTCGAAGGAGTGCCCTGCTCGCCCACGCTCCCGCCATACGTCCAGCGCACAACATTCCGCCGTTCAATAGGATACGGACATCGTTCTCTGCAGTGATCTCTGCCGTTGACAAAAATTTCTGACGGTCTAAAATACGCCTCGCTCCTTACCTGTAAGATTTCAACATGAGCCCTAACCTTCTCGATCCCGTAATCCTACAAACTGATTTCCCCGAGCTCCATCTTCACGCCAGCGGCAAAGTCCGCGACGTTTACCAGCTCGATAAAGAGCGCCTGCTGTTCGTGGCCACCGACCGCATTTCTGCTTTCGACTATGTGCTGGCCACCGGCATCCCGCAGAAAGGGCGGGTCCTGACCCAGATTTCGCTGTTCTGGTTCGACTTCCTTTCTGAGATCGTTCCCAACCACCTGATTACCGCCGACGTGGAGCGCTATCCGCAGGCTTTGCAGAAGTATGCCGACCAGTTGCGCGGACGGTCGATGATCGTGCAACGCGCCGAGATGTTTCCTGTCGAATGCGTGGTGCGGGGCTACATTTCAGGGTCTGCCTGGAAGGAGTACCAGGCGACGGGCAAGGTCTGCGGCATCGAACTGCCGGCTGGGCTGCGTGAGTCTGAGGCTTTTCCCGAGCCCATCTTCACTCCAGCCACCAAGGCGGTGAGCGGTCACGATGAAAACATTCCGTTTGCCCGGATGTGCGAAATTCTGGGCGCTGAGACCTCGAGCACTTTGCGCGACCTTACGCTGCGGATCTATAAGAAGGCTGCCGCCTACGCCCGCCAGCGCGGTATCATCATCGCCGACACAAAGTTTGAGTTTGGGCGCACCGCCAAGGGAATCACGCTGGCCGATGAGGTGCTCACGCCGGACTCGTCCCGGTTCTGGCCCGCGGACAAATACGCTCCGGGACGTTCGCAGGAATCCTACGACAAGCAATACGTTCGCGATTACCTGGAAGAAATTCACTGGAACAAACAGCCTCCTGCGCCCGCTCTGCCGGCGGAGGTCGCCAACCGGACCAGCGAAAAGTATCTTGACGCCTATCTCCAGATCACGGGGCACAAACTGGATGTGTAGGTTCCAGGCCGGATGTGGGACCAGCGAAAAACTGGTCCCCCGGACGGCGGGCAGGAGAGTATCATGACCGCGGCAGATTGGTTGATTGTCGTGGTTGTGCTGTTGAACATAGTTACAGCTGCAATCCAGGGCTTCTTTGCCGAAGCTCTGAGCATGGCTGGACTGGTGATCGGCTACATCGTCGCAGCCTGGCAATATCCAGGCCTGTCGGCGTGGTTCATGACATTTCTCAAGAACCCGTGGCTGGCTGATATTGTCAGCTTCCTGATCATCTTCTTTGCGATTTTGCTCGTGTTCAGCCTGGCGGGCAGGGTAGCCCGTAGGTTGATGAAGGAAGTGGGCCTCAGCGGGTTCGACCGGTTTCTGGGTGGGCTATTGGGAGTGGTGAAGGGCTGTTTGATGGTGGCGGTGATCCTGATGGGAATGACCGCCTTCACACCCACTTCCAAGCTGCTGGCCAAATCAGAGCTGGCGCCTTATTTCCAGGCGATCGGCAACGCCGCGATGTGGGCGGCGCCGGCGGAGTTGCGGGCGCGATTCAAGGACGGGTTGAACCTTCTGAAGCAGGCCCAGAAACAATTGACCAGCGCCCCCAAGTCAAGATGAGGGTCGTACAGGCGGAACAGTTAAAACGCAGAACAGTTAAAACAAAGACATTGAGGAAAAGAGAGAGCCAACGTGAAAGATCAACTGGAAGCACTCATTCTGCAAATGTACAAGAGCAACATCCTGTATTCCGAGGGTGTGCGCGAATTCAAGAAACGCTTTATCCTCACCGTCCTCCAGGAAAACAAGGGCAACCAGTGCCGTGCCGCCCGTGAGCTGGGGATGCACCGCAACACACTCAGCCGCACCATTGATGAACTCAAGATTGACGTCCGCCAGCTTCGGGATGGAGCCAAACGCCCACCCCGCAGCGCGCGGCCGCTATCCCTCGATCGCGACAAGAAAGCGGTGCGCTAGGAGGCAGGCGTCGGCACACGTGTTTCCTAGCTCCGGTGAACTCCAAAACAACGAAGGCAGCCCGTGAGGGCTGCCTTTCATTTGAATCGGACCTGGATCAGTTCGTAGTTGGCTTGTGGTGCACTGGTGCCGCCGGCTTTGGCTTTGGCAGCAACCCCTTTTCCATGGTCATCATGAACGGGTTGGAAGTGTAGGAGGCGGGCTCACCCTGGAAATCCTGACTGGCGCCCGCTTTGGGAATCAGCTTCAGCGGAACTTTGTCTTCGAAGGTGAGGGTGATGTCGGCTTTCTTGGCGTCGATGTCGTCGAGGCTTCCGGCGATATCAAACTCGGTCGCTGTGGCTTTGATAACTGTGCCCTGTAGCAGTACTGCCTTGCCTTTGATTGCGTTCCAAACCAGATCCTGGTCTGCCTGGGAACCGTTCGAGAGGATAAATTCCCACTGGCCAAAATCCATCTTGGTTGGATCGGTGGCAGTCGCCATGATGTGCGCCTGTTCCTCTGGCGTGGGAGCGGGTTTGATGGTGGGGATCGTTGTCGCTCCGGCCTTGGCCTGGGCCAGAACATCAGCCCATCCATCGTCTGCACCGTGGTACTTCACGTACAGGCTCTTGGCGTACTTCTCAAACTGCTGCTGATAGGGCGGCGTAGGCGCAATCACAGAAGCACGGGCGGTAAACCAGATCGCGTCCACCGGGTCGGGAGTAAGCTTCGGGTCCGCGGGAGTGGGGCCTGCGTAGGCCAGCGCCAAGGGATAGACAATGCTGAAATCCTTCTGAAAGTCAGGGCTACTGTCGACCGCGGCGCGCAAGTCCTTTCTCGCGGTGTCATAGTCTTTGTCGGTGAGGGCCCCGAGGCCAAGGGCCGCGTTGAAAACTCCGGTCATCTGACCCTTCATCTTCTGAAAATCAGCGTCTGAAGTGCCATCGGGCTTGGTGAATTTCGCTAGACCATCCAGTCCCATCTGCCCGTACTTCTTGGCGTCGTCCAGGTCCTGCTTGGCATTGGGATCGCCGCTTTGTGCCTTCACGCGATCGATGTAGGCCAGCAAGAATATAGCTCGCTCATTGTTGGGATCGGCCGTCACCAGCTTCGTGGCCGTCTCGACAGTCTTGGCCTGATTCGCGGTCTGCTGGTAATCCTGCATGAGAGTCTGCAGGGCGTCAATCTTCATGATGCTGTTGGGATACTGGTTCAGAAATGCTTCGAGGCCGCTGATCTGCGCTGCGGGGTCTTTCTGTCCGATGGCGCTGACGTAGGCGTTGTACTCCTGAGGGTCTTTAATGATCGGTGCCGCCGCGGGGGTTGGCGCGGGGGTTGCCGCCTGGGCTGGTGGTGCAGTTGCCTGCGCGGGTGGAGTGGACGCTTGCCCCTGTGCCGGTTGTGCAGTCGCCTGCGCGGGTGTCGTGGACGGTTGTCCCTGTGCCGGTTGACTGGCGTTCTGGGCGGCTGCAGCCGCAGCAACCCCAAGCACAACCGTGACCAGAATCTTTTTCATCAGTGTAGCTCCTTGGAATCTTCCGGGATCGACAATTTTAGGAAATACGACTCTTGCATCTACGGCTGCATCCAATCGGACAGCTCATCGTGTTTCACATCGTAAGCGGGAACACCGTCGCTGTTCCGGGCGACCCAAAAAAGACACGACCCGCCGGGACGCCGGGCTTCCGACCCTTCATTCGGGGTTTGCCGGATTATAAGTACCTCTTCTTCCGAAGGCAAGCAACTTCCCAGTTACCTCCCGGGCTATTGTATAAGATGCACAGATTGCTTCCCGCGGAGGGTTCTAATCCGGCCTTGGGATGAGACTGGAGGCACTTCCTAATGAGCGCGCTTCTAATAAACGAAGGTCGAGCCGATGCTTCTCGTCCTCTCACCGGGCAAGTAGCGGTCGTTACCGGGGCAGGCCGGGGCATTGGCGCAGCCATTGCCCGGGAATTGTCGAGGCTGGGGGCCACCGCCGTCCTGTGCGGGCGCACCCGTGCCACCCTCGATTCGGCTGCGCAGTCGATCGCTCAAGCCGGTGGAAAGGCCCAGGTGGTTCCCTGCGACGTGACCAGCCTTGAGTCCCTCGAAGCGGCGGCTGGACAGGTGGAAACCTTATTCGGACGCGTAGACATTTTAGTTAACAACGCGGGCATCGGCGGATTCGGCGGACCGCTGCACCAGCTCGCGCCCGATGCGTGGGACCAGATCCTGAACACTAATCTACGCGGCGTCTTCTATACGACTCGCGCATTTGGGCCGATGATGATTCGCGCGCGCTCCGGCCACATCATCAATATTTCGTCCCTCGCGGGAAAGAATGCGCTGCCGAACGGCGCGGCCTACTCCGCATCGAAGTGGGGATTGAACGGGCTGAGCTATTCCATCGCGGAGGAACTGAGGAGCTACAACATCCGCGTCGCCGTGATTTGCCCCGGCTCGACCAATACGGACTTGAGCCCTCACATCGGCAAGGATGCCGCGAAGATGCTGCAACCGGAAGATGTGGCGCATGCTGTGGCCATGCTGGTGACGCAGGCTCCGCAGTCGTTTGTCAGCGAGATTTTGCTGCGGCCCACGCAGAAACCCTAATCTGCGAATCAGAGACCGTCAGCTCTCACTTCTTGAACAGATTCTCGAACGCCTGCCTGGCGTCATTGGGTTTTAGGCTGGCGGGCGTGGACGTTTCCTTTTCGCGGGTGACACGAATCTCATAGAACGTGCAATCGTTGCGCGCATCTTTCTTGGCCACGCGCTCCTTCACCGGCTGCATGCACTCGAAGCGGCTTCCGGGATCGAAATACATGCACTGTTTGCAGGAATGCAGCTCGAAGCCGCACTTGGGACAAAGACCCGTCGGAGGAATTGCCTGCAACACCGTGCCACACTGCGCGCAGCGGGAAATGGCATGGGTGCCGGGCATATTCACGGGTTTTGGCCCCATGCTGTAGTCGCGTCTTGCCAGCGGCACCGGGGCGGGCCTCTCTCGGGACTTCTCTCCGGACTTCCCCTCGGACTCTTGGCGCGGCTTCGCCTCGCGGTCGCGGTCTTGATATCCATGCTGACGATATTTGGCCACAGCACCTCCGGGCACGTTGGCGTATTGTCTCGCCAGCTGCGCCCCAAGACAAGTCTGAAACTGATTTTCCGTTTTACCTGGTGGTCGGTACTAGATACCGGGTACTCGATACAATGAGAGGATGATTCACGAAATTCTGCCCGTCGGGCCGCTGCATTGCAACTGCTCCATCATTGGCGACGAGACCACGCGCGAAGCCATGGTCATCGACCCCGGCGACGACATTGAAGACGTCCTCGCGCTCATCCGCAAGCATAACCTGCAAGTCAAGCAAATCGTCATCACCCACGCCCACATTGACCACGTGGGAGGCGCGATGAAGCTGCGCGCGGCCACCAGCGCACCCATCCTGCTCAACCAGAACGACTATGCCCTGCTGGAGATGCTCGACGTGCAGGCCGCGTGGATCGGCATGGCTGCGCCCGGCGAGGTCAAGATTGACCAGAGCCTGACCACCGGAGATACGGTGAAGGCGGGCGCGCACTCGGCCAGCATCCTGCATACTCCGGGACACACTGAAGGCAGCATTTGCCTTTACTTCCCTGCCGAAAAAACTCTGATCGCGGGCGACACGCTCTTCGCCGGGTCGATCGGCCGGACTGACCTGCCCGGAGGATCGATGCAGAAGATCATGCAGTCACTGCACGGCACCGTGCTGGCTTTGCCCGATGATACTGTAGTTGTGCCCGGGCACGGATCGTTGACTACCATCGGAGAAGAGCGGGAAAGTAATCCATTTCTGGTCAAGCGTTGAGAGTGTTGCTCGTTCTCCGGGCTAAAGCCCCATCCCTTGACGATCTGGTCCGGCACGGCTAAAGCCGTTCCCTGATACGAATCGGGTTCAGGCACATACTACTTCCAGCAACTTCCTGACCCCGTCCGTGAATTCAGCCCGCGGCGTGATCAAGCTCAGCACCAGATATCCATCGTTTGGGAAGTCATAGAAATGTCCGGGATGAACCAGCACTGATTTGCGGCGCAGCAGATCAACCGCCAACTCTTCGTCGGTCTGGGTTACGGGAATCCGCAGAACCGCGTACCATCCACCTTCCACAGTCAAACGCCGACAAGCCTTTTGTGCGGTAAGCTGGCGGTCGAGTTCGGCGAGATTGCCCAGCACACGCTCGAGCAATTGCTCTTGAATATTCTTTCGCTGATCGAGCAACGCCGGAACCGCCCACTGGATCGGCGCATTCATGGAGAGATACGTATCAGCGATCACTTCCAGCCGCGCCTGCGCTGCTTTAACCTCGGCTTCGGGGCCACTGGTAACGATCCATGCCACCTTCATTTGCGGCAGCGCCGAAACCTTCGAGACTCCACTCAGGGTGAAAGTGAGCACATCCTGATTGGAAGCAACACTTTGTTGTCCCGCTCGGTCGTGCGCGTAGTCAAGAAACACTTCGTCGGAAATCACTGCGAGTTCATGTTCGCGGCAAAAATCGTTAAGCGATTGCTGCTCCTGCGGATGCACGAACGAACCTGTGGGATTGTTCGGGTGAACCACCACCACGCCACGGGTGCGCTTCGTTACAACCTTCTCTAGCGACGGAAAATCCATCTGCCAGCCGTGATCGTAGATCAGGGGATAAGGCACGAGCTTGACGTCCTGCAAGTCGGCCAGAAACTCGAACAGCGGATAGCTCGGCTTGGGCACCAGCACTTCGTCGCCGGGATTGCAGAGCAGGCGGAACACGAAGGAATAACCTTCGCTGGTGCTGGTGGTCAGAATCAGCCGCTCCGGGTCGAGGTTAATCCCATGCGAAGTTGGTAGTACGCCGCCAC
>Ga0209274_10000028_pt1 | contig 151120 bp, 120 predicted proteins | sample HubBroMetageREF1_FD_188343 | JGI IMG/M metagenome (GOLD analysis project Ga0209274, IMG submission 188343) | Reference soil microbial communities from the Hubbard Brook experimental Forest, New Hampshire, USA - Hubbard Brook CCASE Soil... | ecosystem: Environmental > Terrestrial > Soil >...
GATGCAACAGGCGGACGGATCATGGTCCGGGCCCGGCGCATACCAAGAAGTGGCTCACACGTACTACAGCATGGTTGCGTGGGCGTTGGCTGAGTTGTCCGAACGCGCTGCTGATCGTGAATATCGCAGGGCGGCTGAAAATAATCTGGATTGGACGTTGTCACACTTCCGGCCCAGCGGCTGGATCGACGGCATCAACCTGAGAGGCCATCCCAACTATCTGCACTTTATCGCTTATGCGCTTCAGGGAGTTCTTGAATGTGGCATTCTTCGGCGGCGCGACGATGCCATCCAAGCGGTTGCGAAGTCAGCCTGGGTGCTGCTGCGGAAATTTGAGACCAACAAATACCTGGCGGGCGCGTACGAACAGGATTTCACAGGCGGCGAGCGCTTCACATGCCTCACGGGAAATGCCCAGATGTCGTGCGTCTGGCTGCGTCTGTTTGAAGTGACGGACGATCTGCGTTATCTCAACGCCGCACTCAAGATGAACGAGATGCTGAAGCGATTGATTCCTGCGCGCGGACGACGGGGAATCGCAGGCGGAGTAGGCGGCTCCTACCCAGCCTGGGGCCGATATCAGCCATTGCGCTACATCAGTTGGGGATGCAAGTTTTTCGCCGACGCTCTCCTGCTGGAGCAGCGCCTGACGCAGTCGTTTGAAACATCCGCAATCGAGGCATTGCCGTGCGCATCGTAATTCTGTGCTCAAGCGTGTACAGCGAAACCGCATGCGCCATGGCCGTGCGTATGGCTGAGTCGGGGCATGTTCCAGTTGGCGCACTCAGCCTTTCTACCTTGGACGGGGGAACTTTAGTCCGTAAACTGGGGCAGTGGGGCGTAGGAGGGGTCGCGCGCTATGCGCGCACGAAGCTGATTCCGCACCAAGTCGATGGGCCGCCACGCGCGCATAATCCCTATCTGCAGGCAGGACTCAAACATGGCGAGGGAATCTTTCGCAGCATGCGGGAAGTGGCCGCGTTTTATGGTTTCCCGGTAGCGACCTGCTCTGACCAGAATGCGCCGGATTCGATCGCGCGTCTCAAAGAATGGTCACCCGATTTGATAATTTTCACAGGCGGCAACGTTTTGCGGAAGCAACTGCTCGATGTGCCCCGTCTCGGAGTCCTCAATGTGCACCTCGGTTTGCTGCCGCAAATCCGGGGCATGAGCAGTCCTGAGTGGTCGCTGCTGAACCGCGTTCCAGTCGGCATCACCATTCATTACATGGACGCGGGAATCGACACCGGGCCGATTCTTCAAAGATGCGAGTTTCCTGACATAGCCGGTTGCGAATCACTCAGCGACTTACGTAACCGGCTCATCGCCTTTGGCATCGCGAAGGTCGGTGAGGTGGTTGCCAGTCTCGATCGCGGCACGATATCTGCGATGCCGCAGTGCGATCTCGATAAGGATAATCAGTTCTTCGTTATGCATGAATGGCTCCAGGCGCGGGCTGCAGAACGCCTCACCGGGTGCCGCCTGGCGCCGGTTGCGGGCACGGTGAATGGGTAAGCCGATGAGCAAGCTCGGGACCATGCTGCAGGTCGGCCGCACCTTCGGTGTGCGCGACGGCATGCTCCGCCTGGAATACGAACTCCAACGCGGCAGCGGTCTCATGTCGTGGAGGATGCGGTCCGTGCAGGGTTGGGATTCCTGGGACCTGAAGCGGATTGCACCCGGCGCCAGCGCCGAAGTGATGCGGCAGGAACGCAGGGATGGCACACCGCCATTCTTTTTCACCGATGCACAGACCTTGGGGGCGAGCATCAGAAAAATTATCGGGCCCGATGGGGAAGCGTCCGTTCTAGCTGAAGCGGAGCGCATTCTCGCGGGTAATTTGCCATTTTTTGGACAGCCGTCTTTCGCTTGCGGATTTCCGCCGCGATGGTTCCAGAATCCAGTTACAGGCAAGAGCGTCTCCCCGCAGCAGCCGTGGACGCAAATGCGGTTTGCTTCGCCAGACTATGGCGATCTGAAATTCATTCTCGAGCCCTCCCGGTTCTTATTCGCCTACCCGCTGGCTCGGGCTTACGCCATCAGCGGCGACGAGCGATTTCCGCAGGCTTTCTGGAGTGCCATTGAGGACTGGACCCGCCACAGCCCGCCCATGGCTGGTCCGCTGTGGATTTGCGGACAAGAGTGCTCGCTGCGCATCTTAGCGTTGTCGTTCGCGCTGCATGGCTTCATCCATTCGCCATCGACCACGAGTGAGCGGGTCAGTTTGCTCGTGTCCATCATCGCAGCTCATGCCTGGCGCACGGCGCAGACCCTCGGTTACGCCCGCTCCCAGCGCAGCAATCACTTGATGAGCGAGGCGGTTGGCCTTTGGACAGCGGGCACGCTCTATCCAGAACTGCGAGAGGCGCAGGTTTGGCAGAATCTCGGCGCGCATCTGTTGCACGAGGCGGTCCTCGACCAGATCACGCCAGAAGGCGTTTCGCAGCAACATTCCTTCAATTACCATCGCATGATTTTGCATCTCTTGCTGTGGACGTTGCGCCTCGCCGAAATTCACAATGCTCCGCTCCACTCTGACATCCGCGAGCGAGCGCAAGCCGCATTCGACTTTATGCGGCCCTGGGTGGATTCAGCGAGTGGACTGGCGCCGAACTACGGTTCCAACGATGGCAGCCTGACCTTTCCGCTCGCGCCGGGAGCCTATCGTGATTTCCGTCCGCTGCTGCAGTTAGGCGCTGCTGTTCTGCATCGCTCGGCGTTGAAGCCTGGACCTTGGGATGAGGCCGCGTTGTGGTTTGGCGCCATGCCTCCGGCAGTGGAAAAAGCTGCTCCAGTTCCGGTTCCGACAGCAGAGACCGGATACTTCCGCCTGGGCGACGAAAATTCCTGGGCGCTCGTGCGCGCCGGCCGATACACTCGCCGGCCCTTTCAGGCCGATCAGTTGCATGTGGATTTATGGTGGCAGGGCATCAATCTGGCCCGCGATGCCGGAACGTATCTCTACAATGGGCCGGCGCCGTGGAATAATGGACTCGCGGGGACGGCCGTTCATAACACAGCGACAGTCGATCATCACGATCAGATGCGCCGGGCGAGCCGCTTTCTCTGGGTCGACTGGGCGCAGGCGTCGGGGCGATCGCATTCTTCGGCAAGGCAAGCATGCCACGACCGTTTTGAGGGCGAGCATGATGGCTACCGGCGTTTTGGCGTGACGCACCGCCGGATCGTCCAGTGGCTCGGCGGCGCAGGCTGGATCATCGTGGACGATATGGAAGGAGCCGGAGAGCACGATGTGCGCCTGCACTGGCTGGTGGCAGATTTGCCGTTCGAAGTTTCCAACTCGCCTTTTCAGGTTGTGTTTCCGTCGGGGCAGTCGCGCGTTCGCTGGAATATTTTTGGTGGTTCAGCGGGGAATGGAGCGATCATCCGAGCAGGAGTTCGAGTGGGAGGAGACTCCGCGGTTGAACATGCGCAGTTGCTTGGTTGGGAGTCGCCCACGTATGGTGATCTTCAGCCTGCGATCTCTCTGGTTTACCAGACTCGATCGCAGTTGCCAGCTCGATTCGTAACTGTCGTTCTCACGGACGAACGGTACAAGCTTGAATCGGGGCAGGGGCAGTTAATCATTTTGAGGGATGAATCCGAGGTTAATCGAGTGAGTCTTTCGGCCGGAGGAACGCACAACGCGGAAAGCGAACCATCCGCAGTGAGTATGTCAAGGGCATGAAACAAGTTCTCCAGGATGCACGCAACGCTGAGGTCACGGTGGTGGAAGTGCCTGTCCCGAAATTGCTGTCAGGATGCGTGCTAGTTCGTACTGCCGCTTCGCTGGTTTCCGCGGGAACGGAGCGGGCATCCGCGGAGTTTGCCGGCAAGAACTTGCTGCAGAAAGCAAGAATGCGGCCGGATCTTGTGCGCGAAGTGATAGACAAGATCAGCCGCGACGGATTGCTGGCCACGGTTTCTTCGGTGCGTAGCCGCCTCGATCAACCGAATGCGTTGGGGTATAGCAGCGCCGGAACCGTAGTCGCTGTAGGCGAACGTGTTACCGATATCAGCGCCGGAGATCGCGTGGCGTGCGCCGGCGCCGGTCACGCCGTGCACGCCGAGTTTGCTTGTGTTCCGCACCTGCTGGTCGCGCGGATTCCTTCCGAGGCTGTCAGCTTCGACGAGGCCGCGTTCACCACGGTCGGAGCGGTGGCGCTCCATGGTGTGCGCACTGCCGACGCCAAGCTGGGCGATATTGTGGCCGTGATCGGTCTCGGCTTGCTTGGTCAGTTGACGGTGCAGATTCTTAAGGCGGCCGGTTGCTCGGTGCTTGGAATGGACATTTCGGCCGAGCGCGCGGAACTGGCTCTGCGACTGGGGGCGGATGCGGTGAGCACTTCGGCTTCGAGCTTTCAGGATTTGTGCCTGCAACATTCAAGCGGTCATGGGGCCGATGCAATCATCATTACAGCCCAAACATCCAGCAACGATCCCGTGAATCTTGCCGGAGCAGTGGCGCGGAATCGTGCCGTGGTCGTGGCTGTAGGAACGGTTGCGATGGACATTCCGCGGAGATTCTTTTACGAGAAGGAACTGGACTTCCGCGTCTCCCGTTCCTACGGCCCAGGACGATATGACGCGGCATACGAGCAGAAGGGAATCGACTATCCCATCGGCTACGTGCGTTGGACGGAAACGCGGAACATGGAAGCTTTTCTGAAGCTTCTCGCCGATCGCAAACTCGATTTGCATTCGCTCGTAACTCACCGCTTCCCAATTGCGCGAGCGCACTCTGCCTATGACCTGATCACGGGCAAAACGCACGAGTCGTTTCTAGGCGTGCTGATCGCGTATCCAGATCAAGCCGATGATACCCGCCAGCTAGACATTGCGATCCCTAGTCGACCCGCAGCGAACCTTGAGTCCGTTCGAATCGGCTTGCTCGGAGCAGGAACCTTCGCTATCAGCACTCTGCTGCCGGCAATCAAGCGAGTTGGCGCTGTGGAGATGGTTGTGGCATGCGCGGCCAACGGCCCGCATGCCCGGCATGCCGCCGAGAGATTTGGATTTCGCTCCTGCGCCACCGATGAGCAGGAAATTTTAAACAATCCGGCGGTCAACACGGTTGTGATCGCCACGCGCCATCATCTGCATGCAGCGCAGGTAATCGCAGCCCTTCAGTCCGGCAAGCATGTGTTCTGCGAAAAGCCTCTCTGCCTCAATGAATCCGAGCTCAGTGAAGTCGCCGCAGTGCATGATGCGCCGGCTTACCCACAGCGGCTTCTCATGGTCGGTTTCAATCGCAGGTTTGCCCCGCTGGCAGTTCGCCTCAAGAGCTTTCTTCAGGAAGTGCGGGAACCGCTGGCGCTTCACTATCGCGTGAATGCAGGATTTCTGCCCGCAGATCACTGGCTGAATGATCCGGCGCAGGGCGGAGGACGAATCCTCGGAGAAGTCTGCCATTTTGTCGACTTCTTGGGTTTCCTGACGAACTCCGCTCCCGTCGAAGTTGAGACTCACAGCCTGCCCAACCCCGGCCGCTACAGCAACGACAATGTGGTATGTTCGCTGCGCTTTGCCGATGGCTCCCAGGGCACGATCAGCTACCTCGCGAACGGAGACAGAGCGTACTCAAAGGAACGAGTCGAAGTTTTCGGCGGCGGCGGCGTGGCCGTGCTGGAAGACTTTCGCCGGCTGGAACTGGTGCGCGGCGGAAAAAAGCGCGTGCTTCGATCGCTTCTGCGCCCGGACAAGGGGCATCGTGGCGAATGGAACGCCTTCATCAAGGCGATTCAAACCGGCTCGGAGTCGCCAATCCCCTTCCGCGAAGTCGTGAGCACGATGCAGGCAACTTTCGCCCTGGAGCAGTCGCGATGTTTGGGGCAACCTGTTACCGTGCCTGTCACCTTGAAAAATATTCGCGAAGAAGATCGCGCATCAGACGTCAGCGGTTTCGACCGGGCTTCCTGACTCGTTGTTTCATCGTCTCATGAAGATTCTCTACGTCTCGCAATACTTTCCACCGGAGATGGGAGCGCCGGCCGCGCGAGCCGCCGAGTTGTCGCGGCATTGGGCCGCCGCAGGACATGAAGTGACGGTCCTCACGGGGTTTCCCAATCATCCCACCGGTGTCGTACCTCGCGAATACCGCGGCAAATTCCGGCGCCTCGTGGCTCGCGAACAATCCGAGGGAGTCAACGTGGTTCGCACCTGGCTGCTCCCTTTTCCTAACCGAAAAGCCTACGAGCGAATGTTGAACTACAGTTCGTTCTGCGTGTCGGCGGCCTGCACAGGCCTTTTCCTGTCGCGGCCTGACGTTGTGATTGCGACGTCACCCCAATTGCTGGTCGGACTCTCCGGTTGGTGGCTGGCTCGGTGGAAGCGCGTACCGTTTGTCTTCGAGGTCCGCGATTTGTGGCCCGAATCGCTGGCCGCGGTCGGCATGAGCAACGCCAATTCGCTGCTGCATCGGGCGCTGGCGAAGGTCGCCGGATTCTTATACGGGCGTTCAGATCGGGTGGTGGTGGTCACGCCAGCTTTTGAAGATTACCTGGTGGAACACTGGCGCGTGCCTCGAGAAAAGATTTCGGTGATCGAAAATGGAGTCGAGACCAAGCTTTTCTCCCCAGAAGCGGGCATCGGTTTGAAAAGGGAATTGGGCCAGGAGGGAAAGTTCGTGGTCTCCTACATTGGCACGATGGGCATGGCGCACGGACTGGAAACCATCATCGCCGCTGCCGCGCAGTTGCAGCAGACGAATCCCGAGATTACTTTTCTCCTGCTGGGGGAAGGCGCTCAAAAAGACCGCATCGTTGCTCTGGCGGGGGAGCGAGGGTTGAGCAATCTACGATTTGTCGATCAGCGGCCGCGGGAAAGAATTCCAGCCTACATCTGCGCGTCTGATGTTTGCCTGGTTCTACTCAAGAAAACCGATCTCTTCAAAACGGTGATACCGACGAAGATGCTGGAATTCATGTCCTGCGCGCGGCCAGTCATCCTCGGTGTAGAAGGACAGGCGCGCACAATTCTCGAGGAAGCCCATGCCGGGCTCGTGATCGAGCCGGAGAATTCTGCTGCCCTAGTGAACGCCATTCGTTATCTGGCAGCGAATCGGGAAACGGCTCGCGAACTGGGGCAGCGTGGCCGGGAATACGTCGTGCGCAAATTTTCCCGCCGTCAGACAGCGGAACGGTACATTCGTGTGCTCGAAGAGCTGTTGAAGTTGCCGGAGCAAGCTCGGCCCCGGGCGGCGGCGTAAGGCAGGAGCGCCCACAGATTTCCTGCATGCTTGCGCCCAATCTTTAACCGAGCCGCAATGTCTTTTCCCGGTGAGGCCTTCACCAGCGGGAAATTCGACCGCAAACCTGAAGACGCCGGGAAAATGTATTCGCGTACCGAACGCCCGCTGAAGTTGCCAGAGCACCGCGGCCGCCGCCTAAACCACCGTCCCTGGTCCTCAGCTCAATGAGCCGCGAGGATGGCCAATCCCGTGGCCGCAGATACTGCCGCCTCGAAACCCCTGCCCGCCGCCACCCGGGCACCGCTCAGCGGCACGAAGAGGATGTCGTCCGCCTGCAGGGTTATGTCGGGAGCCTTCGCTTCCAGCATTTTCTTTAGCGGAACGCGTGTCTCCGTCATTCCGTTGGGGCCCTTGCGGATGATGCAGGTTGCGCCCATCTTCGCCGTGTGATTCGTTCCGCCCGCGAGCGCGAGCGCTTGCAGTACGGTCAAGCTGCCATTGTCCACCAGCAGACCGGTCGGGCGGCCCACATCCCCCACTACGTAGACGACTGGCGCCTTGGGCACCGTGATGGTATCTCCGGCCATGATCTCGATGTTATCTTGCAAGTCATCAGCCAGATTTCTGGGCAGGCTTACCGTGATGGCCGGGGACTTGCTGTGTTGCCGGATAATGCTCACCTTACGTCCCGCCGAAGTTGTGAATCCCCCCGCCGCCGAGATCATGTCGTACAACTTACGGTCCCCAACCGCCGGATAGATGCCGGGCTTGCTCACTTCGCCGAGAATGGTCACCCCCTGGGATGCCGACTCATCCAGGAAGATCGTGACATGGGGGCTGCGCACAAAGCCGCCATTCTCAAACCGCTTCTCAATCAAAGTCTGCGCCTCCTCCACCGTGAGGTCGCCTACATGCACGTAGTCAATCAGTGGAAGGTAAATATCTCCAGAAGTGCCAACTCTCGCTTTGGTAGCCAGCTCCGGCACGTTATAAATACTTACCTCAAGCAAATCACCAGGGCCCAGTTTCATCAGCGATGAATTCTCACTGGCGGATGCAACAGAATCTGTCGAAGAGCCGGCCGGGGAAGTCTGCGCAGGGTTGTTGTCGGCGGCTCCAGCCGCAGCTTGAGAGATCGGTTGCGCCGCCGGCAGCGCTGGCACAACAACTTCTCCGGGCGCGGACGCGGGCGCTTGCTGCGCCCAGGCCTTGAATCCCCAACTGCAGAGCAAAACCAGAGAGAACGCGAGCAGACTTCCGCTTCGGGCAAAACTCAATCTGCCGAACTCCATTACACGCCTCGGATGAAAGAAGGATCGCTCAAAAGTTTAGCACGGCGTGCCCCACGCCGATCATATCGAGTTGTCAGAGATGTTCTACCGGATTGTGTTTTCCACAGCTTTTTCACCAGAAGGAATTGAAACCCTTCCCCGAGGCTGCTAGATTTCCAATTACCCTCAAATTCTTCAAGGATGCAGACGGAATCTGTTAACTCACTACCAGCCGGCACTCACTGCTGCAATACTTTTGCTGTCGGTGTCACGATGTAGGCGCGCCGACGTTTCGTGATTGGGGCCGAGGTGGATCGTTGACCATTGCCTTTTTTACGATTTTCTTCCTGTCGCTGCTGTTTTCATTTGTCCTGACTCGTTACGTGCGCGACTTCGCGTCCCGGCACGGGTGGGTGGCGATTCCATCTCAGGAAAGGCATCTCCATGCCAGCCCTCTGCCACGCCTGGGTGGAGTCGCGATCTTCATTTCCTTTTCGTTGAGCATGTTGGCCGCTGTTGTGATTGCTTCCTACATTCCTCACCTGCACGCGGCCTTGTCTTTCCAAACATTGCTGACCATCATGGTACCGGCGTCCATAGTTTTTTTGCTGGGCGTTTATGACGATCTGTATACCGTAGGTCCCTACGTCAAGTTCGCAGTTCAATCGGTTGCTGCAACCATGCTCTTCATGGGCGGCCTTCGCATTCTCAATATTCCCGTCTTATTCGGCGAACATCAACTGCCCTGGTTCGTGGGATTGCCCTTTACCATCTTGTGGGTTCTAGCCATCACCAATGCCTTTAATCTGATCGACGGTCTCGACGGTCTCGCAGCCGGCTCTGCCTTGTTCTCCACCCTGGTGGCGTTCGTGGTCACGCTTTTGAACGGATACTCCCTGGTCACGGTCATGACCATAGCGCTGGCCGGCGCGATTCTTGGCTTTTTGCGCTACAACTTCAATCCCGCGACCATCTTTCTCGGAGATTCAGGCAGTCTTTTCATCGGATTCCTGCTCAGCGCGCTTGCCCTGGCAGGAGCGCAAAAGGCTCCGACCATAGTTGCGGTTGCCATTCCCGTCGTTTCCTTCGGCCTGCCGATTCTGGAAACGTCGCTCTCCATTCTCCGCCGCTTGATCAGCGGCCGCCCTGTGTTCACCGCCGACCGCGAACACATCCATCACAAGCTGCTGCAGCACGGGCTCACCCATCGCCAGGTCGTGATCGTGCTTTACGCGGTTTCCGCCGTGTTCGCTCTGCTCAGCCTGTTTCTGCTGTGGCCCACAGGCAGCTCCCTGGGCCTGGTTCTCGCCGTGCTCGGAATCGGCGTCTGGATCGGCGTGCAGCGCCTCGGCTATCTCGAGTTGGGCGAACTGGGCCGCGTCGCACAACGCACTTTCGAACAACGCCAAATCTTCATCAACAACCTCGCCATCCGCCGGGCCACGGAAGAACTCAAAGCGGCGCGTGACTACGAGCAAATTCGCCGGGTTCTGGAAGCGGCTTTCAGCGCGAACGACTTTGACGGCTTCGACGTTCGATTCAAGCTTTTTCCGGGGGAAGCTTATCCTTTGAGCCTGTCCGAACTGGGCGCTCAACCTCAGCGCGGAGAAGTGTCGTTTCACTGGGGGAAAACTCGCGGCGCCAGGTCTCTGGAGGGCCCGGCAGATTGGACTCTATCGCTCGACCTCGTGAACTCGTCCAACCGCCGCCGCGGCGCCCTGGTGGTTCACCGGCTTTACTCGCCGCGCGATCTGCAGCTTGACATCAATCTTTTGATCTCGGCTTTCCCTATCGCTCTAGCCGACGCGCTAGACCGTGCTCTGCAGCGGACCGTGCAGGTCATTCCGCGCACGGGTCAGGACGATCAGGGATTTATCGCAGCCCAGGCGGGCTAGCGATTTTGATTCCTTAGGATTCTCCCCAGCAAGAGATTCCCCTAGGATGAAATTTCTCCCCAGGTAGAGATTTCTCCCCAGGTAGAGATTTCTCCCCAGGTAGAGATTCCTCCCGTGAAAACAGATTCTTTCCAGGAAGAGATTCGTATCAGGGCATGGCTTCAGCCATGCCGATAGAAGCCAACTAGAGACGCGGGCTTTAGCCCCTGAGGGGCTCGGCTGCGCCAGTAAAACGGAGAGACCAAGAGTGAGAAAGGCAAGACTCGACGCGCTCGAGCGCGTCTCTCAAGAAGGCTAGGGAGGGCTGACGGTTAGAGTTTTGCGCTAACGTAAGAATTGATTTCGCAATTCAAGCAAACTTCTTCAAAAGCAGGTGCTGTCCACTGCATATCATTCCCCCATCGCTCAAAGATTTCTGCCTCAAGCGTGCTGTAATTCTAACCCGGCGTCCGATCCAAATCAAGAGTCTCGCAACAGATTCCACCGCATTAAATCGCCCCGCGGGGACCGCGGCAGACGGCAAGTCTGCAAGTCTGCAAGTTCTTGCACACTCCTAGACTTGCCATCCCAAGCCACACCACCTGCAATGATGAAGCCGACTTTTCCACAATGACGAACCATTGCGGCCACTGCCTAACTCCGCCATCCCTGTTTACCTTGATCTCTCCCGTGGTTGGCGAGGAAGGCGATCATGTTTGGCAAGACGATTTACGGCACTACTTTCAAGGACGTTCATTTCGTTCCCCTTCAGTCGGCCACGTTTTGTATTCAGTGCGAACTGATCAGCACCAACAGCAGACCCTATTGCCTGGCCTGCGGCAATACCACTCTGCTGAGCCTCTCGCGTGTTCTCGGCGGATCGCTGCGCAACCAGCAGACGGCTCACCTCATCACAGATTCTGAACTCGACAGTCTCGTCCGCGACCTGCTCCGCACCGTCCCGGACCCTCATATCGTAAACCGGGAAGCCTCAAACGTTGCGGACTATCAGACTCGCGTGCCCTCTACTGCCCTTCGCAGCCAGCTTCGCGTCGCCAATGCCGCCCATCCCGTTTCAGGTTTTCGGGCCGTACATGCTGGGGTGCATGGCGAAGGAGAAGAGGTTGATATTCACGCTTCGGAGTTGGATCTTGAACCCGCCATCAGCGCCATCACGGAGCGTGCCCAACATCTCACCGGCGCAACCGGTGCTGCCATCGCCCTCCGCGCCGGCGACGAGATCGTCTGTCGCGCCCGCGCCGGCCGCACCGCTCCCGACCTCGGTGTCCGCCTGCAGACCGACGCCGGCATCTCCGCCGAAGCCGTGCGTACTGGCGAAGTCATGTTGTGCCACGATGCCGAACGCAACCCGCGCGTGGACCTCGCCAGTTGCCGCCGCTTAGGCGTCCGCTCCATCCTGGTCTCTCCCCTGCGCTACTATCGCCGGACTCTGGGCGTGTTTGAGGTGCTGTCGTCGTCTCCGAGCGCGTTCGACGAGCGCGATGTGGCTACCATGCAGCTTCTTTCCAGCATGATGGTCGCCGCCATCTCCCGCATCTCCAGCCTGCACCACGCCCACCTCGCACGCCTGGCTGGATAATCGCTGCGTGCCCTCTTTCCGATGAGAGATTCAGTTTAGTAGGCCCAATAAGGCCCTGTGCCGCCGGGCGTGCTCGCACCTTCAATCGCAACGAATACGTTTTGGCCGTAGAAGAAGGGAAGCCCCCAATCAAAGTAGCCCGAGGCTGGACCTCCGAGATCGCTATACGCGGCATCATTCGGATAGCTGTTGAAAAGATTGTCAGCGTTGGCGATGCTGAAACCTACACTTCCGCTGCCGGTCGTAAATCCCTGGGTGGTCGCGGAAAGACTTACCGTGCTGGCAGGGCAATAGAAATCGCCGCAGGACGTTATGCTGGAGTCCGGGAAAAAATATCCATTCGACCCACTGTCGATGAACGCTGCATCTGTATAGTCGGTGCCGTTGAAATTCGTGCTGAAGTTTAAGGTATTAGGATCCGCATCGTAAACCGTCGCGCTGCCGAGGCTGTTGTTGGATTCCGTTCCAATGCCGAAGACCAGCGACCCGCTAACTGTCGCCTCTGCTCCGGAAACTGCCGGCAGTTCAACGATCACTCCATTATTGTCGGTGGCAAACAACGACACTGGATTTTGTACCTGCTGCGCGACCGTCGCCGCCACTGCGGCACAGGTTGCAGTTGCCGAAGCGCACGAATAATACTGGTTCGCACCCGCGGGACACGTGGCATTTGCGCCGCAATCTTGCGGAAGTTGACCCACGCCAAGAATGCCGTTCGCCCCCAAACTCGCGACGGTGTCAGCCGAGTTGTCGCCGCTCGGGCTACTGCAACTACTTGGAACCTGATAATCACTGTCACTGAGTACCTGGATCGGCACCGCGCTAGCCTTCTCTCCGGCAATCTGTATATCCGCAGTTTGCACCGGCCCCCATGTGTAAGACATCAGGAATTGCAGGCATTCCACCATCGGATTTCCGTCGGACGCGTTCTCCTGCGGCAGCGAAAGGGTTAGCACAGGTGAGGAAATGATTCTCAGCCCAAAAGAACCCGTATCCACCAGCACTTCATCAATTGTCTGACAAGTGGAAGTTCCCGGGACGCATACCGTAACACTGGTGAACGCGCCGTTGGCGTAGAGATAAGGGGAGTCCGACGGACCCGTGTTTACCGTGATCGGCGCAACGTTCGCCCCGGAAGTCGTGATCACGTCAGTTTTGGAAGAGCTGCCGCCTCCACACCCAACTGAAAACGCGCATGCCACGCTGACGGAGAAGATTAGAAACGCCCTCAGCTCTTTCATTCGATATCCTCAGCGCGAACGCCTTGCGGTAGCATCTCAGGAACATAAGCCTTGCCAGAAAACGACCGCGGGTGTCCCCCCATCTGGACAACCAATCCCGGCAGCTCCAGCATGAGCGGTCTACGTCCCATCCGGGGTCCGCTCTGTGCCTTCGCCGCTTGCGCGTACCGCTCGAAGTAGCTTCCCAGGAGCTGCCGCATGTCCGGCGGCCAAGGTCCATGCCATGCCAAGCCAAATACCTTTCCCGACGAAGAGACATATTCCCTCACCACAACTCCAGTGGCCCCTTGAATCTCATGCACGGTATACGATTCGGCGGCTATCGTTGTTTGCGTGCCTTGCATGTGAAGTTGGTCTGCTTGCACCGAGGCGGCGTCTCCTCCCAACGCGGCCCATGCTGGAAACGCGGGGGCAAAGGCCACCAGCGCGGTGCACGTAACCAGAAGGCCTGACTTGGCCAGACCCACTTTCCCCTTCGACACAGGCATACCTCTGCGCTCGGATTTCTGCTGGTAGCTTAGATTGGCACTGCCCCTGTAGGGTTGGCGCAGAAGTGGGGGACATAAGTCCCTGTACTTCTTATTACTGCGGCTTTTCCACATTCTCGGGTTAATATGTAGCAACGGGACTCTCGACCCCCGGGTTCCAATGTCGGCCATCGTCCAGGCGTCTCGACCTGCTTTCCTAAACCGCCGCCGTCGTGTGCGCCAGAAGGTGCATGCACCTGCCTATGCCAGTTTCGGCGGCGCGTCCAAAAGCGGAATGCTCGATCTCTACGAAGTACTCGACATCAGCGAGGTCGGCGTCGCGGTCCAGTGTGCATCGCCAATGGAAACCGCCCAGCAGGTTGAATTGTGCCTGGATCTGGCGGATTCCGGCGGACAGATTTCCACCACCGCCCGCGTGATTTGGTCCGATTTAACCGGGCGTGCCGGTCTCGCTCTCCCCGCTCTGAGCGATTCCACTCTGCACCGCCTGCGGGAGTGGTTGTTCCTGAACGCGATAGCTGCGGCTGCCAATGCCGCTGCCTCTAAGGCGCCTCAGTCCGCGGCGCCAAAACACTCCATACTCCGGCCGAACTACACCGACACACTCACCGCCGCTTCCGCTGTACAGAGGGAAGCCGAGTCCCTGGGGGCGGACCTCGAAGCGGTTCTTACCCTCATCGCTTCCCGGTCTCAGTCTCTGCTTCGGGCTTCTGGCGCGGCCATTGCTCTGGTTGGAAAGGATGCCGGCAGTATGATCTGCCGGGCCAGCGCCGGCCAGAGCGCTCCGCCTGTGGGCGCAACCTTGCAGGTAGGTTCAGGTTTTTCCGGAGAGTGCGTGCGCACAGGAAGAATGCTGCGCTGCGATGACGCCGAGATCGATGAACGCGTCGATCGCCTAAGCTGTCGCGCTCTCGGCATTCGCTCCATGCTCGCTGCTCCGGTGCGCATGGGTGAAAGAGTGGTCGGCCTGCTCGAAGTGTTTTCCGAACGACCCGGCGCGTTTGGCGAGAACGACACTGCGGTGCTGCAGCGTTTCGCGGAGACGATTCTCGCCGCCGTCAATCGTGCCGCGCGTGCGCACGATGTCTCCCCTCCGCCTCCAACGGCTCCGAAACCTTTCACGCCACCACCCGGCAGCGTTCTGTTTGCTCACGAGCCAGAGGAAAGCGCGGAGAAGAAGGACGCAGCCCGAGACGACGACAAGGTTGGTGGCATTCGCCTGCCGCGCGCCCACCTTTACCTGCTCATCACCTGCCTTGCCGCCATCTTTCTGGCGCTGGGCTACATCTCCGCCCCGTCCATCCACCCGTGGATTCAGGCCAAGCTCCAGGCCCGCGAGCGCAACAGCGTGCCCACGGTCCTGGCTTCATCGCAGCCTCCTCAATCAACCACTCCCATCCCGGCCGGTCCGGCGATCGAAACCGCAACCGTCGACCAACTCAAGCAACTGGCCGACAAAGGCGACGCAGACGCCCAAAACGCCCTGGGCCTTCGCTACGCCTCTGGGGATGGAGTCAGTCAGGATGAGAGGGAAGCCGTTTCTTGGTTCACCAAAGCCGCCGAGAATGGAAATGTGAAAGCTCAGGTAGCACTGGGCACGCGTTACTGGGCAGGCCGCGGCGTGGAGCCGAGTCTGAGGGAAGCCTACTTCTGGACCGTCCTGGCCCGCGCCGCCGGCGACAAGAACAGCAAAACTTTTGCGGAACTCCTCGCTTCCCGCATGTCGCGCGCCGACGCCGCAGCCATCGAGCAGCGAGCCGATCAATGGTTCCAGCAGCGCGAATCTCGAGCGAAAGCAGAGCCCGCCCGCTAGCATCCTCCCACGACTTCGTCATCCTGAGCGGAGTAAGTGCTTCGCGAAAGCGAAGCACTTACGGAGTCGAAGGACCCCATATCCGCATACACCGCGACAAGCCAGGCCAGGCGTTCCTACCACCCACCGACCGCATCTGCTTCATCCACTCCGCAGCGTTAGAATAGACTAAGAGGCGTCCGTGCCCACCCTGCGCAGTGTTCTCGACGAGCGAGTTCGCGAAGCCGATTCCGCCCTTTACGAAAAGCTGGAGAATAACCGCGTCCGCTGCTTCGCCTGCGGCCACTGCTGCCCCATCCCCGAAGGCCAGCCCGGCGTGTGCAAAGTCCGCTACAACCGCGGCGGCACGCTCTTTGTTCCTTGGGGATACACCGCCGGAACCCAGTGCGACCCAGTCGAAAAGAAGCCATTCTTTCACGCCTATCCCGGCGCTCTAGCCTACAGCTTCGGCATGCTGGGCTGCGATCTCCACTGCTCCTATTGTCAGAATTGGGTAACGTCGCAGGCCCTGCGCGATCCCAACGCCGTCTCGCCTCCGCATGAAGCCTCGCCCGAGCATCTGGTGCGCGACGCCATCGCCCAGGGCGCGAAGATTCTGGTAAGCACCTACAACGAGCCTCTCATTACCAGCGAATGGGCGGTAGCCGTCTTCAAAGAAGCCAAAGCCGCCGGACTCGTCACCGGCTTCGTCTCCAACGGCAACGGCACGCCTCAGGTTCTCGAGTATCTGCGCCCCTGGCTCGATCTGTACAAAGTCGATCTCAAGAGTTTCGACGACCGCCACTACCACGAACTCGGTGGCCGCATCGGCCCCATCCTCGAGAGCATCCGCCGTATCCATCAGTCGGGACTCTGGCTAGAGATCGTCACGCTGCTGATCCCCGGCTTCAACGACGATAACGACGAACTGCGCCGTCTCACCGAATTCCTGGCCAGCATCTCGCCCGACATTCCCTGGCACGTAACCGCCTTTCACGGCGACTACAAAATGCAAAACGATGTAGCCCGCGACACCGACGTTGAAGACCTGCTCCGCGCCGTCGAAATCGGCCACCAGTCCGGCCTTCGCTACATCTACGCCGGCAACCTCCCCGGCGCAGTCGGCGAATGGGAAGACACACGATGCCCGCAGTGCAACGAAACGCTAATCGAGCGCTACGGCTATCTGATTAAGGACTATCGTCTAACCCCCGATGGCCGCTGTCCCAAATGTGCAACCGCCATCCCCGGTCGCTGGTCGCCCCGCTTCGAAGGCCAAATCACCTCCCGCCCTTTCTTGCCGCGCAAGAGCTCCCTTTTATTTACAATCCGGTAGGCTTGTCATCCTGAGCAAGCGTTCTTTGCGCAGCGAAGGATCCGGGCGAGCTGCGCGACGCGTCGCGCTTTTTGCGACGCAATAATCGCGCGTTTGGCTCGCATCCTTATCGATTTCCATTCATCCATGCCGAAACGCGCCCTCCTCGTTCTGTCCACTGCGTGCCTGCTCCTGCTCGCGTCCTGTTCTCCCCGCGACTTTCTAACCCGCCGCCTCGCCGCGGATCTGATAGCTGGCTCCGAAGTATTCCGGGCCCAGCGCCAGTTTCAACTGCGTACCGGAATTATTTCCAACAAGGACTACCTCTCGACCGACTATCTAGTCTTGCAGCATCGCGGCTGGATTTCCGGCACCAACGCAACCTGTCCTCCCGCTCTCGCCCCGCCGCCGTGCAGGGATGTAATGCTCACACCCTCTGGCGTGGACACACTTCAAAGTCTCATCGCCCCCGGCGACGCCGAAAGACAATCCTTCAGCATTCCCGCCGCGAGACGCGAACTGGTTGCCATAACCGGCATCGCCAAACAGGGCAACGTTGCCGATGTCGAATTCACCTGGCGATGGATACCCTTGAACGAGGTGGGCGCCGTCCTCTACTCCGGCGAAGCCCATTACCGCTCCACGGCAATCTTTCGCAAATATGACGACGGCTGGCGCCTCGTCGAAAGTACTTCGCTTCCCGCCCAGCCTCTAGACGAAGCCCTAAAAAACGCCGAGCCCGCCCAATGACCGCCAGTAAACTGGCTTTACCCCGTGCACCTCCATGGCCTCCGTGTTAAAGAATTTCGAACACAACTCCAGCTGCAAGCTTGACCATTGACTCCGAGTCACTCATCCATCCCCAAAGTTGCGTGTGCCAAGCCCCGCGTTGTATAACCCTACTTCCCGCCAAGGGCCCTATGAAAATCTCAAAATATTTCCTCGTCCTCGCAATTCTAAGTTCTGCATTGCTAGCCTTTGCCGAAGGCAAGCCCAAACTGACTCTCGACGAGTTTTTTAACTCGGTCGACTATCCGGCCGTCGCCATCTCTCCCGACGGCACTTCCGTCGTAATCGCCACCGAGCGCGCCGACTGGGACCAGAAGATCTTCCGCACCGATCTCTGGCTCTACCGCGACAACGCGAACGCCGGATCGAGCGGACCAACCTTGATTCAGCTCACGCAATCCGGTCACGATTCCGAGCCTAAATGGTCGCCCGACGGCCGCTGGATCGCCTTCCTCTCCGAGCGCAAGGCTTCCTCCGAGAAGGATTCCGATTCCGACGACGACAAAGAAGATAAAGGAGACGTTAGCCAGCTCTACATAATTTCTCCCACAGGAGGCGAGGCGATTCCACTGACTCAGGGTGAGGAAGAGGTCCACACTTTTTCCTGGTCCGCCGACTCGCAAACCATCTACTTCGCCACCCGCAACCCCTGGACCAAAGCCCAGAAAGACGACTACAAAAAGCAATGGAAAGATGTCGTGCAGTATCGCACCGCCGAACGCGGCGACACCATCTTCGCCCTCAACCTTGCCGCTGCACTCGCGCACCACGCCGCCGAAGGCACGAAAGCAGAATCCGATAGCGAAAAGGAATCCGATCTCAGCCCCGGCGCGCGCGCGATTGCAAGCTCTCCCCTGCGCGTGGAAGACATGGTTACCTCGCCCGACGGCAGCAAGCTAGCTTTCGTGAGCAACGCCATCAACCAGCGCCAGGAAAAAGCCGAAGACGTAGAAATCTACGTAGTAGACGTGGCGCGGGCGCCCTCGCCCGCGTCTGCCGGCAGTGAGAATAAGCCCACCGCACAACCGCGCCAACTAACCCACAACCAAGCCTTCGAAGGACGGCTGCAATGGGCCAACGACAATCGCCACATATTCTTCACCGTCGAAGACGGAGACGTAACCGGTCCCTATCGCGATCTCCAACCGCATCTTTACTGGGTCGACAGCGAAACCGCCGCAGTCGAGCAGTGGAGCAAAGGTTTCATCGGCCCGGTCGAGCACTACGCCGTCGCCGGCGACAACGTACTCACTTCCGCACGCGCCGGCACCGAGGTGCAAATATTTTCTGCCAGCCGAGCCTCCGATCTCCAGCGGCCCGTCGCCCACTGGAACGGTACGTACACAACCATCTCAGCCGCAACGCACTCATCGCGCATCGCTTTTATCCACTCGTCACTGGAAAAGCCCGAAGAGATCTATCTCGCCGAGAGCGCCGCCCAACTCGATCAAGCGCGTCCCATCACGCAATTCAACAAACTTTTCACCGAGCGCGAGCTTCCGCAGGGCCACATCTACAGCTGGAAAGCGGACGACGGAACCACCATTGAAGGCATGCTGATCTACCCTCCGGGCATTGACCCGGGCAACACCACGTCCGGCAAGCCCCTACCCAAGCATCTGCCCATGTTCACCTTCATTCACGGCGGCCCCGCCGACGCCGACGGCAACCACTTCGAAGCCGACTGGTACCAGTGGGCCGCGCTAGCCGCCACCAACGGATGGCTGGTCTTCGAGCCCAACTACCGCGGTTCCACCGGATACGGCGACAAGTTCTTAGAGCAGATCGTTCCGCAAATCGTCTCGCGCCCCGGCAAAGACATTCTCGAAGGCGTCGACGCCCTGGTAAAAGACGGCATAGCCGATCCCGATCATCTAACCGTCGGTGGCTACAGCTACGGTGGATACATGACCAACTGGCTAATAACCCAAACCACCCGCTTCAAAGCCGCCGTAACCGGCGCAGGCGCAGTCGAGCATATCGGCAACTGGGGCAACGACGACACCACCATGGACGACGCCTACTTCCTCGGAGGCCGTCCCTGGGAAGCCCCCCAGCGCTATCACGACGAAGCCGCCATCTTCCAAATCGACAAAGTCCGCACCCCCACGCACATGGTGGCCGGAGCCGACGACATCCGAGTAGCGGTAATGGAAGACTATCTGCTGGAGCACGCGCTCTATTCGCTTGGCATCCCAAACGCGTTACTAATCTTCCCCGGCGAAGGCCACAGCCTCGCCAAGAACCCGTGGCACGGCAAAATAAAAGTCCGCGAAGAACTAAAGTGGCTCCAGAAATACGGCGGCGTCCCAGCAGCGAACTGATTCGATCAACAAAGAGCCCGAGGGTGCCCCATTCTAATCGCGTTCTTTGCGACTAGAGTGGGGATTTTGATTTCGTATCCAGCGCGTGGATTCTACGGTGAAATAAATTCCCCGCCGGCGCGCGCCTAGGCAAAGACGCACCCCGTCCCCACCCAACTCCAGCCCCGAACGGGCGGCATAGTGCAGCCCCGGACGTAAGTCCGGGGTAAGCCCAATAAAAGGAACCGAGTCCCGCAGGGACGGCACAAGTAGTTGCACCGAAAGTTGTGCACAGCCGTCCACAGATTTTCCCCCGCATCCACAGCTTCTGCACAATATTCGATGCTATTTCGCTTTTTATTCACATTGACCTATGAGCTAATAACAATGAAAGGAGACAATATGACAACGTCGCGAAGGGAAGCCTCGCAGGCCGGAAAAGACCTGCGTAATCCCAAAACTCCGAAACGCGACCGTGGACCTATCGCATCTGATCTCGCGCAAGCGCCACGGAAGCCAAAGAAATGAACGACAACTAACCGCACAGGGCATGACCACCGGTACTTGCCCTGTGCGCTCATGCGACCCAAAGATAAACGAGCTGGAACAAAAGCTAGAGTAATCGCCGTATGCATCTTGGAAATCACGGCACCGCGTTCCTGCCTGGCGGATGCAGCCTTCCGCAGGGCCCGTACACCGTCTACGTGAGTGTCGATGTAAGCGATGACGGCGCGGCCACAGGCGAGGTACATTTTCTCAGCGAGCCGAAATATCCGCGGCCGATCGCCATCGGCAAGGAGTTCGACCTTCACATCCCGCACCCCGAAAGCCTTTTCGGAGATAACGTTATCCTCAACCTCAGGTTCGTGGACAACTCAGGATGCGTTGCCGGCTACGTCCACGGTTCGCGGGCACAATTTCGGCCAAGAAATCCCGGGCAGTCAGTTAGCATCGAGGATGCTCCTATGAGTTCTACAGACGTTTTTGTTATCCACGGGAGAGACGAACGCCTTCGGTCAGGAATCTTCGAATTCCTCAGGGTGCTCGGCCTGAACCCGATGGAATGGGCGCGCGCCGTCGAGCTTACGGGCAAGGGCTCACCGTACGTCGGCGAGGTCTTGGACGCGGCATTCTCAAATGCGCAGGCAGTTGTTGTGCTCTTCTCGCCGGACGACGTAGCCATGCTCCGTCCAGAACTGCAAGGCCCCACGGAGCCGGAACACGAGACGAACCTGACACCTCAAGCGCGGCCAAATGTGCTCTTCGAAGCGGGCATGGCAATGGCCCGTCATCCCGATAGGACCATACTGGTCGAGATCGGCAACCTCCGCCCGTTCAGCGATATCGGCGGGCGACACATGTTACGAATGGACAATTCTCCGAAAAAGAGGAACGAACTCGCAACGAGACTCAAGACAGCCGGATGCCCAGTCAGCTTGGCGGGAACTGACTGGCAAACGACCGGAGACCTGCGAGCACCCGAGGTGAAGACCGCGCCGCGAACCGTCCGCGATAACCCGCAGGGATTGTCCGCTGAGGCCGAGCAACTGCTGGTCGCGGGATCCAAGGACCCGGGGGGAACAGTAATGTGCGTGCCTACAATCCAGGGGCTGACTGTGAGCACAAACAACAGGGGTTTCGCTGAGAGCGGGAACCCGCGATCACAGGCGACGTGGAAGGCAGCCGTCGGCGAGTTGGTTAGAGCTGGGCTTCTGGAGCCACTCAGCGACGAGGCCTTTGGGATTACACACGAGGGCTACGAAAGGGCGGAAGGAGTTCGACTTGACGCCCCGGGAGCTTCTTCGGGGCAACCACCAAATACAGAACGGCCAAAACGCACCAAGGCGCAGCAACATGATTATGAACTCGCCAGAAGGGCTATCGCTGAATCGGGGCCAAAGGCCAATTCAGTCCTAAAACACCTGCGTACACATGGCCCGCTCACTTTTGGAATATACGGGCCCGCTATTCTGCCCGGCGGATTAAGCGAAAGTGATACACGGAGCACTCTCAATAACCTGGCAGAACGCGGACTGGTAAGCCGTCGCGATAGCTCAGAACCGAGGGACCCGCGGACGGTTTACGATATCGCCGCCCCCATGAAAGAGATTCTGGAGGAGCTACTCTTCGAAGACGCCTAGCCCTGGTCGCACGGACCGCGCCCCCGCTCTTTTCCACACTCTTCCACAGCCACCCTATGTGACATCCGACCTTGCGATCCACACCCAAACTGCGAAATGATGGCAGATAGCGCCAAAATGAGTTTAGAACCGCTTCCCAGGTTCCCAAGTCCTTGATTGCAAAGATTTTAGTATCTAACGTCTTTGCCATCTAGATTTTGCCGGGAATTTCTTGCTCAACCCCATGATTCCAAAGATCGAGGGGGGTGGGGGAGGGTACGCAGCGAAACCGGGCGCTGGCAAACCAACCTGAAAGACGAGAGACAAATATGGGTATGGACAACGTTCCACGGTGTCAACACGTAAAAATGAACGGCACGCAGTGCGGCTCTCCAGCTCTGCGGAGCAGAAGGCTCTGCTTCTTTCACGAACGCATCCGCCGCGAGCGCGCAAAAATCGCTGCCGACAAGTCGGCGCAGCGCGGATTCGATCTACCTCTGCTCGAAGACGCGAACTCAGTGCAGGTGGCGCTGATGAAAGTGATCCAGATGCTAGGCTCCGGCCGCATGGACCACCGGACCGCCGGCCTGATCCTCTACGCGCTGCAAACCGCCAGCGTAAACCTCCGCCGCGCGGAGTTCGAAGCAACCGACGCAACCCACGTAGTAATCGACCGCGATGACGTATATCGCACCTCCATCGGCGGTCCGCAATGGTTCGAAGAAGACTTCGACGACGAGGAGGAGGAAGACGAAGCAGAAGACGAGGCCGAGGATGAAGCAAACGGCGAGGCCGCAGCAGCAGCCGGGCAAGTGAAGCCTGAGGCAGCCCCGAAAGAGCCAGCGCAAGTGAAGCACGAAAGTATGGAGGAGACCCGGATGAAGGTCCAGAGCGCAGTCCGAAACTGGTTGCTGGAGAACGCAGGCGGGAAGGCGGCCACTGGAAACTAGAAACCGGAAACCGGAAACTATTTCGCAGCGACTCTAACGCCGTGGGAGGTAGCCGCATAACGCGCAATGCCCTTATAAAGCGCCTCGGCAATCTGCTCACGGTATCCGTCGCTGCGCAGCTTCTGTTCGTCGGTGGGACTGCTGACGAAGGAAACCTCCGCCAAAATTCCCGGCATTGAGGTTTCAGTGAGAACCACGTAGGAAGCTTCTTTCACGCCGCGGTCGCGCAGCCCCGGATTCTGCAGTGACAAAGTTCCGTAAAGCGAGCGCTGCACGCTGGCCGCAAGCCGGCGCGATTGTTCGATCTTTTCGTGCAGTTCCGCCGCCGACAGCACTGCCGCCGTCGCGGTCTTGGCGTGATCGGGATCGCGAGTCTCCAGGTCCTTTGCGTTTGGAGCGGAAAAGAAGTTTGTGTAGTAAGTCTCGACGCCACGCGCCGAAGGCAGGTCGCTATAGTTTGCATGCACCGAGATAAACAAGTCCGCCTGCGCCTGATTCGCCATCCCCGCCCGTTCGTCGAGGGGGATGTAATTGTCGTCGTTCCGGGTGAGGATCACGTCCGCGCCCAGGCGGCTCTCGAGCAGCTTGCCCAGTCTCTGCGCAATCTCGAGTACCAAATCTTTTTCCAGCAAGCCCTGCCGCCCCACGGTTCCCAAATCCCAGCCGCCGTGCCCGGCATCCACTACGACGCGCATCTTCGGCACATGGGCGCGGAGTTGCAGATCTTCGCGCGTGGGCGGAGGAACAACGATCGCCAACTTTTCTTTCTCGGCTTCCGCTCCTGGGAAAAGATTGACCTGAGCCTTGGTTTCCGCACCCAGCCGGCGCACTTGCATCACCAGGCGGTAGGGATTCGGCTCCAGGCTGACGGAAAAATTCGAGTTGCCCCTGGTCTCAAGCACAACGCGGGTCAAACCGGCGATCGGCTGCGCCACGCGAACTCGCGCCAGCAGCGCGTCGCCGATGTCGACAGTTTTTCCGGAAATCTCAGGAGCCAGTGAGGTATCGTGCAGATCAAAATAAATTCTGTCGGGGCTGGTCAGCCGATGCGCTTCGTATTGCACCTGATCTTCCAGGTCGAGCACTACGGTGCTGGAATCGGCGGACGACCAATGCCGGATTCCGGTGACGCGCGGCAGCTTTGACAAATCCTGCGGAGTGACGCTCTTGCTGTCAGGCTCCAATGTTGCGTCTGTATCTACTGCGGTTCCAGAATCGAGCGCTGAGTTCGTTTGTCCATCGAGGCTGGCGCTGGGTGGAGTGACCGCCGGTCTCGCCGGTAGCGGCTTCGTGATCTTCTGTTCCGGCCGAATTAATACCTGGCTGAGCTGCGCATTTTTCAGCTTCCACCACAAGCCGCCAGCCAACAGCGCGCAGACCACCACCAGCACCAACGCCAGAACGACCCCGGGGTGGTGAGCGGCAGGCGCAGCCTCCGACTCGGTTTCAGTCGTAACCGCGTCCTCAGTTACATCCGATGCAATCTTGGTTTCCGGCGCGATAACAGGTTCAACGACAGACACCGCACTAGCCGCAGACTCCACTTCAGCCGTGCTCTGAAGCGGAGATACGACTTCAGCAACTATTGTGGCTTTCTCGGGAGAAGCTTGCTCAACGGGAAGATTGGCTTGGGGCGGAATCGCGGGTGCAGCCAATTTCGCTTCCGCAACTTGCGCCGATTCCGCGAAGCGGTCCTCATCCTCGGGCTTGAGGGCTCCGAGGATCAACTCGGCCAGCAGTTCCAGGCTGCCCACGTCGCTGTCATTGAATCCGAAGGGCTCAGCTGAGAATGCTTCCAGCAATCCGATCACGCGCCGTCGCCCGCACAGCGGCACCGCCACTATGGATCGCGCGCCCAGTTGGCGGCAGGCATACAGATTGACTCGATCATCGGTTTCCGTATCGTCGCAACGGATAACCTGCGCCATCCGGAAACATGCGCCGGAGAACGCCGAATCGCGCTGGATGCGCTGGCCTACGTCCGGCTTGATCGCGCCCGCGGAAGCGCGCAGAACAATCTCGTTGTTTTCCGCCAGAGCGATGCCCAAGCCATCTGCTCCGGTGATGGCAATGGCTCGTTCCGCCACCAGTTGCAGGACTTCATCCAGAACAAATTGCTCGCCAGACTCGAACTCCGCGGGACGCGAAAGGGTCTCAAATCCATTGAGCCGCGAGGCCAGCGCGCGCCGTTGCCGCACCTGCTGGTGCATCGCCGAGAACGCCAGCAGCGCCTGCAAAGCATCGCGCCCCGACGGCCGCAACTTGTCGTCATCCCTTCGAGAACTGCCATCGTAAGAGATGTGCCCCGGGGTACGCGGCTCGCGCGGCCACGCCGGCACCGGCGTATCAGCGAGCCATGCGCCAACGTCAATCGTCGGTTTGGTGGGAGTCGTCGCCATCACGAGTGTCGAACCGCTACCCTCTTCATCGCGAGTTTGGCCATCCAGCCAAGCCATTGTCAATTACCCACTTTGAGTAGCCGGTCGAGCTGCCCGACAGGAACCTGCAACTTTGGTTTTTGCCGGGCTTTCACTTTAAGTTAACGGGGTTTTGTCCCAGTTGCAATTGGCCGGACGTGCCCGATTGGGCATGGTCTTTGGTAAGTACCCTTCCATTTCTTCCAAGTTCCGAACACCTGTCGCCTGGCTGCGACGCGCTGGGGAAACAAGCGTAAAATCCTTGGCGTTTCGGAAAACTCCACCCCACGAACCGGAGGCCGCTATGCCCGGACCCCGCTCTCACGGACTCCCTGGCCCCAGTGTGTGTGCCGGGATTGTTGTTGCCATGTTGGCGATGATCGTTATTCCAGCGGCCATCACGTTGCAAACCGTGCACTCGCCAGTCCCGCCCATACCGGTCAGTCAGAACTCCACGCCGCACGGTTACACCTTCAGCCTTCTGCTGTTCATCATCCCCATTGTGTTCATCGCGGGATGGTTCCTGCCCAGCGAGCAATTGAAAGTTCCGCAGCGCGCTTTTTGGTGGACGCTCGCAGTTCTGGTTCCTCTGGGCTTCGTACTCGATTTCGTCTTCGCACAATGGTTCTTCGATTATTGCAACGTTGGAGCGACCCTGGGCGTCCGCGCTCCCGCGCTTGGCAGGCCAGTTCCCGTAGAGGAGTACGTTTTTTATCTGACAGGATTTCTGGCGGTTCTTCTGCTATATGTATGGCTCGGCGAGTTCTGGCTGGCGGCTTACAACGTGCCTGATTATCCGGGCGAGGCGCAGAAGGTACGCCGCCTTCTGCAGTTTCACCCCGTCTCTCTGGTCATCGCCGTGGTCTTGATTGGCGCAGCGTGGTTTTATAAGAAGCACTTTGCCCTTCCGGAAGACCAGGCGGGCTTTCCCGGCTACTTCACATTCCTGGTGGGCGGAGCACTGCTGCCAGCGGCAAGCTTTTTCCCGGCGGCGCGGCGCTTCATCAACTGGCGCGCCCTTAGCCTCACACTTTTCTTCATGTTGCTGGTAAGCCTGCTCTGGGAAGCTACTCTGGCGGTCCCTTACAACTGGTGGAACTTTCAGCACCGCGAGATGATGGGACTGTTTATCGGAGCGTGGTCGCGGCTGCCGATCGAAGAAGTTTTTGTGTGGATTGCCGTTACCTACGCTACGGCCATCGTCTTTGAAGTCATCAAGGTCCTGCTGGCGTCGGAACGCTCCGTACGCGAAACCTTGCTCGGTGCGAAACAAGGCTCTTGATGTGATCCCAGCACCCAATTCACTCGCGAACCAAGCGAGTTACTGCCGCCTCACATCAGGCAGAAACTAGAATCTGACGAACGGGCCCCGTCCGAGCCAGTCTTTTTTTGTTTTTGTTTTTGTTTTCGTTTCCTGGCGGAGAGTATGCAGGTTGTATCTTTTCCCGCGCGGCAAGCACGCACTCATCCCCGGCACGAACTGCGCACGCTAACCTACGTGACTCTCGATGAAGGCAACGGCGGAATCATCCGCAACCTCAGCGACGAAGGTGTGGCCGTGCAGGCCGTTGCCCCGCTGCGCTCGCAAACGCGGGTTCACTTGCGCTTTGAGTTAAGGTTCCCCCGGCTTCGCGTGGAAACCGATGGCCAGGTCAGTTGGGCCAATTCTTCGGGACAGTGCGGCATCCGTTTCCTGGACCTGCCCGTCCGCACGCGTCACCAGATCAACGAATGGATCTTTTCCAACCTTCTGGATGCTGCCGTCCGCGATGCCGCCCATCCCCGCTCTATCTTCGGGGCGTCTGTCGTCTCTATTGTTCGTGAAGAAAAGGTTCGGGAAGAAAACATCTCAGAGGAGAACGGTGGACTGATTCTGTCAGCTCCAGCACGCCCGGTGATTCGTTTGGAGCCGGAGTTTACGGCGCGCGACGCCGTGCCAGTGATGTCTCAGCATCCCGAAGAAGAGCGGACGGATGACGCTTATGACCCTTATGCAGAACTGAGCTGGCTTTCCCGGCCGCTCTCTAGCCGTACGCTCGCCTGGCTGGTGGATAGTCTCGTCGTGACCGCAGCCCTGCTACTGTTCGCGCTGATTTTTCTTTCCATTGCTCACGAACTTCCGCCGTGGCCGCTCGCTCTGGCAACAGCCTCGGCCGCCGCGGTTTTTGTCACCGCAGCCTACTGGGCCGTACTTACTGTCGTTGGAGGTCCGAGCCTCGGTGCCAGATTGTCGCAAGCAGCGTCTGGCCGTGAAGAGAAAAGAGAAAGCGCCAACGCAGTCCGCATCCGCTAGAAATCGTCGGGAACGGCGGGCACTCAGAGGCTAAAGTCGCATGTGGGATGGCCCTAATGGCGCGGCTGAAGCCGTGCCCTTCCCGAGCCGATTGATGAGACAGATTTCGGAAGCTGGAGACGCGAACTGAGAACTGAGAACTGAGAACCGAGAACTGAGAACTGAGAACTGAGAACTGAGAGCCGAGAACTGAGAACTGAGAACTGGCTCTTCCTAGTTTGCAAAATACTGCTGTGCCAGCCAAAGCCGTAAGGTGTGCTTCATCTGCGAAGCCATTTTTATAAACCGGATGCCGACATTTCCACGGTCATCGGACCAGGCTACTTCCACTTCGGCTTTCATTCCGGTCTTGGTTCCGGGCAGAGCGAAGGAGACACGCGAGGCCACACTGGGATCGAAGCCGTCTTCGACTCGAATTTGCAGTCCGCCTTGGCTTAGATTGATGAGTTGACCGGATCCGCGCTTCTGGCGGCGGCCACTCAAGGTCACCGGAACTTCCAGTCCGGCGCGGTGATAACGAAGGCGTCCGTCAAGAATCATGTTGCGCGCGGCGGAGAGCGTGCGCACTGCCTGTTCCACGGAAATCGGCTTGTCGAAGGCAAACATCGCGCCGGTTTCCTCAATATCACGCCTTCCCCGCGGACCACCCATAATTACCAGCGGCACTGTGCTGGCGCGCGGCGCTTCCCGTTGCAGTTCGCGAAAGAACTGTCCAGTACCATTCAGGTCGCAGTCAACAATCAAAGCATCCACTTTGGAGTTTGCGAGCCGGGAGAGAGCTCGCTGCGGTTCGCTCTCAACGGCAACATCCATATGCAAGCCGCCAAGAATGCATTCCAGAACACTGACTTCCTGCCAGTCGCGCGAAACTACCATCGATGAGAGTGTCATACCTTCACTCTATCCGCCCCAGTAACCCCGACGTAGATCACTAACGTAATGAGGGCCGCCTGCGTAAACCACTTGACTGTTGCACTGGAATGTCGATCTTCAAACCGCGAAGCGACGCATCTACCGAGAGTTTCGATACCAGTCGACTGTCAGCCGCAGTCCGTCTTCAAAATTGACTCTTGGTTTATAACCGAGATGCTCTTCCGCTGCAGAAATGTCGGCCAGCGAATGTTTGATATCGCCGCTGCGCTCCGCAGCATAGATGGGAGAGCCGGAGTACGAAGTGAACGACTGCAGGATCTTGAATGTCTCATTCAGCGTGGCCCGGCGGCCGGTTGCTACGTTGAATACTTTGCCCGCCGCTTGCGCTGCGGGAGCTTTGCAGGCCAGCAGATTGGCTTCGACGGCGTTGTCGATGTAGGTGAAATCCCGGCTCTGCTCGCCGTCGCCAAAGATTGTGGGCTGTTTTCCACTGAGCATCTGGGTAATGAATTTTGCCAGCACACCCGAGTAGGTCGACGACGGATCCTGGCGCGGGCCAAAAATATTGAAGTAGCGCAACGCAACTGTCTCCAGGCCGTAGCAACGGTAAAACGAGATCATGTAACGCTCGCTGGCCAGCTTGGCCACAGCATACGGCGAAATCGGGTCCGGCGTCATGCGCTCGTGCTTGGGCAGCGTAGGCGTGTCGCCATAGGCTGATGACGACGCCGCATAGATGACCCGTTTTACCTTGGCATCGCGTGCCGCGACCAGCACATTCACCGTGCCATCCACGTTTGCGCGGTTGCTTGCGATCGGATCCAGCACAGATTTTGGCACCGACGGGATCGCGGCCTGATGCAAAACGTAATCGACCCTGTTACATGCCGCCTTCATGGCGTCGAGATCGAGGATGTCCGCCTCACGAAAGTCGATCTGCCCCAGAATTTGCGCGAGGTTCTCCCGCCTGCCGGTTGAAAAGTTATCGACTCCGCGAACCTGTTCTCCGCGCCGCAACAATTCCCGCGCCAGAGACGATCCAATGAACCCGCCAACGCCAGTGATCAGGTAAACCGCCATAGGCTTTCATCATAGCAAGTACCTAGTACCTAGTACCCAGTGCTGAGAACTGAGAACTGGGTACTGGGTACTGCCTTCCGCTACTGGCTTTTGCGCAGAATCCGGAGAAACTCTTCCCGGCCCATCATGTGGCGGTCTTCGAAGAAGTTCAGCATGGCTTGCAGGGCGGCGCCGGGGTTGGCCACGGCTTGCATCGATTCGGTTTGTGGAATCGGTGGAGATTGTCCTGCCGCTCTTGGGCTCACGATCACCGAAGGCCGGGAGATGGAGCGCATCAGTTCCCGCAGCCGCTCCCGATCCTCGTCCGACATCCTGGTGAAAGAAATGCCCATCCCAAGATTGGGATAGGCGACGCGCACTTCTCCAGTGGCCTCGACGCGAAAGCCGTTGGCATCGAGCTTTAAGCCGAGCGTTGTGCCCACGGGATAAGGCGCCGAAGCCTCCACATAGCATCCGTGCATGCTGATGTCTGCGAACGTTGCCCAGGTCGCCACTGTGCTGCCGGGTTCCTGCAAATGGGCGCTGCCCTTGCAGCGGTAGCGAGGGCTCTTGCGGTTCTCGGTGGCGGCGAAGCTTCTTGTTGGTGCCACGTCCGCCGTGTTTTCGGCGGAACGCGGGACATCTGGCGCGCGCGCCGGCGCGCTGGCTGCGCGGGGCGAACCCGACTGCTTCAAGCTGGAGAGATAGTTTGCGCCCTCGCCGCTTTCATCGGACAACATAGCTGTGAATCCGCTCCTCAGCTTCACGACGCGACCTGAATCGTTACTGCGGCCTATCGTGAGGCTATGGCCCTGTCTTACTTTACGGAGCTTTCGGGCGGAACGCTTAGCGGAAGTGGAGGCGTCATGGGACGATGGGGACCGGCAGTTTCCGTAACGGGAGAAGTTCAGGATTGGAACGTCGCGGGCGGAAACTCGGCTGCCGACTGCCGGATTTTATTCCACACCTCATCGCGGCCAGCGCCGGTTTTTGCCGAGAAGGGAATCACCGGCGCGGTTGGATAGGCTTCAGTCAGGCTCTTCAGCGCGTTGCGCAACTGATTGTTTGAGAGCCGGTCGCTCTTGGTTGCGATCAGAAGAAAATCGCGGCCCGAGGCATTCAGGAAATCCAAGAGTTGACGGTCGCGGTCTTGCGGAGGAACGTTCACGTCGACCAGCGCTACACACAAAGCCAGGGTGGGACGGTCGTTGAGGTAGGGTTCGATGAACTTCGGCCACTCCTGCGAAATTTCGCGCGAGAGTTTCGCGTAGCCGTAGCCGGGCAGGTCGGCGAAGATGACCTCGGGCCGCGGCTTTCCCGGCCAGCGTACTTCGAAGAAATTGATGCTGCGGGTGCGTCCCGGCGTGGAACTGGTGCGGGCGATCTTGTCGCCGATGAGCGTGTTGATCACGCTGGATTTTCCTACGTTCGAGCGGCCGAGGAACGCGACTTCCGGCAAGCTGGGAGCAGGGAAGTGGGCGGCATCGGTTGCGGCGGCCATGAATCGCGCGATTACCCTCATCGGCGGTTCTCAGTTCTCAGTTCCCAGTTCTCAGCGGGCATGGTTCAGTGTGCAATGCGGCGGTGGAAATTGGCAAGCCGACAAAAGGCTGGGTGGTGGCTTAAATAGCGTGGCATGACTATTTCCTGGTCACGAGAATTACAAGGTAGATGAGCGGCAGCGGGCTGACGGCCCTGATAAAAACCCTTCCGAGTTCGATGATGCCCAGCCATGGCGGGGCGAAAGACGAGTACCAGTTTCCTCCCAATTCGTCGGCGGCAAAGAGAAGGAAGAAAGCACAGCATCCCGCGACTTTGAGCCAGTAGCCCCTTACAGGCGGACTGACTATTTCGGATTCGCCATTCTTCCTCATGTTCAGCAGTCAGCCGGTGACCCTAGAATTTAAGATTCCGGCGAGTGACGCTTTAGAAGCGATTCAAGAGCGGGGACATAGTTTTCTCCTTCGACTAGCGCAGACTCGACTTGACGAAATTCGGCGTCAGCGACCCGTTCACATTGCGGCATCTGGGCCGCTTTCTCTTCAAGAATGGTGTTCGCCACTTTCGCGGCCACGTGCCCAGCGATCTGAAGAGCAGAAAGCGTAGCCATATTCTCAGAGCGTTCGCGCTTGAGCCATTTTAGAAGCTGAATGAGTAGGTGTCGCTCCTGGCTTATCGTAGTGGAAGAGTTCATCGGCTTACCCAGACGGCGGCAATTCTATGCTGCCTTCAGCAGTTCCGCAATCTGCCACGCGTGATCGGCAAGCCTCAGAGCCGTGCCACACCGTTTAAGACGCTACCGAAGGCGGAGACTCAGCCCTTACGAAACTGTTTGCTCAGCGTGAGCGCCTGGTGCTGGTAGGACGATCCGATATTCGTTCCATAGATCTTGTGCGGCCGCGACAGTAGCGGCATGTAGTTGAGCCGTCCGACAAGCTGCCCATGCTCCATCAGGAACGGAACTTCGTGGGCGCGAACTTCGAGCACCGCCGGCGTCCCCTTGATGTCGTTGGAGCCGTAGCCGAAGCCGGGGTCGAAGAAGCCCGCGTAGTGAATGCGGAACTCGCCGTCTGATGGATCGAAAGGAACCATCTCGGCTGCGAACTCGGGAGGGACGCTCACCCTCTCTTTGGACGCGAGGATATAGAAGTCGCCCGGTTCGAGGATCAGACTCTTATTTGCGCTCTGATGGCGAACCTCCCAGAACTCTTCCGTCGCGTAGAAATTAATCTTGTCCAGTTCGATGGCTGGAGCGTAGCGCTTCGCCTTGTAGGCGATAATCTCGCCCTCCGCGCCTTCGAGATTGATTGTGATTCTGAGGCCGCGCTCGACTCGCGCCTTGCTGGGGCTGTCTTCTTCGTAGACCAGCGGTGCTTCGCGGTCCAGCCCTCGGATGGCGCTGTCGCTTGATCGCGGATTGCCTTGCACAAAGCGCAGCTGGCTCAGCCGCATGCCTGCACGCAGGGCAACGGTAAAGGTGCGGGAAACAACTTCGGCGTAGAGTTTGCCCTTGTACCCCGGCGGGACGCGGTCGAACTCGGTGCCGTAATCGGTGATCAGGCGGGTGAAGATGTCGAGGCGGCCGGTCGTACTTTTCGGATTCGCTTTGCCGGAAATGTTTTCCGGCAGGTTCAACTCTTCGACCAGAGGAATGATGTAGACGCAGTCTTTTTCGAAGACCGGCGCACCCGTCAGATCGACGCGCGTCATCCGGAGTTCTTTGATTTTCGCTTCGACCGTGCTGTTCGGTCCCGGCAGAAAACTCGCGCGCACGCGGTGCGCCATGTCGCCCAGGCGCAGGTCGAGGCTTGCGGGCTGAATATGGTCGGGGTTGATGGCGGGCGAGGCGCTGATGTGTCCGCGGGCGATCAGGCTGCTGATGTCCTGCGACGGCAGAATTCCCGTGGTTCGGGATTGGACCGGCTCGGTTGTCGGGTCCGATCCGTTTTCAAATGCAATCTGACTTTGGTTGGATGTGGACATTGGAAGAATTTCCATTGTAACGCTTCGTGGCAAATAGGGATCAGTGTTGTCATCGTGACCGGAGTAGCCAGGGGGCGATCACGAAACCGGGTCGCATCGTGAGAACTCCTTGCCGGGCTTCGGGCAAAATTGGAAGGAAAGGGATCCCCTCGGCTTCGCTCGGGGCAGGCTCTTCGACTGCGCATGATTGTCCTTCGGACAATCATGCTTCGCTCAGGATGACAAAGGTGAATGGTTGGCGCAACGTGGCCGACTACTGATGCGCAGCCGGGCTATCTCCGGTGCTCGAAGTCAGCGGCGAGATGGGTTGCGCGGCATCTTCCTCGCGGAGCGTGGGCAGCGGAGATTCCAGCGCGATCTGCAGCACCTGGTCCATGGTATCGACGAAGTGCAACTTCATGGCGTTGCGCAGGTTTTCCGGAACCTCGGCCAAATCTTTTTCATTGTCCTGGGGCAGGATGACTTCAAACAATCCGGCCCGATGCGCCGCGAGCAGTTTTTCCTTGAGTCCGCCGATGGGGAGAACTTTACCGCGCAGCGTGATTTCGCCGGTCATGGCCAGGTCGCGGCGTACGGGAATCTTGCTCAGCGCGCTCGCAATTGCCGTGGCAATGGTAATGCCAGCCGACGGCCCGTCTTTCGGGATCGCGCCTTCCGGCACGTGCACGTGCAGGTCGAGCGTGCGATAGAAATCGCGGGTGAGGCCGAGACGGTGCGCCCTTGAGCGGATATAGGACAACGCGGCCTGCGCCGATTCCTGCATCACGTCCCCGAGTTTGCCGGTCAGCGTGAGCTTGCCCTTGCCATCGACCACCGTGGCCTCGGTGCTGAGGATCGAGCCACCGACTTCGGTCCAGGCCAGGCCGGTGACCAATCCCACTTCGGACTTTTCATGAGCCAGCGTGTCGCGGAACTTGATCACGCCCAGGAAGTCGGTCACATTCTCACCCGTGACGGCGACCGTATAGTTGTTGCCTTCCTTGACCACCTTGCGCGCGACTTTGCGGCAGACGTTGCCGATTTCGCGCTCCAGGTTGCGCACCCCGGCTTCGCGGGTGTAGGCGCGGATGAGCGTGGTGATGGCGTCGTCGGTGAACTTGACGTTCTTTTCCGACAGGCCGGCTTGCAGCATCTGCTTCTTCACCAGAAACTGCTTGGCGATTTCCAGTTTTTCCTGTTCGGTGTAGCCGTGCAGGCGCAGCACTTCCATGCGGTCCTGCAGCGCCGGAGGAATCGTGTGCATCACGTTGGCCGTGGCCACAAAGAAAACCTGCGACAGGTCATATTCGACGTCGAGGTAGTGGTCGACGAACATGTAGTTCTGCTCGGGATCGAGCACTTCGAGCAGGGCCGCGGAAGGATCGCCGCGGAAATCCATCGACATTTTGTCGACTTCGTCGAGCATGAAGACCGGGTTCTTGGTGCCCGCCTTCTTCATCATCTGAATGATCTGGCCGGGCAGCGCCCCGATGTAGGTACGTCGGTGGCCGCGAATTTCAGCCTCATCGCGTACGCCGCCGAGCGACATGCGGACGAACTTGCGTCCCGTGGCCTTGGCAATCGACATGCCTAGGGAAGTCTTGCCTACGCCCGGAGGTCCGACGAAACACAGGATCGAGCCCTTGGGATTTTTCACCAACTGCCGCACTGCGAGGAATTCAAGGATACGCTCCTTGATCTTCTCCAGGCCGTAATGATCTTCGTTGAGAACTTTTTCAGCGCGCGAGATGTTGCGGATTTCCTTGGAGCGTTTCTTCCACGGCACCGCCAGAAGCCAGTCGAGGTAATTGCGCGAAACCGTGGACTCGGCCGACATGGGCGGCATAGCTTCCAGCTTCTTCAGTTCCTGCAGCGCCTTGTCTTTTACTTCTTTCGGCATGCCGGCGGCTTCGACCTTTTTCTTCAGTTCGTCGAATTCGCTCTTTTCGCCGCGGCCCAGTTCCTTCTGGATGGCCTTGATCTTTTCGTTGAGGTAGTACTCTTTTTGCGCCTTCTCCATCTGCCGCTTTACCCGCGACTGGATGGTGCGGTCCACGTTGAGCTTTTCGATCTCCACGTCGAGCACATCGGCGATGCGGTTCAGGCGCTCCGAAGGATCGAAGATTTCCAGCAGTTCCTGCTTCTCTTCGATGGAAAGCTGCAGGTTGGCTGCAATGATGTCGGTGAGCTTGGCCGGGTCTTCCATACGCACGGCCGAGATCATTGTTTCGTAGTTCAGCGCCTGGCACAGCTTCACATACTGCTCAAACAGCGTGGTCACGCGCTGCATGCCAGCTTCGATCTGCGGGTTCATTTCGACGGGGTAGCGTGCTACCCGCACCGAAGCCTGCATGTAACCGTCCGAGTCAGTCGCTTGCAGAAGCCGGCCGCGCTCAATGCCCTCTACCAGAACCTTGATGTTGCCGTCGGGCAGCTTCAGGCTCTGGACGATGTTGACGATGGTGCCGACCTGATAGATTTCGTTGGACTTGGGTTCGTCGATGGAAGCGTCATGCTGGGTGGCCAGGAAGATTTTCTTGTCCGCCGCCAACGCCTCTTCGAGGGCGCGCACGCTGGACTCGCGACCCACCACGAACGGCGTCATCATAAAAGGAAAGATGACCACGTCCCGAATGGGCATCATGGGCAGCTTCTTGGTCTCGAATTTTTCCTTGGATGTGGTCACTCAATCTCCCCGGGTTTTTTTCTGAATGACTGAACGACTATCGCCGAGCGCGTGCTGTCATTACCGAACCGTCCACTACTAGTTTACTCCTGTTCCACTAGCCTGCCTTCTCCAGGGCCACGGACGCGCTGCGTTTCTCCACCATCTCGCGCGTGACCTCGAACTCCTTTAGTTTCTTCTGGCTGGGCAGGTGGAACATCAGGTCCAGCATGAGTTCTTCGAGAATCATGCGCAGTCCGCGAGCCCCTACCTTGCGAGCCATGGCCTGGCGGGCGACGGCGCGCAAAGCATCATCGCTGAACTTCAGGCGCACATTCTCGAACTCGAACAGCCGCTGGTACTGCTTGACGATGGCATTCTTGGGACGGGTGAGGATCTCGATGAGGGCAAATTCGTCAAGATCTTCCAGCATGCCCACCACCGGCAGTCTTCCAACAAACTCGGGAATCAGGCCGAACTTGATCAAATCTTCGGGCTGAATTTCGCTTAGCAGTTCGAAGCTGCGTTTGCGCGAGGTGGCGAGATCCTCTTTTTCCGCGTCTTCGCCGCTGCGGAAACCGAGAGATTTCTTGCCGACGCGTCTGGCAATGATCTTGTCGAGGCCTACGAATGCTCCTCCGCAGATAAAGAGGATATTGGTCGTGTCGACGGGAGTGAACTCCTGGTGAGGGTGCTTACGCCCACCCTGCGGCGGAACGTTGGCAATGGTTCCTTCAAGAATCTTCAGCAGAGCCTGCTGCACACCTTCGCCGGAAACATCGCGGGTAATCGACGGATTCTCATCCTTGCGCCCGATCTTGTCGATTTCGTCGATATAAATGATGCCAGTCTGGGCGCGGCTCACGTCGCCCTCGGCGGATTGCAGAAGCTTGAGGATGATGTTCTCGACATCCTCGCCCACATAGCCGGCCTCGGTAAGCGTGGTGGCATCGACAATGGCGAAAGGCACATCGAGCATGCGGGCCAGGGTCTGCGCCAGCAGCGTCTTGCCGGTGCCTGTCGGACCGATGAGCATGATGTTTGACTTGCTCAATTCGATGCCGTCGTTAGTCTTCTGCCGGTTCATGAAGATGCGCTTGTAGTGGTTGTAGACCGCGACCGCCAGCTTCTTCTTGGTCTGTTCCTGCCCGATGACATACTCGTCGAGGAAGGTCTTGACCTCCTGCGGCTTGGGTAACTGGTTGGGCGGAGCGGTAGGGGGAGTGGCCGTGCGGTCGTCTTCCAGGATCGAGTTGCACACTGCCACGCACTCGTCGCAAATATAGGCGCGGGGATAATCACTGGGCGACGAGATGAGTTTGGCTACTGCATCCTGCGACTTGTGGCAGAACGAGCAGCGTAAAATCTCGTCGGAGCCTGATTTGGTTTTCACTCGGCTCTACTCCTTGTAATATTCTCGCGGTACGACTTGGGCCCCCGCGTTCGTCGACCCATCTATCGTCACTTCGCCCTATTTCCCTTAACCGGTGGTGCTCCCAGCCGTTCTTTCCCAGCCAGGGTTCAAGCGCGAAGGCCGATCATACCGCTTTTGTGGTCTTGTAGATGATATCGTCTATGATTCCGTATTCCTTAGCCTGCTGCGCGTTCATGATGAAATCGCGCTCCACGTCCTTTTCCACCTTGTCCAGCTTCTGGCCGCTGTGCTTGGAGAGTAACTGGTTGGTAATCTCCCGCATGCGCAGAATTTCGCGCGCGTGGATGTCAATATCGGTCGCCTGACCCGATAACCCTCCCATGGAGGGCTGGTGGATAAGGATCCGCGAATTGGGCAGAGCCAGCCGCTTTTTCGGCTCTCCCGCGGCCAAAAGCAACGCCGCCATCGACGCCGCCTGGCCCACGCACAAGGTCATGACGTCGTTCTTCACGTACTGCATGGTGTCATAAATGGCCATGCCGGCCGTAATCGAGCCGCCGGGAGAGTTGACATAAAGCTGAATGTCTTTCTCGGGGTCTTCCTGGGCCAGAAACAGCATCTGGGCAATCACCAGGTTGGCGATGTTGTCGTCAATCGGCGTGCCGATGAAAATAATGTTATCGCGGAGCAGCCGGGAGTAAATGTCGTAGGCGCGTTCGCCCCGACCGGTCTGCTCGATGACCATCGGTACCAGCATCATTTGCGGATCATTTTGTTTCATGGTTCAACCTGATGACGTTCAACCTGATGACGTTCAACCTGATGACGTTCAACCTGATGACGTTCAACCTGATGACGTTCAACCTGATGCGTACAACCTGACTTGTTCAACTGCCACACTCCGCCCCGACATATCGCTTGCGCTTCCCGGGGAGGTCGAAAGTGGTCCGCATCTTCTCTAAATCACTACGCGGACTGGTGATAAAGAAATTCGAGGGTCTTTTCGCTGCGGATTCTCATCCGGATTCTATCGAGGCCCCCATCCTGTGTCAATCGAGCTTGCACCGCTTCTGGCGTTTGTTTCGACTGTCGAGCCAGCGCTTCCACCTCCCGCTTCACTTCCTCGTCGCTGACCTCGATTTTCTCGAGGTCGGCGATGCGCTCCAGCAGCAAAGAAGACTTTACATCATTTACCGCCTGCTCGCGCTGGCCGGCTCGAAGCCGCGGCAGATCCATCTTCTTCAAGTCTTCCATCTTCATGCCCTGCGCCGCTAGAGCCCTTAGGCCTCGCTCCAGCCGCAAATCAATCTGGCGGTCGACTAAAGACTCCGGTACCTCAAAATCGTTGCGTTTGACCAGTTCGGCCACCAGTTTGTCTTTCGCCGCATGCTCAGCCGTGTGCCGCTTTTCGGCTTCCATGTTCTCGCGGATCTGCTTGCGAACCGCGTCCAGACTGGTGAACTCGCCCAACTCCTTGGCGAAGTCGTCATTCAGCTCGGGGAGGCTCTTTTGCTTGATGCCACTTACCTTGACTGTGTAGACGAAAGTCTTGCCAGCCAAACGCTTGTCGGAAATATCTTCGGCATAACTAACGTCGAACGTCCGCTCGTCACCGGCGGAAGCCCCGGTAAGGTTCCGGGTAAACTCGGGCACGGTATTCTTGCCGCCAATCTCGATCAGCACGTCGTCCATGTGCACGGGATTGGCTTTGGCGTCGGCAACGTCCTGGCCATCTTTGGGCTTGCCATCCATGGAAGCCTGGGCAAAGTCGCCCTCGGCGAGCGCGCGTCCCTCCACGGTGGTGTAGGTCGCGTGCTGCTCGCGCAAGCTGGTGAGCGCCTCCTCGACTTCCTCGTCGGTGATCGCAGTCTCCGGCTTGTCGGCGCGCAGTTCTTTGTAGCCTTCGACCTGAATTTCCGGCAGCACTTCGAAGCTAGCCTTGAAGGTGAGGGGCTCGCCGTCATGCATATGCAGATCGGTGACGCGCGGCTGCGAAACCGGAATCAGGCCTTGTTTCTCCGCTTCCCGGCGAAAGTATTTCGGAATGAGGGCTTCGGCCACATCGTTCTTCAGACCGTCCCCAAAGCGCTGCTTGATGACGGAAGCCGGCACATGCCCAGTCCGAAATCCCGGCAGCCGCGCACTCTTCTGATAGCGCTGAATCTGCACCTCGGTCTCGCGGGCAACTTCGGCGGCTGGGATCTCCACCGATATCTCACGCTTGATGTCCTTATTGGTCGTTTCCGGCTTGGTCAAGTCAGTAGTCTCTGTGGGGCTCACATTCCACCTTTCACTCGCCGGTGCATCCAGGGGCCCCATCAAGCAAACGGAACCAGCCCGAATTCATACAGCGTTAACTTGAGTGTAAAGACGGGAGGGGAGCAGCGTCAAACGACCCCACGGTGGCGATTTCGGCAGGCTCCGGGCTGAGGTATACTTGGTGCGTTTTTGGGGGTGGTAAATGGGAAGCAACCAGCCTGCTTCGCGTGTTTTCCTGTCTCTGCTGCTGTTCTTGGCGCTTGTTCCTCTTGCGTTCGGCAAAACGACTCCACGATTTGCCTTCGTCACCAATGCCAGCGATAACACCGTCTCGATCTTCACGGTGAACGCCACCAGCGGCTTATTGCGCGCCGATGGCTATGCCCTGGTGGGAACGAAACCGGAGGGAGCCACGGTGACTCCGAACGGAAGCTTTCTCTATGTGGCGAATTCCACTTCCGGCAATGTGTCGGCATTTTCCGTCAACTTGAAAAATGGCAGCCTCACAGCCGTGACCGGTTCACCCTTCAAGGCGGGGTCCGGTTCGGACGCTGTGGCTACCGATCCTGCCGGGAAGTTTCTCTATGTCGCGAACAAGACTGCGGGGAGCATTTCCGCTTTCACCGTCAACAGCACCACCGGCGCGCTGACTGCGGTCGCGGGATCGCCATTCACTGCCGGAACCAGTCCCGCAGCCCTGAAGGTCGATCCCTCGGGCACCTTCTTGTACGTGGCCAACAACGGCTCGAATAACATCTCGGCGTTTACGATCACCAGCTCGGACGGTGCTCTGACGGCCATCTCGGGTTCTCCTTTTACTGCTGGCACCACTCCGGTTGGGCTATCGATAACTCCTTCTGGAAAATTCGTCTATGTAGCCAACAGCGGCTCAAAGAACGTTTCCGGCTTTACGCTCGATACAACCACGGGTGCGCTCACTGCCGTCACAGGATCGCCCTTCACGGCCGGAACCAAGCCCGTGGCTATCGCCGTGGATCCGCTCTCGAAGTTTGTCTACGTGGCGAATTCGAGCTCGAACAATGTTTCCGAATTCACTCTCAACGCAACCACCGGAGTGCTGACCGCAGTGTCCGGCTCGCCGATCAGCGCTGGCACCGCGCCCTCGGCCGTCGCGGTCGATCCCAGCGGCAAGTTCGTCTTTACCGGCAATGCCACGTCCGATGATGTTTCCAGATTCACCCTCAATGCCACCACAGGCGCGCTAACCGCGGCTGTGCCCGGACCCTTTCGGGCGCGAAAAGGTCCATCCGCGCTGGTGATCAGCGCGGGAACCACCAACATTACCTACACACCGAGCTATGCGTTCGTTGCCGACTTCGAGGGTTTTTCGGGCGCGGTTCCCGTCGCCAAGGTGAATGCCAGTTCGGGAGCGCTGACCACCATCGCGGGCTCGCCGTTTGGCACGGGCACTCCGCGCGCAATCGCGGTATCGCCGAACGGCGAATTTGTTTATACCGCTAACACCGACGGCACCAACACGGTCGGGGAATACACCGTAAACACCACCACTGGAGCGTTGACACCGGTGGGGACGATTGCGTGCGGGGACAGTCCATACGGGGTGGCGGTCGACCCCAGCAGCCGGTTTGTTTATGCCGTGGCCATCGACACCAACGCCGTGTACGCCTATTCCATCAACGCCACGACCGGCGTCCTTACTGCGCTTGCAGACTCGCCGTACACCATCGATGTGGTCGGGCCAGATTCAGTTACGGTTGATCCCACGGGACGCTTCGTGCTGGTCGGGGAAGCGTGCTGCGCGGATACTGCGGGAGTGAGCGTCTATACCATTACCGCTTCAACCGGGGCAATAGCCGCCGTGGCGGGCTCTCCGTTTCTTCCGCCTTCGGGTGTGAGTGAGCCCTCGTCGCTGGTGGTCGATCCCACCGGCCGGTATGTGTACGTGGCGAATGGCCAGGCCTTTGGCACCACTGGCGTAACGGTCTACAGCATTGCGGCCAGCACCGGCAAGTTGACCTTCGTAGGATCGGAAGTTCCCGGCGGCTCCGCGCCCTGGGGAATTGCCACCGATGTGACTGGAAGCTTTGTGTACATGACCAACAACGACGCCACAATTTACGGTTATACCATCGCGAACGCGACGGGTGAACTCACCAACATGACCGGTTCGCCATTTAGCGGAAGCGTAGCCACGCGCGGGATCGCGGCTGATCCCTCCGGCAAGTTCCTGTACGTCTCCAATGCAGAGCAGTTGCTCGGCTACAGCATCAATGTCACAAAAGGGACTCTGACGGTATTGTCGGGTTCTCCATTTACCGCAGGCAATGCTCCCATGAGTTTGGCTCTGGCCGGGACCATCAAGTAATGTCCGCTCAGGATTCCGCTTTCGTCTCAATCATTATCATCGCGCGGAATCCGCCCCCGCACCAAGCCTCGACCAGCAGGATTAGCCGAGTTTTCACAGAGGAGTAACGTCCGCGTAATATTCGGGGACTAGATACTCTCGTGGAGGCTTCCTATGAGAGCGAATAGGCTAGAACTGGCTGGACTTGCGCTGATGGTGGCGGTCGCGTCGTCGGCCGGAATGGCGGCTGATACGAGCACGGTGGGCTCGGCAAAAATCAAGCATGTGCTTTTGTTGAGCATCGACGGTATGCATGCCGTCGATTTCTATAACTGCGCCCACGGAATTCCCGGCGTGAACGGCGGCTATACGTACTGCCCGAACATGGCAGGGTTGAGCCAGACTGGGATCAACTATGTGAACACCGAGTCTTCGAAGCCCTCGGACTCCTTTCCGGGAATGGCGGCGCTGGCTTCCGGCGGTACGCCCAAGTCGACCGGTCTTTATTACGATGTAGCGTATGACCGGTCGCTCGATGCGCCGGCAGAGACGACCGGCTCCGGCTTGGCTGGGGGCACGTGCACGCCCTATGCGACGCCGACCGGAACCACGACCGACAATGACCAGGGCATCGACATTAACGACACCCTGCTGAACGGCGGCGCACCGGGAGCGAGTCTGACCGAGGGCGGAATTGCCTCAATTGACCCGAAGAAGCTGGAGCGCGATCCGCAGAACGGTTGCGCTCCGGTGTATCCCTGGAACTTCATTCGGGTAAACACGGCCTTTGGTGTGATCCATGCGGCGGGCGGATATACGGCGTGGATCGACAAGCATCCGTCGTACTCGTTTGTGGGTGGGCCGGGCGGCAAAGGGTTGGATGACTATTATTCACCCGAGGTCGACTCGACCGTGGTGCCGCTACCGGGCGTAAAGACGTTGGCAGGGGCTGCGTGCGATCCCATCCGCGACACGGCTGGCACGTCGGCGTGGAATGCCAGCTTCGAAAACATCCAGTGCTATGACGCGATCAAGGTGTACGCCTTGCTGAACCAGATTGCCGGCAAGACGCACTCGGGTGCACCGGCGGTTGTTCCGGCAGTCTTCGGCATGAACTTCCAATCCGTGTACGTCGGACAGTCTGTAAACGAGACGGGAGTGGCAGTGGGCGGCTACCAGAACGCGGCGGCTTTGCCCAGCGCTCAGTTGCTGGGGGAGATTGAATATGTCGACCTCGCGATCGGCGAGATCGTCGGCGCTCTCAAGAGTGCCGGCATCTATGACAGCACGCTGGTCATCATGACGGCCAAGCACGGAGAGTCGCCGATCGACCCGACCCGGTACGTCGCTGACGGTACCGATTCGCCGGCAACGCTGTTGGCGACTGCCGGTGTCATTCCCTACTCAGAGTCGCCGCTGAACCCCACAGGCGTTGGCGCAACTGAAGATGACGTGTCGGTGCTCTGGCTGAAAAAGGGCGCAAGCGTGGACGCGGCCGTGGCAATGCTCGAAATGGATGCGACAGAGATTGGTCTGGGAGAGATTTACTACGGGCCCAGCCTGGCGCTGAACTACAACGTGGGCGGTCTTGAGCCAGGTGAGGACTCGCGGACGCCAGACATCATCGTCACGCCAAACGTAGGCGTGACCTACTCAAACAGCACGGCGATGATCGGCGATCATGGGGGATTCGCGCATGACGATACCAATGTCATGCTGCTGGTAGCGAATCCGGGCTTTAGCGCACAGACGGTCTCATCCGTGGCGACAACCAGACAGGTCGCACCGACGATTGTGAAGGCGTTGGGTCTGAATCCGAACTTGCTGGATGCGGTGCAAATCGAAGGCACGCCGGTCCTGCCGGAGGTTACAGCGCAGCTGGCAAAGTAAAAGTGGTCGTTGGCAGCGAGAGGGGTCGCTCCGGCGGCTCCTCTTTCGTTTTATGTTTATGGATTAGCTGAAATTCGGGCAGAGGTGGCTGGCTCACGCTGCGCCCTCACGGCCGAGGCTGCCCCACCGTCGAGGTTTTCGACGGATGGGTACCACGAACGCAAGCACAACGTGCCGCTCAGCTGGCCTTTTCCTTTTTCAAAGTGTTAGGCTGTCGCCGTTCCCAGGAGGCGCACGTGATTAAATCCTGCAGCCTGAAACTTCTCGTTCTCTGTTTTCTCTTTTCGCCGTCGAGCTTCGTTTTCTCTCAGCAATCCTCCGCAGCACCCGTCCAGAAACGGCTCGCCATCCGTGCCGGGCGGTTGATTGATTGCAAGAGCGACGCTCCCATTTCGAATGCCCTCATTCTCATTGAGGGCGACAAGATTGTCAGCGTGACGGCTGGCGGCTCCCCGCCACCAGGCGTGGAAGTAATCGATCTTTCCAAGGCCACGGTTCTTCCTGGCTTTGTCGATGCGCACACTCACGTCCTGCTCCAGGGAGATATCACGAGCGAGGATTACGACAAGCAACTGCTGAAGCAGTCGACTCCATATCGCGCCATCCTCGCGGCGCGCAATGCGCAGATCGCGCTTTCGCATGGGTTCACCGTCCTGCGCGACTTGGAAACCGAGGGCGCGATGTATGCCGACGTTGACGTCAAGACGGCCATCGCCAACGGGGAAATCCCCGGGCCACACATGCAAGTCGCGACCCGGGCCATGGCTCCGACCGGCATGTACCCGATGCTCGGCTATTCCTGGGAGCTCCACGTGCCTACGGGGGTGCAGAATGTCGACGGCGTGGAAGAGGCGCGCAAAGCGGTTCGCGAGCAGGCCATGTTCGGCGCGGACTGGATCAAGTATTACTCCGATCACGGCTATTTCTATGGGCCCGACGGCGTACTGCACAGCCACGTCAATTTCACCGACGAAGAAGCCAAGGCCATCGTCGATGAGGCGCATCGCATCGGAAAGAAAGTGGCGGCGCACGCCATCGGCAACGATGGCATTGCCGCTGCGCTGCGAGCGGGCGTCGATACCATCGAGCACGGTGACGGGCTGACCGAGCCGCAGATGGAAGAAATGTCCCGCCGCGGGATTTACTGGGTTCCCACCGTCATGGTCGGTGCGTATGTCGCCTCCGGGCGCCAGGGGAACTGGCCGAAGATGGTGGACACTGAAAAAGTGGCGTTTCAATTGGCGTTGAAAAAAGGAGTGAAGATCGTCCTTGGCACCGACGCTGGCGGCTTCGACTGGAGAGATCTGAACGAAGCTAAGGAATTCGAATACTACGTCAACTATGGCATGACGCCTCAGCAAGCCATTCGTTCTGCCACTACTACTGCCGCTGAACTCCTTGGATGGTCCGACAAAATGGGCACCGTCGAAGCGGGAAAATGGGCCGATTTGGTTGCAGTCTCCGGTGACCCGCTCAAGGACATCACCGAACTGCAGCGCGTCAAGTTCGTCATGAAGTCTGGCACGGTGTTCAGGAACGACCTGCGCTGATTGCGAACGTGCTACTAAACGATTCAATGCCCCACTGGCTTACCGTTCTCAACCGCGAGGTGATCGCCTGCACTCGCTGCCCGCGCCTGGTCGCCTATCGCGAGCACATAGCCCGTGACAAGCGCCGGGCGTACCGCGACTGCGAGTACTGGGGCAAGCCCGTGCCTGGGTTCGGCGACACTGAGGCGCGGGTGCTGATCATGGGACTGGCTCCCGGTGCGCACGGCTCCAACCGCACGGGACGCCCGTTTACGGGCGATGCGTCCGGCAAGTTCATGTTCCCAGTGCTATATGAAACCGGATTCGCCAGCCAGCCCGACGCCACCGACCGCAACGACGGACTCACGCTGAAAGATCTGTACATCACAGCCGCGGTCCGTTGCGCCCCACCCGCCAACAAGCCCACGCCGCAGGAACTGGCCGAGTGTTCCCATTTTCTCGATCGCGAGATGGCAGGATTAGAGAAGGTAAAGGTCGTGGTCGCGCTGGGCAAGATTGGCTTCCATGCTTATCTGAATTATCTGAAACGGCGGGGCTTGCTAGCCAAAAAGCAGAGTTATCCCTTCAAACATTATCTCTTCAAACATTATCCCTTCAAACATGGCGCCAGTTACCGGTTACCGGATGGTAAGGTGTTACTAGCCTCCTACCATCCATCCAACCAGAACACGCAGACGGGAAAGCTGACGCGAGAAATGTTCGTGAAAATATTTAAGGAGGCGGCAAGACTTGCCGATGAGTAAGTTGAGGCGCCGCTGGGCGGATCGTTGCACCTTCCCCATCAAATGGGGTCCCAATGGAGAAGCGGGGGTCACGAACCGCGGCGGCGCCGATTGCCTGGCCTGATGCGAGGGCGAACGGATAGGAAACGGCAACACTTTGTGTGTGCAATCGTATGGGTACCGGCTGGTATGTATAATTGCTTCTAAATGAAACGAGCCAAAGTGGTTAAGAAGGGAAGAAAGCCGGTACGCCAGAAAAAGGCGATCAGCCTGAGTGCGGCGGCAGAGGAACCTGGGAAGCGGCGCTATATTTTGCTTAAGGATGTGCTGGGGCTGTATAAGCCGCTCAAGAAGGCCGTCACACTGCGCCTGGATGCGGATGTGATTGCCTGGTTCCGGAAGCCCGGTCGCGGTTACCAGACGCGGATCAACCGGGCGCTGCGGAACGTTATGACGGAAGAGGAGAAGAAGGCTGCCGGGGAGTAGATTCGGCAAGGTTCCATTCATTGAGTCCGAAAGTATTCCGGCAAAACAGTTCTAAGATGTTCCCGTAATATTTGCCGTTACACCGCCCGGCTAACCGCCCAACTGGGAAAGTGCCTTGCGTGCATCCCCCGCATCGCTGAAATTGGGACTGATCCTCAGAGCTCGTTCCAGTTGCTGGCGGGCTTGGGCAGGCTGGTTGACTTTCTGGTAGGCGAGGCCCAGATGGTAGTGAACGTCGGGGTCGTCGGTGCCGCCTTTCTTTTCGTTGAGCCGCAACGATTCCTGGAACATATCAATAGCGGATTGATACACACCCTTCTCGAAGTAGGCCAAGCCGAGCGTGTCGGCAGCATTTGGCGAGGTGGGCATGCCGCGGCGCGCGGTTTGCGCCATGGCCAGAGCCACGTCGACATTGCCTCCATGCTGTAGCATCAAGTAGGCAAGATTGTTACTGGCCAGAGCATTATCCGGCTGGATGTTCAACGCCTTCTGGTACTTATCCCTGGCCTGCTCCCAGTTGTTTTGTGATTCGTACATCATCCCGGCGAGCAGGTAAAAAGAAATCTCTTGCGGGTGGTCCTTGATGGACTGCTCGTAGGTGGCGAGAGCCTGGCTGACGGAGCCCTCGGCGGCCTGGACCTGCGCCAGCTTCAGGAGCGCGTCCGAGTTATTCTTGTCGAGTTCAATGGCCTTGCGGAAAGCGGCATCTGCACCGCCAAAATCCTTCTGCTCGGACAGAGCTGTGCCCAGCAGGTCATAGAGTTCGCTGGTGTTGGGCGACTTGGAGATTTGTGTCCGGGCTGCGGCAATGGCCTGGTCAAGATGGTTCTGGGCGATGTAGGTATTCATCATGCCCTGCAGCCCTTCGATTGATGCCGGATCCTTGTCGAGCGCCTGCTGGTAAGACTTGATGGCTTCGGGGTATTGCTTCTGCACTTGATGAAGGTTCCCCATCTGCACGTAGGGAACTGGACTCCCTGGGGCGACGTCTGCGGCTTTCCGCATGTCCTCCTCGGCGGCGGAGAATTTCTGGCGGTTCATCTCCACCACTGCGCGGTCGAGGTATCCGTCGGGAGCGTTGGGGGCGAAGTGAATGATCTGCTCGGCTCTTTGGAGAAGGGCATCGAAATCCCTGCGCTGGAACTCCAGGTCCGCCAGGGCGCGCTGCGCATCGATGAGATCGGGACGCAGGCTGATGGCTGCGCGCAATTCCGATTCCGACTGGGCCTCATTGTGCTGCACGCCAAAGGCGCGGCCGAGCCAATAGTGTGCGACCGCGTTGTTGGAATCGTTCTTGACAGCCCCCTGCAGGGCGTCGACCGCGCCGGCGATGTCGTTCTTGCCGAGCCGTATCTGGCCGCGATAGACGAGCGCATCGGAATCCTTGGCATTGGCCTTCAGAATTTCGTCGTTCAGTTTGGTAGCTTCGTCGAGGCGGTCCTTCAGGATCAGAAGCTCCACGTAGTTTCTCTTGACGTCGATATCCTTGGGATGATCGCTGTACAGCGAGGCGTATTCGGCGGTGGCCTTGTCGAGATCGCCAAGGACCTGGAAATAATAATTGCCGAGCATGCGATAGCCTTCGGAGTTGTTAGGGAGATCCTTTTTGGTCTGCTGCAGAAAGGCTTCGATCTCGTTCTTTTTGCCCTCGGCGATCATGGTCTGAACTAACGCGGCGCGCGGGGCTGGATCCTTGGGATCAACGTCAATGGCGTGCCTGAATTGCTGTTCGGCTTCCGGCATGCGGTTGCGCGACGCATAGAAAGCTCCTAGAGCGAGCTGGGCGCTCATGGCCTTGGGACCAAGCTCAACCGCTTTCTTGAAATTGATCTCAGCCTTATCGGGCAGCTTCGCGCGGTCCTGGAGCATGGCCAGGTCCAAATAACACTCAGAGCGATTGCGGTCGGCAGCGATCGCTTTCTCTGCCTCCTGCATCGCCGAGCCCAGATTGTCCTCAGCGGAATAGAGGTTGGCCCAGGCCAGGTGGGTGTCAGCGCTGTCGGGTTGCTCGTTGCGCAGGATTTCCAAGTGAGGCTGGGCGTCTTTCAGTTGGCGGTTAGCGATCAGCATGTTTGCGACATCGAAGCGCGCCGGGTAATTCTCGGGTACCAGTTCGATGGTGCGGGAAAGGTGGGCGAATGCGCAGTTGTAGTCCCTGAGCTTGAGACAGATCTCGCCCAACTGATAGTGCGCATCCGCGAAACGAGGGTCGACTTGAATGGCATTTAAGTACTGGATGGTTGCTTCCCGCAACTTGCCCTCGTCGCGATAGCGGTTGCCGCTTTCCAGAAACTTTTGTTTGCGCACGTTGGGATCGCGCGTGCAGCCGGTAGACAAGGCGGTGATGAGGGACCCGAGGAGCAACAGACGAACAGCAACGAAGCGGCTCATTTCTTCTCCAAAAAGGCGCGAGGCGCGAACGGTCACGCACCGGTGGCGAGTACTCCTAAAGGGTACTGCAAGACAGGATAGAGGATAAAGTTACGGCTGTCATGCTGCGGCAAGGAGCGGAGGCTTCCGGCGATTCCACCTAATTGCTATTTCTGAGAGAACTGTCCGGAATCGAGTCCAGGCGCGGCTTGGCACTGTGGAAAAACCGCAATGATTGGCTCGTAATTTTCACAATCAGTTCATATTGACCCCTCGATGGGTCGGCGATAATTCGCGGTTTAATCCCAAAGCCTCAATCTCTAGTTCAAGGAAACGCCACTATGTCCAAAGCATCTGTGCGGATGTACTTCTGCCTTGCAGTTTTCCTGTGTCTCTCCACCGGCCTTGTGGGCAGATCATGGGCCCAATATCTTGCGCCGGGAACGTTACAGGTCAGCCGCATTCAGTATGACGGCAATACGAATAGCGGCAGCGACTATGCAAGCCCTTACGGCTTCCCGGAAATCTTCAATGACCAGTCTGGCTGCAGCACCGGAAACTCAATTTGCGATATTGCCGGCATTGAAGGCAGCATTCACATCGACCAATTCAACTCCGAGCCGGGAACCGCGGTACAGAATTCTCTGTCGCTTGCTTCGACCGGAATCCCCGTTACTACCCCGGGCCCGTTGACGGGTAGCTACATCACGACCAGCTTCAGCTCGAAGTCGGAAGGCTCCTTGAATCTGTCCTGGGATGGCACGTCGCTGACCTACATGGGCTACCTGGCCAATGATCAGCTCTCCGACGTCTCGAATAACTACTCGCTGAACTCCTTCTACCAGCTCTTTCCGAATACGTACACGCAGGATCCTTCCGTTGGTGCGCCCGTCACCATTACGGGAGCAACCTATACGAACAGCAACGGAAGCACCACGATTACGCTGTCTTCGCCCATAACAATCGGCCCCGGCTCGTATTTCACAATTGCCGGAATGAATACCAGTGGCTATAACGGCTTCTATGCGACTACAAATACAGCCGCTGAGACCACCTCAGCGCTGTCCTTCTCCCTGAAGAAGAGCCTGTCCCTCGCCAACTGCACCAGCAGTGCAACTTGCGGCGGAACGGCCCTGTACGATCCTGCATACGCGTTCTATGATCGCGAAGTCGCGCTCATCAACTCCACGGGTCTGGTCAGCTTAAGCCCTTATGACAACGCAGATAGCGGCGATAATCCTCGCGGCGCCCTCACCGTGGATGAGCAGGAGTTTTACACGTTTGGCAACTCCGACTCGACCCTTGCAACCGGCGAGACCCTGGCACCAGATACTGCCATTGGAACGCCGAACGGCCCGAACAACCCTGGTCTCACCGTCGGCGTTCGGTGCGGTATTCCCGAGCAGAACTTCTCCTATTTGCTGGGAACCTATTTCGCCAGCGATCGTACCGACGAATCCGCCAAAAAGCACGTGAAAGACAATAACTGGCGCGGCGGCGCCATCGCCATCGATGGAAACGGCAACAAGCAACTGTATGTTTCGAAAGGCAGCGGCAGCAACGGCGATGACGGCGTGTTCCTGGTCCAGGACCCCAACACCGGCATGCTTCCGGCCTGCTCTCTGGCCGAACCCGACAACAACACCGCAACCATCACTCCGGTGTTCAGCGCGCAAGCGACCGTTCCGAACGGCCAGGCATATCAAACTTCTCCGTATCTGCCATTCGGCTTCTGGTTCGCCAATCCCACCACTCTCTACGTAGCTGATGAAGGGAACCCGCCCACCTACGTTGGTGGGACGAACAACTTCATCGATGCGGAAGCCGGGACCTTCACCCTCCCACAACTTGCTAACGGCAACTTCGCTCCCGATCCTTATGCCGGTCTCGAAAAGTGGGTCTACTCAGGCGGCTCCTGGACACTGGCTTACACCATTCAGGCCGGTTTGAACATGTATCAACCGCAGACCGTCGCTGGATACAACGACACCACGGGCGCGCCCATCAACTCCTATACGTACGGTATCCGCAACATGGCCGGCGTCAACAATAACGATGGCAGCGTCACAATCTATGCCATTACCTCGCAGTTCAGCTCGGTTTCCGGCGGCGAATCCGATCCCGACGCACTCGTCGGTATCACCGACTCGCTGGCGGCGACCGCTCTGCCGGCCAACGAGCAGTTCGTAACCCTGCAAACTTCGGCACCTGGTGAGGTGTACCGCGGGGTCGCCTACATGCCGCCCGGGCAGAGCTTCACGCGTGCGACCCAGACCATCACGTTCCCCAACCCGGGGCCGCTGACCTACGGTACTGGACCTATTACACTGACGGCCTCTGCAAATTCAGGTTTGGCCCATCGCCTACACCCTTGTCTCTGGACCAGCGACCCTTTCAGGGAACGTTCTTACGATTACGGGCGCGGGATCTGTGGTGGTGCAGGCCGACCAGAGCGGCAACACCGATTACGCGGCCGCAGCATCGGTTCAGGACACAATCGTCGTCAACCCGGAAGCCACATCGATCGCTTGGTCGACGCCCACGCCGATCACCTACGGAACGTTGCTCAGCGGAGCTCAGCTCGACGCTACGGCAAGCGTTGCGGGTAGTTTGGTGTACTCGCCCGCGGCAGGCGCCCTGCTGACTGCCGGACCCCAGATTCTGTCGGTCACCTTTACTCCGAGCAACAGCAACTACGCCACGTCAACCGACACTGTCATGCTGCAGGTCAACCAAGCCACTTCCACCATCTCGTGGTCAACCCCCACGGCGATTACCTATGGAACACCGCTCGGCTCGGCTCAGCTGGACGCTACAGCCAGCGTCCTTGGCAGCTTTGTCTACTCGCCGCCGGCCGGCACGGTGCTGAATGCGGGACCACAGCTGCTTTCCGTCAGCTTCACTCCCACCGAATCGGTGGACTACACAACGGCAGCCTCTTCGGTGAGCCTGACCGTCAATCCGGCCAGCCAAAGCATTGCGGTCACGACGCCGGCTCCGGCAACCGCGACGCTCGGTAGTAGCTTCACGGTGGTGGCCAGCGCGAGCACGCCGGTTACTTTCGGAAGCTCGGGAGGTTGCACCAACTCCGGCGCGACCTACACCATGGCCAGCACAGGAAGCAAAGCGTGCACGGAGACGATAAACGCAGCGGGTAGCAGCAACTATTCAGCAGCGCCTCAGGTCAGTGAAACGACAATCGTGGCGAAGCCGATTACGCCGACAGTCAGCTTCACCGGCGCCCCGGCGACCGCTACGTACAACACCAGCTTCACGGTGGAAGCATCATCGGACTCCGCCAGTATTCCGACCTTCACGACAACTGGTCCGTGTACGATCGACAGCGCGACGCTTGTCGTTACGATGACCAGCGGTACTGGGATGTGTACGATGACGGCAACCTGGGCCGCGAACGATGTCTATGCGAAAGCCACCGCCACGCAAAAGACTACTGCGGAGAAAGTGACCAGCATAATCACCTGGTCGAACCCGGCGCCGATCATTTACGGGACAACGCTGGGTGGAACCGAGGATGCAACCGCGAACGTGCCTGGCGCGTTTGTGTATACTCCCGCGGCAAACAAGGTGTTGACCGCGGGCTTGCAGAGCCTGTCAGTCAAGTTCACTCCGACTCAAACCTCGGACTATACGACCGTGACTGCCGACGTGGAATTGACGGTGAACCCCGTCGGCACCACAACCTCCATCACCAAGGTCAGCCCCAATCCTTCGACCGTGGGGCAACCGGTGACGGTGAGCTTCAGCGTGGCGCAGGCAATCACGAACGTGACCAAGCCAACGGGCAGCGTAACCGTGAACGCCAGTACCGGGGAAAGCTGCACGGCAACGCTCTCCGGCGGCAAGGGTAGTTGCGAGATAACGCCCGGCACGGCGGGGAACATGACCGTGACCGCGACCTACCCGGGCGACGCGAACAACAACGGCAGCGTCTCATCGGGGGTCACGCAGACGGTAAATTAAGAGAGCACTGGCGCCGGCACGTAATGATCCCGCGTGCCCGTCCTTTGGCATTCGGTGCGAAGGATGGGCTCGCGGGGTGCATTCTTTTACTCCGCGACTGCAGCCTTGCGGTTACTGCGCTTCCAGTAGAGGTAGGGTGGCACGCCGACCAGCACGATCGCGGTTCCCCAGAAGGCTTCGGTGGGGCGAGTGATGATGGTGTTCAGCGTCCACGCAGCGCCGACCAGCACGAAGATTGCGGGAAGCCAGGGATATCCCGTGCAGCGGTAGGGGCGCGGAATCTCCGGCCGCTTCCAGCGCAGCAGAAACATTCCGATCACGGTCAAAGTGTAAGACAGCACCATGCCGTAGATGACGTAAGTGTAGAGCTGATCGTAGCGGCCGCTGAGGGTGAGCACCCCAGCCCAGATGCCTTGTCCGATCAGGCTGAACGCAGGTGTCCGCCACTTGGGATGAATGACCGCCATGCGCTTGAAAAAGACGCCGTCCTGCGCCATGGCAAGATAGACCCGCGCGCCAGAAAGCGTGCAGGTGGCGGCCGCGCTGAAACATGAAACCGCAATGGTAAGCGAGAGCCACACCGCGGCATGGGAAGAAAACAAGGCGGCCGCGGCGGCATGGGCGATGGTTTCGTGCCTGGCGATCTCAGTGAGGGGCAGAGCGTAAAGGTAGGTCACATTCATCGCTATGTAAATTGCGCCGACCACCAGCACTCCCAGGACCATGGCCAACGGCACGTTGCGGCGCGGCTCTTTCACTTCGCCCGCGACCCAGGTGATGTAGACCCATCCGTCATAGGCCCAGAACACGGCGATCAATGCGATGCCCATAGCGGAGATCAGCGGCGCAGCGTGAAGTCCCATGGTGAGGCCGACGCCATGCGACTGGAAATGAGACCAGTCACCTTTGCCGATGGCGAATCCGAGAACCACGAAGGCGGCCATGGCGGAAAACTTGGTCCAGGTAGAAAGATTTTGCAGCAGCGCGCCCCACCGCAGGCCTACGACGTTTACGTAGGTCAGGATGGCGATCAGGAACAGAGCGAAGACGTGCGCGCGGGTGATGGTGATGCCGGCGAGCGAGAGCACTACATGTTCTTGGGACACCATCGGGAAGATTTGTCCCGTGTAGGCTGCGGAGGCGACTGAAAGAGCGGCGATGGTGCCGCCGTTGGCCACGGCGAACAGCATCCATCCGTAGAGGAAGGCGACCAGGTCGCCGTAAGCTTCGCGGAGGTAAATGTACTGGCCTCCGGATTCGGGGAACATCGAGCCCAGTTCGGCAAAGGCGACGCAGCCGAAAAGAGAAACCACGCCGCCAATCACCCACACCAGCAAGAAGAGCATGGGCTGCGGCAGAGGGCCGGCAATGTCTTTGGCCGTGAGAAAGATCGAGGAGCCGATGATGCCGCTGACCAGCAGCAGCACGGAATCGAGCAGGCTGAGACCGCGAACCAGGGTGGGCTGCGGCGTGGATGCGGGCGTCTCGGTAGTAGACGGGGCGGGAGTGGAGTCCATTATCCGATTCCGAGTTCGTCGGAAGATTCCAGGGGCGTGCCGCAGCGTCGGCAGATAATGGAGGAACAATCACCGCAGGTCAGCGGATCGTTGACTTCTTCGGCGCAGTTCGGGCAGTAGAGCGATCCCGGGCCGGGTTCCGGCTGCGGAGGATTCTGAGGACGTGTGGCCATGCGGAGAAAGACTGTAACACAGCCGTGGAAGCAGGGATAGCTGTGAAACCGGGGCCCATTTCACCAACGGAGAAGCTGAGAACCAGGAACCCGTACGGTGGCGGCTACTATTTAACTACGGCGAGAACCTTCACCTTGTCTTGCTCCTGCGGCGAAATTCGGCTGACATATCCGATTGCGCCTGGAGTGGCAGCCACGTATTCGATGAGGGCCGATTCGGAATCGAATGCTCTGGGCATGGCGCCCTGCCCGGTGAATACCAGCTTGCGCCATTGCGAGCGGAATTCCTCAGGACCCTCTCCGACATAGTTTTTCAAAAAGACCTCGTGCGCCGCTCCACCCTTTAGCGTCACCGGCACGGCGTGGGAGCCGTCAGCGAATCTGGTCCTGGTTCCCATGAAAATGGCACGCAAATCCGCATTCGTGATTTCCGAAGTCTGCACCCCCCGGTTCGCCACCAACACCACATCCTGCGCCCTGGCAGCAGACCATGAGCCAAGCGCTCCCAACAGCAGCAGCATCAGGCAACGAGCTTTCCCCATAGATCCACATCCGAAACGCTAGGCGAGCTAGAAGGTGAAACCGATCTTGGCAGCCAACATTTTCGAATCGGGAGCCAGGCCATTTGGGTTTGTATTCGTGTAGTACCCAAGCGCGGTTCCGTGAAGGAAATGGCCCTCGAGTTTCGCGTAAAAGTACGGGTTAAAGTCATAACGCCCGCTCACCACAAAGTCTTTCGAGTAGTTTTCCGGCAGGGTCGTGTCTGCTGCCTTGTTGACGTAGTGGCTGTAGTAGCTTCCTGCCTGAAATTTCTTGCTAAGTCGATAACTTCCCATTGCGAACCAGGATCGCCCGTCCTGGGCAAATGGAATCACTTCCGTCCCAATCGTGATGGTCGCATTGAACGGTATCCGGTCATATTCCCCCGCCAGATAGACTTTTCCCCGGCTAAACTTGCCGTAGATTGAAGAGACCAGGTAGGGCGGCGAATTGAAGCTCCCCGCAGGCGCCGTCCCGTATGCCGTTAGCCAATTTCCGCTGCACCCGAGGATCAGCCCTTGCACGGGCGTTTCCCATTGCAGATCGGCCCCGTAAGTCTTGCCTCCCAGAGAGTTCGTGAACACGAGTCCGATTTGAGCGAAGGTTTGGATATATCCGTCATTCAAGTCAATGGTTGCCTGTCCCCCGTACGCGACATAGTGAAGCGTTCCGGCCCGCTTCCCGAAGAAGACATTGCCGTAAACGTCTCCTCCCACGTGCGCGAGGTAAAAGCTCTTGTGGTCGACTGAATAGGAGCCTTGGGGCAAGAGGATCCAGAGGAAGATCGCGTCGATATCCTGGGAATCATTGAACAGGCCCCAGATCGTCTTGACCTTGCCCGCCCTAATTCCAAAATGGTCGTTGACTTTGTAGTCCCCCTGGGCCCAATCGACAAAAACGTTCGAGCCGCCAAACTGTCCCAGTTGATACATGTGCAACTGGATGCCGACTCGCAGGTTGTCGGAAAGTGAATCAGAAATGTTCACGGCAGCGTCCGTCCACTGCGGGCTGCCTGCGCTCGAATTCATGGACAAGTAGTTGTTGTTGGAGCTGTACAGGAAGCCCTGGCTGACGTATGCGTGGACCACAATTCCACTTAAGTCCTGGGCGCGCAAGCTTCCCGTGCAGGTACAGACAAGGAGGAGGAAGACTAGGTACACACGCCTTGAAATGAAGTCGCCTCCCCGGCTCTCATGTGTCGGCGGTTCTTGCCGGTGGAAGACGGCTTTCAATCGGCGCGCCGGGGTTTCGAGCTTCGAATCACCAGGAACTTGGCCGGAATCGTAAGCTCGCCCTGCGATGATCATGCGCGACTCTCCCGACAAAGAGGTGGCGCAGTATCTCCCTGAACTGCGCCATCAGAGGAAAACAGCGGACGACGGGGGGAGGGCCGCGTGAGTTCCTTTAACACCCACTGATGGGAATCAACTTACAAGCGGGTCATATCCTGGAAGTGATCACAATTGCACAAATTTCGAAATTTAAGTGCGAAGTTTCCCGAAACGGGAATGAGTTACGGGGACGCGATAGAATCTTACCCATGCCAGAAAAATCACTTACCCCCGACGAAAAGCTGCAGCGGGAGTTCAACCGCTGGGCTGCGGCCGGGGAAGGCCCGAAGATGGAGAACCACCATCTCGACATTACGGCGAAGACGATTCGCCGGATGGAGTTGCGTCCGGGCGAGCGCGTGCTGGACCTGGGTTGTGGGTCGGGGTGGGCGACTCGGCTGTTGGCGCGACTGGTGGGCGAAGGCCCGGATGGCTTCGGCCAGGTGGTCGGCATCGATGTTGCCGACGAAATGATTCGCGAGGCTCGCGCGGCCTCGAAAGATTTCGACAACGTGCTTTATGTTTGGGGATCGGCGCAGCAAATCCCCTGGGAAGAAAACTTCTTCGACAAGGTGCTGTCGGTCGAGTCGTTCTATTACTACGCCGACCAGGACCGGGCGCTGATGGAGCTGTTTCGGGTAATGGCGCCGCGGGGAAAGTTATTCATCCTTAACAATCTATATAAAGACAATCCGTATTCGCTGCAGTGGGTGGACAAGCTGAAGGTGCCGGTGCACGTCCGCTCGCAGGCAGAATATGTCGAGTTGCTGAAGAAACATGCCTTCGAAAATGTGGAGGCTTGCCGCATTCCCGACGACACGCCCACGCCTGACGATTACAAAACGAAATCGTTCCACAGCCTGGACGATCTGCGGGCGTTCAAGCGCGAGGGCGCGCTGCTGCTGATGGCTTCGAAACCTGATTTGCGGACGCCGGCTCCGGGGTACACGATTTACTGAGAGCAAATTTCTGTGCCGCGTCTCACCTCATCATCACATTCTTCTGCAACCAATCTCGCAAGGTGTTGAAGTAGGCGGGAACGAAGCGATTCAGATAAGGCAGCTCTCGTGGTCCGCCAGTCTTTGCAGCGCGCATGGTGTGCTCAGCTCCCGGGATGATCGCAATGGTGTAGCGGGTGTTTCCGGATTTCTTCATCGCGTCTTTGAGGCGAGCAATGTCGGAGCTGGGCTTGCTGTAGGTTTCAAACTCACCGTAGAAAACCAGCGCCGGGTTCCTGTATTTGTCCCAATAATCTCCAGGCGAGAGACTACCTGCTCCTTTGCGCCACTCTTCAAACCCGGAATCATCTTTCGAGGCGGGCGGGCCGATATAAGGATCGGGAAACCATTTTCTGTCTTTATATTTGTTGTACGCGGCCATGTACTCTTCCCAGCCCTTGCCAGTGCGAGCGTAGTCGAACTTGAGGCGCTGGAACGCGACTGCCTCGCGGATCTGGTCCTCGGGAAAGCCATCTGCACGTAATTGCAACTCGACACGGTCAATCTCTTGTTGATCTCCGCGCACAACGTCGCCCGACACATTAACGATGAATGCAATGTCGGTTTGCGCCGCTATTTGAGGGGCGACCATGCCCCCCTGACTGATTCCCCAAAGACCGATACGCTTCGCGTCGATATCCTTGCGCTGGCGCAGCATCTCGATTCCAGCAAGCGCGTCGCCATCCAGTCCGATGTCTTCACGCTCTCCGGTGGACTTGCCGGTGCCGCGCTTATCGTACGAGAGTACCGCGAACCCAAGCCTCGCCAGGAAGTCAGCATTGAAACCGAGGATGCAGTCTTGCCCATATCTGCTCTGCGCATTCGATCCGGCCAGCATGACGATTGCCGGATGAGGGTCAGCCGTGAGTGGCGTCTTCAACTGTCCAGAGAGCTTAACGTCGCCATTTTGAAAAGTAACGTCGTCTTCAGTGCTGTAGAGCTTTACCTTCCTGGCGGATACGGCGGGCCCACGACCAAGATTGAAGCTCAGCGTTGAGATTGCCCCGTCGCTATCTTTTTGGAAGCTCACCTTGGCATCGGCCGGATATGATATGCCGTTTGAGGGTCCGCTAAAAAACTCGGTTTCAGTGGTTGCCAGCAGGGGCCCGGTGCGACCTGAGAGCTCGTCGAAATAATAAAGTGATGCGAGTGTGCGCCCGATAATGATCAAACGGTTCTGGTCGGTCTTATAGTCTCCAACGTAGGTATTGAAGAGGTTTGGATCGATGTGAGCCAGATGTATCAGCTCAAAGGTTCCGCTCGAGTGCTCCCTTGTTACGTTTCCCTTGACCGAGCCGCTTTCGATGTCGCCCTCAAAGATCGTCAATATGTTTGACTGCTGCGTTTGGAAACGGAGGTGGGTACCGTCAATGCTGATCGAGGTTAACGGCTGGTGCTCCGCTGTGTCTTCCAAAGGAGCGATCATTTCCCCGCTGAGGCTTTCCTTTTCAACTTTGAAGTTCACTGAAATGTATGTAGTTTTTCCGGCGATGCGATATTCGCCCACCCAACGGCCAGCGACCGGTTGCGACACCTGAGGGGACGTAGGAACTGACGTCGCACAGCACGCCGAGAGACGCGCCGGCCCGAAACCGTTTGGATCAACCTTGACTTGCCCCAAAAGGGGTATGGCGTAGATCGTTGCTACTAGAAAGAAGGCGGCAACTTGCGTTGAAAACTTGCCCATTCTTCAGTTCTTATACCCCAACCGACAATCTGAATGATGATATTTCCGCCGAACCCTATGTCAGATCTCGTCGCCGTCGTCGTGATGGCTCAAGTCTTTGACCGGGCTCAGGGCGCGGCCGTCGGAGGCGTGGCGAATCTCGATGCGGCCGTTTACGTTTGCCAGCTTGATGTGTGGGCCGCCGCTGCCTAGCTCGCCGCGCAAGTCGTGGCCCACGTAGCGGTGATGATTCACGTGCAGGCCGAAGTCGTTCTCGATTCCGCCGGAAACCGTTTCTGCTTCGATTTCCGCTTTCGAATCCGAAGGGATGGTCAACTCGACCGAGCCGTTGACGGAGTTCAGATCGATCGAGGAGCCGGGAAGCTCGTCAAAATTTGCCTCCAGGCGGCCGTTGATGGTCGAAAGTTTGGCCCGGCCAGAGAGATTGTGCGCTTCCAGCTTGCCGTTAATGCAGGAGGCGCGCACCTCGCCGGTCACGCCGGTGACGTCGAGCGATCCATTGATCAGCTTGATTTCGTCGAGGCGCACGGTGCGCGGCACGGTCAGAGTGTATTCCACGCTGGCCGGATTATCATGCGATCCCCAGTTGAAAGTGTGGTCATGGTCCGGATACCTGGTGCGAATCGAAAGATACTCTTTGCCGGAGTCGACTTCGATACGGGCTTCCTCGAGCCGTTCCTTCGAATCGGCATACTTGACAGCGTCCACCTTAACCTCATTCTGGTCCCAGGTGGAGATGTGAACCGAGCCGTTGATGTTGTCGAGCTCCACGCGCCCGTCGGGCGTGAGGGCGTAGGTCTGATGGAACTCTTCGGTGAATGCGCCACGCCGGTCGGAAGCATGGGCCCCAAGCGCGAGAACTAACAAGGCACAGATGGTTCCTAAAACGGCACCCGACCAGGTGGGGAATTGGCGTTGGCGGTTCATAGGCTTCCTCCGTTTCAACACGTTAGACGTAGCGAACTGCAATTAGTGAGAGCCGAACCGGAAAAGGCTCCATTCCTGCACTTGGGGATACGAAAGTTACCTCGGTGATGTTCCCCTCCTTAACTTACTGAAAGACAATGACATCAAAGACTTGGGTGGAGTTTCATCTTGCTGTATTCCTGGAAAAAAGCGAGTTCGCGGCGCTGGCAGAGAACTGTTCTGCCCCGGCGGTCTGCGCTAAGCTTTCTTCCTCTTCCTCTTTTATGCCTCTTGCTTCTGGCGCCGAGTCTGGCGGCAGCTCAGTCGCCCGACACCGAGAAGCCAGTTCCCATCCTTAGCGGCTCCGCTGGTTATTTCAACTTCATCACTGGCGGGCAAAACCAGATTGATGAGCAGATCAATCCCGTTCTTCTGGTGCCGCTTGGCGACCGCTGGCTGGTGGAAGCGAGAATGGAGTGCGAGGGAGCGTTTCAGCGTCCTCCGGGCGGCGGCCCTTACGGCGGCCAGGTGAGCAAGAACCTCGACTATTCGGAGGCGGATTACATCGCCAACAAATACGTTACGGTCACCATGGGACGATTTCTCACGCCATTTGGAATCTTCAACGAACGCCTGTATCCCATCTGGATCCGCAGCTTGCAGCAGGACCCTTTGATCCTGCCGCTGTCGGCCGAATCGAATGATGGCATGATGCTGCGGGGTGGATTCGCGGCGAACGCCAAGGCCAACTTCACCTACGCGGTGTATGCTTCGGCGATCAGCACGGACCATAACAATCTGCAGTCGAATCGCGATGCTGGCGGGCGCATGAGTCTCTATTTCCCCGGTCCGCGGGTTGAGATCGGTGCGTCCTTTCAAAAGCTCCTGCAAGATACGCGCACCAACGCCTTTGGATTCCACTTTACGTGGCTCTCGACGCAGCTCCCACTCAACGTGCACTCCGAATACGCCCGTTCCAACGCGGGCAGCGGATATTGGGTCGACGGCGCCTACCGGTTGAGCCAGCTCCATTTCTGGCAGAAGGCAATGCGCCGCACTGAGCTTGCCGGGAGGGCCGAACAATTCTTCGTCGGCTCGATCAGCGCAGACGAGGCCGCGGCTCTGGGACTGCAGCCTGCTAACACCCGAGAAGGCGAATTCGGGGTGAACTATTACTTGAAGGACGGGCTGAAAGTTCTCGGCAGCTACGGCCGCCAATTCAGCTCAGCCGGAAATCTTAATCTCTGGACCGTGGGAATCACATACCGGTTCTTGATTCCGCTGGGACGGGTAGGTGCTCCATGAAGATCAGAGTTGCAGTCATGCTCTGCGCGCTCGCTCTGGGTTCGTTCGTGTATGCCTCGCGCGTCCGTGCGGAAGGGCCATCGGGCAAGAAAGATGCAACCACTTTTCCTGTGGTGCACAGTTACGACGCCGACACCATGCGCTTGCAGGGCGAGCAGCGCTATCGGGCCAACTGTGGCCGCTGTCATGCCGCGCCAAGAAAATTCCCCCCTCGTATGATGGCAACCGTCCTGCGGCACATGCGGGTGCGTGCCACGATTACCGACGATGACATGCGCCTGGTGCTGTTCTACATGTCGCAGTAACTCCAAAACTAACAACCCCGAAGATACGCATGAAGAAATCAGCCAGGTTTTGCCGTACTCTTGTGTTAATCGCCGCGGCAAACATACTGCTGACGAGTGCGCCACGGGTAGCGTCGCAGGTCAGTGCCGCTCAAGTGCACGTCATCGAGGTGCTGGCGGATAGCGACAGCCGCTACAAGATCGCCGGAGAACGGACTCCGGAGATCACGGTCAAAGCGGGAGAGCAACTTCTTCTGCGAGTGACGGCTCGCCGCGGCAAAACCTGGAACCGGGATGGATCGATCCACGGTTTTAGCCTGCTGCGGGCCAAGGATCGAACCAAGGTGGAGGGATGGGATTTGCTGTTCAAGCCCGGCAAGCAGGAATTTCAACTCACTGCCCCGGCTGAAGCGGGTGAGTACGTAGTGGTCTGTACCGTAATTTGCAGTGAAGACCACGAAGGCATGCACATGAAGTTTACCGTGCTGCCCTGAGAATAAAGCGCAAGGAGCGGTTATGAACGGAGTAGCGATTTGGTGTGCGGCGGGGATTCTGACTGTGGCCAGCGTCGCGTCCGGCCAGAGTGCGAAAGTCTTCCACGGCGAAGTTTCCGACAGCCAGTGCGCGTTGAATGTTCACTCGCTGACGCGGTCTCACCAGGAAATGCTCAAATCGAAGTCCATGGGCGGCACCGCCAACACTTGCTCGATGTACTGCATTGAGCATCTGGGAGGCTATCTGGTGCTGTCGGCAGGCAAAGACGGGAAAGACGTTTTTCGGCTCGATCGGGCCGACCTGGTGCATGGGTTCGAAGGACAGAAGGTGAAGATAACGGGCATCCTGGATACCAAGATCAACCAGATCCACGTAGTGAAGGTGGAGTTGGAGACCCAGAAGTAGGCTGGCGCGTTCTTTTCGCAGCCGACTTCGTAGACTAACGGTTTGAATCGTACGATTTCAGAACGGGCGGCGACGTGCCAGCGTAGACCGTCCAGAAATGCCGGCCAGGATAATAATCCAGGAGTTCCTGATTCATCTTGGGGCCCATATCGCGCGCCCACACAATTTTCTGGGCGTCGATGTCACTCAGGTTAGAAACCCACTCGCGGTCGAGATCGAAATCGGGAGAGTAACTCACCAGAACAACGTGCTGACCGGGAAGCGCCGTCAGTTCCTGGACGAGGGACGCGCGCTGCATATCTCCGTGTTGCCATTCGCGCTCGGGATGAATGTGCGTCACAGCCATGCCGATGCGCAGCACGGCGGTTGCGATGTAAACCAACGAGATGGCGCGAACCAGCGCAATGCCCACAGGCTGACCGCGCCAGCGAAATAAGCGCAGGTGTCTCATGCACTGCATCAGAATCAGGAGCACCAGCGCGGTCGCGGGCGCTGAGTAATGCGGCAAATACCAGGTCTCGATCGCGAGGCCGAGGATGTAGATTCCTGCGATCATCCAGGGCACGCGCAGTTTGCGATCGCGTACCGCACAGGGCAGTGCAATCAGCACAAACGGCAAGGGTGGGACAAGATAAATTTGCCAGAAATAATAGAGCTTGCCGCCTGCGCGATGGATGAATCCGCTGAGAGTCCTGTACTCGCGCCACTCGCGAAGCTCGCGCTCGTATTGCGCCTGCATTTTGGCATGGTGGTAGGTTTTTGGCGGCCATGCCGATTGCCAGATGAAATACCGGCCCATGGCGTAGGCTTCACGATTCACGTCGTACGTCATGCGAAAAGGGCTGCCGGTGACGCGATAGTAGTAATAGCCAGTCCAGACGGCCAGGGGAGCCAACGTCAACAGAAGCGGCAGAACGAATTTTGTGAGTGAAACGCGAACTGGAGGACCGCGCCGGCTAAACATCCATGCCAGCAGAGCCAGCGCTACTCCTGAGCTCAGCAGCAGGCCCTCGTACGGACGGCTGTTCGCGAGAATGAAAAGTCCCACCGCCATGATCGAGGCATCGCGCCAACGCGGGTGGCGCTTGATTCTGGGCAAGGCGCCAAGCACAAGCGCACCCCCGAGAGCTGGCAGGCAGGCGCACCAGTAGCCGTTGGTCCAGTAACCGAGAATTCCGAAACGCGGAATGGTGAGCACGCCGCCGAGAAGCGCCCAGCGGAGCGGAATCCAGCCCTGCAGCATCCAGCAGATCGCGGCACACATCAGCGCAGCGGCGATCAACTGGCCAATCCATGGGTTGCCTAGAATTTCTCCCAATGCCAGCACCAGACCTTGCCCAGGCGGATACATCGACATATAGGTCGGGTGCCAGATCACATGAAAGGTTTCGAAGTGAATCCACATGGGATGTGGAGGGTTGGTGAGTCGACCATGTGCGAAGGTATCGCCCGCCAGCAGGTAGCTATATTCGTCATGAAAATTGGGCAAGGGAATGCCGGAGACTGGAACCACTGCAGCGCGAATCACAAGCACCGACAAGCCCACCAAGACCACGCAGAGCGTCTTGCGCGATGCTATGCGTTTGCCGAATCGTTCGAGCCTCTCCAAGCCGGGCCATGACCACGCTCGCGGAAACCTAATTTGCAGGTAGGCCAGGAGGACGACGATCACGGCCGATTTCAGGATGCCGAGCAGCGTAGAGGCAGAACCGTGGGCACCCAGCACTTCGCTGAAGGGAGGATTTGCCATGCCCGGCAAGTTCATTCGTGCGCCCTTTTACGTTTCCAAACCGTCTCTGCTTCAGTCAGCAGGTAGACTCCCAGGATCGTGATTTCCGGCTCAATGGGATGGCGGTAACGCTGGCCGGGAAAGACCACGTAGTAGATTGCGGGATACAGCAGGATCAGCCAGAACAATAGCCAGGCGCCGGGTTTGTGCTGCCGCAAAGCTCGTCCCAGTCCCCAGAACATGAGTACGGAAGAAGCCAGGAAGAGCGAGTTCTTGGCCTGCGCCAGCCACCAGACTTGTGCCAGGCGCGGAGGCCCAGCCCAGTAGTAGACGAATCGTTTGACGCAGAGTACGGCGAAGCGCCCGTAATCCGCCTTGATGTAATCGACCGCCTGCCGCTTGCGCATCTCCACGTATGCCAGCTCACCCATGGAAGAATACTGGCGCATGGCGTAGAGATCCTGCGTGGGATGCAGGTATTGCATCCAGGTGCCGTCGGCGCCGTTGCCGTTGCCCAGTCGCAGTTCCGCGCCGAAATTGTCGCGGATGAAAATAAACTTGCCGAAGGTTTGATAGTTGCGTCCCGTCCAGGGCGCGATGCAAGCAATGAAAACCGCCGAGGCCAGCACGATTCCACCGAGCGACGGCTTGCGCCGCTTGGCGCGGTAATACCACGCCCACAGTCCTGAGGCCGGCAGGAACGCGAGCAGCACAGTGCTGTTCAATGCCGCGATCCCCCACAGCAAGCCGAACCAGAGCCATGGTTTCAATCCGTCGCGTTCTTCCATGGTCAGCGTGAGCCAAAAGATCACGGCCAGCAACAGCGCCGAGAGGCTGGTCTCCCAGACCCAGCGCGTGCACCAGACCATCGCGTAAGGGAGCAGAGCCCAAGTCCAGGCGGAGCCGACGGCAACCTTTTCGGAGAAGATTCGGCGCGCGATGAGAAAAATCGGAATGCAAGTTAGTGCGGAAAAAACGCTGTTGATGGAGAGCAGTACAAAGGCCGATGCTCTCGAGTAAATGCCGAAGAGGTGAAACACGCCCGCGGTCACGTACGGGTAAAGTGGAGGCTCCCACGCCGTGGGCCCCGTGGCCGCTCCAAAGGGATTGCTGAAGCTGTGTCCCGAGGCAATGGCGGCGCCGATGCGTCCCATCTCCCAGCCGAATCCGAAGTTATTGTCCTCGGTCTTGAACTTGTAGGTGTGGCCGGCAACGATCCAGCCCACGCGGAGGAAGAGAGCGATGGCCACCATCCAAAGCTGCGACGTGCGGATATGAGCCCATGCGTTGCTGAGCAAAGGGAGCGCGCGTTCGCGGCCAGCGGCCACGGCTGGTGGTGAATCCATGGATAATTCTATTTGTAGCTGAGTAACAGCCCAGGGGCAACTCAACCACTTGTCAGGAATGAATTGACACTTGCCTCTGGCATCCCTAGACTGAGGTGCTTCGCGGCGTTTGATGGGTTTTTGAACGTATAATGTTGTCATAGCTCGTCAGATCGGGGTCACTTCATGGGCTGGCTGCAAAACAAGTTCGAAAAGAATTTCATGATCAGCACGGTCGACTACGTCTTCAACTGGGCGCGCAAGTCCGCCGTGTGGCCGATGACGTTCGGCCTGGCCTGCTGCGCGATCGAGATGATCGCGTCGTCGACCGCGCGTTTCGACATCGCGCGTTTCGGTTCTGAAGTATTCCGCCCCAGCCCGCGCCAGAGCGACCTGATGATCGTAGCCGGCACCGTGACCTTGAAGATGGCCCCGGTAGTGAAGCGAATCTACGACCAGATGCCCGACCCCAAGTGGGTGATCTCGATGGGCGCCTGCTCGTCGGTAGGCGGCCCATTCAATACATACGCCGTATTGCAAGGCGTAGACAAAATCGTGCCCACGGACGTTTACGTAACCGGCTGCCCGCCCCGCCCCGAGAATCTTTTCTACGCACTGCTCAAACTGCAAGACAAAATCGATACCATGACGCTGGCGAAAAGGCCCACGGAAGTCCGTCTAGATCCGAACATGCTGGAAAACTTCAAGCGCCAGGTAATGATCGCGCAGACGTTACAACCCAAATAAGCAATTAGCAGTTGGCAACTAGCATTGGTTGAACCGGTCTAGGCTAACTGCCAATTGCAAATTGCTGATTCCCATGCCGAACTTCACCAAACTAACCACCGAATCCGAGCTCCCACCCGCCGACGAAGCCAAAGAATTTCCCTGCGGCGACAAAACGATCTGCATCGCCAACGTAAACGGCGCCTACAGCGCCATGGACAACGTCTGCCTGCATCGCGGCGGCCCGCTGGGGCAGGGAATGATCGAAGGCGGCAAACTGGTGTGCCCGTGGCATGGCTGGGCGTGGGATCCGAAGACTGGCGCCGCTGAGCAGAATCCAGGCGCGAAGGTCGCGGTGTACCCGCTGAAGATTGAAAACGGCGATGTGCTGGTTGAGATCTAACTGGTCCAATGCCGCTATCCTAAGAACTTCAAGAACTTTCCTGGCTGATTCTCGTATCCCGGAAACACGTTCGCCAGATTCTTATTCCCCAGATGCCGCGCCACAGCTTCGCCAAGCACCTGCCGAAAGTCTGTAGTCAAAGCCAGATCCCGTCCTTCATAAAGCTGTGACTGATCAAGCCCCGGCCAGCGTCCGTAAACTCTGCCACCTTTCACCGGCCCACCCAGCACGAACATCACGTTGGCGTGCCCATGGTCGGTGCCACGATTGCCGTTTTCTCGCGCGGTGCGGCCAAACTCCGACATCGTCACCACTACCGTATCTTCCCCAAGATCTCCAAGATCAGTCCAGAACGCAGCCAGCGATTGCGAGAACTCGCGCAGCACGTTCGCGATCTGCCCTTCGGTTGCGCCTTCGTTCACGTGATGATCCCAGCCGCCGATATCGGCAAACGCCACCTGCACGCCCAGGTTCGCCTTGATGAGCTGGGCCAGCTGCCGCAAGCTGTCGCCGAAACGTCCCTTGGAATAATCGGCGCCGGGCGCAGGCTTGTACTTCGACGGGTCGGCGGCCTTCAGCATCTTGACCGCGTCAAAGGTTTCCTCGCCCGTGCCATGCAGCACAGTGTCGACCGAGTTGTTGTACATAGCTTCAAACGCATTTGCGACTGGAGAAGGTTTCGCACCGCGCCCGCCAACCGAGAAGTCGTTGATGTTATTCATGGCGATGGCCGGCTCAATCCCACTCAAAATGCGTGGAATCGACGGTCCCATGGCGATGGCATGGAAGGGAGACTTCTGCCCCGGCTGCGGCAGATCGTGCAGCGAACGGTTGAGCCAGCCGTCTTCCGTGGACTTCACGCCCGGCGTGCCGGATTCCATGAAGTCCTGCGCATCGAAGTGGGAACGGTTGGGGTCAGGCGATCCAGCTGCGTGCACGATCGCCAGTTGCCTCTGCTGCCACAGCGGCTGGAATGATGCAAGCGAAGGATGCAGCCCAAAGAATCCGTCGAGATCAAGCACGGCCTTGCGCGGAATGTTGATGCTGGGCCGCATGGCGTAGTACTGCGGTTCGGCGTGAGGTACCACGATGTTCAGACCATCGGCTGCTCCACGCTGAAAGATCACCACCAGCCGCTTGTTGCGCAATCCGGGCTCAGCCGCGCCCATGGCGGCGCGAGCGAGAAAGCTGGGCACGGCCGCCGTACCCACCACGGCGAGAGCGCTATTACGAAGAAATACGCGACGTGTGATGGACATAGAAATTAACTATCTCCTCTGAAACTCCGGCGAGCCCAGCAGCAGACCTGCCATCGTGCTTACGTCCGGTGGACGCGCCGGGTCCGCGGATTTGTGCGGGGCGGCTATGCTGTCCTTCTGCGGTGCGTCGTTCCGGCTTGTCGCGTCGATTTGCGCCACGATTGAATCGTGGGTCTGCTTGGAGACGCCGCCTACGAGCAGGTTCACTTCCAGCGCGGAGAGGGTCAGCGTCGCATCCGACGACGGTAAACTGCTTCCCGCCACCTGGGCCGCGTCCACCTTCACCCCTTTGATCTTGCTGCCGGTCAACGCTAAGGCAAAGTTCATCCGGTTAAGCAATGCCGATGAACTCACCCAGGTTTCCGCTTTCATGGAGTAGCCTGTGGGCGGCTGGGCGCCGTAAAGCGGCATGCCCATGTTGTTGAGCTGCCGAGTCAAGGGCAAAGCATCGTCAACTTCGGCGCCGGTAGCCCGCACCGCCGACGCCACGAATTCCAGGGGCGTCTTCACCTTGGCGCGGTACGTTGCGTCATCCCAGAACTCGGGCGAATGGAACAGAGTCTCCAGCACTTCGCGGATGTCGCCTTTTTTCTTCAAGAACGTTTTTGCCATGCGATCCACCAGATCCGGCGGTGGATCGTCAGAGACAAAGCGCTCAGCGAGCTTGAGAGAAATAAAGTATGCCGTCTGCGGACTCGTCGCCAGCCGGTGCAGCACTTCCAACCCTTCGCCTTCGCCCTTGTCCTTGATGCGATGTCCAAGCACGAACTTGGGTCCGGGCTCGTGCATGCGCAGATCGAAATTGAATCCGCCGCCTTCCGCCGGCTTCTCAATCGTCCATCCCGTAAAAACCCTGGCAACTTCGGTGACGTCGCGCTGCGAGTACCCGCCGTTCACGCTGAGTGTGTGAAGCTCCAGCAGCTCGCGGCCATAATTTTCATTAAGGCCGCTGGTGCGCTTGGCGAAATTCCGCGGCGGATAACGGTTCCAGTAGGGACCGGGATGGGCGGGAAGCCCCAAAGCCTTGGCTGAGTCCGGACCCACGCTGAGCCAGTTGTCCAGGTAGTACAACATCGCCGGACTCTTCGCCGTAGCCACCAGCAGATCCTCGAACTTGCCCAAGGCATGCGGACGGATGACATCCCGCTCGTAGCTGGTCAGCAGCAGGCGGTCAACCCCTTTATCCACGAACACGTTGAAATGGTTAAACCAGAAGTCGGTCATCACCTCTTCAAACTGGCGTTGGCTGTAAATGGCGCGCAGAAGCTTTGCCTGCGCCAACTCACCTGTGACCACTCCGCCTGGGTTATTCATGGCGAGCAGAGTTTCCTTCTGCCTCGGGTTCATGCCATCGAGAAATTCATCCTGCGCCTTACCCCCACGCAGAGCGTCAGCGAACGCGAGCTGTCCCGCCGGCGACATGCTGAGGACTTTCTTGAAACGTTCATCAGGCGGAAGGCTCGGCAGCTTCTGCACTTCAAGGTCGGTGTATAGTTTCTCCTCACGCTGGCGTGCCTGCTCTTCTTCCTCGTGAGTCAGCTTGGCCGGCGGTGCGGCAGCGGACATCGCCGCGTCATTAGCGGCGCCGGAATCTACGGCGTCGCTCATAGTGTTTGCGGCGGAGGCGCCACTCATCGCGGAGTTATCAGCGGGCGCGATCGCGTCCGCAGGCACGGCATTCGCCGCGATCTTGGAAGTTTCACTGGATGCGTTGCCGGCTTTTTCCGGACCAGCGGCAGCGACTGCGTTCCGGGCGGCCTCTTCTTTGCGATCCTTTTTCTCTCGCTGGCGGGCAAGCTGTACCTGGAATACCGCGCGCCGCGCCGGATCCGACGGCATGGACCTCTTACCGTTCAGCACCTGATTGATCTCTTGACCATCGGGGAAATCTTCGGCGAGCTCCTTCGTGCTCATGTGGAGAGTCCGGAGCGGTTCCAGGTGAACGTCAAGCGCGCTGTCGTCGATCTTTTGCGGATGCAGTTGCAGGTCGATCCACTGGTCAACGCCCATCGCCATCACTTGCTGCACATCGCCGGGTCGCGGACCGAAGGTCAGGCGATTGAGCGCATGCAGGGCGCGCCTTTGTTCGTCTGGGCCTGGGGCTGCCTTATCCTTCTTCTTAGCCAGCAATTGCGGGACCGTGCACGCCAGGCTGCAAGCGAGCAGAAAAACGGCAAACTTGGTGCGACCCAAGCGCATGAGGATTCCCCAGGGAAAGACAACAATCTCTGCGTATTATGAACCCAAACCATCAGAAAAAGTTGTTGGCCAAGGTTACCGAAGATGAAGTGGGCTGGGCCCAAGCTAAAGGCTGAAAGCTGGGAGCTGAACCTAAGTCAAATACATCTTGCCGCGCGAAACCTTGTGCTGCAAAGTCGCGGCCAACTGGTCGACATCGCCAGGAGCAATGTTTACCGCCATGTGGTCGGCCAACAGCGGAGCTCGATTGCTGCCCACGGCATCGCGCCGCACCTGGATCAGCAAAGCCTGCACCACGTTGGGATCATATTTTTGCGGCGTCATGCGGACCAGATCGCTCAGCGCGCTGCCCAGGGAAAGCGACTCCCTGTAAGGACGAACGCTGGTCATGGCGTCAAACGTATCGGCCAGCGCCATGATGCGCACCGGCATGGGCAAATCCTCGCCGGCGAGAGCGTCGGGATAGCCGGATCCGTCGCTGCGCTCGTGATGCCAGCGCACCGCCTCGTGAATCTTCGGCCAGGGGAACTCCACGCTGCTCACAATCTGATGGCCGACCACAGTGTGATCCGCCATCTCCCGGAACTCCTCGGGATTCAGCGCTCCCGGTTTGCTGAACAGGCGGCGGTCGACCGCCACCTTGCCAATGTCGTGCAGATATCCAGCGCTGCGCAGCGCGGCCACTTCGCCGGGATCCACGCCCATGGCTTCGCCGATCGCGGCCGCATAACGGCCCACGCGCAGAGAGTGGCCATGAATGTTGACATGCTTCACATCAATCGCAGTGGCGAAAGCTTCGAGCGCCGTGTCATAGAAGCCGTGCAGCGAGGCCATCAGGCGCAAGTTTTCAGTCACGCGCTGTGCCAGCGTCTGCGACAGTGCATGGTTTTGCACTGCCAGTCCAATGTAGCTGCACAGCAACTCCATGGCATCCAGTTCGGCTGATTCGTAGGGAGCGTCCCCCGGCCGCCGCCCCAGCGCCACAACGCCGGCCAGTTTGCCAGCCGCCTTGAGCGGAGCCAGGCATTTGAAAAGTTCGGGTGCCACGTTGCCATTGGAGCTGAGAAAGATCGAATACGTAGAAGCATTCAGCACAATCGGTCCGCGCGCCGCAGTGAGCGCGTGAGCATGCTTGGGTAGAAGCGGAATAAACGCAGGCTCGGGCAGCATGGCGAAACCGTCTGCCGCCACCGAGGTCAGCATGGTGGGCTTCTCGTTGAAAACGAAAAGCGCCCCTTCACGCGCCCCAGCCGCTTCCATGACCGCGGCGAGCATGCGGCGCGAGGTGTCTGAAAATTCGCGCTCCGCCGTGAGCTCCGGCCCCAGTTCGGAGAGAGCTTCAACGGTGCGCAACAGCCTGCGGAAATTATTGGTCTCCACGGCCAAGACGAGTGGTGCGAGAATGCAGAGCAGAATGAGCGTAGCATGCGGGAACAACGTGCCGCGAGGGCAGGTTGTTGGTTAGTTTGGTGCTGGCGGGCGGCGTACAGTGCGATCACCGCTGGGTGCCCCATCCTTGCGCGTTCTTTGCGCAAGGGTAGGATTCCACGGACCCCCAAATCTTGAGATTTTGATTTCTTCGGATGCTAACGCAAGCTTCAGCCGTGAGGTTTGGTCGCTCAGAAATGTTCGCGCAACTCCGCGAAGCGGCCCACGATCAGAAGCCGTTGCCCCAGCGGAGCGGCATTCACTTCCTCATGCTCGAGGATCCAGGTATCGCCGTGGGGCACGAAAACCGCGTGGAATCCCGCGGCCAGCGCCGGGTTGATGTCAGACTTGGGACTATTGCCGATCATCCAGGTGGAATCGCGCGCCAGTAAGTGTTTTTCGCCCAAAGCATCATAAGTCGCGGCATTTTTTTCTGCCACAATCTCTGTGGCCGCAAAATATTCCCTCAGTCCCGAGCGCTCGATCTTTCCCGATTGTTCCTCGATTGCCCCTTTGGTCACCAGGATCAGCCGATGCCGGGTCGAGAGGTATTGCAGAGTTTGAGGGACATCGGGCAGGAATTCAATCGGATGGGCAGAGATCGTCTGCGCGAAACCCGTGATCTGAGCATGCACCTCCGGCGTGACCGGCTGCACGCTGAGCCGCTCAAACGTCGCCACCAGGGAGTGTGAAAAGCTGTGCAGGCCGTAACCGTGCGTGGTGATGGATTCGCGCTCCACATCGTTCAAAACTTCTCGCACCTGCTCGGGAGAAAACTCGTGATGATTGAGAAACGAAATGAAGCGGACGATTGCACGCTCAAAATAAACGTTGTTCTCCCAGAGCGTGTCGTCGGCGTCGATCAGGAGCGTCTGAGGAAGCAAGCTTCTAGCTCCTAGCTGCTAGCTTCTAGCGAAGTCGCATACGCACTTCACGACTCATGAGTGGGACTATTTCGGAAGTTTCGCGCGCGCCAAGCCGCAAAACCCGTTTCATTGATTCAGCTCTTTACAGCTAGAAGCTAGCAGCTAGCGGCTTCTACCCCAACCAGTCCACGCGCGCCTCAGGCCCAATAATCCCCGCCTTGTGCCCCATATCCAGCAACCGCACCACGGCCTCGCGCCCGTCCGGACCGTAATCAAGTGTGCGCTCGTTCACATACATGCCGACAAACTTGTCGGCGGTTTGCGAGTCCAGATCGCGGGCAAACTGCATGGCATAGGACAAAGCTTCTTCCCGGTGATCGAGCGCGTACTGAATACTGTCGCGCAACGCGCCGTTGACTGCGGCAACCAGTTCCAGCCCGAGCGCGCGGCGAATCGCATTACCTCCCAGAGGCAAAGGCAACCCGGTCATTTTCTGCCACCATCGACCGAGATCGACGATGCGATGCAGGCCGGCCTTGTCATAGGTCAACTGGCCTTCGTGGATGATAAGTCCAGCCTCGTATTTGCCCTCGAGCACCTGCGGAATGATCTGGTCGAAAGGCACGACTTCCGTCTCCACTCCCGGAGCAAAGAGCCGCAGCGCAAGATAGGCGGTAGTGAGCGTACCCGGAACGGCGATGCGCTTATCCTTAATTTCAACCTGCGTGAACGGGCGCGGAGAAACGATCATCGGCCCATAGCCCTCGCCCACGCTGCCGCCACAAGACATCAGCGCGTACAAATCCTGAATGTAAGGATAGGCGTGAAACGATATGGCAGTCACGTCGTAGACGCCTTGACGCGCCTTTTGGTTCAGGGTCTCGATATCGCACAGCGTGTGCGTGAAACGCAATCCAGGGACGCGGACCTTATTAGTTGCCAGGCCGTAAAACATGAATGCATCATCGGAATCCGGGCTGTGAGCGATGCTGATCTCGCGGACCTGTGAAGATAAATTGCCGGGATGCTTCGCTTCTTCTGAAACTACCGTCATCGTTGAACTCCAAACCGACTGATCTCTGTGCTCATTCCTAACTGCTGCTTGTGCTGTGTCCCGCACGGCTCTGCCATTGCGTCGCAACTCCGGCAGCCATCATCACCTTAATTATTTCGGCAAACAGAAACCAGTAAAGGCCCCAACGAAAGGCCTGCGCCACTGAATGGGTCAGAACGGCGAGCCAGCTCAGCCCCCCTATGAAAAGTACAACCTCGCCGAGAAGGGCGCCCAGCGCCGCACGAGCGAAACTCTTGCGCCCACGCTCCATGACGAAACCGGCCAGCCATGCCACCAGAGGGTAGGTCAGCAGAAATCCACTCGTCGCACCGTGCAATAACTGCGCGATACCTCCCACGCCAGTGGGACTGAACACCGGCATACCCATCGCCCCTTCCGCCAGATAAAGCGCCAGCGCCGCAAATCCACGCCGGCTGCCCAACAGCAGCCCAACCAGCAGCACGCCAAAGTTTTGCACCGTCAGCGGCACAGGTGTACCGGGCAAGGGAATCGTGATGCGGGCGCACAATGCCACCAGCAAGCTGCCGCCCACCACCAGCGCAACCTGCCGCGCCGCCTCGAAAACGCGTTCTTGGGGAGTACTTAACGTTTGAATGGACAGTTTCGCCATGGAAGAGTCTCCGAATCTCCAACGCCGATCTTCTTAACGAGGGCCAGTCTCAATGTCACCCGACTGACGCTCCAGTTCTACCTGGTTGTGAATCCCTTCCTGGGCGGCATGAGCGGCCTGCAGATGGCGCCGCAACCGCATGTACAACGCGATAGCAACGCACACTACGACGAGCGTACTCACACCCAGGATCAGGAACCACCAGATCATCCGCACAGCGCTCTAGGATAACAGAGTATCCCGCAGCGGAACCGGTCGGATGTACCGGATTCGATTGTTGGATGGACGCCGGTTCCCGTTCGGTGACAGGCCAGTACGAGGTGTGTGGCAGCAGTTGCTAGCTTGCCTTCGCCATGGCTCGCTTCTCGCGAATCGTCTGCACTCGCTTCAGCGTAAGCTTCAGCCGCTCCCGTCCGAACTTGGAGCCCGTGATCACCTTCTCGATGTTTTCGTACATGTGTGGATCACCCATCTTTTCTCGCAGCTCTTTAAGAAACGGATGAATTTTGGCGAAGATGAGAAACATTTCTCCGCTTACCGCCGGCTGGATGAATAATTCCTCATTCAGCGCTCCATGCAGCACGAACGACGCGGCCATGTTCCAGTATCCGCTGACCTGGCGCATCCAGTTATTTTCCTGCGTTCCCATGGCTCCGACAATCTTCATGCAATCGTCGGCGCTCTGTGGCCAGAATTCGCCTACCCACCAGGCACGCGCCTTGCGCATCTCTGGCTCGCGGCGCAGGTCGTAGAGTTGCATGATGAGTTGAGCATCAGTAGCGGTCGCTTTCTTAGGCATTCGATTCCTCCGTTGATTTCGTCACACCGGTTGGGTTAGACGTTGGGGTTAACCGCGAAGAGTCAAATAAATGTTGCGGGGTCCACTCTGGGACTATGCGCTCGTAGTCGCCGCCAGTTCGGGCGCCGGACGCTCGTACTCGCACTCCTTGTTGGGGCAGGCGATGACCGGTCCATCTTTTAGGAATTTTTGCACCAGATACTCACTGCCGCAGCTTGTGCATTTTTCCGCAATCGGCTTGTGCGCTGAAGTGAACTTGCACTTGGGATAATTTCCGCAACCGTAGAAGGTGTTGCCCTTCCGCGCGCGCTTCTCCACCAGATCGCCCTCTTTGCATTCCGGACACTTCACGCCAATATAGTTTTGCTTCACATACTTGCATTCGGGATATCCGCTGCAAGCCGTGAACTCGCCATAGCGTCCGTGGCGGATCATCATATTCCGTCCGCACTTCGGGCAAGGCTCATCGAGCGGAATATCCGGAACTTTCTTGCCCTGGTCCAATCGCCGCGTAGTCTTGCAATCGGGATAACCCGTGCAGGCCATAAACTGTCCGAAGCGGCCGCGCTTCAGCACCATCACCCGCCCGCAGTTCTCGCAATACTCTTCCTGTGTGGTCTCCTGCACATCGGCCGAGTCCAGATCCGGCAGGTTGATCGGATTTTCTTTGGTAAACGTGCAAGTGTTCGGATCTTCTTTATCGTAGGTGCTGCAGGCGTAGAACGATCCGTGCCGGCCCCACTTGATCACCAGCGGCGCGCCGCAACGCTCGCACTTCTCGTCCGTGGGCTTCTCCATCCGCTTGATGTTCTCCATATGCTTTTCGGCATATTTGAGATCCTTAGTAAACTTCTTGTAGAACTCGGCAAGCGTGTCCGTCCACTTTTCCTTGCCCTCTTCGATGTCGTCGAGCTTCTCTTCCAGGCCTGCGGTGTACGCCACATCGAAAATGTCGCGGAAGTTTTCCACAAGAAGATCGGTAACCACCAGCCCGATCTCCGTCGGAGTAAACTTCCCGCCTAACTTCTGCACATACTGCCGCTCTTGAATCGTCGACAGAATCGCCGAATACGTCGAAGGACGTCCAATGCCGCGCTCTTCCAACTCTTTCACCAGCGACGCTTCGTTGTAGCGCGGCGGCGGCTCGGTGAAATGCTGCTCTGGCTTTAATTCCTTGAGCGTGAGCTTCTGTCCAGCCTCTAGCGCTGGCAGCTTGTGCTTCAATTCTTCGTCTTCTTCGTCCTTGCCTTCCTTAGACTCTTCGTAGACTCGCAGGAAGCCGTCGAATTTCATCACCGACCCGGTTACGCGGAACCAGAATGTCTCGCTCTTACTCTTCGCGTCGATGTCCACTGTCGTCTGGTCGAACACGGCCGGCATGATCTGCGACGCCACAAAGCGCTGCCAGATCAGCTTGTAGACTTTGAACTCATCTTCTTTTAAATACTGCTTAACCTGGTCGGGATGCCGCATGGCCGAAGTCGGCCGGATGGCCTCGTGCGCGGCCTGCGCTTCTTTCTTCTCCTTATATGTATTCGGAGTCTCGGGCAGGTACGCCGGGCCGTATTCCTTGCCTACGTATTCGCGCACTTCCTGAATCGCCTCAGGCGCAACCCGAGTCGAGTCAGTACGCATGTAGGTGATCAAGCCAACCAGGCCTTCCTCCCCCAGTTCCACGCCTTCGTACAGTCTTTGCGCGATCATCATCGTGCGCTTTACGCTGAAGCGCAGCTTGCGCGAGGAATCCTGTTGCAACTTGCTGGTGGTGAAGGGAGGCGCGGCGTTTCGTCGCCGTTCTTTCTTATCGACCGACCGGACGGCCCAATCCGCTTGCTCCAGTGCTGCGCGAATCTTCTCCGCGTCCTCGCCGTTCGTGACTTCGACCTTCTCTTCGCCCTTGCCCACGAACCTTGCGTCGAATGCCGGAGGCTTGCTCGCGGCCAAGTGTGCATCGATGGTCCAGTATTCTTTTTTCTCGAACGCCTTTATTTCGCGTTCGCGCTCGACGATCAAGCGCAGCGCAACCGTCTGCACGCGTCCGGCCGAGAGTCCTCTGCGCACTTTATCCCAGAGCAGCGGCGAGACCTGGTAGCCCACCAGCCGGTCGAGCACACGTCGCGCCTGCTGCGCGTCGACCAGATTCTGGTCAATGGCCCGGGGATGTTCGAATGCCGCCTGCACCGCGCGCTTGGTGATTTCGTTAAACGTGACGCGCTGAATTCGGGGAGGAGCGTCTTCTTCTCCCTTTTTCTTCTTTTTCGCTTTCTTGGCGTGGCCGTTGCGCGCAAGTTCCCCCGCAAGGTGAGCCGCAATGGCCTCGCCTTCGCGGTCCGGGTCAGGCGCAAGATAGATTGCGTCCATCGGCCCAGCCAGCTTCTTCAGCTTGGCCAGAACCTTCTCTTTACCGGGGATCACTACGTAATCGGTCTCGAAATCGTTGTTAGTATCGACGCCGAGAGTGCTCTTGGGCAGATCCTTCACGTGCCCGAGCGAGGCCTCGACGGTAAATCCCTTTCCCAGATATTTCTGGATGGTCTTCGCCTTGGCCGGCGATTCGACAATGACTAAACTTTTTACCAATGGACCCTCAGTTTCTTAGGAATTCGCTTCGAAGCTAGCACGAATGGGATGGCGGCAACAAGTTACCGAGAGAAAGCTGACAGCTAGCCGCTAGAAACTCTTCACAAAATTCTTCCCGGGCATCTGCCGGACTTTACCTGTCAACTCTAGTTCAAACAGAGCGGCAAAAATCTCAGATGAAGATAACTCCGCTTCTAATTTCTCCACTAATTCATCAATGTGTGTCGCTTCATCTGCCTTCAATAAGCCCAAAATTCGCTTTTCGTGCGGCGGAAGCCCTTCGTCCGGGAATAGAGATGCGGACGAGGCGCTCCCGGATTCAGACGAGGACGTTGGAGTGAGCGCAAGCTTAACTTCCGGCGGCAGATCCTCCCAAACATCTTCCCACGTTGCAACCAGCTTCGCGCCCTGTTTTATCAACGTGTTCGGCCCCCAGGAATTCTTGTTCGTGACGTTTCCCGGCACCGCGAAAACGTCGCGGTTTTGCTCCAGCGCACAGCGTGCCGTGATGCGGGTTCCGGAATACTCCGCCGCCTCCACCACCAGCACCCCAACCGACATTCCACTCAGAATCCGGTTGCGGATGGGGAAATTCTGCGGGAAGGCAGCGGTGCCGAGCGGAAATTCCGAAATCAGCGCACCGCCCAGCGCCAGAATCTGCTCCGACAGCCGCGAATTTTCCTTCGGATAGATCACATCGGCACCAGTGCCAAACACCGCGACCGTCTTGCCCTTGGCCGAAATCGCCCCGCGATGGCTGGCGGTATCGACTCCGCGAGCCATGCCGCTGATAATCACCAACCCTTGCGCCGCCAGGTCGCAGGCCAATCGTTCCGCCATCCCCGACCCGTACGGAGTGGGATGGCGCGTGCCCACCATGGCGATTCCGGGCTGCGTCAGCACCTCAGGATTGCCGCGAACATAAAGCACTAACGGCGGATCGTAGATTTCCTTCAGCCGCGGCGGATAGCAGGAATCTTCCATCGAGAGCACCACGACTCCAGCTGCGGCGGCCCGGGCCATCTCTTCCCGCGCCAGTTCCGCCGACGTTCCCGTAGCGATAGACTGCGCCGAAACCGCCTGAATTCCGGTGCTCTCCAGCTCTGTAAGCGATGCGTGAAAGACCGCTTCGACGCTGCCGAAGTGTTCCACCAACTTCCGCGCTTTCGTCGGCCCCAGGCCGGCGGTCAGGGAGATGGCAAGCCACTCCAGAATATGAGTTGCGGGTGCGGAAACGGCGCTGGGCACGTTCATCCTCCAATGTTTACTAATGCGGCCGTACTAGAGGCTGGGCGGACTGTAGTCACTTACGGAAAGCCGTGTCAAGGGAAGCCGTCACAAGAGCTTGTTAAAAAGCGGTCTGCTAAAATCAAAACAGGAATGAGACCCCTCCGCATCTCTGCGATTTCCTACCTCAACACCGCTCCCCTGATGTGGGATTTCGAACATGGCAAGGGTGTGAGCGGTTTCGACATTTCCTACACGCTGCCCTCGGCCTGCGCCCGCGCGCTGGAAGCCGGGACTGCCGACATCGGCATCATTCCCGCTGCCGCCTACGCCCAAATCCCCGGGTTGATGGCGTTGCCCGGGGTCGCGATAGCTTCGCGCCGGCCCGTGCGTTCCATTCTGTTAGTCAGCCGAGTGCCGCTCGACCAGATTCGCACTGTGGCGCTGGACACATCTTCGATGACCTCAGTCGTCCTCACCAAAATTCTATTTAGGAAATGGCTGGGGGGAGACAGGATATTCGCTCCGATGCCGCCAGATGTTGAGAAAATGCTCGCCCAACACGACGCAGCATTAGTAATTGGAGACCCCGCGCTGCAGATTGACCGCTCGCGCTACCTCACCCTCGACCTGGCCGAGGAATGGATTCACCGCACCGGCAAGCCCTTCGTCTTCGCTTTCTGGGCAGTCCGCCAGGATGCTCTAAAGCATGACGCGCTGCGCGAAGCAGCGCCGCCGGTAGACTTGGCGGCGATATTTCAACAATCCCGCGATCACGGACTTGCACCTCGGAGCCTCGACCAGATTGCCCGCAAATGGGCTCCTCGTCTCGCGCTCAAGGAGGCCGACGTGCTCTCCTATCTCACAGAAAATATTTATTACAACCTCGACGCGGCTTGTCTCGAAGGCCTGCAGCTGTTCTATCGTTATGCGGCCGAGATCGGCGCGCTACCCTTGGCGCCGGAGCTGCGTTTTTTAGTCCCCGCGAATGCGGCAGTTGTTGCCCGCACTCTAGTGCCTGTCCTGTAAACTCTTTCAACCCGCATGCTGCTCCATCTCCATCCATTGCTCGCAGTTCCCCTCTGGCGAGAGTTGCGCCACCTGGGTGGAGTGGGTTTAGTCCTGTTGGGACTGATAGACAATTCCGTGATTCCTGTCACGGGCAGCATGGACGTTCTCACCATCTGGCTCGCCGCCCGTCATCAAGAGCCGTGGCCCTACTACGCTCTAATGGCCACGCTCGGCGCAGTCATCGGCGGCTACATTACTTATGCCCTGGCGCGCAAGGGCGGCAAAGAAACCATGGAGCGCAAGCTCTCGGAAAAAAGAGCAGCGCAGGTTTGCAATGCGTTTGAGCGCTGGGGATTTGCCGCGGTAGTGATTCCCGCTCTGATACCTCCACCGTTTCCATTTCTCCCGTTTTTGTTGGCCGCAGGCGCCATGCAGTATTCGCGAAAGAAATTCGTGGCAGCCCTGGTGCTCGGCCGCGGCCTTCGCTATTTCATCGAGGCCTACCTGGGATTCCATTACGGCCGGCATATCCTGCGGTTCTTCTCTCAATACTACAAACTGGCTCTGGCGATCCTGATCGGCCTGGCAGCAATCGGAACGGCGCTGACAATTGTTGAATACCTTCGCTATAGGAAAAAAGAGGCACTCGCTAGTCGGGCATAGCAACCTCGGGGGTTTCGCTAGTGGTGCAGTTCGCCATTAAACGACGATTGTCATCCTGAGCGGAGCCGTTTTTCAGGCGTAGCGAAGGATCTCCCACTTAACCGGCCCAACGCGCTAGCCGAATTGCACCACTACCCAGTTCCCAGCATTTGGAGCCAGCCGCAGTCCTCCGTTAGAATTGAGTTCAAACATGTCTCTAACCAAGTCCCAAGCCCTGGAGATGTTCGAGTCCGACGACCTGATCGGCATCGGCATGGAGGCCGATGCGGTACGCCGCAAGTTTCATCCCGAAGGCACCGTCACCTACATCATCGACCGCAACATCAACTACACCAACTTCTGCACAGAGTACTGCACTTTCTGCGCGTTCTATCGTCCACTCAAAGGCCCCGCTGCGAAAGAAGGCTACATCCTCGATTTCGACACCATCTACGAAAAGATTCGCGAGACCGTAGAACTAGGCGGCACCGGAGTGTTGATGCAAGGCGGCCTGCATCCCGACCTAAAGATCGACTGGCACGAAAAAATGCTGCGCGGCATCAAAGACCGTTTCCCCCAAGTCCATCTCCACTGTTATTCCGCCTCCGAGATCATCGCCATCGCCGAGTACAGCGAACTGAGCATTCGCGACACAATCCTCCGCCTGCGCGATGCCGGACTCGATTCCATCCCCGGCGGAGGCGCCGAAATTCTCGACGACGAAGTCCGCTACAAAATTGCCCGCCTGAAGTGCCTGACCAACGACTGGATCAACGTCCACCGCACCGCCCACCAGATCGGCATGCGCACCACCGCGACCATGATGTTCGGCGTAGGCGAGAATTACGAAAACCGCGTCAACCACTTCCAGCAACTCTACGATCTGCAGGAAGAAACCGGCGGCTTCACCGCCTTCATCCCATGGAGCTTTCAGCCCCACAATACCGCTCTAGGCGGCCGCCACTGGTCGGAAGCCACCGCCGTCGAATACCTCAAGGTCCTAGCCATCTCGCGCCTCTATCTCTCAAACTTCCTGAACGTACAATCGAGCTGGGTAACGCAAGGCCTGAAAGTCTGCCAGATGGGCCTCCGCTTCGGCGGCAACGATGTAGGTTCAGTGATGCTGGAAGAAAATGTAGTAAGAGCCGCAGGCGTAACCAATTGCACCACCGAAGAAGAACTGCGCCGCATAATCCGCGACGCCGGCTTCCGCCCAGCGCAGCGCGACACGCTCTACCGGCAGTACTTCCTGAACTAGAGCAGTCAGCGGAAAGCAACTAAACCCTTTGTCATTCCGAGCCGGGCGCAAGCCCGGCGAGGAACCTGCTGTCTCTCTCGAGTGCCACAGATCGGGAAGGCCACGACTTCAGTCGTGCCGTAAACACAAATGCGGGCAGCACCGTGGAAGAGCGGCGCTTCAGCGCCGCGTAAGCCGACCAAGAAAGAATCCAGCTTCAGCCGCTGAGGCGGCGCCTATCCACCCGCCTCAGCGCCACAAGAGAAATCAAAAGCAGCCGACACCACGAGCGGAGTCGCGCAGCAGAGCCTGCCCCGAGCAAAGCCGAGGGGAAACTCATTAGCCGCACGTAAGTGCGGGGAAAGCGTAAGCAACGGAGCGAGTCTCGCAGGGCGCAAGCCGCCAGGCCGAGTCACATCCGCATCGATCGCACTTCCAGCGACGCGTTAGAGTATGCTTTCGGAATTATGAAATCCGCAATGACTGGTTTCGCATTTCTCGCTGCCATGCTCGCCGCCGGCGTCGTTCACGCCGCCGACACACCGGCGAATGCATTGCTGATACTCGCCAAGCACGACAGCACGCTCTTGATGGTCGATCCCTCCAGCCTGCAAGTGCTCGCGCGCATACCGGTCGGCAATGATCCCCACGAAGTCATCGCATCCGCCGATGGCAAGACCGCCTACGTGTCGAACTATGGGTCCGGTACATATAACACGCTTGCGGTCGTAGATCTGGTCGCGCAAAAAGCTCTGCCTTCCATCGACCTCGGGGCTCTGCGCGGTCCACATGGATTGACTTTCGTGGGCGGAAAGACGTGGTTCACCGCCGAAGCTGCCAAGACAATCGGGAGGTATGATCCGGCGACCAAGAGCATCGATTGGATCCTCGGCACGGGTCAGAACCGCACCCACATGATCTACGTCTCGCCGGATATGAAGTGGATTGTCACCACCAACGTCAGCTCCGGCACGGTAAGCATCATCGAAAAAACCGCCGGCGGCGCCCCCGGTCCCGGCGGCCCAATGGGCGCTGGCGATTGGAATGAGACGGTAGTCCGCGTTGGCAGCGGCTCCGAGGGGTTCGATGTTTCTCCTGACGGCAAAGAAATCTGGGTGGCCAACGCTGGCGACGGAACCGTCTCCATCATTGAAGTCGCGACTAAGCAGGTAACGCAAACCCTTGCCGCCGATGTGGGAGGTGCCAACCGGCTGAAGTTTACGCTCGACGGAAAGCTTGCGCTTATCTCGAGCCTGCGCGCTTCAGACCTCACGGTCATCGACACCGCGACTCACAAGACCATCAAACGAATCGCGGTGGGACACGGCGCCGCCGGCATCCTCATGCAGCCAGACGGGGCGCGGGCCTTCGTAGCGTGTTCTCCGGATGGTTATGTCGTCGTCCTCGATCTGCATTCGCTGGAAGTGGTGGGCCGCATCGAGGCCGGTCACGATCCAGACGGGCTGGCTTGGGCGACACGGCACTAGCCCAGGAATCCAGTAGAATAGAGGTTTTCACCGGACCCCTTGCTCCGCTCTGATCTCATCCTGTCTTCGACGCTATGGACTGCCCCCAGGGGCATCGGGCCCTATCTTCGCCAGCATCTGCTGGATAAGACTTTTCAGGGTCTCTACCACACCGACGCCTTCGATCGCGCCCTGCTGATTCCGTATTTCATTGTGCTGATCCTGCTCGCCGGCTACGGCGTACACCGCTACATTCTGGTTTACCTGTATTACAAGCACAAGAAGAACCGCACTACCGAACCAGCAGCGTACTTTGAGGAATTGCCGCGCGTTACCGTGCAACTGCCCATCTTCAACGAGCAGTATGTGGTCGAGCGGCTGCTGGAGTCGATTTGCAAGCTGAAATATCCACGGGAAAAGCTCGATATTCAGGTGCTCGACGATTCCACCGACGAAACTGTCGAGGTGGCGCGCAACTTAGTCGAGCGCTACGCCGCGCTGGGCAATCCCATCAGCTACCTTCACCGCACCAACCGCAAAGGGTATAAGGCAGGTGCACTCGCCGAAGGCCTTAACTCAGCAAAGGGTGAGTTCGTCGCGATTTTCGACGCCGACTTCACTCCGCCGGAGGACTTTCTGTTGCGCACCATCCATCATTTCACCGACCCGAAGATCGGCATGGTGCAGACGCGCTGGACGCACATCAACCGCAACTACTCCTTCCTTACGCAGGTGGAAGCCATCTTGCTCGATGGCCACTTCGTGCTCGAGCACTCAGGACGCGCCCGCAGCGGCGTCTTTTTCAACTTCAACGGCACGGCCGGAGTCTGGCGGCGCGCGGCGATCGACGAAGCCGGCGGCTGGCAGCATGACACGCTCACCGAAGATACCGATCTCTCCTACCGCGCCCAGCTCAAGGGATGGAAGTTTATCTACCTGCAGGATGTTGAATGCCCCGCCGAGTTGCCGGTGGAGATGACCGCCTTCAAAACCCAGCAGGCGCGTTGGGCCAAGGGATTGATTCAAACCGGAAAGAAAATCCTGCCGCGCGTGATGCGCAGCGATGCGCCGCTACACACCAAGATCGAAGCCTGGTATCACCTGACTGCGAACCTGAGCTATCCGCTCATGATCGTGCTCTCAGTTCTGATGCTGCCGGCCATGATCATCCGCTTTTATCAGGGATGGTTCCAGATGCTGTTCATCGATCTGCCCCTCTTCCTGGCGTCGACGTTTTCGATTTCGAGCTTCTACCTGGTTTCGCAGCGCGAACTCTTTCCCAAAAGCTGGCCGCGTGCACTGCTGTACCTGCCGTTCCTCATGGCCCTCGGCATTGGACTGACCATTACCAACACCAAGGCGGTGATCGAAGCGCTCATCGGCAAGGAGAGCGCCTTCGCTCGCACGCCCAAATATCATGTGGAATCCAGAAAAGACAAGGTGGGGGCTACCAAGTACCGCAAGCGCCTGGGCTGGCTGCCCTGGTTCGAGTTGCTCGTCGGCGCCTATTTCGCACTTACGGTGTACTACGCTTTCGAAAATGAGAACTTCGTCACCATACCATTCCTGGTGCTGTTCGTGGTGGGCTACTGGTACACCGGATTGATGTCTCTGCTGCAGGGCCGTTTCACCGGCGCCGCGCTCAGCGCCGAATCCCACACCAAGCCGTTTCCCGTGGGAGTTTAGCCGTTACGAGATGTATTCCCTGATGTACTCGTCGTGCGTTTGCGCCAGTGCGTTCAGGTCGCTATCGAAAATCACCTTGCCATCGCGCAGGATAAGAAAACTCATGGGCACGTCGCAATGCTGGCCGGGGGGCAGTTGCACCATACGGTTGGTTTGCCTGTCGAATTGATGCGTGGCCATGGTGAAGGCATCCTGCAAGCGGTGAGTCACCAGTAAAGCGCTCGTCTTATAAACGTCGCGCTGCTTCACAATCAGTTCGATGATGGTGTTCGACGTCACTGGATCGAGGCCGCCCGTGGGTGAATCGTAGAGCAACAGCTCCGGCTCAGTAATTACAGCCCGCGCGATGGCCACGCGCCGCCGCATGCCCCCGGAAAGTTCCGCGGGATCAAGATCGAGCGTGTGCTCCAGTTCCACGAAGCGCAACGCCTCGCGCACCCTTCTGTCGATATCCTCGTCGTACACGCCGTGCTCTTGCGTGAGTTGATACGCAACGTTTTCGCGAACGTTGAGAGAATCGAACAGTGCACTCTCCTGGAAGACCATCCCAATCCTGCTGCGCAACTCAAAAAGATCGTCTTCCCGCATCTGCGTAATGTCCCGGCCGAGCACAAGAATTCGTCCCGAGTCCGGCCGGATCAGTCCCAGTGCCAGCTTCAGAATCAGGCTTTTCCCCGAGCCGGCAACGCCGAATATTGCTTTGGTCTCGCCCCGAGCCAGAGAGAAGGAAATTCCGCGTAGCACGTCATTCCCAGGAAAGGAGAGCGCCACATCTTCGAACACGATGGCCGGTCCGGGAGCCTCTTTTATAGTTGCAGTAGCAGAATCGAGCGGCAAGGTCGGCGCAGACATGGGATTAGTGGAAGGAGAGCACGACCATCAGGAATCGGGTTACGAAAAAGTCAAACACCAGAATCAGTACGGAAGAAGCCACCATCGCCTGCGTGGTGGCGCGGCCCACGCCCTGGGTTCCTCCGCTGGTGTTCATTCCGTAGAAGCAGCCTACCGTCGCGATGATGAAGCCGAATAGAAGGGGCTTGACCAGTCCCATAAACACATCTTGAAACACCAGCGTTTCCCAGGCGTTGGACCAGTACGTCCGGGCATCCAGGCCGAGAAGCACCTTGGCGACCATCGATCCACCCGCCAGCCCCACCAGATCGGAAATGATGGCCAGAAAGAACAGCATGAATACCGTGGAGACCACGCGCGGCGAGACCAGCTTCTTCATCGGATCGGTGCCCAGCGCGCGCATGGCGTCGATCTGCTCGGTCACCACCATTGAGCCCAACTCGCTGGCCATGCCGGAGGCGTTCCGCCCAGCCACCATCAGGCTCGTAAGCACCGGTCCCAGTTCGCGCACCATGGAAGTGGAGACCAGTTCCCCGATCAGATTGATGGAGCCGAATCGCTCCAGCGTGTTCGCGGCTTGCAGCGCCAGCACCGCTCCGGTGAAGAAGCCGGTGAGCAGAACGATGGGCACCGACCCGACGCCAATCGTGTCAGCCTGCTGCACCATGTCCGAGAAGTAGTGAGGTTTCCGGAAGAGATTTGCGATCGCCTGACCGCAAAAGAGAACGTAATCCTGAACCGTCTGGACTTTTTCCCTCGCGAGATCGGTGGGCGAAATGAATTCCATGCGGCTCGAGAAAAGCGCGGCGCCAGGCTGCCGACGTTTCCCGAAACTATAACAGAAGCGCAGTGATCAGTGGTTAGCGGGCAGTGATCAGTGGTCAGTAAACGCCAAGTGAAATTACGGCCAAAAAATGTGGTGCGGGGTCACTGACCACTAGCCACTAGCCACTGACCACTTTCCTTATCCCCGCGTCTTCTTCTTAATCTCGATGTTCAGCCGGCGGATTTTCTGATTCAGCGTGGAGAGCGGTACCTTGAAGTGTTCGGCGGCTTCGGTCTGGTTCCAATTGCACTTCTCCAGCATGTCGGTGATGATGCGCCGCTCCACGTCTTCGACGATTTCAAACAGCGAGGCATCCACCGGCGGATCGTGCAACGTGAAGGCTGAACCGCGGCCCAGAAGATTGTCGGGCAGTAGATCCAGACCGATTTCCGTCCCCGATGACAACACCACCGCCCGCTCAATTACATTTTCCAGTTCGCGCACATTGCCCGGCCACGAATAGGACATCAGGGGCCGCAACGCTTCGGGAGTCATGTGCCGTGCGGTACGGTCATTTTCCTCGGCATACTTCTTCAGGAAGAAATCGATCAGCAGCGGAATATCCTCTTTGCGCTGGCGCAGAGGCGGAAGTTCGATGGTGATCACATTGAGGCGGTAGAACAGATCCTCGCGGAAGCGGCCTTCGCGCACCGACTGGCGCAAATCCACGTTCGTGGCCGCGATGATGCGCACATCCACCTGAATCTCCTGCACTCCACCGAGGTGCATGAAGCGGCGGTCTTGTAAGACGCGGAGAATTTTGGCCTGGGTGTCGAGGCCCATGGTGGCAATTTCATCGAGAAACAACGTGCCCCGGTCGGCCATCTCAAACAGGCCTTTCTTCGAGGCGATGGCGCTGGTGAATGCTCCCTTGACGTGGCCGAAGAGCGTGGACTCAAGCAGGTCCGTCGGCATGGAGCCGGTATTGACCGGGACGAAAGGCCGATCGTGGCGCGGCGAATTCAGATGCAGGGCTTTGGCAATGACTTCCTTACCCGTCCCGCTCTCACCCTGAAGCAGCACGGTAGAGCGGCTGTTGGCCACTTGTGCGACGAGGTCGAAGATCTTCAGCATCGGCTCGCTCTTGCCGACAATGTTTTCGAAGTTGTAGCGTTGCTTCAGGGCCCGTTTAAGCTGAACGTTTTCTTCTTCGGCCCGACGCCAGCCCACGGCTGCGCGTACGTCGGCCAGAAGCTTTTCGTTGTCCCAGGGCTTCTTTACGAAGTTGGCAGCGCCGGACTGCATGGCGCGCACCGCGTTTTCCACCGTGCCATAGGCGGTGATCATGATGACCGGCAGGCGGGTCTCGTGGGCGCGAATCTCGGCCAGAATCTCCATGCCGTCGCGGCCGGGCAGGGCGAGATCGAGCAGGATCAAGTCGAAAGGATGTTCTCCGATGCGCTGCAGGCCGGCTTCGCCGGTAGGAGCAGTTTCCACGGCAAAGCCTTCCATCTCCAGCAGGGTCTGCAAAGATTCGCGAATCTCGGCTTCATCGTCAATGATGAGCACTGCGCCCGCCATGCCCGGCGTGCTATTCATCGGGGGGCGGGAAATGACGGCGGTGTCAGACATATTCCGCCTTTGGAGCTGTCTTGCGGCTCAAGGGAAAATCCAGAGTGAAGGTGGTTCCTGCGCCCGGCTGGCTTTCTACGCGAATTTTGCCCGCATGCTCCTGGATGATGCCATAGGTGACCGAAAGCCCAAGGCCGGTGCCGCGAGGCTCACCCTGGCGCGGCGTAGTTTTCGTGGTGAAAAACGGGTCGTAAATACGCTGGATATGCTCGGGCGCAATGCCCGATCCGGTATCAGAGACGCACACGCTCACGCTCTCTCCGTTCAGCGTGGCCACACGCAGCGTACCGCCGCCGGGCATGGCGTCTTTGGCATTCAGAAACAGATTCAGGAACACCTGCTGCAATCTCCCGGCATTTCCCTGAATGTAGGGCAAGGCGGGCGTGGGCGCGTTCTGCACTTCGACCTTGCCCACCTTGAACTGGTGCTCCAGCAGCGCCAGAGTGTCGGCAATCACTTTGTTCACATCCACATCACCGATTTCGGTGCCGCTGGTGCGTGAGAAATTCAGCAGATTGTTCACAATCTCAGAAGCGCGGAAAGTCTGGCGCGTAATCTTCTCCAGCAGGCCCGATTTTTGCGGATCGCCTTGCAATTGTTTGCCCAGCATCTGCGTGTAGGAAGAGATCACAGCCAGCGGTGTGTTGACTTCATGAGCCACACCGGCGGCCAGCAACCCGATCGACGAAAGTTTATCGGCCTGCGAGAGCTGGGCTTCGAGTTCGATCCGCTCCGTGATGTCATCCATGATGATCAGCCGTCCGATCTCCTGGAACGTGCGCGTCACCAGAGGCGCAATGGCCACATTCACAGTGCGCACTTCGCCCGCCGGAGTCTTCAGGCGGAACTTGTACAGATTGCGAATGCCCGCGTCCTGCCGGATGCGATCGAATTCTTCGACGAACTCCGCCGGGAAAATAGCGTTCAGCGGCTGGGTCAGCGTCTGCCAGCGTGGCATCGCGTACATCACTTCCATCTGCGCGTTCCAGCTCTCGATGCGGTCTTCCATATCGAGCGCCATCACGCCCACATTGATCGATTCCACAATGTTTTCGTTGAAGTCTTTAAGCCGTTCGTATTCCGCCGCCTTCTGCTGCAGCGAGGCATAGAGCTGTCCGTTCTGAATCGCAATCCCAAGATAGCCGCCCAGGGTTTCCAGCAACTCCATGTCTTCGCTGGAGAGGAAGTCTCCATTAGCGGTCTTGCCCAGTCCGAGCACCGCGATGGTCTTCTGCTGGGCGTGGCAGGGGATGTAGTAATTCAGATCCAGGCGAGCAATGGCTTGCTGTGCGCCTGGAGTCTCGCGCGGTACCTGGTGCGTGTTCTCGAAGAAAAGATGCCCAGCCTGCTCCGGCCGCGGAACGCTCAGAAATGCCAGATCGATGTTGCCGGGCACAGATACGCCGAAGGACTGGGCCAGCACGAACCGTCCTGGTTCTTCGCCGGCGAGGAAAATCGCCATATGATCAACCGCCAGAGTGCGGGACAACCGGTCGATCAGCGAAGACAGCATCCTGGTCAGGTTCGTCTCCGAACTCAGTTCACGGCCGAACTCGAGCAGCGTGCGGCGGTAGTCGTAGCGCGCCCGGTAGAAGAACTGGTCGATGCGGTCCTGAATCCACTTGCGAACGGGATCGAACAGCAGCGCTGTCACCACCACGGCCAGGATCAGCCCCATTGGACCCGAGCTGCGCTGCCAATTATGCAGCAGCAGGGCCACGCCCGCCACCAGCGCGAAATACAAACCCACCACGATCGCCGCGGCCAGCGCGTAAACCACACCGCGCTTGAAGATGAGGTCCACATCCATCAAGCGGTAGCGGAAGATGGCGTAGCCGAAGGTCAGCGGCAGCAGGGCCAGCGACAACGCAGAGACCTTCATGGTTGCATTGGGCAGCGAACCCATCAGAAAGGGAATCACGTACAACAGGGTGTAGGGAACGATCGCCAGAATGGTTCCGCGGGTCACCCACTTCAACTGCTGCCGCAGAATCGTGGTGCTGGCATGCCGGTAGCTGTACCAGAGCACGACCGCGGACGCCAGAAAGAACAGCGACCCGTAGGACATTTCCATCCGGTCGAGGTTCCATTTCAGGCGCTCACTGGCTTGCAGCCAATGCATCGCGGTTACGTGCGCCGCCAGCAGCAGCGCTCCCGGTAGATACACCAGCCCCAGCAGCCAGGGGTGCTTGCGCACGGTCAGGCGCTTCTCAGGAAAAGTGAGCACGAAATGAAGAAACAGGGCCGGCTGCAATACCCCGGCGATGATGTTGCCCCAATAAATGATCCAGTCGAAATCGTTCAGTTTGGTGGTGTATTTGAAGGAATAGGCGATGAACGAGACCAGGCAAAAGATATAGAAGTGCGTGGATCCGGGAGCGGTCCAGCGCCGCAGCAGGACATAAAGGCCGATGCCCAGATAGATGAGCGCAATCACCCGCAGCCAGTTGTTGAGAGGACGGTCCACGGGTTCCAGAATGACGCTGGGTTCGAGGGGAACCGACTGCCGCAGCAGGGAATACGCGGCTTTGGACCACACGCCTTTCCGGTAGAGCTGCCGCTCCAGTCCCGGCATGGTTCGAACTTCCTCGCCGTTGACGGAAACCAACTGGTCACCCGGCTTGATGCCGGCCTTCTCGCCCGGCCCCGTGGGCTCGACCCGATCCGCCGTCAGATGTCCGCCTTGTTCAATCCACCAGATTCCGTCGCCGGGAATCAGGAATTTCGCCTCGGCGTTGAAGTTGAAGCCGGCGAAAATAACCGCAGCTACTGTCAGGAAGAACAACAGGACGGCGACAGAACGAACTTGACTTTCCCGGTTCATGGCTTTCGGCGGCAATCGCCCGGGGTGGTTGGTAGGCCGCGGATCAGTCGACAGATCTTCGATAAGCAACTTCGCTGCCATGTCGTTTCCCGTTTCGGGCGTGTCTAAGTTCCTTATCTATAGCAACTTCCAAGATTATAAATGGGTTTTTGGAAACCACGTACGTTTTTCGGGAGGTTTGTGTGGGATTTTGTATCTACTTCGGTTGGAACATTTTACGGGCAGGGGAGGTTCTGCGGACCTCTCGGCGGCCCGGACTCTTACCGCCGAGCACGCCGAGAGCGCCGAGGTTCAAGAAATACTTCTTCTTGGCGCACTCGGCGGTCTCGGCGGTAGCAGTCTTTTTTTTGACCTTATTACGAAGGCCACGCGGCCATCGGCGCTGTCCCAGGCCCAAGACTGACCCGAATCACGTTCAGCAATTCTTCGTTGTCGGCGGGCTTCTGGAAAAACGCTGAAGCCCCTGCCTTCAAGGCGCGTTCTTCGTTACTCTGGGGGTCGCGCGCGCTCAGCACGATCACAGGAATGCCAGCCAGACTGTCGCTGTTCTGCAGCCGGTCGAGCACCACGAAGCCGTCGCCCACCGGCAGGCCGAGATCCAGAATAATCAGCGATGGGCGTTCTTTCTGGGCTGCGGCAATGGCGGCGTAGCCATCGGAGGCGGTTAGGACGTCATAGTTGTTGGCCCGCAAGCGCAGCCGCAGGGCACGCAGCAGATCGGGATCGTCATCAACGAGCAGAATCTTCGGTCTTGGCATTAGAGTTCTCCTTATGTTTTTTTGGCTGATTTCTTGTGGCCTGGCGTACCCTTCCCGGCGCATAACAGTTTTGATTCCACGCTTTCCTTGATCATCTGGGTTACGCGCTCGGCCACGGCTTGAACCTGCTGCTCCAACGTCGCGTCGGGATTGCCGGAGGGAGGCTCCACCGGAAGCGTGGTGATGGTCAGCGTGGATTTGACCTTCAGATCGGCGACGCGCTCCAGTTGCTCGCGAATGCGCGTAGTCATAGTCCCGGAACTTTGCAGGTCAGTCGAGGCCACGACAAAGAAAGTTTCGATCGCACCCGACGTTCCCATCGGCGGAAGAACCAGATCCTTGTCGAGATAGACGCAGCGCCGCAAAACCTCCAGACACTGCTGCCAGGTTTCTTTCCAATTGCCGCGTGGAGGGCTGAAGAGCGGCGCAAGGTCGACGCGCACCAGCACAAAAGCCGGACGCAAGCGCTCTTGGTGAACGATGACCGGGGCGAGCAGCCGCGCCAGCGAGTAAATCGGCAGGGTGAAGGTGAAAGTGCTGCCTTGGCCGGGTTCGCTCAAAACCCAGATGCGTCCTTCGTGAAGCCGGACGATTTCCCGGCAAATGAAGAGTCCCAATCCCAATCCGGCGCGGCTGTTGTCAATCGCGTCCGGATCCTGATACAGGCGCTCGAAGACCAGCGCCTTGCCCTCTGGACTGATGCCGCGTCCCGTATCGGTGACCGAAATATAGACGTAGCCCGGGTCCGCATCCACCATGCTGGCCTGGACCATGACCGACCCCTCCGGCGGCGTGAACTTGATGGCGTTATCGAGCAGATTGATGAGCACCTCGAGCACGCGGCCGGGGTCGGCATGCACCAGTGGCAATCTCTGGTCGACTCCCATTTCCAATCCAATTTTTTTCTCATCGGCCGTGGGCCGCAGCATGGCAACCGCCCCCTGCACCAGTTCCTGCAGTGAAATGCAGCGGGGGTCGATCCGCATCTTGCCGCCTTCGGCGCGGGTGGCTTCGAGCAGGTCGCGGATCATGGCGTGCAGCTGATTCACGCTCTTCAAAACAGTTTTCAGGTGATCCGATTGGTCGGGCAACATGGGGCCCGCCAGGCCGTCGAGCAGCAGAGTCACGTATTGGTGAATGCAGGTCAGCGGCGTGCGCAATTCATGCGACACGTGGGACAGGAACTGGTTCTTGAATTCCATTTGCTGCTTGCGGGTGATTTCCAGAGTGCGCAAAAGCGCCTGCCGTTCCACCGCGTAGCGGATGGCGCGCTCCAGATGCTTGCTCGAAATATCGCCTTTGATCAGGTAGTCCTGCACCCCCTGGTGCACCGCCTTTATCGCCAATGCTTCATCATCCTGGCCAGACAGCACCACGATCGGCACGTCGGGAGCGTGTTCCATGACCCGGCGGAAGGTTTCGGCGCCGCGGCTGTCGGGCAGGTTCAGGTCCAGCAGAACCAGCGAGGGGGTTTCCCTGCTTAGCGAGGCCAGTCCATCCGACAGCCGGTTGACGCAATTCACTTTCACCGGGGATTTCCCTTCGATCAGGCGCAGGCGGACCAGGTCCGCGTCTCCCGGGTTATCTTCAATCAGCAATACGTGCGTGGTTTGGGGATCCATTACTCTGCTATTCTCCTTGTCGTGGCAGGCTCGCAGTACCGAACCAGAACTCCTCAATCGCCTTCATCGCCGAAAAAAACTCATCCAGATTCCCCGGCTTGTTGACGTAGCAATTCCCGCCCAGTTCGTAACTGCGCACAATATCCTCGCTCAGCCGGGAGGTGCTGAAGATCACGACCGGAATCCGGCGCAACTCCGGGCCTGCCTTCATCGCCGCCAGTACGGCCAGTCCCGCTTTCTTTGGAAGATTCAGGTCGAGGATGACCAGGTCGGGCCGGATCGCGTTCGCGTGCTTTTCCTTGCGGTTCAGGAAGGCCATCGCTTCGACCCCGTCTTCGACGCTGTGGATGCGGCTGCGGTGCACGCTTCCGGCCAGGGCCTCGCGGACCAGGATCACGTCGGCCGGGTTGTCGTCCACGACCAGCAGGTGGGGGATGGATTTCATGGCCGCGCGCCTTCTGGCGCATTGGCCCCGCGGAGAGGCAACGTAAACTTGAAGGTAGAACCGGCGCCAGCCTGTGATTCCACCCAGATCTTTCCGCCGTAGGGCTCAATGATCTTTTTAACGATGGCCAGACCGATGCCGTTGCCCGGGTACTCGCTCCGCGCGTGCAGGCGTTGAAAGGCGACGAAAATGTTCTCCGCGTACTCCGGCGCGATTCCAATTCCGTTATCCTTCACGCTGAACAGCCAGTGTTGTTCGGCTTTTTCCACTTCGATGGAAACTATCGGCGGCGCTTTCTCGCGGAACTTGATGGCGTTTCCGATCAGATTCTGGAACACCTGCGTCATCTGCGTGTGGTCTGCCCACACCGTCGGAAGCTCGGCACAGTTCACGACCGCGCCACTCTCCTGAATCGCCGAGGCCAGCGACTGCAGCACTTCCTTCATCACTGCGTTGCAATCGATGTTGTCACGGGGAGGGCAGTTCCGCCCGACCCGGGAGAATGCCAGCAGATCCTTAACCAGAACCTGCATGCGCAACGCTCCTTCGCTGGCATAGCCCAGAAATTTGTCGGCATTCTCGTCGAGTTTGCCGGTGTAGCGTTCCGAGAGCAGCTGAGTGTAGGCCGCCACCATGCGCAGCGGCTCCTGAAGATCGTGCGACGCGATATAGGCGAACTGTTCCAGATCCGCGTTGGAGCGCGCCAGTTCATCTACTTTCCGGGCTAAATCTTCTTCCACCTGATGGCGCAGGTGACGCTCGTGTTTTTCCCGCAGCGCCCGCCGGATCGCCTCCGGCAGCCGCGCCAGGCCGTCTTTCAGGACGTAATCCGTTGCCCCCTGCTTAATACATTCCACGGCGTTCACATCCCCGAGCGCGCCGGTCACGATAATCAGTGGGATATCCAGAGACTCGCCGTGTAATATTTCGACCGCTTCCACGCCTCTCCAATCTCCCAGGTTGTAGTCGGCCAGGATGATGTCGGGGGATTCTTCCTTTACCCGCTGGCGGAACTCGACGGCAGTCTGCACTACGGCGATACAGACGTCGAAGCCTTCTTTGCGCAGTGCCCGCGACATCAACTCGGCGTCGACCTCGTTGTCTTCCACCAGCAAGGCACGCAGCTTGGGTTGAGGCTCGGCCGCGACTTGTATCTCGAGCTTGGTTCCAGCACTGCTCATGATCCCTGCTTTGCGGTGGTCGACTTGCCATTCGCCAGGGGAGGCCGATTCGTGACCAGCCAGTACAGTCCCAGCAACTTCACCATTTTCCGGAACTCGTCGAAGTCCACCGGCTTCTGCAGGTAGCTGTTGACGCCCAGGTCGTAGCCGCGGACCAGGTCCCGCTCTTCCCTCGAGGAGGTCATCAGGACCACAGGTACGATCCTGGTTCGCACGTCGCTTTTTACCCGTTCCAGAACCTCCATCCCATCCACTTTGGGCAGCTTCAGATCCAACAGAACCAGCTTGGGCGGATGATCGAAGGACCGATGTGCATACGGTCCGGAGCAGAACAGGAATTCCAGAGCTTCCTCTCCATCGCGCGCAACAAAGACGCGGTTGGCCAGATTTTCCGTACGCAACGCGTGCAAGGTCAGGTCCACGTCCTCTTGACTATCATCGACCAAAAGAATATCGACTTCAGTTGCGCTCATACTTAAGCTCCTGCCGTCCAATGCAAACCGTCATTTCGACCAAAACCCCCGTCATCCGGATCGAAACACCTGTCATCCGGATCCAAACGCCTGTCATCCCGAGCGAAGCGAGGGATCCTGGTTCCTGCCTGCGCCACCCAGTCCCTCCGCTGGCAAACACCTAGACTCCTCAGCGGGACGCGACCAACTGTGAAACCGGGTCGCGCCGACTGACTTCTTTCCGTCTAACCTCGCCCTTCTCCGCAGCTGCGAGCGTGAAAAAAAAGGCCGCGCCCTTATCCATCTCAGCCTCCGCCCACACCCGGCCTCCGTGCTTGTGAATGATGCGTTGCACCGTGGCCAGGCCAATGCCCGTACCTTCGAAATCCTCAGCCCGATGCAGGCGCTGGAAGGTGCCAAACAGCTTGTCTTTGTATTTCATGTTGAAGCCGACCCCGTTGTCGCGAACGCTGATGATCATGTGTTCGTTTTCCTGCCGGTAACTGATCTCAATAATCGCGCGCTCGCGGGTCCGGCTGAACTTGAGAGCATTGGCGATCAGGTTCTGAAACACCTGCTTGATCAGGATGGGATCGCACTCCATCGGCGGCAGGTCCGCAATCTTCCACGTCACGGCCCTGCCATTTACCTCGGGCTGCAGTAGCGATACAACTTCCTCGATCACCGAATTCAGGCCGGTGCTCTGGAGTTGGAGCGCGTAACGGCCGACCCGCGCCAGATTCAGCAGCTCATCCACCAGCAGCCCCATGCGGTGAGCGCCGTCGGCGATGCGCTGCAAATGACTCTGCGCTTCGGGGGGCATTCCCGGGCCAAAGTCCTCAGTTAAGATTTTGGAGAAACCGCCAATGTGCCGCAGCGGTGCGCGCAGATCGTGGGAAACGGAGTAGGTGAAAGCTTCCAATTCGTGGTTAGCGGCTTCGAGTTGCGCGGTGCGTTCGATAACTCTCTGTTCGAGTTCCTCGTTCAGCTTACGGATTTCCTGCTCGTCTTTTTTTCGTTGCGTGATGTCGCGGAAGGCGACCACGCCCCCCCTTGCCTCGCCGTCCTTGCCTTTAAGTGGATTGCCGCTGGATTCAATCCAGACCCCGGCCTCAAGTTCCGGATTGCGCACATACATCTCGACCGTGCACGTTTCTCCGTGAATGGCGCGCAGCAGGGGATTTTGCTCGGGCGGGAAAGGCGTCACCGTATCGGGCAGGTAGGTTCCATAGTGATCGGTCCATTGCTCGGGTGGAACGTTGGCCGCGCCCAGGCCAACGATCCTCCTCGCGGCAGGATTCCAGAGGATGAATTCTCCCGTCTCATCGGCGGCCACCAGTCCCTCGCCAATGCTGTCCAGCACCGACTGGAGCATGAGCGTCTGGGTCTCCAGCGATCGCTGCGAGCACAGCAATTCCTCTGCCTGCCGGGCCAGAGCGGCTGCGGCCCGTTTGTGCCCGGTGATGTCGCGAAGAACTGCGACTCCTCCGCACAAGCTGCCCGCAGCGTCCTTTATGGGGCGCGCTCTGACCTCCAGAAAGACGGCCTCCGCGCCACCGGGCTGTCCCACCATCAACTCCACTTGCACCGACTCGCCACGCAGGGCTCGAACCAGCGGGAGATGTTCCGCGGAATAAGGCGTAACCCCGTCGGGCAGGAAGACCTTGTAATAATCTGTCCACTCCTCGCTGGGCAGGTCGGCCGCCCCTCGGCCCATCAGTTTCTTCGCGGAATTATTCCAGATTAGAAAATGTCCTTCGCGGTCGGCTGCAACCAACCCCTCATCCATGCTGTCCAACACCAATTTGAGCATCAGGCTCTGTTCCTCCAGCGCCCTCTGCGACCGCAATAATTCTGTGGTTTGCCGGGAGAGTTCTTCGGCTTGTCCTGCAAGCCGCTCCTCTGCTTGTTTGCGCCCGGTGATGTCACGGGCAATTTTTGAGGCTCCGACAATCGTGCCCCGGTTGTTCTTAATCGGCGAAATTGTCGCGGAAATGTCAATTCTCTTGCCATCCTTCCGCACCCGGACGGTCTCGAAATGCTCGAGGCGTTCCCCCCGCCCGATTCGCCCCAGAATGTCGGACTCCTCAGCGACCCGCTCCGGCGGGATCAGCATCAGCATCGGTTTACCCACGACCTCACTTGATGCGTACCCGAACAACTTCTCCGCACCACGATTCCAGGCTGTAATCGTCCCCTCCAGATCCTTGCTGATAATGGCGTCATCGGAGGATTCGACAATGGCCGCCAGCCATCCCCGCGCCTCTATCCTCTGCAACTGCTCGTCGGTGGACTTGCTGTCCGACAACTCCGCATGCGAGCCCGTGGCCTCAGGGATGGCAATCCCTGCTTTGCCGATGCGAGATGCCGTAGCACGCTTCACGGGCCTGATAAGTCCTCCAAGTATGATTTTCCTGGGAAGGGGATCCAACGAGGGAACTGCTATTCCGCGTGACGACGCAGCCTCGTCAGTTAGGTTATCGGCGGGGATTCGACATACATTACGCTGAGGGATCGTTGGCGGCGGATCGAGTGCAAAAACGGGAGTGTGCGGCTACCTGTCCCACTTCCGGCGGCATCCAGGCGTCCAGCTCACTGCGGCGGGCAGGGAACTCCTTGGCTGGATAAGGGCTCCCTAATTGTTGCAGGATGAAGAGGAATAAGAAGAAAATGTGAGTCAGTTGCCATTCCCCAGGGCGTTCTTCAGCCCCTAACCCCAGTTGGTGGTTTCAGTTAGGAGAATTGTATGTACAGTACTGGCATGCAGCATTGCCGGTACAAAGTGTTCCGACTGGAACATTAGAGCAGTTTTTCAGCCTGCCTTGCGTTCATCTTCCGCGGTTTCGGATGAGGCATCCTCTTCATCCCACTCAAACGAGAGCGCCCGCGCCGTGGTTTCAATGGGCGCAAGTTCAGGAATATCATCGGCCACTGACGCGCCCAGCTCGGCAAACTTCCGCGCCGAAACCAGCACCCGGCTTTCCAGCGATCCAACTGCTTTGTTATAAGACTCGACCGCACGATCGAGTCCGGTGCCGACCTGCGTGATGTGTCCCGCGAGCAGCCGCAGCCGGTCGTGCAGTTCCTTGCCCAGCGCGCTGATCTGCTGCGCGTTGCGCGCCAGCTTTTCCTGATTCCATCCGTAGGCCACGGCTTTGAGCAGAGCGATCAGCGTGGTCGGCGACGCCGGGATCACGCGCTGCAAGACTCCTTGCTCGATCAAGCCAGGGTCCTGTTCCAGCGCCGCGCTGAAAAACGTTTCGCCGGGAAGAAACATCACCACGAACTCAGGCGTGGGATCGAACTGTTCCCAATATCGTTTGTCGCTGAGCGTCTTCATGTGATCGCGAACCTGCCGCGCATGATTGGCCAGACAAGCGCGCCGCGTTTCTTCATCGGTAGTCTCGAAGGCATCGAGAAACGCCTGCAGTGGCGTCTTCGCGTCCACCACAACGTTCTTGCCGCCGGGCAACTTCACCACCAGATCAGGACGCAGTCGTCCCGTTTCAGTGGTTACCGATTCCTGCTCGGCGAAGTCGCAATACGAAAGCATGCCGGCGATCTCGACCACGCGCCGCAACTGAATCTCTCCCCAGCGCCCGCGCACGTTCGGAGTGCGCAAGGCCCGCACCAGATTCCCAGTCTCCGATTGCAGCTCTTTCTGCGTTGTGATCAGCGATTGCACCTGGGCACGCAGTTCGCCGTATGCGTCGCCGCGAGCCACTTCCATCTGCTGAATCTGCGCATCCACTTTGTTCAGCGAATCGCGCACCGGAGCAACCAGGTCAGCCACAGCTTTCTGCCGGTTCTCAAGGTCGCCCCGAGCCTCGGCCTGAAAGCGTTCCAGGCTTTCCTTCGCCAGCACCAGAAACGATAAGTTATTGCTTTTCAATGCGTCAGAAGCCATGGCCTTGAAAGCATTGCGCAATTCTTCGCTGGCGCGAGTCACCAATTCAATCTTTTCGTTGCTGGACTTTCGTTCCGACGCCAGGTCCGATTCTAACCTGGCTTTCGCCGCCACCAGCTCGGTGTGAGCCTGCAGAAGCCGCGCCAGATCAGCCTTTCCGGCGGTTAATTCCTTCTCCATCAAGGACAAACGCGCCATGAGAGCGGCAGGGCGCGAACGGAGCGCGAGCCAAGCAATCACGCTGCCAAACAACAGTCCAATGACCCCTATGAGACCAGGTTCCATAGCGAAGGTAACTACTCTGCCTGAATTCCAGCTTCTAGCGTAGCACCAGCGGCAAGTTCGAGTCTGAAGTTTGCTTCCCCCGGTGCCGATATTAATGGCACAAGCGATGCCAAAAGCCTCTAAACTCGCGATGGCGTTCCTGCTGCTGGGCGCCGCCTCGGTTTCGCCATCACGATTGATGGCTGCTTCCGGGGGGAACAACGGTGCTGCCGAGCAACCCGCGCAGCACGCGACTCTGAAACCGGCCGCCGCGACCGCTCCCGACATTCCTTTCACCGAGTTCGATACGGAAGCCGAACAGGTGCTTCTTGACCTCGCGAACCAGGCCAGAGCGCAAGCTGGCGCGCCTCGTTTGACTCTCGATGCAGGACTTTGCCAGGCAGCCCGCGCGCACGCCGAAGTGATGTTTGCCGCGCGGCAGCTTTCGCACCAGTTTGAAGGCGAGCCCTCCCTACCCCAACGCCTGGGAATCGCAACCCATATGCAACTGGATCAGGAAGGCGAGAACGTCGCGCTCGATTTCGACGCCGCCAAGGGACACGAACATCTAATGCTTTCCCCGCCGCATCGCGCGAACCTGCTCAACCCGGCTTACAACGTGGTCGGGTTGGGCGTGGTCCGTAGCGGAGCCCGGCTCTATATCGTGCAGGACTTCGGCCACGCCCTCCCCAACTATTCCGTCGCGCAAGTCAAGGAACGCGTAGCCGCGACCCTGGTGCAGGCGCGACACCAGGCCAATCAGCCCGAACTAGCTCGCCAGGATCTGCCCACGGCGGATGACGCGGCCTGCTCCATGGCGCAAGCCGACAAGCTCGGAACCTCTCCCGTTCAAAAACTCGCCCAGCGCTATACGGTGCTGACTTACACCAGCCTGCATCCGGAGACGCTGCCCGCACAGGCCAGCCACATCATCGCCAGCCATAATCTGCGCAGCTTCTCGGTGGGCGCCTGCTACGCGCGCACCGACACTTATCCCACGGGCGTTTATTGGGTAGTGTTGTCGCTGGACTGAAGCTGTCTTCTAAACCTGCCCGCTAAACCCTGGCGTCTACTTCACCGGCACGCTGTAATGCGAAGCCACAACCTGCCACTTGCCGCCGCTCTTCACCCACACATCGGTGAACCGGTCGTGATATTCGTAGCGCTTTCCGTTGGAGTCGCCTTTCTCGTGATACGCGCCGGTTACCACCGCTGTGGTGCCGTGCATTCGCACTTTAAGGTCTGACATTTCCGCCACTTCGACGTGAACGGAAGGTTCGGCGCTGTGGCTTACATAGCCTGTCTTGCCGTAGGTGCTGCCGTCCTCAATGGTTATGACGAAATCCTCGTCCAGCAGAGAAGCGAGAATATCAACCTGGCGCTGCTTATAGGATTCGGTCCACTTCAATTCCATGGAACGAATGTAGGCGGCGTCCGGTTTTTCCTGTGCTGCCAAAGGGATCATCAATCCTGTGAGCAAACAAAAGGTCAGACCGGAGGCTAGACGGTTGGGCATACCTTCTATGTCGCACAATGTGGAAAGCCGCGCAAGTTCCTTGTCTGGCGACTGCCGCGCTGGACGCCGGGAGTCGGCTGTCCAGCCTTGACAAAGACGTCTCGCGCCAAGCTTGTGCTAACCTTGCCCTGCCCTCCGTCTGTGGTTCCGCGCATGGAATCCTCGGCACAAGTCCGTTTGCCTCAGGCACACTCGCACGATGTCCGGGTCGGCACGGCGGGCTGGTCTTACAAAGACTGGGATGGCATTTTTTACCCTTCGGGCATGTCGCACCGCAAGCAGCATCCGCTGGAATATCTGGCGCGCTTCTTCGACACCACCGAAATCAACACATCGTTTTACGGACCGCTGAAGCCCGAGTGGGCCAAGCTCTGGTGCCGCAAGGTTGCGGCCGTGAATAAGAACTTTCTCTTCACGGCGAAGCTCTACCGTGCGTTCACGCACTCGCCGATCGCGGTGATGGAGCCCACTTCGGCCGCGACCATCCGTCCCACTGACGACGACGAAGCCCGCACCCGCGAAGGCCTGGATGCCATTGCCGGCGAAGGACGACTCGGCGCGCTGCTGATTCAGTTTCCGGTGTCGTTCAAAAATACTTCCCTCAACCGCGAATATCTCGAGCGCCTGCTGCGCCAGTTCATCGAATATCCGCGCGTGGTCGAGGTGCGGCACTCCAGTTGGAACGACGCTGCGACGCTGGCTGCATTCGCGCAGAAGGATGTTGGCTTCTGCAACATCGACCAGCCCTTGCTCGGGCGATCGCTCGCGCCCACAGAACACGTGACCTCTGCGATCGGCTATGTGCGTCTGCATGGCCGCAATTACGAGCAGTGGTTTGATTCCGACAATCGCAACGACCGCTACAACTATCTCTACAGCCAGCGCGAACTCGCGGGCTGGAAAGAGAGAATCGAGAGCGTTGCCGAGCGGGCGCAGGCGACGTATGTAATCACCAACAATCACTTCGAGAGTAAAGCCGGGGTGAATGCGCTGGAGCTGAAGGCCATGATCAGCGGCAAGAGAGTGCTGGCTCCGCCCACGCTGATTCAGAAATATCCTGAGCTGAGGAGAATCGCCGACCCTGCCGACGACTCCTGGGAAGCGAACTCGATTCTGCAATTTCAATAAACGGGTGTTGAAAAACCGCACCAATTTTAAATCCGCCGCTATTCTTGGTGAGTCATAAACAGGATTCTGCCGTCATCATCGACGGAGCCAGATGCTCAGCTATTGTCGCCTCAGAGGCCTGTACTGAAAGATCAGGAGGACCACTCTTTACGCCCTTGGTATAATGAAAGATATGGCGGTAGCGAAGCAAAATCGTCAGAAGCGTGCATCGGTCGCGGCAGTCCCAGCCCGCAAAGAGCGTCCGGCCCGGCTGCAGGGCCGCGACCTACGCCGTGCCCTGGAGGAACTTCGCGACACCAAGAGCGAAACCCGAGCTCAAGAGTTGAAGAAGGCTATCAGTGATTCCATCTGCGGGGCATAGATGCCCCCGGGCAAGCTCAACCTCAAGGCCTCCAAGAAGAAAGTCGAAAAATTGCTGGATCGGATACGCACCAGGGAAATCAGTGTGGACGATATCATGCTATTTCATGAATGGGCACGACGACCCGTGATTATCCGGATGGAGAATGGTGCAAAGATTTCGGAACGTTTAAGGCGGTAGGCAAAGGCCTCGAACTGGCGACCTTCTTAAGTAAAGATCAGCCCTGCTGGGGACAGCAACTGCAGTAGAAGGGAAATTCTGCGCAGCCTTGAACAGGACCGTCCGCCCTACACTCCCACCTTGGCGTGATCCGACATGCGGCGCTTGTTGTAGCGGAGTGCGACATTCATAAACACGTTGCCCAGAGAGGTTTCAAAGCAGATCATGAGCGCTTCCACGTCTTCGCTGGTCTTGTCGCCTACCTCGGAAGTGACCAGCATGGGAGGATGGACCCGGAAGTGAAAGCCCTGGTCGTTGAGCGCACAGACGGCGTTGCCGACCACCTGGTTGGCCAGTTCGAAGATGGTCTCTTTGATCAACCCGTCGGATTCCGGCAATTCCGCGCCCGCATAGTGGCTGGCTACGCGCACAGCGGTCTGCGGCTCGAGGTCGAGGATGATGCGGCCCTCGATGTCTCCGGAGAGCGCCACCATGCCGGCCACGCCTTTGCGGCGATAGGCGTCCTCTTCCATCGAGAGGTTGCCCACCTTCGTGGTACCCGACAGACCTTGGGACAGCACGGCGTCAGCCGCGTTGATGAAAGGCTGAATCAGCTCCATCTTCATGCGACTAGACCCCCGCGCCGGCCGCACTCGACACGGCACCGTCTTCTCCAAGAACGTACTTGATGACTTCGTACAGCACTTCCGGCTTCACCGGCTTCTGTACGAAATGGCGCGCGCCGCGCTGCAATGCGGCCACGATGTTTTCCTGGTAGCCCACCGAAGACACCATGACGACACGGGCTTCGGGATGCGCCTGGACGATTTTCTCGGCGGCTTCAATGCCTTCCATCTGCGGCATGGTGATATCCATGAGCACGATGTCGGGATGGGTGCGTTCGAATTCGCTGATGGCGGTCAACCCGTCACCGGCCTCGGCCGCCACCTGTCCGCCAAAGGTTTCGATCATGCGAGCCAGATTCTTGCGCGCGAACACGGAATCGTCCACGATCAAGTAACGGACCGGCTGTCCGTCCTTGCTGCGTTTTACTGGTGCGAACTGCTCCATAACAACCTCCTCTATTACATTCCATCACGGCGGTCTCCCGCCGGCCAGATAACTCAGGTCTATGGGACCTGTGTCAGCAACTCATTTAGCAACTCATTTAACGTCCGGCGCGGACTGCCTTTCCCGCTCCGCCATTCTCCCCGTAGCCCTCATTGCGGCCACAAAGAGCCTGCAGAGTAGTCGGGATCGCGTCCAGGGTCACAACCCGCATGGCATAGCCGCGTTCGATGGCAGCCTTGGGCATGCCAAAGACCACGCAAGACTCTTCGCTCTGCGCGATGGTCATGCCGCCGGCTTTCTTCACGGCGCCCAGACCCTCCGCGCCGTCATCGCCCATCCCAGTCATCAGCGCGGCGATCGCTTGCGAGCCGAATTCCTCGGCCACGCTCTGGAACAAAACGTCGACGCTGGGCCGGTGGCCATTGACGCGCACGTCGTCATTGAGCACCACAACGTCTCCCATGGCGAGCCGCTTCACTTTCATATGCCGGCTTCCGGGGCAGATCAGCACACGCCCGGCCTGCAGGACGTCACCCGATTGGGCTTCCTTTACGCGCAGCGAACACAACTCGTCCAGACGCCGGGCAAACATGTCGGTGAAGCCCTCGGGCATGTGTTGCACGATCACGATCGTTCCCGGAAAGTCCGGAGGCAGCTGCGCCAACACGAATTCAAGAGCCTGCGGCCCGCCGGTAGAAATGCCGATCGCCACTACTTTGCTGGGCGGAGGCGCGGACTTCGCGGTCGAGAGCTTTTCTTGAGGCGCGGCTACCCGGAAAGCCCCGGGGCGAACCACCTTGCAATCGGCAGCCGCCTTGATTTTTGCGATCAACTCCGCCGCGGTTGCCGCCATGTGCGCTGAAGCGTCCTGCGGCTTGGTGACGAAGTCGAAGGCCCCGAGCCCTAACGCCTTCAACGTAACCGAAGCGCCTTCCGTGCTGTGGGAACTGACCACGATCACGGGGATCGGATGCCGGCGCATGATCTCTTTCAAAGTGTCGATGCCGTTCATACCCGGCATTTGCAGATCGAGCGTGACCACGTTGGGCTGCAACTCCTCGATCTTCTTCATGACGAAGGTTCCGTCCATCGCCGTGCCCACCACCTCGATCGACGGGTCCGCTTCCAGCATCTGCGGGATCAGCTTTCGCATCAAGGCGGAGTCATCCACCACCAGAACTCGCACTTTTTTCATGCCTGATGTCATGCCCGGCCTCCCTCGGCGCTCAGGGCCAGCCGCGCGCGATCGGCATGATTCAGCAAGAGTCCGCAATTCACCAGACCGGCTGCTTCCGGCCGCATGCTGGCAACGTGTTCCACGACCGCGGGCAGATTCAGGATCAATACAACCTTCCCATCGCCTAGGATCGAGGCGCCGTTCACCAGATCGGTGACGAAGGTCTGATCGTCCAGAGCCTTAATGACCAACTCTTCTTCTCCTTCTAAAGCATCCACGATGAGGCCGTATTTCCTTTCAAGGACAGTAATTACCAGGACGAACAGCTTATGTTTATTGCGGTCGACATCAGGCGCGGAAGCGCGTCCCAGGCGCAGCAGCGGCAGTACCTGGTTGCGCAACTGCAGCACTTCGTAGTTATCGACCTGATGCACCTCCGACTCGAAGGTGCGGGCAATCTGGCTCACCGCGTTCAGCGGGATGGCATACAAGCGTTGCTCCACCCAGAACATAAGGGCTTTGATGATCGCCAGCGTAAGCGGCAACTTCAGGCGGAACGTCGTTCCCTGGCCCAGATGAGTTTCAACGTGAATCGAGGCTTTCAGCCGCTGGAGCACGCTCTGCACCACATCCATTCCGACTCCGCGGCCGGAAACTTCGGTGACTTGCTCCGCCGTGCTGAAGCCGGGCCGGAAGATGAAGTCCAGAGTCTCGGCTTCGGTCAAACGCGCTGCTTCTTCCGCAGTCGTCATTCCCAGTTCGATGGCTTTGTTGCGAATCTTCTGGGCATCGATGCCGCGGCCATCGTCGCTGATCTCGACCACGACCTGATTGCCCTGGTGAAGGGCATTCAGCCGGATCTTTCCTCGTGGAGACTTGCCCACGCGGCGCCGTTCTTCCGCCGATTCGATGCCGTGGCTGACGGCGTTGCGCACTAGATGCGTCAGAGGCTCGGCGATCGCATCGAGAATGCCCTTATCGAGGTCGGTTTCCTGCCCGCACAGTTCCAGATCCACCTCGCGTCCGCACTGCCGGGCCACATCGCGCACGATGCGCGGAAAGCGGCGGAACAACTGGTCCACGGGCACCATGCGAATCTTCATGACCGAGCGTTGCAGATCGTTCAGCACCCTGGCCTGGAAGGCCATGGCATCGGCGAATTTGCCGCGCAACAGTTCCTTGGGATAGCGCTTGCCAAACTCGAGGAGCGCCTGCTGCAACATCGATTTGCCAATGATGAGTTCGCCCACCAGGTTGAGCACGCTGTCGATGCGCCCTGCCTCCACGCGAAGAATGTTTTCCGACAAAGCCTGCGGCACGGCCTGTTCCGGGGCTGGAGCGTGCACCTCGGCGGGAGCCGGCTTGACCGCGGCTGGTAATGGCTCAGTTGCGGGAGCGGCCGCTGCCGCCGATTGCTCGGCGACCTTGGCCGACGCCTTGGCCGGGGATGCTGCCTCGATCAGGACTACGCTGACCTCGCCCGCAATGGTCGGGATGTGGCACTTGGCGGCAATCTGATCTTTAGACTGCTCGGTGGCAAACACGAACTCCACCTGCTTGGAAGCGGCTGGCGATTTCGCGTCCGGCCGCACCACCAGGACCCGACCAATGCTGCTGATCGCATTCTGGATCATTTGCCGGGCGGCGATCGGCATGGTGCAGTGGGGATCGATCTTCACCACGACGTCGTACACGGCCAGGCCCGCTGCCTGCGCCTGAGCCAGAGCCCGCCTCTCGGCATCCGTCCAATCCTTGCCGGACTGCGGGGCCGACGCGGCTTTTTTCTTGCGCCGGGTCTTCTTGACCGCGGGCGCCGCCGTCAGCTCGTTGATTCTTTGCCGCAAAGCTTCGGTGGCGGGCATCTTGCCTCCACCGTGGTAAGCCGCGAGCATGGCCGCAAAGACGTCCGCCGCCGCAAAAGCGATTTCGGCCAGGGCTCCGTGCCCGGCCGCGCTCTCGAGCGTAAGTGCGTCTTCGAACAAGTGCGCCAGTTCACTCAACTCGCGCAGCCCGCAAGCCGCCGAGTCGCCCTTCAGCGTATGCACCGTCCGCCGGATCGAACGCACGATCTCCTCATCGCCGGGAGTCTTCTCCAGCTTGAGAGTCTCTTCGTTCAGCGCCTGCAGCAGTTCCTGCGAGGTCTCAAAAAAGAGCTCCCGCAGTTCCGCTCCGCGCTCATCAGGAGGATTGGTCACTCGCGCACCTCAATCCGCTGGTAAGCTGTGCCACTGTCTTTGTGCACCATATGGAACTTTTCCGTCAGGCCTAGCAAGCTTTCCGCGTGGCCCACGAAGAGATAGCCGCCGGGGTTCAGGCAGCGGTAAAACTTTTCGATCAACCGCTTCTGCTCCGCCTCGTCGAAATACATCATGACGTTGCGGCAGAAGATCACGTCATTGCGCTGCGGCAGGTATTCCGTCTTCAGATTGTGAAAATCGAAGTGGACCATCTCTTTCAGCGCCTTCTTGACCGCATAGCGGTCGCCGACCTTGTCGAAGTAGCGCAAGCGGAAGGTGTAATCCACCGTCGACATCTGGTGCTCGTTGTAAGCGCCTTCCTGCCCGGTTCGCAGCACCGAGTAGCTGATGTCGCTGGCCAATATTTCCACCCGCCAGGGCGGGGGAATCAGTGGCTTGGGCATGGTCATCTCTACCGGCAACGGATTGCGCAGGTAGTAGTAGGAGAGCGTATCCGCTGCCATCATGCCCAGCGTGTAGGCCTCCTGCCCGGTGGAACAGCCCGCGCTCCAAACCCGAATCGAATATTCCCGATGCGCCTGCTTGCGTTTCAACATTTCCTCGAGCACATATTTCTGGAACAGGTCCAACTGAGCCTTATGCCGGAAGAAGCTGGTTTCGTTGACCGTCAGGTTCTCCACCAGCCTGGCCAGTTCCGCCTTACCCTCCTGGCTGATCAGTAGCCGGTAATAGGAGTAGAAGGAATCGACGCGGCATTCTCGCAACCGCCGTAACAGGCGATCCTGCAGGAAATGGGTGCGGCGCTCGTCGAAGTGCATGCCGCACTCCTGGTACACCAGTGCCTGCAACAGCCGCAGTTCCGCGTCCGTCAAGATTGGAGCAGGTGCGGCTCCGTGTGTACTCATGCTTTCTCTCGTTCCTTACGCCTGAATCTAATTCCCTGACTCTCGGGCAGGCCATCGGCTGTGCCGGGCGCGCCGAGTTTTACCGAGCCCATGTTTAACCTGCCCATGTTCAACGTGCCGTAGCTCCGCGCGCTTCCGCCTTGGCAGTTTTGGTTTCCACACTGCTGGTTTCATGCAGCAAATTGGCCGGAGCCAACAGTTTGGTCATGTCGAGCAACACGATCAGACGGCCCTGAACCTTGCCCAATCCGGTAACGCAGTTCAATCCGCCCTCCTGGAATGCAGCCGGAGGAGCCTCAACGTCGGTGCTGGCGATCTTCAGTACTTCGGTCGCCGAGTCCACGATCAGCCCAGCCAGCTTGCCGGAGTGTTCCACGACCAGAATCCGGTTCTGCTTGATCAGCGTGGCCTGCTTGTCGCCGAAGCGCTTGCGCAGGTCCATCACCGAAACGATCTTGCCGCGCAGGTTGATCACGCCCTCGAGATAATCGGGTGCGTCGGGGACGGCAGTGATCTCCGGCACCCGCACGATTTCATGCAGCGAAGTGATGGGCACGCCATAGGTCTCGCGCCCTACCTTGAAACCCACGATATGGAGTTCTCGGCTCATGCGTAGTTGCCTATCGCTTGCCCTAGTAGCGGCTTGCGGCCGCAGCCCGGCGGTTGTCCTGCGTTCGTTCCTCGCCCGGCCGTGAGGCTGAGCCATCTCCCAGGGTGAAGCGGTCCATGAAGTCGAGCAGGCCGCGCGACATCTTCGACATCTGCTCTGCCGAAGCCGCCAGTTCCGTGGAACCTGAGGTCGACTGCTGCACCAGTTCACGCATCCGCTCCATGGCCTTGACCACGGCTTGCGCTCCGGAGGCCTGTTCTTCCACCGCCGAGTTGATTTCGTGGGTGATTTCGTTCAGCCGGGTCGTAGCCCGCGCGATCTGCGAGGAGCCATGCGATTGTTCGTTGGTGGCGGCGCCGATTTCCTGGGCGAACTTGTACACTTCAGTGACCACGTTTGAAATCTTGCGCAGCGCCCCGTTCAGTTCGCCGCCCAGATCCAGTCCTTCGTTCACGATGCCAGTCGAGCGGTCCATGTTTTCCACGGCCTTGCGCGCTTCCCGTTGAATGCTCTGAATCAGTTCGGAGATTTCCTTGGTGGATTGCGCCGACTTTTCCGCCAGCTTGCGGACTTCATCGGCCACTACCGCGAAGCCCAGGCCGTGCTCGCCGGCGCGCGCCGCTTCAATGGCTGCATTCAGTGCCAGCAGGTTGGTCTGCTCCGCCAGATCGTCGATGACTTCGATGATCTTGCCAATGTCATCGGCACGCTGTCCCAGCGCCCCGATGATTTCTCCTGAAGAAGTGATGGTTGCATTGATGCGGTTCAGGCCGTCGGTGGCCTTCTCCATGGTGGTGATGCCGCTGTGTACTTCTTCGCGCGAGCGGTTTGAGATGTCGAGCAGCACCTTGGCGGTATCGGCCACGCGCTGAATCGAAGCCACCATCTGATCGATGGAGGCCGAGGTCTCACTCACGCTGGAAGCCTGTACCTGCGTGCTCTTCACCATGTTCTGCACGTTCACGCTCATCTCGTGCATGGTGCTGGTGACTTCGTCGATGGCCGAGGAGGCCTGCAGGCCGATCTTGGCCGAATCGTCGGAAGCATTCGCCACCTGGCCAGATGCGCTCGCTACCTGCGCCGAGGCGTCGCGGACGCTGCGCACCAGCCGGCCCAAGCCTTCCAGCATGCGTACGAATGCATTGCCCAGGGTGTCGTGGGCCGAGCGCGGCTTGACCTGGACGGTAAGATCTCCGCCCGCAATCGACTCTGAAACTCCCGCCATTTCTTTGAGATAGGTGACCATCTTGGCAAAGCTGCGGGCCAGTTCTCCGATCTCGTCGTCACGATTCACGTCGATGGTGTGCTCGAGATCGCCGGTGTCGCCGATTTGCTTTGAAACCTTCATCAGGTTGGTCAGCGGCTCGGTGATCGACTTGGCGGTGGTGAAGGCCACGACCAGTCCCAGGCACAGCGCCACCAGGGTGCTGAGGACGGAGGCCAGGATCGTATAGGTGCTGGCGGTCTCATCCGATTTGCGCCGGGCATCAACCAGCTTGCGGTTCTCCCCATCAGCCACGTCGAGCGCGTCGGTAGAATTCTTCACCCAGGTGGAAGCGTCTTTCTGGAGGTAGTAAATCTGCAGTTCGGCGACGGTCGCGTTGCCTGAATCCACGTCCCTGCGTTTGTCGATCAGAGGCTGCGCGAACTCCTTGCCCCAGGCCGTTTCCAGTTGTTCCACCTTGGACAGCGCGGAGCGTTCCTGGTCGGAGTTAGCCAGCGTCGTGCCCTGATGCAGCTTGTCGCTGAGGGTGCGCAGCCCGTCATTCATCCGGTCCACTTCCCGGGTGTCGCCGCTGAGCAGGTAGTTGCTCAGGTAGAGACGGTTCTGCATCATCTGGAAGCGCACGTCGTTGGTGGCGTCGGCCAGTTCCAGCGAGGCTGTGGCCGCGGCCTTCGCGGCGTGCTCCCGTTGCACCGCCAGCAGGTTCACCAGGAACAGCACCACCACCATGCTGAGGATGATTCCGAAATTCAGATATAGCTTCTTGCCAATTGTCATGCCGTTTTCTCCCGGCCGCCTCTTGCGCCTTGCCTATTGATGAGGTTCGAACTTGAAATCCAACGTTCCCGAGGTCTCCGCCGCGGCCGGCTCAAAGCGCCATTTCTTCGCTGCCTCAAGCGCGGCATTCGCCAACACCGGATGCCCTCCCATTACCTTTGCGTCCTTCACGGTGCCGTTCGGTGAGACCGTTACCTCCACCTTCACCATGCCGGAGAGATTCATCTTTCTCGCCAAGTCGGGATACTGAGCCTGCACTTTGCTTTTGACCCGGCGCACAACTTCGATTTGAGGCTCCTGGGCTCGTACCCCCGGAAAACCCATCCCCGCCGCGACTGCCGTTATTGCCAATAGCAAGCCTGCCTTCCGCACAGACACAGCTCCTCCCCGGCATAATCCTGGTGATCCCATTGGAGCAACGCCGGGGCCACGCATCGGCTTTTCAAAGAACCAAAGTAACCTGCCGTATCTGTATGAAAAACAAATACTTAATGCACAAGTAGCGGGGTGCGTTGGAGGCCGCATCCGCATTAGCCCTGTCTCATCGTCGGGTTTCTAACCGATTAATTCTCATACTGAGATCCATCGCCGCCCATTTTCTCGGGATTTGACACCTAAGGCACCCCACCTACCCATTTCACTTGACTCAAATTGAGATGCCGGGATAGTTTTCCATTAGATTCAATCACTTGTAAGAATGCCTGAAAATGCCTGTAGGCACGTGGTGAGACTCTGAACATGGGAGGCAATTCGACGCACTCGCCGGAAGGCCGTGCCCTGCCTGACTCCGACCACGCCTTTCAGGAACTCCTCCTGCGGATCTCAGCCAAGGCCGCCGAACGCGCCGGCGCGGCCTCTCTGATCCAGTTCTTTTGCCGCGCCACCCGGGAATTCTTCAAGGTCAGCGGAGTCTACTTCTGGCGCCGGTACGCGGGCGATGAACTTGTCGGTGAGCAAGCCGACGGCAAACTGACCGAATCCTTCATCGGCATGCGCTTGTTTCCCAGCCAGAGCGCCGTAATCGCCGACGCCGTGCGAACCCGCCGGACGATGATCGCCAACCACGTGCAGTCTGGCCCGGCCTTCCCGGCCGCGCGCCAGTTTGAGGCGCGCTCGCTGATGGCCGTTCCCCTGGTGGTCTTCGATGAAGTCATCGGCGCAGTGACCTTGTTGCATGATTCCGACGAAGAATTCTTTAATGAGGACCTTGCCGCCAAGGCCACTATTTTGGCTGGGCAAGTGGGAAGTCTGTTGGAAGCAACCCGGCTCGGCGAGGCTTCGGGCGAGGAGCATCGCCGGGCCGAAATCCTTGCCGAGGTGGCCAGCGCCCTGCATGGAACTCCTGATGTAGCCGCAGTCCTCGAGGCGCTGGCCGATCGCCTCCGGCTGTTGTTGCGTACGCGCCTGGTCTCGGTTCTTTTGCGCCGCGAGGGGCCGTTTGAACTGCGCGCTGTGTCCGCCGAAACCCCGCAGTTGGCCAATTCCTTCCGGGCTGGGCATGACCGCCAGACCATTCGCTTCGCCGCCGATCTGGCCCAGCGTGCGGTTTCCGCCGGGGAAGCCATCACCGTTTCCATCAGCAGCGATCAGCACTCCCTGGGCGGCATGATTTCTCCCGGACTCTTGATTGCCGCGCCCTTCCGGACTTCCCGGACGCAGGGTGCGATTCTGATTTATCCGCGCCACGACGGGGCCTTCACTGCCGAAGAGAAGTCTCTGGTCTCGGCCATTGCCGGCTTCGGAGCGGTCGCCGTGGCTCACGCCGAACTGTGTGCCACAGCCACCGGCCAGGCCCACGAACTGCACCAGTTGCTCGAAATTTCCTCCGAGTTGAGTTCGAGCGGCGATCTCGAACATTTTCTGCAATCTCTCGTAGTGCGCGCTGCTGACTTTCTCAGCTACGGCAGGTGTTTCATCGCCCTGCTCGAAGACGGCCAGTTCCGGGTGCGCTACGCCGTTACCCAGGGCCAGCCCCGAAGCGTGGATACCGTTTTTCCAGAGGGTATTGCCACGCGCGCCTTGCGGGCGAAAGAAGTATTCTCCTCCGACGATGTCAGGCAACTGCATGGCGCAAATCTGGAGGTAATCGCGCAATACCAGGCCCGGCAGTTGCTGGCGGTCCCGTTATTGGGAGCCAAGGGACGGCTGCTCGGCATGTTCGGCGTGCTTGACCGTCTCGACGGCACGGGCATCTCGCAACAGGACATTCGCCGCGCCCGCGCCCTGGCGGCGCAGGTCGCCGTGGTCCTGGAAGTGGCGCACAACCTCCATCTCTCCGAACAGCAACGCAAGCGCTCCGAGGCGCTTACGCAACTGGCGCGGGAGATCGATGGTCAGCTTCGCCTGCCGGATTTCGCCCGCAAGTTTGTCGAGCGCGCCATCGAACTGGGTGGAGCTCGCAACGGTGCGCTGGCTCTTTTCCAGGATGGACGATTCCAGATTGTCTCGTTGCATCCCTTCCCCACGGCGCCCAGTCACGATCGTCCCAGCCACGATCGTCCCAGTCACGATCGTCCGAGCAACGATCGTCCGAGCCACAATCATTCAAGCCAAGATCACTCGAGCGAAGATCATTTCAGCCAGGATCACGCCACCGCGGCCCAGCCCCTCGCAATCCCTGCCCAGGCTGAAGATCGCATGCTGCAGCAGCGGTTGGCTCATACCCTTTCCGATTTGATCGCGAAGCGGACGGAGGCAATTGTCTCTGGCTCCGGCGCCGAACTGCTGGGTCCGGCGCTGGCGTCGAATCTAGGCTGGAATGACCTGGTGGTCGTTCGTCTTCCCGCTGCCAACGGAACTCTCGCTGGAGTGCTTTGCCTCTCCGGACTTGCCCGCCCTCTGACCGCGGAAGATCGCGAACTTCTCGAAGCCATCGCCGGCCACGCCGCCATGGCTCTCGAAAATGCGCGCTCCTTCACCAGCATCGAACGGGCCAACCGCCACTGGCTGGAGATATTTGACGCGATTACTGACTTCATCGTGGTGCACGACGAGTTCGACAAAGTCCTGCGTGTCAACCGCTCGCTGGCTGCCATGATCGGGGTTGCTCCCGCCGAACTGGTCGGCGTTAACATGCGCGCCCTGCTGGCCCTCACCAATGAATCCGCACTTTATTCCTGTCCTTTCTGCCGCGCCCTCGGCGACAATACCGACGAATTCGTCCATCCCGCTCTGGACCGCACCTATCTGGTTTCGACCTCACGCGTGCATGGAGCCTCCGGCGAAAGCCTGCAAACCATTCACGTGCTCAAGGACATCACCGACCGCCGCGAGGCCGAGCGCCGCTACCGCGAACTATTCGACAACATTCAGGAAGGCCTGTTTTTCAGCACGCCCGAAGGCCGCTTTGTCGAAGTCAACGATGCCCTGGTGGCGATGCTCGGCTACGCCAGCCGCGAAGAACTCCTGCAAGTGGATATTCCCAGCCAAATCTATTTTTCTCCCGAGGAACGTTCCCGCCACGCCGAGGCCATGGAAAAAGATGGCCACATGCGCAACTTTGAGGGGACGCTTCGCCGCAAGAATGGTTCCCCAATCTACGTCCTGATCAACGCTTTTGGCATGTACGACAATCTTGGGCGCCTCTTGCAGATTCGCGGCCTGATGCTCGATGTCACGGGTCTTCACACCTACCAGTCGGAGCTGCAACGGGAGCGCGACTTCTCGGGCAAGATTCTCAGCAACACCCAGAGTCTCATCCTGGTCGCCGACACTGCCGGCCTCATCAGCTACGCCAACCGCCGCTGGTACGAAGCCGGTTTTGAGCAGCGCGAACTTCTAGGACGCCCTCTGCTGGAGTTGGCTGCTCCCAGCTACGTCCGTCCGCTGTCGGACGCGCTGCAGGCCATTCTGCGGGGCGGACAGGTCGACAACCTTGAGTTGCAGATCATGCGCGGCAACGGCCATGCCGGCCAGTTCTCCGTCAATCTCAGCCCCATGCGCGACGAGCAGGGCAACATCAACAGCATCGTTGTGGTCATGACTGACATCACTGACTCGGCTGAACTGCGCGGCAAACTGGTTCACGCCGAGAAGATGGCAGCCGTCGGACAGTTAGTCTCTGGCGTCGCTCACGAAGTAAATAATCCGTTAACCGCGATTCTCGGCTTTGCCGACCTGCTTCTCGAAAATCCCGACCTGCCGGCAACCGCCATCAAAGATTTGCGCGTCATCCTGCAGGAAGCGCAGCGCACCAAGCAGATCGTGCAGAATCTGCTTAGCTTTGCGCGCCAGATGCCGCCGCAGCGCAATCCCGTGCAGCTCAACCTGATCCTGCGCCGCACCATCCAGTTGCGTTCTTACGACTTCAACAGCCACGGCGTCGACATCGTCGAACACCTCGACGAGGGACTGCCCGATGTCATCGGCGATGCCCACCAGTTGCAGCAGGTTTTCCTCAACATCCTGAATAACGCCTACGACGCCGTACACGAAGTCGGCCGCCCCGCACGGATCGAAATCATGACTACCAAAGCCGGCGACGCCGTCGAAGTTTCTTTCTGCGACAACGGTTACGGCATTTCGCATCCTGACCGCATTTTCGATCCCTTCTTCACCACCAAGGAGGTCGGCAAGGGAACCGGCCTCGGCCTCAGCATCTGCTATGGCATCGTGAAGGAGCATGGAGGTGAGATTCTCTGCCACAACAATACTGACGGCCAGGGAGCCACCTTCATCGTCCGCTTTCCCGCAGCGCCCCACACTGCCTCTTTGGGTGTGGCCGCAGGAGTAATCCAAAAATGACGACCCCAGCCATTCAACGAGTCTTTTTGCCCGTTCTGCTCATCGAGGACGAGCCTTCCATCATGGCCCTGGTGAGCGCCACTCTCGAGCGCAGCGGCTATGACGTTGTCTGCATCGAGTCCGGCGCCGAAGCCCTGCGCCTGCTGGAAAGAGGCCAGTTCCTTGGAGTAGTCTCCGACATGCGGACGCCCGGCGGGGTCGACGGCGCCCAGGTCCATTCCTGGATTTCCGCCAATCGCCCGGACCTGATCGACAAAGTCGTAATCATTACCGGCGACTACGCCAACGAAGAAACAGTTACCACTCTGCGCCGGATCGGCGCTCTTTATCTGGAGAAGCCCTTCCGCGTGCAGGATCTAATTTCCGCTGTCGAGAAGACTATGGGGAAGGCCCGTTGAGCGCCGCGCTGAACAAACCGCCTTTGGGGAAGGAAGACCTGCGCGTTCGTCTGCTGATCGTTGACGACGAACAGACCATTCGCAAGCTCTGCATCACGGTGGGCGAAGCCCTGGGCTTCATCTGTCTCGAAGCCGACAGCGGCGAGTCCGCGCTGACGCTGCTCGAAGAGCAACCGGTTCACATGGTTCTAAGCGACATGGTCATGCCCCACATGTCAGGCCTCGAATTTCTGGAGAAAGTGAAGAAACTTCTGCCTCGCACTGAAGTTGCCCTCATGACCGGACACGGTTCCATTGAAACCGCGGTGCAGGCCATGAAACTTGGCGCTTACGACTACATCACCAAGCCCTTTTCCCCGCTCGAAGAACTCCGGCTGTTTCTCCGCCGCATGGCCGAGAAAGTCCGCCTGGTCGAGGAAAACGAATTCCTGCGCCAGCGCATGGATTCCGAGACCGCCGTCCACGGCATCATCGGCTCCTCCGCCAAGATTCAGGAAGTGCTGCGTTTGGCTTCGCGCCTCAAAGACACGCGCACAGCTGTTCTTATCTCCGGCGAGAGCGGCACTGGCAAAGAGCTGATCGCCCGTGCCATTCATTTTCGCGGTGCCTTTGCGAACCGTCCTTTTGTAGCCGTCGACTGTGGCTCGCTCGTGCCGACTCTGATCGAGAGCGAACTGTTCGGCTACGAAAAAGGAGCCTTCACTGGCGCCCTGAAATCCAAGCAGGGACTATTTCAATTCGCCGACACGGGCTCGGTTTTTCTCGATGAGATCGGCGAACTGCCGCTCGAGTTGCAAGCCAAGCTGCTGCGCGTTCTACAGGAAAAAGAAGTGCGGCCGGTCGGCAGTAACCAGCGCGTTAAAGTGGACGTGCGCATCATCGCCGCGACCAATCGCGATCTCGAAGCCGCCTACAAGAACGGCACCTTCCGCAAAGATCTTTATTTTCGGCTTAATGTTGTCACCGTGCACGTTCCCGCGTTGCGCGAGCGCCGCAGCGATATTCCGATGCTGGTGAACTGGTTTTGTGAGCGTTACGCTCCCGGCGCCGATCTGCGCGTCTCGAGCGCCGCCATGAAAGCGATGATGAACTATGAATGGCCGGGCAATGTGCGCGAGCTGGAAAACTGCGTAGAGCGCGCCGTCGCCCTGGGCAACGGAACCCTGATCGACCTCGGCGACCTGCCCGCTTCCATCGCCAGCTCGACTTTGCCGGCGTCGCGGTCGGGCGCGGACTCTGCCGCTGAGCTGGTCTCTGATCTCGCGGCCGCAGCCGAATCGAGTTCTGTCGAAGGGACGGCTGCCGTTCCGCTTTCGACCACTGACCTCGAAGACATCGAACGCGCCACCATCCAGCGCGTCTTCGAGCAAGTCAAAGGCGACAAAGCCCTCGCCGGACGCATGCTCGGCATCAGCCGCGCTACTCTCTACCGTAAACTCAAGCGCTACAACATCAGCGGAACCCCGGCTTCAGGACCGTCCAGCCACACCTTGCAGTAAGCGAAACTGATCGCCCAAGCTGAGATGACATGAGAGCGCCGTTAACCCCGAAGCAGAAAGCTTTGTGCATCGCGGTGGCATTCTGCCTGAATACGCCTCTATTTATCTTCCTCTTCTGTTATTCGAGCGAATTTTCTCCCAGAGAGGTCGGCGTCGCGGGCTTGCTGAATTTTGCTCTCGGAGTTCCACTGTTCGCACTGATCACAGAAAAATGGATTCGCAAACTGAAATGAGCGGCAGCCCGGAACCGCGAGCCGCACGGCAACTGAAGCTCAATTGCCTAAAGCAACATCGGCCGAACCGGTTCTACGAGGCCAACCTGAAGTCGATAGGCAGGGGCTGCGCAGTTGAGAATTCCGTCTCACCCTGAGACGCGACCTCGCCCGAGCCATGGGATGCCGCTCAGGAGCACGTCTAACTCACTGAAAACTATAGCTCCCCAGTGCTAATCCTTCCGTTCCGCACTGTGGTCTCGGTCGTGCTCCTCTTTCTGTCATAACCGCGTGTTCTGGCTCCCCAAGGCTCTTCCTAACCGGGAAGAGGGGGAGCCCAACCCGCATTTATGCCAGGCTTTGCCTGGCGGACAGCCGGGGCGGCTGTCTCCACTTGGTGCTGAACGAGTCTAGGGAAAGGGTGAACATCGCTTGGCGCAACCAGCCACAGCTCAATCGCGGACGGCACAAACCAGCACGGTCGCCGAACTCGCCCGCTTTTTCCCCGAGGCCACGCCTGTACGTATTCCCGTCCAGTTCACCCGCCGCGATAACCCGAGCAGCGGAAGCCACCCGGCCACCGGAGGCGTCGAGGAAAGCACTATCATCGAATTTGGCACTTCCCGCGAAGTTCTTTTTGCCTGCAGCACGCCCCTGGAGTTCGCCGATATTCTGCGGCTGCGCAACTCCGACGGCTCGCTCGATACCGAAGCCTCGGTAGTCGCGGTGCAATACCATCCCGGCAAAACCATCGTCGCGGCCCGCTTTCTCAACTCCGTTCCCAACTGGATCCTGAAACCATGACTTCATCGCAACCTTCGTCATCGCAACCTCAAGATCTCGCGGCGATTTGGTCAAGCGCTCGCCGCCTGCATCCGATTTACGCCGAACTGGCGCGCGAGTTCGTCATTGAGATAGCAGCATGTGCCGATCTCGAGGTCGGCGCCGATACGCCGGGGCGCGAGTCCGTCGAACAGGCCCAACAATGGCTGAACAACATGGATGACAAAATCCAGGTTCACCAGTTGCGCCAGTTCTTGCAGACCAGTTCGCTGGTAGATCCGGAAGGCTTGGTAGCGCTGGTGCAGCATTTCCTGGGCAAGGCGACGAAAACCGATTCCGTGCGCGACAAGATTGACTTCCTGCTGGTGCAGTATTTCAGCCAGGGTGCGCCTACCGATCTGGCTGACGACGGCGCCGACATCGCTCATGTTGCCCAGGGATTGGAGCCCATTCTCGGCAAGGTGGAACTTAAGACTCCAGTATGGTTGAACGCTCTGGACCGGGTTCTCGAGTCCGCCCGCCGCTGCCGCTCACTCGACGAACTGCTGCACGGTGGCGTGCTCGAACAGGGACGCAAGGCCAAAGTTCAGGCCGGCGAGCTGTTCTACCTGCCCATCGCGCTGATTGCGTTTACTCGTTTTGGCTATCTCATGCGGCGCGTCTTCTTCCGCCTCATGCTGGCCGATCTCAACAACATCCTCGATGGCCTTACCGAGCTAGAAGAAAAAGGCGTCGAGACCATCGATTGCAGGCGCGCCCAATTCTCCGCGCAGGAGCCGATCATCCGCCTGCGTATGATCTGCCAATCCTGGAAAGTTATGTTCCAGGCTGAGTATTCCTCCGGCCAGCCGCTGCGCATGCTGGTGGACTTGCGGGCCTCAATTGATAGCGCCCTGGGCCGTAGTTCCGCTGCCGAAAGTGAGGGAACCGCCACGGCAACCGCGCCCGCAAAGGCCGCGCCCGCAAAAGCTGCGCCGAAAGCCGCAGCCGCAGCTTCGAAGCCGCCTAATGCGCCCGCTCCACCCGTAGCGGCCGCGAAACCGAAAGCAAAATTTGCCGTCGCCAATGGGGACACCCCTGAATTCGAAATCTCCTCTGCGCCGGAGTGGAATCCGGACGCGGATTCGCAACCGGGCAAGAAGTGAGTAGCGTGTCGACGAAGAATAAAAAACAGGGCTCTCGCGAACTCCGCGGGAATTCACGAATAGGAAACGTGCAAGTGGATCAACCGACAGTACTCGTCATCTCGGACGATGTGGAATTCTCCCGGAGTATCACTGCGCGCTGGCAGATGGAGCGCCACGTGCCCATGTTCACGCTGCTCAGCGGCGATCTGTGGCCCCGTTGCGTCGATAACTTCGCGGTTGCCATCGTCGGGCCGTTGCGCCGGGAACTGCTATCCGTGGTTCTGGAACCTCTGCACTCGACCCAGCAGCCCTTGTTTTGTGTGTGTAACGACGCTCCCACCGCGCAACTGGTGCGTGGGCGTTGGCCGCGTACTTCGGTGCTGCGCTGTGATGAAAACTGGCTCAATGTTCTGATTCTGGCAGCGGGCGAAGCCGTGCTCCGCGCCGGCGCCGAAACCCGTGCCCGCGCCGCCGAAGAGGCTTGCGCCACTCTCGAACGCCACGCCATGCTCGGCCGCTACATGCTGGAGATGCGTCACGGCCTGAACAACGCGCTTACGTCTCTTCTGGGCAATTCCGATCTGCTGCTGATTGAACCCGGCAGCCTTTCCGCTCAGGCGCGTGCGCAGATCGAAACCATTCGCAACATGACGCTGCGCATCCACGAGGTGATGCAGCGGTTTTCGTCGCTGGAAAAGGAAATGAACGTGGTAGCTCAGCAGGTGGAACGGGATTCGGGAAAATACCGTGTCGCTGTTGCTGCGGGCAATTAAATGCAACCGTCCCGGCGGCGAACTGGCGGCGGGGGCAAGCCCGGCACTAAGGTGACGGGCGAAACATTCATCCTCCCCTGGCAATATGCCGATTGGATCTTGCTCGGCGGGCCCGCGTGGTTTCTCTCGGCACTTGGGGAAAGAGTCTATGCATAAGTCAATCGCGACCGGCACCATCCTCGAACACGAACTCTCGGAGCTGCGCCTGCTGGTCGAGCGCCAAACCGGAGTCGTTCTCGATTGTCCCAACAGCGCTCTGGCCGCGCACGTCGCCGATTATGTCGAGGCTCAGGAACTGGGGTCATCCACCGCGCTGATGGAGCGCCTTCGCTCCTGCGGGGACCCTTCCAGCCTTCCGTCCTTGCTCGACGGGCTGGTCAACAGCAATACCGGCTTCTTCCGTCATCCCGGAGCGCTCAATGCTCTGGCCCGGAATGTCGTACCGCAGCTCTGCGCGCGCAAATCCTCCGACGGTCCCAGCCCGCTCCGCATCTGGAGCGCTGGTTGCTCCACGGGGGAAGAGACATACTCCATCGCCATGGCTGTCTGCGATGCATTGAGCCACAACGGCACCGCTGCCGGGAATAATGGCAACGGCTCGAGCAATGGCAACGGCAATGGAAGCGGAAAGTCGGCCTCGCGCAACGGAGGCATCGCAGAGCATATAGGGTCGCCGAATCCCGGTGCAGGATTCTCCATTCACATCGTGGGCAGTGACCTGCTCCCGCAAAACATCGAAATCGCGGATCGCGGCGTGTACCGGCAATCCGCCCTGGACGGCCTGCCGCCAGCCACCATCCGCAACTATTTCTCGAAGATCAGTTCGCCAGTGGTTGCACCAGAGGAAGCCCAGAACGATTTCGACGACGAGATCCAGAGCCCGGGTGGGAGCCAGGGCAGAAATGGCGCTTCAAGCGGAGTCTCGAACACTCCCGTCAGCACGGCGCACCTGCTGGTGAAGCCGCGCCTGCGCAGCCTGGTAACTTTCAACTGCATGAACCTGGCCCGTCCCGGCTACATTGGCCGCTTCGATTGCATCTTCTGCATGGACGTGCTGCCACAGTTCTCCCGCACGCAGCGCCTCGCTCTGCTCGAGCGCCTGCATCTCTATCTCGAACCCGGCGGATACCTTTTCCTGAGCCAAACCGAAAAGCTAAGCGCTCCCAACCTGAACTTCCGCTCCGAAACCTTCGACGGCTACACGTTTCATCGCAAGCCGCTCGCAGCCAGCGCAGCCTACGGACGGTAATTCGACCCAGTGTTCCAACTGGAACACTTTTTCAACAGCGATGAATCACATAAACTGCCATTAGGATCAGTAAGATGTGGGTGTTTGCACAAATGACAGTGCCATTGTCTAATCTGTCCAGTTCATCTAAAATAGACAATATGAAGACCGTATCTGCCACTGACGCCAAACAGCGCCTCGCTGCCCTTCTCGATGCCGCCCAACGCGAGCCGGTCCTTATTCGCCGCCAGAATCGCGACGTTGCCGTGATCATGTCTGCCGACGAATATCAGCGCATTCGTAAGCACAACATTGCGGAGCTTAAGCAAACGATGGACCGCATCGGTGCTCAGGCTGCAGCACGGGGAATGACCGAGGAAATCCTGGCCGACATCCTGAAGGATTGAGGCGCCAAGATTCATGAGAATCTCGCGTCGTCTGGTCGTGGACACCAACGTATTCGCCAGCGCCATCATCTTCCCAGGCTCGGTTCCGCGTCAGGTTGTCGACCATGCTTTGGACCACGGCGTCGTCATCTTTTCCGAGGCCACGATGAGCGAACTCGCCGAGGTTCTATCCCGCTCAAAGTTCGATACATTTGTCAGCCGCGCGGAGCGCGAGCTTTTCCTGGCGCAGATTGAAAGTGCGGCAGAGTTCGTTCCCATCATTCGACTCGTACGCGCATGCCGCGACCCGAAGGATGACAAGTTTCTGGAAGCGGCGCTGAACGGGAGAGCGGAGGTGGTCATTACAGGCGATGCAGATTTGCTGGAGATGCATCCGTGGCGGGGGATTGCGATTCTCACACCGAAGAGTTGCCTAGGCGATGTCGATGCCGAGGGCTGCTAGGCTCCTAAGTCTGCGTCCGAATCGCCAGAGTTTTTCATCGTCACCCACAAAATAAACTCGGATGGGGTACAAATCTTGACAGCCGTTTCCAGCGCCTTCGGCTTAGTTACTGCTTTGACGAATTTCACGTCCAGCGTAACGAAGGCATCGAGTCCGTTGTGCTCCGCTTCCCAAACATGATAAAGGTCAGCCGCGTGGTCTCCGCCAGTACGCTTCAGGAGCTTGAGAAACCGAGGATGACGAATCTGCGCGAGAAAGGCATGCCAGGCTTCCCTCGTTCCGTTGGGGGTATAACTCGCATCGATCACGAATCCCCTAGCAATCGGTGCACGAACATGTTTGATCTTGACTTCCGAGAAAACATCGAACTTGCCCAAGCCGAAGCCAGCGGGCCGAAAATTAAGGAACTCCGCAAGTATTTCGTCGCTCTCATAGAGTGCCACGAACCCTTGCCTGGACATTTCTGCGATCATGCCGAGGGATTCGTAAATTGCCCTGCATTGCTCGGGGGTCTGATTTCGAAGAATGCGCAGCGCCGGAACCTCGTCGATCCACGTTACGAATCTATTCCCGCGGTGCTCCCTGCGACGAGCGTAAACCCAGGAGTGTGTATACGTCGAAAGACGAACATTGGTGTCGAGCAATGCACCTATGCTTTTCACGCAAACAGGAACTCCTTAGTCCTGAGCTCCTTAATCGTATCCCTTAACTTCGCCGCCTTCTCAAACTCAAACCTCTTGGCCGCTTCGCGCATATCGCTTTCGAGCTTGACAACATATGCGTCTAACTCCGGCTGCGATTTGAACTCCGGCATGCCCTCAGCCTCACCGCCTGTCAAATCGGTGTAGTCAGCAGCCACGATGCCGGCCAGCGTCATATCCAGCGGACGCACGATCGACTCCGGCGTGATTCCGTTCTCTTCGTTGTATGCGGTCTGGATCGTCCGCCGGCGCGAGGTTTCATCCATCGCGCGCTTCATGGAATCCGTCATGCGGTCGGCATAAAGAATCGCGCGGCCGTGCAGATGGCGGGCGCAGCGGCCTATGGTCTGAATTAACGATCCCCACGAGCGCAGGAAGCCTTCTTTATCCGCGTCGAGAATCGCCACCAGCGAAACTTCCGGCAAATCCAGGCCCTCGCGAAGAAGATTGATGCCAATCAATACATCGAACTCGCCCTTGCGCAGATCGCGCAAAATCTTCACCCGCTCCAGCGTTTCGATCTCCGAATGCATGTAGCGGCACTTTACGCCCACCTCGGCATAGTACTCGGCCAGATCTTCGGACATGCGTTTGGTCAGCGTGGTCACTAGCACGCGCTCGCCCTTCTCGACACGCGCTCGAATTTCGTGCAGCAGATCGTCGATCTGACCTTTCACCGGACGCACCTCAACCTCCGGATCGATCAGCCCCGTGGGCCGGATGATCTGCTCCACCACCACGCCCGCCGATTTCGTCAGCTCATATGGCCCCGGCGTCGCCGAAACGTAGACGAGCTGATTGGTGCGATGCTCAAATTCCGCAAACGTCAGCGGACGGTTATCCAGCGCCGACGGCATGCGGAATCCATATTCCACGAGCGTTTCCTTGCGCGACCGGTCGCCGGCATACATCCCACGCAACTGCGGCACGGTCTGGTGCGACTCGTCGATGAACATCAGGAAGTCGCGCGGAAAATAATCCAGCAGCGTCGGCGGAGGCTCGCCCGGCATCCGTCCCGTAAAATGCCGCGAATAATTCTCGATGCCATGGCAGTAGCCCATCACCTTAATCATTTCCAGATCGAACTTCACCCGCTGGTGAATGCGCTGCGACTCAACCACGCGCCCCTGTTTCTCGAGTTCCACTTCCCACCACGCCAGTTCTTTCTTGATCGACTCCACCGCCGACGCCCGCGTCTCATCCTTCATCACGTAATGTGTCTTCGGATAAATCGGCAGCCGCATATACTTCTGCTTTACCGTGCTGAACAGCGGATCGATCTGCGCCAGCGATTCCACCTGATCTCCCCACAACTCGATGCGGTAAGCCATGTCGTCATAAGTAGGGAAGACCTCGATCACATCGCCGCGCACGCGAAACGTCCCGCGCTTGAACTCGCCATTGGTGCGCTCGTAGAGAATGTCGACCAGTTTGCGCGTGATGTCCTCGCGCGTGATCTTCTGGCCTTTTTCCAGAAACAGCATCATCCCGTAGTAAGCCTCAGGCGATCCCAAGCCATAGATGCAGCTCACGGAAGCTACAATGAGCGCGTCGCGCCGCTCGAATAGAGACTTAGTCGCCGAAAGCCGCAGCTTGTCCAGTTCATCATTGATAGTCGCTTCCTTCTCGATAAACAGATCCGCGGCCGGAACGTAGGCCTCGGGCTGGTAATAGTCGTAGTAGGAGACGAAATATTCAACCGCATTGTGCGGAAAGAAATTCTTGAACTCGTGATAAAGCTGCGCTGCCAGCGTCTTGTTATGCGCCATCACCAGCGCCGGACGATTCACCGCCTCGATCACCTTGGCCATGGTGTAAGTCTTGCCCGAGCCAGTAACCCCCAGCAAAACCTGATGCTGCTCGCGGTCGTAGATGCCGCGCAACAGAGACTCAATGGCGCGTCCCTGGTCCCCCTGCGGCTTGTAATCGGATACGAGTTTGAAGTCCATGGAAGAAAGCTCTTAGCCGTTAGCCCTAGGCCCCAAGCCTTTAGCCAAACCTAAAGCATTGTCATTCCGAGCGAAGCGAGGAATCTGCTGTCCTCGCAGCCATCGCCACAGATGGCAATGTCGCCGAGTGAGAATCTTTCTATTATAACGCGGGCAAAAAGCTGTTCGGGCTCAACACTCCGAAGAGAAATCAGTAGAAATCCGTGGCAAACGATTCTCACCGTTAATGTGCCCGCTACAACTCAGCCAGCGCATGATGCACCAGAGAGACAGAGATCGATCCTTCTCCCACGGCCGCGGCCACCCGTTTCACGTTTTCGGAGCGCACATCGCCCACGGCGAATACTCCAGGCAGACTCGTCTCCAGCATCAGGGGCACACGCTGAAGCGGCCAATGGAAGTTCTGTATCACGGGGTCCAGTTCACGCCCGGTGAGGATGAATCCCTTGCTGTCCATCGCCACGCAGCCTTTCAGCCACTCGGTGCGCGGAGAAGCTCCCGCCATAATGAACAGGTGCCGGATGTCATGAGTTGAGATCTCGCCCGTGTTCTTATCCCGCCAGGTCACGCGCTCCAGTTGCGAATCACCGTCGAGGCCAACAACCTCCGTGGAGTAGTGCATCTCAATCGCGGGATTTTCTTCGATACGCTGGATCAGATAGCGAGACATCGTATCCGCCAATCGTCCCGACCTCACCAGCATATGAACCTTGCTCGCGGTCTGCGATAGGTAAACTGCCGCCTGGCCGGCCGAATTCCCTCCGCCCACGACAATCACGTCTTCTTGGCCACACAACTGTGCCTCAATGAATGTTGCCCCGTAATAAACGCCCTGGCCTTCGAACTTCTTCAGGTTCTCGATGTTCGGCTTGTTGTACTGCGCCCCGCTGGCAATCACCACGGCGCGCGCGCGAATGACCTCACCGCAGCCCAGACTCAACTCGTAAGGACGCTGTTCGCAATTCAACTTGGTCACGCTGTTGGCAACTAGCACCTTGGCTCCAAACTTCTGAGCTTGCGCCGCGGCACGACCCGCCAGTTCGTTTCCTGAAATTCCCATGGGAAACCCCAGGTAGTTTTCGATCCTGGAACTCGACCCCGCCTGCCCGCCGGGAGACTCGGCCTCGATCACTAAAACGTCCAGACCTTCTGACGCACCATAAACAGCCGCCGCCAGACCAGCCGGGCCGGCGCCCACGATAACCAAATCCCGCACTTCCGACGCCGTGATGTGAGCGTTGAGCCCCAGGCACCTCGCTAATTCCTGAATCGACGGACTGCGCAACACGGTTTCTCCGTTACAGATGACGACAGGGATTTCGGCAGGAGTCACGGCAAACCGGTCCAGGAGTTCTTGCGCTTCCTTGTCGGTATCGAGGTCGATATAGTTATGCGGATGCCCGTTCCGGGTGAGAAACTCACGCAAATGCAGCGTGTTCGCAGAATGCCGAGAGCCCAACAGAATCACGTTCCCCTGGCTGGATGAAATCAGCAACAACCGCCGGAGGATGAACGCCCGCATAAAAATCTCGCTCAACTCCGCGTCCCGCGCCACCAGCGTTCGCAAGGCCTCGGGGCCCAGTTCGAGGAACTCGCCCGCCTCGATCACCCGCCCGCGCGCCAGTGCGCCGCGTCCCGAGATCAGAGTCATCTCGCCGGTGAAGCCTCCGGCCTGGTGAGTTACGATCAAACGCTCGCCCCTCAGGGTGGGCTGCACGATCTCCATCTTTCCGGAAAGCAGCACGAAAAAAGGCGCGGTCACGTCCCCGGGCTCGAACAAAATCTCACCCACTTCCACTCGGCGGAGCTTGCCGAATGGGCGGATGCGGTCAATCTGCGATGCCGTGAGCGCAGGAAAGGCATGCTCTTGATTCACGGGTCCACCGGAAAATAGGGAACTGGCGCTGCCGGAGTTCGAGCTGATTGGGCTGATGATCACTGGAGAAGACATGTTCCACCTGGAAGAGGCAGAGTATACACAATCGTGGCTGCGACCGCCGCGGTTCTCATTAGATGACGGAAACTCCGTCCAGGGTCCAGAGGCGCCCGCTGCCTACGGTTTCACATCTCCCACGCCTACAATCCTCGCTGTCGCGCGGAATTTCTTGTAATCGCGGAAGGTCTGCTCCAGTTCAACGTCGTAGTCTTTGAGCAGGGCGAGACGCACGTCGATTTTTGCGGTCAGATGGAACGGCAGCCACACTTCGTCGTTTACCCGCGTCTGTTCCAGCATGAACCGCGAACCTTTGTGAAAACGTGCCAGAAATAATCCCCAGGAAACCGTGTCCAGGCATTCCACGTCCATCTTGGCTAGCTGCAGATCGTTCTTGTCGATCCAGACCCGTCCCCGGAACTTCGATAGAAACTTGGATTCTTTCATGTGGGGCACAAACCCCGGACGCGGCTCACCATCAATCGCCCAGGCCTCGCGTCCGCCGACCAGTTCCGTCCCCACCAACTTGAAGTTGTAGGCGTCAGCGATCTCGCGCACGAACTTTCGGCCCTCTTCGCGATCCTTTTCTTCTTTTTCTTCCCGTTTCTTGCGGTCGCCTTCCGACTCGTTCTTGCGCTTGTCGATGGCTTTCTGAATCTTCTCTTCTTCTTTGGCCGCGTCCTTGGCATCGAGGGGCTTGTCGTCTTTTTCGATCAGCCGCTGCACCTGCTCGCCGTAAAGATCCAGTACATCGTAGGTCTTCACTTCGGTCGATTTCACCTGTCCCTTGCCGTCTAGTTTGTGCTGTTCGTCGCGCTCAATGTAGGTATAGTCGCGCAGCCGTTTGTCGTTCTCCATGTCCTTGTCGGCGACAACGCGAAACAGTTGCTGCATCTGCTCCTGCGAGAGGTTGCCATTCTTATCGGGAGTTAAATCGGGAGTCGGCTGCTCCTGCTGGCCACAAGCCAGCGCAGAGGCGACAAGGAGGAAGAAGACGAGACCGCGACGGTGCACGCGCACATTTTATCGTACGCGTCTGGAGAGCAGAAAGTTCCTGTACAGCGTGCCCGAACCCGAGGCGTGCAGACAGAAATTTTACAAACTGATGACACCCCAATGACGCAGCGGGAAGATATCAGCCCTAGCATCGCCTCAGGAGCTGATGAGAAAACCGGCTTTCCTCTGGGGCCGGCGATCTCCGGTTTGCTCCCACAGGGAGGTCACATGTTTCGTTTTTTCGGCCGTGCTTTTTCGCTTACGTCTCTCCTCGGTCTCATGCTGATGCTTTTGTCGGGCATGGCCGCGGCACAATATAAACTCACCAACCTGGTTTCGAATCAAGCGGGAGTGGCCGACCATGTGGACCCGCTCATGGTGAATGGCTGGGGCCTCGCTTACGGACCGGGCGGCCCTTTCTGGGTCAGCGATGAAGGCTCGGGTTGGTCAACCCTTTACACCGGCGCCGGCGTCAAAAAAGGCCTGGAGGTCCTGATTCCGACTGCAGGCGGCGACGGTCCCGGTTCGCCCACCGGCATTGTCTTCAACGGATCGCAAGATTTCCAGGTCCAGGGATGGGCGTCGATCTTCCTGTTCGCGACCCTGGACGGCACCATCAGCGGCTGGGCGCCACAATCGAATCCCAATGCGGCGATCGTCGCCGTCAATAACTCGGGCTCGGGCGCGGTCTACACCGGCCTGGCCATCACCAACTACCCCTCTGGAAATTTCCTGTTCGCCGCCGACAACTGGAACAACAAGGTTGACGTGTTCGACGGCAGCTTCAACCTGGTGACTTCGTTCACCGATACCACAATTCCCGCCGGCTTCGCCCCATTCGGCATCCAGGACATCGGCGGCCTGGTCTACATTTCCTTCGCCAGTTCCTCGGGTGCGTCGGGTGGCTATATCGATATCTACAGCGAAGCCGGAGTATTCCTCAAGCGGCTGGCGCAAGGTTCCCCGCTCAATCAGCCGTGGGGTTTCGCCGTGGCGCCCAAGAATTTTGGGTCGCTTAGCAACACGCTGTTGGTTTCGAACAACACGAACAGCGGTACCATCAATGGTTTCAATAGCGTAACTGGACAATTCGTGGGGACGATCAAAGACACCTCCAACAAGAACATTGTCATCAATCAGCTTTGGGGAATTGAGTTCGGCGGGGGGACGGCAAACAACGGTGCCCTAAACCAGCTTTTCTTCACTGCCGGTCCAGACAACAATCTGGAGGGAACGTTTGGAAAGATCGTCTTCTAACAAACCTGAGTGCTTGAACCGCCCAGCGCGGGGTGATTCGCTTCGCGAGTCGCCCCGCCCGAGCGGAATCGAACCCGGCTGCCTTCGGTTAGTCCTTGCTCTTGAATGCTTTTCCCAGACATTCGGCCTGAAACAGCCGCTCGTCGGCGCGATGCAGCCGCTTAGCCATGGCCGGTGTGATCAACGGGTAATGTTTTATATCGAACAGGTGATACACAATGAACCACACGGGCTCGTCGGTGGTCATCCAGTTCTGTCGATCGAAGCGCTTCAAATTGACCGGAACCGAGTAGCGGCGCAATGTGCGCTCCCGCCGCAGGTTGAAATACCCGTTGAAATAACTGATCGCCAGCTCACGCAGCGTGCGATGGATGGGCTCGCGCCAGCGGCATCCCGCGTAATTCGATTTGGCCACGGCGCCCCAGCATCCGTGCTGGCGAAAGATGGCGATCACGTGGTCAGTGTCGTGCTCGGCTTCAAAATCAAGCAGCAGCGGCGGATATCCGTTGGCGCGTAGCGCCGCAGCGGCGAAGATGGCGCCCTCCAGGCAGTGCGCGGTCTGCTCGGCCAGCACCCGCCGCGGCGACCATGCCGTATCCGCGAGGTGATAGGGAGCATCGTCCAGAAATTTCTGGATCCCGTGCGGATCTTTCATGCTGCGCAACGTGCGCAACTCCGAAGCCGTGAAACCAGCCAGTGGATCGTTCATCGTCGCATGAGTTTACATGAGAGCCCGCCCGGGCACGAACGCGCAGGCGCCCGCTGACGACGGTTTAGGTGTTAGGGCGTAGGTGCTAGGAAAACCTAAGACCCCTGACCCCTGACCCCTGACACCTAAGGCCTGCCCACACCAAAAACCTCCGCCAGTTCAGGCGGCCTATCCACCAGCACATCCGGCGGCTGTTCCCGCAGCGTATGCGGCGCAAAGCCATAACTCACGCCCACAGTCCACAACCCGGCATTGCGTCCGGTCTCAATGTCAACATGAGAGTCGCCCACAATCACCGCCTCTTCCGGCCGCACTCGGTTTTCATCGAGCAACTTGCGAGCACCTTCCGGGTCAGGCTTCTTGGTCGCAAAACTGTTCCCGCCGTAGATCTGGGTGAAGAACGAGCCCAGTCCGAGAGCATCGACGATAGCGCGCGAGGGAATTACCGGCTTGTTCGAGAGCACAGCCAGCCTGCGCGACCCGCCGTTCGATCCCTGTTGAACGGCGCCGAGTGCTTCCTTCACTCCCGCATAGACCGTGGTGTGGTCAAGTTTGTGCTCGCGGTAATAAGAAAGGAAAAACTGCAAGCCCTGGCGCACCACCGCATCATCGACCGTCTCGCCGCCGAGTGCCCGCTGAATAAGGATCGGAGCCCCGTCGCCCACGTAGCTGGCAATCAGATCATCGGGCAACTCAGGCCGTCCGATATGGCGCAGCGCCGCATTGACCGCATGCACCAGATCGAGGCGTGAGTCAATCAGGGTGCCGTCGAGATCAAAGATCACTAACTTGATTGTGCTCGGGTCAAATGGGCGGTGGGTCTGAATCATGCCCTTTCAGGATAAATGATGGAGGCATCCTGCCGGCAGCTCTCGGCATGAACGTGGAGTCTCGAGGCCAGTCCATGTTAAAGAAAGGAATTGGGTAGTGGCTGTTTTGAAGTCTTTGATAAAATGAGTGCGTGCCGGGACAATGCTGGCGCAAATCCAGCCGCCAATCTGAACAACTTGGTTGGGCCGTCGTCTAACTCTTAAGACATCCCGGTTAGTCATTCCGCTCTAGCTTTGCGTTCGATTTAAAACCGCCCACTACCGAGATTTGACAGGGCGGCCCGAGCTTCCTAGACTGTGACCATGGAAGTCCGCTTGCAACCCGAAAAAGAAGCTCAGTTGGCGCAAATTGCGGCCCAGAGAGGGCTGGACCCGAACGAACTCGTGCAACAGGTTCTGAGCCGTTATCTGGAGGACGACAGACACTTCGTCGAAGCCGTCAATGTCGGATTGGCTGCCGCGGATCGCGGAGACTTCGTAGAGCACGAGGAAGTTGGAAAGAAGCTGAAACAGATCCTGCAGGGTTAATGCTCCTGCGCTGGACCACTCCCGCCGCCAACGATCTCTACACGATTGTTGAGCATATTCAGCAGGACAATCCCGCTGCTGCTTCCGAAGTGGCGCAGGCCATTTACGATGGTTGCGATGGACTGGGACGCTTCCCCCATCGCGGCCGGATCGACGGCACCCGGGAGCTCGTCTTTCCCGGACTACCCTACATCGTCGTCTATCGTGTCCACGATCAAGTTGTGGAAATCACACGGATTTATCACGGCGCCCAAGACTGGCCCTGAGATCTGCGCTTCCAGGCACGAACTTGCATGTTTTCCAATCCCCCATTCCGATTTACAATGTAAGCGTTCAGCAATAATCGGCACGCAAGACTTTAGGCAAGACATTCATAGCGCATTCATCAGGGAACCGGATGGCGACGATAAAAACCGACCCTAAGCTCTCCGTCGCAGCCACTAGCGGCAAGAAGTCCCAGACCTACGAGGGACTTACGCGCGAGCAACTGATCGAAGCCTACCGCATCATGTATACCTCCCGGCGCATCGACGACCGGGAGATCCTGCTCAAGCGCCAGCAGAAGATCTACTTTCAGATGTCGGGAGCCGGGCATGAGGCCATCGGCTGGGCCGCCGGGATGGCGCTGAAGCCGGGTTACGACTGGTTCTATCCTTATTACCGCGACCGCGCGCTGTGCCTCGCTCTGGGAGCAAAGCCGCTGGACATGTTCTTGCAAGGGGTGGGCGCGGCCGATGATCCCAGCTCTGGCGGACGCCAGATGCCTTCGCACTGGGGCTACAAACAGCTGAACATAGTGACCCAGTCATCTCCAACCGGATCGCAGATTCTTCAGGCTGTCGGTTGCGCCGAGGGCGGCCGTTATTTTGCGCGGCACCGAAAAGCAGCCGAAATTCCTCCGGCGAATGACCGTCCCGACTACCGCCAGTTCAAGCAAGTGAAGTTTGAGGGCGATGAAGTCTCCTACGTTTCTCTCGGCGACGGCACCACCAGCGAGGGCGAGTTCTGGGAGGCGATGAACGCCACCGCTCTCAACAAGCTGCCCGTGATTTTCTGCGTGCAGGATAACGGCTACGCGATTTCCGTGCCCGTGGAAGTCCAGACCGCCGGAGGCAGCATTTCGCGGCTGGTCTCAGGCTTCCCAAATTTCCATTTCGAAGAAGTTGATGGCACCGATCCGATGGCGAGTTCGGCTGCCTTTCAGCGCGCCGTAAAATATTGCCGCGAGGGCCACGGGCCGGCGTTTGTTCACGCCCACGTAATTCGTCCCTACTCGCATTCGCTCTCCGACGACGAACGTTTATACCGTCCGGATTCCGAGCGCGAGCGCGACGCCGCCCGCGATCCGGTCTCCCGCACCCAGATGTTTTTGTTGCGCGAAGGAATCCTGGACGAGAAGGGCATCAACGAACTGGAAAAGGAGGTTGACGAAGGGCTGCAGATCGCGGTGGACCTGGCCCTGGCAGCCTTGCCCCCCACACCCGAGAGCGTGCTGCAGTATGTGTATTCTCCCGATCTCGACCCAACGTCGCCCGCGTTCGATATGGAGCCGGTGGTCGCGCCCGATTCCTCCGATGGCAAGAAGCCGCCAGCGAAAACCATGGCCGACTTGATCAATGTGACTCTCCGCGACGAGATGAAGCGCGACGAGCGCATCGTCATCTTCGGCGAGGATGTGGCCGATTGCAGCCGCGAAGAGTATTTGAAGCGCAAACTGGTGAAAGGCAAGGGCGGAGTCTTCAAGCTCACCTTCGGTTTGCAGAACGAGTTTGGTACAGATCGCGTATTCAACTCGCCTCTGGCCGAGGCCGCCATCGTTGGCCGCGCCACAGGAATGGCTACGCGCGGCCTGAAGCCGGTGGTGGAAATTCAGTTCTTCGACTACATCTGGCCGGCGATGATGCAGATTCGCGACGAACTGTCGGTAATTCGCTGGCGCTCAAACAATGTTTTCTCTTGCCCCATCGTGATTCGAGCGGCCATCGGCGGCTATCTCACCGGCGGCGCCATCTATCACTCGCAATGCGGCGAGAGCATGTTCACGCATATTCCGGGGTTGCGCGTAGTGTTTCCCTCGAATGCGCTCGATGCCGCTGGGCTGCTGCGCACAGCGATTCGCTGCGACGATCCCGTGCTGTTTCTGGAGCACAAACGCCTCTATCGCGAAACTTATGGCCGCGCACCTTATCCCGGGCCGGATTACATGATTCCGTTCGGCAAAGCCAGGATTGTGTATCCCGGGACGGACCTCACTGTCATTACTTACGGAGCGGTGGTGCCACGCGCGCTGCAAGCGGCGCAAAAGCTCGAACGCGAACACGGCGTGAAAGTAGAGTTGATCGATCTGCGCTGCCTGAATCCGTTTGACTGGGAAACGATTGCCGCATCGGTTGGAAAAACGAATCGCGCGCTCGTCGCCTATGAAGATACCCTGAGCTGGGGCTACGGCGCCGAGATCGCGGCCCGCATTGCCGATCAACTTTTCGACAAACTTGACGCACCAGTGCGCCGCGTAGCCGCCGCGGACACATTTGTACCTTACCAGCCCATTCTGGAAGACGCAGTCCTGCCGCAGACCAACGATCTGTTCCGCGCCATGAAAGAACTGGCCGAGTACTAGCACAGTTGGTTGCTGCCTTCGCCGCGTCGATGTGCGCGTTTGCCAATCCCCAATCACTAGAGTAAACTCTTGGCCGATTCGGAAGTTTGCCCACCCCCTTTCCTGACTTGCCAAGGAGTATCTATGCGTCGCGGCAATCCCAAAACCTTCCTGGGCGCTTTTGTGGTTCTCGCCTGTTCCGCGGTTATGTTTTGCGCATCTGCTCTGGGGCAGACCAACAGCGTCCTGTACAGCTTCACCGGAGGCAGCGATGGAAGCGGGCCGAGCCGCGCTCTCGTGTCCGACGCCGCCGGCAATCTTTACGGTACGACGTCCGTTGGCGGTATCAGTTCAGCCGAAGGAGGCAACGGAGTGGTTTTCGAGCTTTCGCCCGTGGGCGGAGGGCTATGGGCGGAGACCGTGCTCTATAGCTTCGCCGGCGGCAGCGATGGGTACTGGCCGACTTCCGGCGTGATCTTCGATGCTGCAGGGAATCTCCTTGGCGTTACAGAGTACGGCGGAGCGGACCTTCAGGGAACGGTCTATGAGCTTTCCACCGCGAGCGGTGGAGGCTGGACTCATACCGTTCTTTACAGCTTTGCCGGCGGCAGCGACGGAGCGATTCCTGAGAGCTTGATCTTCGACACGTCAGGAAACCTTTACGGAACCACAGTCGGGGGCGGCACCAATAACGGCGGAACCGCGTTTGAATTATCGCCAGCTACAGGCGGCTGGAGCGAAACCGTGATCGCGCGTTTCCCGGACCCGCCAACCGGGCCGTTGGCAATGGATTCCAACGGCAACCTCTACGGGACGACTGATGGTGGAGGCACCGCCAGTCAGGGCTCGGTCTACAAATTGACCCACACGGCGCACGGCTGGGAACTGCGCACGCTTTACAGCTTCCTGGGCGGCACGGACGGAAGCAATCCCCAGACTGGTGTGAGCCTGGGCGCCAATAGCCACTTGTATGGACTCACCATGCAAGGGGGAACTGCTGGCACTGGAACTTTCTTCGAACTCGTTCCCGGCGCGGGGGGCAACTGGACCGAGACCCTCTTATACTCGTTCGGTTCAAGGAGAGGAGATCCCACCGATCCGACGTCAGCGCTGACCGCGGAGGGGCCGAAAACATTCTGGGGAGCGAGTGCTTCCGGCGGAACTTCAGGTTGCGGCGGCATCTTTAACCTCACGCTCGGCAGTTCGGGCTGGCAGGAGAGGAACGTCTATGAATCCGACTGCGTCGGCGCGGGCCCTCTGGGAGTGGCAATAGTAGGCAGCACGGGCGATCTGTTCGGTCCAGGCGCGGGCGGCATTTACGGTGCGGGGGATATTTACGAGTTCATGAAATAGCGTGGTCGCCCCGCTGGAGCCCTTCGTCTCCGAGAGTTCTTACCCGTTGACCGCGGTTCTGCCGCCGCACTAAAATCGGCCCGCCTACCTAAGGGGTTTCCATGACATCATCTCATCGCAATACCTGCGCACACAGGCTGGCCGGAACTGCCAGCCTGGCCTTCCTCTTTTTTCTTGCCAACGCAGTCACAGTTGTCGCACAGACATCGGTAACCACGTATCACAACGACAATTACCGCACCGGCTGGAATTCCTCTGAGACCGTCCTGACCCCGGCAAACGTGAACACCTCCCAGTTCGGGCTGTTGGCGGGGGCAACCTTGGACGATCAGGTGGACGCACAACCGCTCGTGGTCACCGGCGTAAGCATCACGGCAGGCAGCCACCAGGGGACGCATGATGTGGTGTACATAGTCACCGAAAATGACACGGTCTACGCGATCGACGCCAGTGCCGGCACCGTGCTGCTGAGTAACCATCTGGGCAGCCCGGTGAAGCAGCCGCTAGGCTGCAACAACAACGGCCCCAACGTCGGCATCACTTCGACTCCAGTGATTGACACCGGCAGCAACACGCTGTACCTGATCGCCTATACGCAGGCTACCGCCGGCCCAACCTATACGCTTCACGCCCTGAACCTGGGCAACCTCACTGACAGCATGACGCCGATGGTTGTCACCGCATCGCACACGCTTACGGATGGCACCAGTTTCGCGTTCAATGCCACCTACCAGCGGCAACGTCCCGCCCTGTTGGAGGCAAACGGTAACATCTACGCCGGATTCGGCAGCTTCTGCGATTTCGCCGCCAACGTTTCCAGGGGTTGGTTGCTGGGCTGGAACGCGGCCACGCTGGCACCGCTCTCGGCCAACCAGCTCGTCGATACCAAGGCAACTTCACCGGACAATTTCTTTTTGTCGTCGATCTGGATGTCTGGCTACGGCCTGGCGGCCGACGATTCGGGCAACGTCGTGTTCGTGACCGGAAACTCTGACAACTCTGGAACCACTTACGACGGGGTCACCAACATTCAGGAAAGCACGATCGAGGTTTCCTCCGACTTGATTACCGTTGTGGACCTGTTCACGCCTTCGAACTGGAGCAGCCTGGACCAGGGCGACGTGGATTTCGGCTCCGGAGGTGTCATGGTTCTACCCGACCAACCCGGCTCCACGCCGCATCTGGCGGTTGCCGCGGGCAAGAACGGCAGCATGTACTTCATGAACGAAGACGACCTGGGTGGCTATTCCCCCAGCGAGAATAACGTTCTAGGCACCTATCAGATCGGTGGTTGCTGGTGTGGCGAATCGTATTTTGTAGACCCCACCGATGGCGCGGCGCGCGTGGTGAGCAGCGGTAGCAACCGGGCTGAGGTATGGAAGTTGACCACATCACCCAGTCCGAAGCTCGCCCCCGTCGCCCGCTCTGCGGCGATCAGCACCGGGCAAAATGGAGGGTTCTTCACCAGCGTTTCGTCGAATGGCAACGCCAGCCCGATCATCTGGGCGCTGTCGCGGCCAGAGTCCAGTACCCCCCACAGCATTCTGCTCTATGCCTTCAACCCCGATTCAGGCGGAACCGCGATGAAGACGCTCTTCCGCAGTGCCGCCGGCTTATGGCCAAACATGGGGGGCGATTCGAATCAGGTCCCGACGATTGCTAACGGCAAGGTCTATGTCGCCAGCAACAAGCAACTGCGGATTTTCGGACTGAAAGCGCAGGCGTCGAAGAAGAAGAACTAAGCGGAGTTCGAACTCTGTCACCCGCAGTCCAGTCAGCTGAACTGCCATGCGACTCCGCCATTCTCGTCGTAGAAAGTTTCTGTAACGTTCGGCCCGTCCAACGACAAAACAGCGAAGCCGTTGAGCACCCTCTGCGGAATGTCAGGATCGTTCGCCGAGCGGGTTTCGTACCACTGCACGTTGTTGTTGGCGAGCGACGGAGCTTGCCCCCATGGCAGGCCGCCATGGCCGCAGCAGCGTGCCGGCACATTGGCGGAGCCAAAGGGCTTGTAGGCGGCCCCGACATGCACATGACCCCAATACCACAGGGCGGGGCCGGAGCCGCTGGCGAATCCGCTCATCACTTGAGACCACAAATTGGTTTCGCTCAGGCCATCCTCCGACAGTCCATTGTGGTGGGTTAACACAATTACCTTCTTGCCCTTTGCGACCTGGGCCTGCAGGAAGAACACTTGAGTCCCGCCAGCAGCAGCTCCCGGAGGTGCGAGCGATCCATCCATATAGAGCTGTACCTCCGCCGAGAAGTAGGCCGAGTCCAGTCCTACGATCACCCAATTGGTGTTTTCCAGCGCGAAGTAGCTGCAACCATTCTGCAATCCGAAGGGCGGTCCGGCTATGGCTTGAAAGTAAGGATTCGCTCCCGAGTACATTTCATGGTTGGAGTTCAGCGCCAGCGCTCCGATCGAGCCCTTGGGCCAGATGCTGACCAGCTCGTGCTGCTCCTGATCGCTGGTGCCTGCATAGTAGACGTCGCCCATATGGATGGTCAGGTCCGGCTGCAAGAAAGCCATGTGGCTGGCCACATCGGTGCTCGGCGCCGGATTCGAAGCGGTCCTCCAATTCCCGGTGCCCCAGTCTCCCGCCAGTCCGATCCGCACGGTGTCAGGGATGGAGATGGTCGCTGGATTCGCAATGAAGTCATGCTTTCCTGCGAGGATAGTTTCCAGGAAAGCCGCAAAGGCTTCCGCCCAACCCGGATCAAGTTGCTCGTACTTGCCCGTGCCCCAGATCACCCCGTCGGGACCAACGTCCAGCACCACGCCGGCATCCAGGTTGCACACTACGCCATCTTGATCGTTCGAGAGCGCGCTCTGGGCCAGCATCAGGTGGTGAGGAGCGGCTGGCGCTGCCGGTGCTTTTCCGGTCTGCACCACGCTCACTGCCTGCTGGTTGGCTTGTGAGATGGCGGGCGCTAGCGCAGCTTGTTGCGCCGGCGTGAGCTTTGCCCACGCTGCATTAATTCTGCTGGAGATTACCGGGTCAATATTGATTTTCATGTACGGTTCCTCTCATGAGATCAACGTGCAATTGGCCCAAACTGCGATTTGCCCGCGCCGATTCCCTAAACCCTATCCCCTAAATCCTATCCCCTAAACCTATTCACTAAATAAGCCGCGGTAAAGTCCCCCGCCAAGCACGCCACCAAGGAGCGGAGCCACCCAGAACAGCCACAACTGCCGCAAGGCCCAGCCGCCGGCAAAGAGGGCGGGTCCGGTGCTGCGAGCCGGATTCACCGACGTGTTGGTCACGGGAATGCATACCAGGTGAATCAGGGTGAGGCAGAGCCCGATGGCGATGGGAGCGAACCCTTTCGGTGCGCGGCTGTCAGTGGCGCCCATAATGACAATCAGGAAGAACGCGGTCAACACAACCTCCGCCATAAAGCAGGCCAGTAGCGAATAGCCTCCGGGAGAATGCAGGCCGTATCCGTTGGAAGCAAAGCCGGCGTGGACATCGAACCCGGACTTTCCGCTCGCGATCATGAATAAAACATCAGCCGCGGTGATTGCGCCCACGACCTGCGCGATGACGTAGGGAATCAGTTCAGAAGCAGGGAAGCGCTTGCCCACAACCAGACCCAGACTGATGGCGGGATTCAAGTGGCAGCCGGAAATGTGCCCGATGGCGAAGGCCATGGTGAGAACGGTGAGGCCAAAGGCCAGCGCGACCCCGGCGAATCCAATACCGAGCGTGGGGAAACCCGCGGCCAGCACCGCAGCGCCGCATCCGCCAAAGACCAACCAGAACGTTCCAAAGAATTCCGCAAAGGCGCGTTTTCTGAGAGTCATAGAGATTTCCTTCATCGTGAGTGGACGTGTGTTTCGATTGCCCCCAATGGATTGAGCGGCAGGTTAACACAACTTAGAGCAATCGAAAACAGCCGCCATAATTCAGTAGAGGGTCAGGTTGCCCCTTTATTCCGACGGCGTCGTCCCGAAGCCCCGCGTTTTCTCCAGCGGGGCGAGAGCCTGCCCTGAGCGAAGCCGAAGGGGATCTCCCACTTAACCGGCGCAACGCGTAAGCCAAACTGCACCAGTACCCATTCCTGTCTTCTAAAAGTTACGAAGGCTTTCCCCGCAAGTCGATCCGGATTGCTCGTTCTCCTACGCGATGCTAGGCTCCGAACAGGTGAATTCCGCTTACCCCAATTCCGCGAATCCGGCTCATGCCAGCTGTAGTCGCGCAGTCGCGTGGCTGCAATCGGCGTCGGCGGAAGTGTGGATCAAGTTCTTGCTGGCGCTGGTGGGGCTAGGGCTGGCATTCGGTGCGGCGTTGTTCTCGACGGCGTTCGGCGAGGCGGGCAATCTCTGGGCGTCCGTGATTCTGGCCTCCGTGGCGCTGCTCACGGCGGCGTTTGTGGGGCTGGTTACCGTACCGTACCTGGCGCGGCGCGTGGCCATGGAGCGTTTGCGCGAGACGTTTCATTACGAAGTCACCAAGGCCGGCGTGGTCTATGTGCTGGTCACGCTGGTGATTGGCATCGCCGCTCTGAATACGGGAAACAATCTGCTCTACATTGTCGTGGCCGCGATGCTGGCGGCCATCCTGGTCTCGGGAATAGTTTCAGCGCTGGTACTGCGTAGCCTGGAGCTGGACGTCCGTCTGCCCGAGCACGTATTTGCCGGCCGCCCCGTGGTGGGGCGAATCGCGCTGCGCAACCCGCGACGCTTCCTGCCCTCGTTTTCCATTCGCGTCGTGCCCGCGCGCAAGCAAAGAGAAAAGAAGGTTCGCAAACAATGGAAGTGGGAACGGACGACGTTTGCTTTTCCCCAGAACCGTACGCCTGAGAATCAGTGGGTGCGATTGCGCGACTGGCGGGTCAAGCGAGTAGAAGTGTTGCCGCCCGTTCCTGGATTATTCGAGGGGGTGGTTTATTTCCCATACCTTCCGCCCGTAGCGGATTTGACGGCGGATCTCGAGTTGCGTTTTGAGCGGCGCGGACGATATCGCGAATCCAGTTTCGGCGTCGCCACGCGGTTTCCCTTTGCCTTCCTGACCAAGACGCGGGATGTGGCGTTGGAGCGCGAGATCCTTGTCTATCCCGCAGTTGAGCCCCCGGACGAGCTCTTTGAAATCCTGCCTCTGGTGCGCGGGGAGTGGGAGAGCTTTGTGCGCGGGCGCGGCTCCGATTTATACCGCATTCGCGAATACATGCCGGAGGATTCAGCGCGCCATGTCGATTGGAAGGCGACGGCGAAATCTGGCTCCTTGAAAGTGCGGGAATTCAGCCGCGAGGATGAGCGCAAGCTCTGCATCGTCTTCGATAATCCCGCCCTCGGTCTGATCTCTGAACCGGCGTACGAACGAGCCGTGAATCTGGCAGCGTCCCTGGCATGGCATTTCTCCGAACAGGATGCCGAAGTCTCGTTCGTGCTCCCAGGGCACGGGCGCGGCACAGATTTGCACGAATTCCTCGCGCGCCTGGCAGTGATTGAGCCGCGGAAAGATCACGCAGCGGCACAAGGGCCGCAAGCTGGGATGCAGCAGGACGTCCTGCGCGAAGAGGTGCTGCCAGAACTAAGCCCCGGCGGCACCGGCGAATACAACATCGTTCTTACAGCGCGCCCGCGCGGCAGTTTGCCCACAACCTTGTGGAACTGCTCTTACTTCGTATTCATCGGGAAGGAAGACGCTCCTACTTCGTAAAAGGAGCCGGTGGAACTCTAGTGCCCTCCGTTCGAGTGCCGTTTTTCCCCCGAATCCCGGCCCCGGAACCCCTAGTCAGTAGCCTGAAAGTAACGTTACTTTCGGTTACCTGAGTGCATTGAACTCCCGGGCTAAAAGGTTTAACTTTTTCTTAATCAGCCGTTGTTAACCGTTCTAATCTGACGCCGCACCGTGAAGCTGGCTCTGCTTGCCAGCGTTGTTTCGAGAGCTTAGAGAACTGTTTCGATGAGCGAGAAAATCACAATTCTGTACTATGCTCTCTGGGTCGCACATCCCGTTCTCCAAACGGTGATTGCTATTGCTATGTTCCGCCGCGGCCAGCACCGCGAATTCAAGTTTTTCTTCGCCTACATCGTCACCCAGATTATGACTTTCGCGGTGGTCTTTCCCACCTACCGCTACAACTACTCCGCGGCTTTTTACGTTTCCTGGACCAGCACCGCCATCAGCGTCGCCCTCGGGTTCGCGGTGATTCATGAAGCCTTCCTCGACGTGTTCCGGCCATTCCACACTCTGCGCGACCTCGGCACCGTGCTGTTCAAGTGGGCTGGCTTGGTGATGCTTTTAGTGGCTGGCGTGGTATCGGTCTCCACCAGTTCGTCGCAAACGGCAGCGTGGGTTCAGGCCATCATGACCGCCCAGCGCTGTGTGCGCATCATTCAAGTCGGGATGGTGCTCTTCTTGTTGTCGTTTGCCCACTACCTCGGAGTAAGCCGGCGTCAGCATAGCTTCGGCATAGTCCTGGGGTTCGGAAGCTTTGCCCTGGTCGAACTCGTCCTGATTGCATCTTGGGCGGGAGAGCACGTCAACAATCTTTCGATGAGCCTGTTCAACATGGCTGCCTACAACACGACGTTGCTCATCTGGTTGGGCTATACCTTGATGAAGAGTCCTGCGCGCGAAGCTGCCTACACGTTGTTGCGGCCCCAGCGCTGGGAGCAAAGCCTCTCAGACATTCAGCATCCTCTGCCGGCGGATTCCTTGATCCCGATGTTCGAAGGAATGGTGGATCGGGCTCTGTCGCGCACCCAGGTGTCGTCATCCGTTGCCCCCGAAACAAACGCCGCGGAGGCGGCTTCCACGACAGTTGTTCCCATGACACAGCTTAGCCTTTCTGCCTTGGTTGAGCGCGTCGCGTTCAAGCGATAACCAGCCGATTCTGAGTTCTTGGGGTCCCGTTTCCTTCCACACTTCCTTCGTGTCCGACGCTGCAATTCCGGATTTCGTAAATTTTCTACCCCTCGAAGACCTGTCTCTCGCTTGCCCAAGATGGTAGATCGCACTATAGGGTAAAGACCCTAGAAATCTTCGTTTTCCCCTGTATTCGACGGCCTTACGAGGTTCGACCAGGCGGCAGAGAATTGCCCAAAAGATTGGGCTCTGTTCGCATATCAGGAATCTTTTCGGAGGGGCTTGACTCGTGCCTTATAATGCCGGTCCGCGTTGTAGAGCCCTTATTTTGGGAAGCTAGAGCGCGGAAGGAGAAAACCCATGAAGCGAGCAGTCAGGATTTCGATCCTGGTGTTAGGACTAGTGGGCACGTACGTCGCAGCCGCCGTTCCGCAGGGTCCCACCCCGGACGGAGGCCCGATTCTTACATGCCCAACTCCAGTTAAGTGCCAGGGCGGAGGACTACCGCCAATCTGAATAGCAGTTAACCGCAGGTCCGAGCTGACCGCAAGGTCACCAAGGTAATCTGCAGTAACCTGGGCCAAACAGAAAAGGCTCGCAATCTTCGGGCTGACGGACTTCATACATAAACCGTCAGCCCCGTTTTTTTGCCATCCTAGAATTGCTTCTTAAGTGCGGGCTCCAGCGCGCGCCGCAACTCAGCCGGATCCGCGAGCGGCGCCTGGCACGTAGAGCCGGAGCAAAGAATTGCGAATGACTCATCCGACTTCAACCTGGGCAGGTTCGGAATAGTCGCCGCCAGCGCGGGAGGAAGATTTCCGGCGACTGCCTGGTTCGCCGCCAGCCGTAGCAAGCTCTTGTTGAAGGCGAAGCCAGCAGCCGCGACGGCAGCAAGGTTGGTGGCCGCCGCCTCCGATCCAGGTGCAGCGACCACCACTACCTGCACCGGACTCTCGAGCAGATGGACCACGGCGATCCCATAGGTCGCGGCAAAAATTCCAAATTGCTCGGCTACGCCGGCAAAGGTCTCCAGGGTCTGCTCAGCTTTATCTCGGTATCCGCTGTCGCCGGTGTAATGATGCAAGCGCAGAAGCGCAATCGCAGCCATGGGATTGCCCGCCGGCGTAGGCGAATCCTGCAACGGCTTGCGCCGAGTGGCAAGCACGCCCAGACTCTTCCCGTCAGCAGCCGGTTCCGCATCGAAGAACCCTCCGGAAACCGGATCGAAGAAACGGGTAACCATGGCATCGCCAATGGCCTGCGCGAACTTAAAATAGCTGAGATCGGCCGTAGCCTCGTAGGCATCGAGGCAAGCGAGCGTAGTAGCGGCGTAGTCGTCGAGCAACCCCGAAACTTCGCGGTGTTCAGCCTTAGGATCGGAATAGGCGACCACATGCAATAGTCGTGTGGACTCTGGTTGTATAGAGCGGGCGCCCTCGCCCGATTCTGCCGACAGTTTCCAAGCCTCAGCCAGTACGCGGTCCAGCGAGTGCAGAGCGAACCGTCGGGCGTCGGCAAGATCAAGAACCTTCGCCGCTTCCAGATAAGCCGACACGCACATGCTGTTCCATCCCACATAAACCGTCTTGTCGATGTAAGGCGTAGGCCGCGACAGTCGCGCGGCATACATCTTCTTCTTCGCGGAATCGAGTAAGCTGCGCACACGCTCGCCGCTAAGGTTCATCCGGCGGGCAATCTCCTCGATCGGCGCGCGCACGTAGAGCACATTCTTGGCTGGATTGTGGTGCATCTCGCCGATTTCATTGATGTCGTAATGCAGCGCCGCCACCTGCGCTTCTTCTTCCGTGAGTACAGCGCGGGTCTCATCCAATGTCCAGGTGAAGTAGTCGCCGTCGTCATCCATGGAAATATCGGCGTCCTGGGAAGCGTAAAACCCGCCGCGCTCGCGGTCGCTCAACCATTCATCCATCCATCGAATAATGTCGCGAGCCACATCAGCAAAGAACTCCGAGCCCGTAGCCTGATAGCCGTGCACGTAATTCTTCAGCAACTCAGAATTGTCGTAGCACATCTTCTCGAAGTGTGGAACCACCCAGCGTTCGTCGACGGAGTAACGATGAAATCCTCCGGCGAGCTGGTCGTAAACCCCGCCGTGGGCCATGTGCTCGAGAGTAGTAGTGATCAACGTCGAAAGCTCGGGTGCCCCATCCTTCTCGCGTTCTTTGCGAGAGGGTGGGGACTTTGACTCTGGGGACTCTGACTCCGGCTTCGTCCGCGCATACCGCTCAATCAATAAATCCAGCGCCGAAGGATGCGGAAACTTCGGAGCCTGCCCAAACCCACCGTTCTGCGGATCGAACATGCTGAATGCAGACTCCTGAATCGCCGCAATGATGCCAGCCGAAACCCGCCCGCTGCGCCCGGCAAATGACTCCGCCTGCGCGATAGCGCTCTCCACCATCTTGGCCTGCTCCACCACATCGCCATTCTTTTCTTTGTAAGCGTTAGCAATGCTGGTAAGCACGCGCTTGAAGCTGGGCCGTCCGTAGCCATCGTGCGGCGGAAAGTAGGTGCCCCCATAAAACGGCTTGCCATCGGGAGTAAGAAACGCAGTAAGCGGCCACCCGCCCTGTCCGCTAACCGCGCTGACCGCGGCCTGATACCGGCTGTCAATGTCAGGACGCTCATCCCGATCCACCTTCACCGCAATGAAATGTTCATTCACGATAGCCGCCACTTCCGCGTCGTCATAAGACTCGCGGTCCATCACATGGCACCAATGGCACCACACCGCGCCAATATCCAGCAGCATGGGTTTATTCGCCCGCTGCGCCGCAGCAAACGCCTCCTCGCCCCACTCATGCCACTGAATAGGCTGATGCATGGCAGATCGCAGGTACGCGGATGAAGCGCGGGCAAGGGAGTTGAGGGTGGTCGTGGTCATGACTCAAGTTTATACGTTAAGAGTTGGGAGAGTAGCCGGGAAGGCTTGCACCCTCCACAACGCTTGTCATTCCGAACCGGGCGCCAAGCCCGGTGAGGAACCTGCTTCCGGCGTTACCGTGACCCTATTACGAATTGTCATCCCGACCGGAGCTTCCCGTGCCCGAAGGGAATGGGAGGCGGAGTGGAGGGACCTGCTGTTGACGCCAGCGAATCTGGGCCCCCAGGAGTCTTCGTCCGGATGGTGAAGGCCGCAACCTCATCGCCTAAGATCCACAGCCCGGTTGTGACATCCAACCTTGCCTTCGATTCGCAACTAGCCCATCATGGTCAAGGCGGAGGCGGTATAGGCGCAGAAATAGCAGCGAGCGCAAGTCGTTTGAGGTCAAGATTTTGCCCGCAAGTGATTGTGCCCCATAGATCTTTTCGCAATTTTCCCCTAAGCCAATGATTGCAAGAGACCACAGGGGGGAGGGGGTACCACAAAGTAAACAGATTTTCCCAATCTGGAGCGCTAAACGCCAACTCCCAAGCTGACCTTCGAAAGAATTATTTCCAGGCAGATATCCACAAGCTGGATTCACCTCAAAGCTGAGAGCTGAGAGCTGAAAGCTGAGAGCAGTAAATCGAATACTGATGTGTCCCACTAATCTTGCTAAGCACAGCGCTCCCACTCAACACATGTTCAAGCAGCGGATTGTGATAGAGCACATAAACAACTCGCGGATGCGTCCGCAGACTCTGCTCCAGATTCGCGATCATCCGCTTTAACCCCGCTTCTGGAAATGGATTGAAGAGATAAAGCACCATCGGTTCATCAGGAAAGGCAAACTCAGTCGCATCCGCGCAGATCGACTCGATCGCGGAGCACTTTTGCGATTCACTTCGGTACTTGCTCAGATTCTCCTGAGCGGCCTGATGCAATGCAGCCAGAAGTTCCACTCCGACGATGCGGCGAAAGGGATAATCCGACGCCATCAGCAGCGTACGTCCCTTGCCCGAGCCCAGATCGATGAAGAGGAAGTCGTGAAAGTCAGAGTGGCTGTGCTGATGCAGAGCGTCGAGTATCTCGTGGAAAAGAGCCGCTTCCGTCGGCTGATAAGGCGAGTGGAAAACTCCGAGCAACCGCTCGCGCCAACCCACAGCCGCGCTGGTCGTATTGACGCGGTGCTCCCAATCATATTCCGCATCGCCATAGCGTTGGCGACGCCGCTCCGGAGTCGAGTCGCGAACGAATTCCCAGAGCGCGGCCAGCAGTTGGCGCGTTGCCGCGACTCGGCCTTCGCGTCCGGCAATGTCATTCCACCATTGCCACGCGGAGCGCGACAGGCTGATTCGGCGCGAAGAGGATGAATTGATGCTGTGCACCTCTGCCATCATAAGCGACGGTAAACAGAAGATGGAGAGAGCGAGCCCGCGACTACTGCAGCGCGTGGAACTTCGGCGCCGGCTTATATCCTGGAGGCAAGCCTTTAGTGGCAAATGGAAAGTCATCGGGCACGCGAACTTCGATGCGGCCTTCGGGAGTCAACTTGTAAGGATGGCCATCGGGATCGACCGGAGTTCCGGCCAAACCCTCCGCGGCCACAAGTTCGGCCATGCTCGCTGGCAAGCGTCCAGTGCGCTCGCCGAAGCGGGTCACTGCCTCCTGAAGATGCTGAACGTCTTCATCCACGCGCAGCGCGCGCAGATGTTCGACGGCGTTCTGCTTGATCTGTTGATCCTGAGTGGTCTGGTAAGTTGCGGACCATAGCATCTGTGCGGTCTGGTACTCGCCCGCATGCTGTGCCATTTGCGCCGCCAATATCTTCAGGAAAGGATGAGCGTTCGGAACGTGCGATCCGCGCTCAAACGTCTCGGCTGCTCTCTTGTAATCGTGAAGCTCCATGTAATAGACGAAGCCCAGGTCGTAGTAAAGCCGCCAGTTCTCGGGATTATTCTCAATGCCGTACTGCATGAGTTCGATAGCGCGCTCGGGTTGGCCCGCGCCGTGTGGCGGTTGGGGCGCAAGAAAGCTGCTGCCGAATTCGTAGGCGACTACGAGATGCGGATCCAGGTGAGTCGTGATTTCGAGAAGCGGCGCGAGAAGATTGTAGCTGGTGGCGAAGTTGTGATGCCTGTACCCGAAGTATTGCACGGCGCGAGTCCAGTAAATGCAGGCCATGAGTCCGTCATAACCGAGACTGGCGCGCTTGATCACTTTCGGCGAACCGAGGAACAGGACTTCATCGAGCGTGGCTTGCGGACGCAGCTGATCGGTACGATGCAATACAAACGAACTGGCAGCCAGCGAGACGACGAGGCAGATGCTGGCGACGATCGTAGTTTTCTGGCGCTGCTTCATTTCAAAGTTATTTCAGATATTTATTTCAAATTTGTATTTCAAATCCCTATTTCAAATCCCTGCGCTCGAAGATCAGAACCGCTGCGCTTAGAGCCATGGTGGTGTAGAACAAGGCGTAGAGAGTGTTCTGCAGGATGAGTTGCCCGGCGACTGGCTGTTCATGTGCGATGGAAGCGATCACATTGAACGCGGAAAAGTTTGGCACTAGATAGGCTGCGCCCGTCGCCAGCCAGCGCGAGAATCCATGGGCCATGCCCGCGAAGTTGCGCAGGTCTTCGGCGAAGCTTCCGATCACGAAGAGCGAGAAGGCGAACACGGCAGAAAGCAGGGGCGAAGAAAACGACGAGAACAGCAAGGCGAGCGAGCAGATGATCAGGAACTCGAGAACGATGAAGTACAGGGCAACCAGAATCAGCGCATCGGCTCGCACGAATTTGTGAGAAACGTAGAACAACGCGGCGAAGACGCCGACCGCCATGAAGAATGTATTGACCACCAAAGTACCGGCCAGACCGAAAAACTTGCCGACAATGAACTCCCAGCGGCGCACCGGACGCGAAAGGACGGTGTAAAGAGTACGCTTTTCGATTTCTTTCGAGACCAAGCCGATGCCGATAAAAATTGCAATGACGACGCCGAACAGCGAAACCGCTGTAAGTCCTAGATTGATAACGACCAGCTTCTCGATCTCAATTGAAATCTGGCCCACGAGAATGGCCGCTCCGGAGAGCAGCAGGGCAAACGCGATCAGGTTGTAGAGCACGCGGTCGCGGACCGCTTCGCGGAAGGTGTTGGAGGCGATGTATGCGATGCGAGTTCTCATGCCAATATCTTCCTGCCGCTGGTCTTCCTGCCGCCGGTCTTCCTGCCGTTGGTCTTCATGCCGTCGGTCTTCATGCCGTCGGTCTTCATACCGTCGGTCTTCATACCGATGTACCAGCCGTGGTCTCGGCGCGCTGCAGTTTTTCCACAAAATAAGCCTCGAGCGAAGTGCGGACCGGGGTAATGGCGATCAGACGCTGCCGTTCGCGGCGCAGGGCATCGATCATCGCATCCTGCTGGTTTTCGGCAATGATGGCGCGAACGCGGTCTCCCGTAACATGGCATTCCGCGCCCAAGGCCTTGATGGATGCTGGCACCTGCGTACCCTGCCAGATCACCTCGACTTTGCCCTGAACGCTTGAAGTCAAATCCTCGACTGCCCCTACGCCGCGCAGTTCTCCCTGGTGGATGATGGCCACGCGGTCGCAGAGCGCTTCGGCGTCGGAGAGAATGTGAGTGGAGAAGAACACGGTCTTGCCTTCGTGCTTGAGTTGCTCCATCAGGTCGCGCACTTCGCGGCGGCCCAAGGGGTCAAGGCCGGACATGGGTTCGTCGAAGAATACAAGCTTGGGGTTGTGCAGGATGGCCTGGCCGATTCCTACACGTTGCAGCATGCCTTTGGAAAACTTGCGCAATTGCACGCCCCGCACGTCGCGCAAGCCAACCTGCTCCAGAACTTGTTCGACGCGCTGCTTGCGCTGTTTGGCGGCAACCCCGGAAAGCTGTCCGTAGTATTCGAGCAGTTCGTGAGCGGTGAGATAGTCGTAGAAATACGGCTGCTCGGGGAGGAAGCCAATTTGCGCTTTCACGGAAGGGTCAGTCCACTCGCGACCCAGGATGCGGGCTGAGCCGGCCGTTGGGAACACTAATCCCATGAGTAGTTTCAGGGTGGTAGTTTTGCCGGCGCCGTTGGGGCCGAGGAAGCCGAAGATCTCCCCGTCTTCGACCGTGAGTTGCAGCGGGAGCAGCGCGCGCTTTGGCCGCTTGCGCCAGAAGCCCACGCTATAGGTTTTTTCCAATCCCAAAATTTCTATCGCAGACATGGCGGGAATAGGGTTTCTGCGGGAATCATGTTGTTTGCCAGATAAAAATTATATGCGAATCCAATGGCGAGTAAAGTAGCGGCGCTGACACGGGATATTACGAAAGTAAACCGAGGGTCTGGGGTTTAGGTCTAGGGTCTAGGGAAGTGAGCCAGACGCGCGACCAATCGGCGCGCTGCGCTTGCTCGGGGCAGGTTGCTTCGCGCGGCTTGCCCAGATTCCCTCGGCAAGCTCGGGACAGGCTCTTCACTGCGCACAAAACGCTTGTTCGGGATGAAAATCAAACTGAGCCTAGTTGCTCATGGGCGACAGTGCCCCGCAGGCCGCATAACTAGCGACGAGAGTGACGTTGCCGGCCGGCTGAAGGCGGACTACCATATCGTCCATTGAACAGTAGGCGCGGGTGCCGGTTACGTTGCTATTGGGTGTTGCCGTGGCATAGAACTGGTTATTGTTGGGACTTCCCGCGCTGGCCGATCCTGTGGCCGCAAAGCTGTAACCGCTCTTACCGCTTCCGCCCCCGTTAGTCGCCAAGCTGTTATCGATGAGACAAGCCGTGGCCACACTGGGAGAGCAAGGACTCGCCCCGCCCAGAGGGGTCAGAGTCAGCGGGAAGCCGACGGTGGCTTCATAAGTGCCGAAATAGCCGACTTCGGCGACATTGATAGCGTGAATGGAGCCTGCGGCCGATGAGTCGTTAGCGGCCATCCGAGCTCGCAGTAAATTGGGGATGGCAATGGCTGCGATGACCAGGATGATCGCCACCACGATCAGGAGCTCGATAAGTGAGAAACCCTTTTGTTTTGGCATGGCGGTCATGTCCGTGTGTTGCATTGGCCGGCGAGAACTATTGAGCCGCCGGCCACTACCTAAAGAACTGTCGCACTTGAGAGGCCAAACCTCACTGCATGGCGTCCCTTACGGCGGTAACCATTCTCCTTCAAACGAATTGAACCGATCCTGTCAACCAGCCCCGCGAACCAATTCCGAGGGCAGAGGATTCGAATCCGCTGCCCTCCGGCTTTGTACTCTCCCCCAGGTACTCGGCAATGAAACCCGTGCTTAGTTCTGCAGCGGGGTCAGAGCCTGGCAAGCGCCGTAGCTGGCGACCAGAGCAATGTTGCCCTGAGCCTGCGTGCGGACGACGCCGTCGTCAACCGCGCAATAAGCCTTGGTACCGGTCACGTTCGACTGCGGCGTGGCCGTGGTTAAGAAGTTCCAGCCAGTGTTAGCCGCACCACCAGGGGTCGCGGCAAATTTGTATCCGCTCTTGCCGTTGCCGCCGGGGCCGTCAGTGGCCAGGTTGTTGTCGATCAGGCAGCCGTTGGCGGGCGCCGGGACGCAAGGCGTAGCGGAGCCACCCAACTGGGCAAGCGTGGCGTAGCCGGTGGCGGGATAAGCGCCGTAATAGCCGACTTCACCGACGATGATGGTGTGCTCGGAAGCAGCCGCGGACGAATCGTTGGCAGCCATACGGGCGCGCATCAGGTTTGGAATAGCGATGGCTGCAATGATCAGAATAATGGCAACCACGATCAGCAGCTCAATGAGTGAGAAACCCTTCTGTTGTTTCCGCATTTGTATGTTCCCTCGAAGTCGCGAAGTCTTTGTCATCTAAGCAAGAATGCTTTAAGAACACTCTAATCGTTGCACCTGTGGGGCCAAAGTTGGGAGGTAAACCAGGCCGTGAGCCGCTTCATTCTCGGCGAAAAGGGCCGCGGAACGGCTTGTTTCGACCCCGTTAGCGTTGCAGAGTCACGAATGGTCAGGATCAAATGACAGATATTGTCAAGAAACGCAGAAGCGGCTGAGTGCGAAGAGCACAAAAATAAAAAGGGCAGCGGATTTGCATCCGCTGCCCTCTGGCTTTGTACCCTCCCCCAGGTACTCGCCAATGTAACCCGTGCTTAGTTCTGCAGCGGGGTCAGAGCCTGGCAAGCGCCGTAGCTGGCGACCAGGGTGATGGTACCCTGAGCCTGCGTGCGGACGACGCCGTCATCAACCGCGCAATAGGCCTTGGTACCGGTCACGTTCGACAGCGGCGTGGACGTGGTCAGGAAGTTCCAGCCAGTCGTAGCCGATCCGCCCGGTGTGGCCGCGAAAGAGTAACCGCTCTTACCAGCGCCGCCGGGGCCGTTGGTGGCCAGGTTGTTGTCAATCAAGCAGCCGTTGGCGGGAGCCGGAACGCAAGGCGTGGCGGATCCACCCAACTGGGCAAGCGTGGCGTAGCCGGTGGCGGGATAAGCGCCGTAATAGCCGACTTCACCGACGATGATGGTGTGCTCGGAAGCAGCCGCGGACGAATCGTTGGCAGCCATAC